>Ga0208180_1000346_pt1 | contig 41540 bp, 41 predicted proteins | sample MalvireepMed_s16_FD_184241 | JGI IMG/M metagenome (GOLD analysis project Ga0208180, IMG submission 184241) | Marine viral communities from the Global Malaspina Expedition - Malaspina viral metaG DeepMed_s16 (SPAdes) (version 2) | ecosystem: Environmental > Aquatic > Marine > Oceanic | place...
TGTTCACCCGGGACGGCTCCGGCACCCTGGTGAGCGGTGACAACTACGAGCAGATTCGCCAGGCCCGGGTGGAAGACATCGGCGGGATCCTCGAACTGATTCAGCCACTGGAAGAGCAGGGCGTACTGGTGCGCCGCTCCCGGGAAATGCTGGAAACCGAAATCGACCGGTTTGTGGTGGCAGAACGGGACGGCACCATTGTGGGTTGCGCTGCCCTCTACAACTACCCGGATGAAGGCGCAGGCGAGCTTTCATGCTTCGCCGTTGACCCGTCTTATCGCCGGGCAGGCCGGGGTGACGACATCCTGGCCATGGTGGAAAAACTGGCCCGCAGCCAGGGCATCCGCAAACTGTTTGTGCTCACCACCCAGACCGAACACTGGTTCCGGGAGCGGGGCTTCGAGCCGACGGCCGTGCAGAACCTGCCGGGGCCCAAGCTGGCGGCCTACAACACCCAGCGCAACTCAAAGGTGTTCGTCAAACCGATGTGACAACTCCGCCAGCCGGGCCCTGCGTTTCGCTTCCGGCTGGCCGGACAGCTGTTCCACCTGCCGGTAGAATTCCCCGAAATTGTAGTCCAGCTCCCGCAACAGTTGCCGGAATGCCGGCACATGCTGGTTGTACTGCCGGAACAGCGCCAGGTTGGCGTTGTTCAGCTGCACCGGCGGCGCCCCGAAAGGGCCGGGCTCCGGGTAGTCATCGGCCAGCCGGGCATAGGCCTGCGCCAGTTGCTCCAGGTGTTCCGCCTTGTGTTCACGCAGTTGTTCCGGTGTCAGCCTGTCCTGCCGGTTGTACAGCTGCTCCAGCTCTGCCGTAGTTGCCTCAACCAGGGCCAGGGTTTGGTTTCGGTGCTCCTGCCGCAGCAAGGCCAGGTCAAAATCTTCCGCACTGTTCTGCTGCTCGAGCCACAGGCGCAACCCTTCCAGTTCCACGGCGGTCGCAAAGCTCTCGTTGAAGGCGGTATCTTCGGCCATGTAGACCACCTGGTGGGCCAGTTCGTGGAACATCAGCGCTACCATGCGGTCATCCGACAGTCGGGTAAAGCCGGTGTGCAGCGGGTCATCAAACCAGCCCAGTGTTGAGTAGGCCGTCACCCCGCCAATAAAGGTGTCGTAGCCCTGCAGGCGGAACCGGGCCTCTTCCTTGCGTGCCTGTTCGAGTTTGAAGTAGCCTCGGTAAGCCTGGCAGCCGAGCACCGGATAGCACCAGCGGTGGGGTTCCAGGGAGAACTCGGGCACCGCCACCAGGTTGACCACCACCCAGGGCCTGTCCAGTTCCACGAACCCGGTAAACGCATCGCCCACGGGCAGGTCGAGCCGGTTGCGGGCGAAGCGGCGGGCAGCTTCGGCAAGCTCGAGTTTCTGCCGCAATTCCGGTGGTGTATCCGGCTGCTTTTGCAGGCGCTCTACCGGCTCGCCCCGCATCATCAGCGACAGGTGGCCGCCGATGGCCTGGCTGTAGTAGCCGAAAGTCGAACACCCGGATACACCAGCCAGAAGTAGTAAAAGAAGATTGATCTGAATAAGCTGTTTCATGACATGGAATGTTATGATGAAACACTCGCACGGTCACTGAGCAAATGCATTGCCAGCCATCGCCGTCGAACCGGTAACCGGCCAGGATGTCCATGGAACCCAAAGAACGTCGCAGCAGCACCCGACAGCCCATCAAACTCGCAGCCCAGCTTGATATCGGGACCGGTAATCCGTTGCCGTGCCAGATTGCCGATTTCTGTGCCGAGGGCATGTACATTCGTTATTCTGCCGAAACCTCCGGCAAGATCGATCGGGCGTTCTCGGGTGATGCGCCGCAAGAGCTGGTGGTGCGTTTTCGCGGGCTGGAAGGTAACCGCCGTTACGAGCTGCATGTGACACCCACCCGCCGTACGGAAGGGGCCATGGGCGTCAGTTTTACCCGGTCGGACCCCGAGGCGGTCAACGCCATGCTCAAGCTGTGCGGCGCCAGCCGGGAACAGGATCGCTCCTCCCTCAAGGCGCCTTCTGACCGGGTCCAGTTTGTCTTGCACCAGGCCGCCCGGGCAATTACCCACTACATCGAACCCCTGATGGATGCCTGCATCGTTCAGATGGGTGAGGGACTGCAGGCTGCTGCCAAGAAGGCTTCCCATGACCGGCAGGCCAACGAATACCTGGAAGCGGCCGGGCAGATCCACAGCCGCCAGCGGGTTATCTGGCACCAGATGGCGGCCAGCCTGCAGTCCCCCCTGAAGCCCGAACCCAAGGGCGCCCCCGGCGCGGCGCTGTCGGTGGTCGACAAGAACGAATTTGAGGAATGGCTGGCGGTACGGGTGATGGTGACCCGGGCCGACACCCGCTATCGCGGTGACTTGCTGCAGCTGAAGCTGCGCCTGGATCACCTGCAGGTGGCCAACCGTACCGGCCACCATAATCCGCTGGGGCCGGCCCTGGTCAGCGAGGCGTTCCATAACGCCCTGGGGCAGCTCAACCTGTCCCGGGATGTGGAAAAAATTTGCCTGAAGGTTTTCGAGCTGACGGTGCTGAAGGAACTCGGGCCCATGTACCGGGAACTGAACAACATACTGATTCGCCATGGTGTGTTGCCGGATCTCGACCTGTCCCGCTACCTCAGTGAACAGCCCGATCCCCGGCCAACCAGGACGCCGCCGGAGCCGAAGCCGGCCGAGGAGCCGAAACCGGCTGTGGACGATCAGCAAAATACTGCGGACCAGAACAGCGACCCCGCTAACCGGCCAACCGGTGACTTCCGTGGTTATTCCCAGTCGGCCCGGACGGCGTTCGCCACGGTTCGCAACCTGTTGAGTACCCTCCAGGCCAGCCGGGCGGCCGCCGGGGAGCCGGCAACCGGGATGTTCCCCGCCGATGCCCGGCCGCTGTCGCCGGGTGAGCTGTACCGTGATCTGCAGGAACTGCAGCTACAGGTTGTCGGTGACGAAGACGATACCGCATCCCTGAAAGAGCGGGTGCTGGGCAAGGTTCGGGAAAATGGCGAAGACGCCGGCCTGAACGAGGAACAGCAGGAAACCCTCGATGTAGTCGACCGCTTTTTCCAGAGTGTGTTATCCAGCCCGAAACTCAGTGAACACGCCCAGGCCATCATGCGCCGGCTGGAAGTGCCGGTACTGAAGGTGGTGATGCGTGATCCTGCGTTTTTTGAGGACCATGGCAGCCCGGTTCGGGAAGTGATGAACCGGCTGGCCCAGCTGGGTATCCGGGGCGGCCGGATCAACCCGGTGGTGCAGCGCCGGGTTGATGAGCTGGTGCACCGTATTGCCACCGAGTTCGAGCAGGACCCGGCGATGTTCGAGCAAACGCTTGCCGAGCTGGACGGGCTGATCGAACGCCAGAACCAGATTTATCGCCGCAACGTTGAGCGGGTGACGGCGGCGGCAGAGGGTGCCCAGAAAGTATCCGAGTCCCGGGCGGCGGTCACTGAAGCGGTCAACCGCAAGATTGCCGGCTGCCGGGTGCCCAGGGCACTGATGACCCTGCTGGAAGGCGGCTGGCGTGACCTGCTGTCGCTGACCTGGATCCGCCAGGGCCCGGACAGCCAGGCATGGGCTGATTACTTGGAGGTGATCGACTCCCTGCAGGCTTTCGGTGAAGACCCGCAGATGGAGATCAACCTGCCGGAACTGCTGCGGCTGATCCAGGATGGCCTGGCGTCTATTTCCGGTAACCATATGCCCTCGTCCCGGATTCGGGAAGAACTCAAACGGTTCCTGGTGCGGTCGCCGGAGCAGCCGCCTGAAATGGTGGATGTGCCCGAGGCAGAGCCGGAGCAGGATGCGTCAGCACAGGACCAGGATGGCCTGAGCGAACTGGAGCGGCGCAACCTCCAGCGCTGGATTACCCGCGCCCAGCAGTTGCAGGGCGGGCAATGGCTGAAGGACCTGAGCCAGCCGGAACAGCCCCAGCATATCAGGCTGGTGTGGGTTGCCCGGGGCTTCGGCCGCTTTGTCTTTGTGAACCACCAGGGCATGAGAGTGGTGGAGCTGGGCCTGGAAGACCTGGCCCGCCAGATGCGCCGTGGCGTGATTGTGCCGGATGCCGAGTATGATCGGCCGCTGGTGGATGAAAGTATCGACCGCATGGTCAAGGATGTTTACGACCAGCTGTCCTGGGCATCCAGCCATGACCAGTTGACCGGCCTGCTGAACCGCCGGGAATTCGAGCGTATGCTCGACCAGCAACTGGCGGGACGGGAAGAAAACCTGGCCTTGCTGTACCTGGATCTTCGGGGTTTCCGGCTATTGAACGACACGGCCGGCTACCAGGCTGGTGATGAAGTGCTGAAACGCCTGGCGGATATCCTGTGCCGGCAGGCGGAGGGTGGCCGGCCGGTGGCGCGCCTGGCGGGTAACGAATTTGCCATGCTGGTGCCGGCGGACAAGGGCAACAGCATTGCCAAGGCGCTGATCAGCGCCATCGAAACCGATGTGTTCGAATTCGGCGGCAACCAGTATGCGTTGTCGGCGAACGTGGGGCTGGTGCCGGACCTGCCGGTGCTGGTCAATGGCGAGCGCTGGTTGCGGGCCTCCGAGCAGGCGCTGACCGCCGCCCGCAAGAAAGGCGAGGGCACCATTGCCGAGTATGCGCCGGACAAGGCCGACCAGGACCGCCAGGAACAGATTGCTGCCCGGCTGGCGAACCTGCGGGACCCGGGCGACGAGCGCATGTTGCTGCGCTGCCAGAAGATTATCCCGCTGCATGGCAAAGCCAGGATGCCGTCCCAGTACGAAGTGCTGATCAGCATGTACGACGACAGCGGGCAGCTGATTACCGGGCGGGACTTCATCCGCATGGCCGAGCGCTATGACCGGATGCAGGTGGTGGACCGCTGGGTGGTGGGCCACATGCTGGACTGGTTGCGGGAAGAGGCGCCGGACCCCGGCGCGGTGGGTGGAATCTGTATCAACCTGTCCGGTCACTCCCTGAATGACCAGTCGCTGCTGGAATTTATCTATGAAAAGCTCAGCAAGCAGGATGCGCCCATTGAACGGCTCTGGTTCGAACTGACAGAAGCTTCGGCCATCAATGACCTGCAGGCGGTGGCCGACTTCATGGCGGAAATGAAGGAGCTGGGTTGCCGGTTCTGCCTGGGTGACTTCGGTAGTGGCCCCAGCTCGTTCCAGTTCATGCGTTCGCTGCCGGTGGATCTGATCAAGATCGACAGCGCCTTCACCAGCCAGCTGGTGGCCAGCGAGACTGACCAGACCATGGTGAAGTCCATGGTCGACATGGCCCACTACATGGAGCGGGAGGTGATTGCCTCGCAGGTGGAGTCCCGGGGCGTGCTGGACCTGTTGCGACAGTTGGGTGTGGACTATGCTCAGGGCTTTGTGATCGAGAAGCCGCGGCTGCTCGACAGCCTGACCTGATCCGGGAGCTTTGCCGTTTATGTCCAAACGCCATCCTGTTATAGCCGTTACCGGGTCCTCCGGAGCGGGCACCAGTACAACCGGCCAGATCTTCAGCCGGTTGTTTGCCAGTGAAGACATCAGCGCGGCCATGGTCAGCGGCGACAGCTTTCACCGATATACCCGCGAGCAGATGGCCCGGCTGGCCGCCAAGGGGCAGTTCGGCGAGCGCAACCACTTTGCCCTGGCGGCCAACCACATCGACCGCCTGGAAGCCTTGCTGTACGACTACAGCCATACCGGCAACGGCCGTTATCGCCACTATGTCCACGATGAAGACCGGGAGCTGATTGCTGCCGGTTTCAAGCCCGGAACCTTCACCCCCTGGCAGTCATTGCCGGCGGATACCGATTTACTGTTCTACGAAGGTTTGCATGGCGGGGTGGTCAGCGAAAACTACAACATTGCCCAGTATGTGGACCTGTTGATCGGCGTGGTACCCATCGTCAACCTGGAATGGATCCAGAAGATTCACCGGGATACCAACCAGCGGGGTTACAGCCCGGATGCGGTGGTCAAAACCATCATCAACCGTATGGACGACTACGTGCACGACATCGTGCCGCAGTTTTCCCATACCCACATCAACTTCCAGCGCATCCCGCTGGTGGATACCTCCAACCCGTTTATTGCCCGGGATGTGCCTACCGAAGATGAGAGCATGGTGGTGATCCATTTCCGGGAAGCCACCGATGTCGACTTTGCCTGGCTGCTGCAGGTGATTCCCCACAGCACTCTGTCCCGCCACGATACCCTGGTGATTCCCGGTACCAAGATGCCCCTGGCCATGGACCTGATCGTCCGGCCCATGGTGCAGAAGCTGATGGCCGGCAAGGCCTTCGCCTGAAGCTCAGGCGGTCAGGTGGCCGCTCTGGTAATCCTTCAGGGTCTGTTCGATTTCTTCCCGGGTGTTCATCACAAACGGGCCGTATTGCACGATCGGCTCGCCGATCGGTTTACCGGCTATCAGCAGCACACGGGCCGGCTGTGTGCCGCCCTCCAGCATCAGCTCGTCACCGTCATCCAGCACACTGGCTGCCGACGCCTGCAGCCGGGTGCGCTTGCCCCCCGTGATCAGCTCGGCATCGCCTTCGTACAGGTACAGCATGGCGTTGTGGCTGGCCGGTACCGGCAATGACAGCTGGCTGCCGGGCTCCAGGTGAATGTCGGCGTAGATGGCATCGGTACTGCCGCCGGTGACCGCACCGGACACCTGGCCACCGCTGAGGGTCATCTCGCCGGCAATCAGCTTGACGGTGGCGCCGCCCTGACTGAAGGCAGGAATGTCTTCGGGCTGGATATCCCGGTAGCCGGCCGGTTTCATTTTTTCCGCCGCCGGCAGGTTCAGCCACAGCTGGAAACCGCGCATCAGGCCGGATTCCTGCTGCGGCATTTCCGAGTGCACAATGCCCCGGCCGGCGGTCATCCACTGTACGCCGCCGTTGCGCAGGTTGCCCCGGTTACCCAGGTGGTCTTCGTGCAACATGTGGCCTTCGATCATGTAGGTGACCGTCTCGAAACCCCTGTGCGGGTGGGCGGGAAAGCCGGCAATGTAATCCTGGGGCTGGTCAGAGCCGAACTCGTCGAGCATCAGGAAGGGATCCATGCGGATGCTCTGGCGCTGGCCCAGGGAGCGTTTGATTTTTACCCCGGCACCATCGGAGGTCTCCAGTGCGGGGATAATCTGTTTCAGGGCGCGATGCGTCATGGTGTCGTCCTCTCGGTTAGCAATGGTTCCATTAAACCGGGGCGACGGGCAGGATGAAAACGCAGAATTCTGGCGGGAGGGATCAAAAAAACTGAAGGAGCGGCCGGCGGCCCGCCCGGGCCACCGGCAGGGCCGGATTACTCCACGTTTCGGGAGTAGAAAATCTCCAGCATTTCGCGGCGCAGGCGGTCTTCGATCGACTGGGCTTCGGCCGGGTCCAGTTCGCTGGCATTCACGCCGAATACATAGTTATCCAGGTTGAAGTCCTTCAGCATCATCTTGGTGTGGAACAGGTTTTCCTGGTACACGTTCACGTCGATCATCTGATAGGCGTTCTGGGTGTCTTCGGTCAGGTAGTTCTGGATCGAGTTGATGTCGTGGTCGATGTAGTGCTTGGTGCCGTCTACATCACGGGTGAAGCCCCGCACCCGGTAGTCCACGGTCACGACATCGGAATCGAAGCTGTGGATCAGGTAGTTCAGTACCTTCAGGGGTGAAATCAGGCCGCAGGTGGACACATCGATATCCGCCCGGAAGGTGCTTACGCCGTCGTGGGGATGGCTTTCCGGGTAGGTGTGAACGGTTACGTGGCTCTTGTCCAGGTGCGCCACGATGGTGTCTGGCAGCGGGCCGGGTGATTCTTCGTTATTGGCTTCGCTGTCGGTCAGTTCGTGCTCGGCAATCAGCATGGTGACAGACGCGCCATGGGGCTCGTAGTCCTGGCGGGCGATGTTGAGGATGTTGGCGCCGATGATCTTGACCACGTCAGACAGGATCTGGGTCAGGCGCTCGGCGTTATACATCTCGTCGATGTAATCAATATAGGCTTCGCGTTGTTCTTCGGTCTGCGCGTAACAGATGTCGTAGATGTTGAAGCTCAGGGATTTGGTCAGGTTGTTGAAACCGTGTAGCTGGAGTTTGGTTTCCATAATAATTGATCACCTTTTGCGCAGACCTTTAAGAAAGTTGCGTATTATGCATACCGTATGTGTCATTGGATAGTCGTTGCAATGACTTTTTCCAGCCGGTTATTCCGCCTCGTGGATCTCGTAACTGTGGCTGATTTCCACGCCTGCCTTACCGAGCATAATTGATGCCGAACAGTACTTTTCTGCTGACAGGCTAACTGCCCGTTCTACCTGCTTTTCTTTCAGGTTGTGGCCGGTTACCACAAAGTGCAGGTGAATCCTGGTGAACACGGAAGGCACGGCATCGGCCCGCTCGGCCTCGAGCTCGGCGTGGCAGGCGGTGACGTCCTGGCGGCTCTTTTTCAGGATGCTCATGACATCAAACGACGAGCAGCCGCCCACGCCCATCAGCAGCATTTCCATGGGGCGGGGGCCCAGGTCCTGGCCGCCGTGGTCCGGCGGTCCGTCCAGTTGTACGGTGTGGCCAGTGCCACTGGTAGCTTTGAAGCTGGCATTGCCGGTCCAGTCAACGGTAGCTTTCATCGGTGTCTCCATCGGCTATTCGGGTATGGCGGGGAATGCTAGCACAGTTGCCCGCAACCGGCCTTCTTGTTATAAGTTGCCGGGCACATCAGTAAAAACCCTAACCTGCAGGGAAAAGCGGGGATATAAAAAGATAAGCACTGCCAGACTCTGAGGAGGCACGTCTCGCATTATGGCTACTATCGTCAAGCCGGTTGAGCAGAAGACCAAACATCTCGATTATTTTCTTTCCCAATGCCATCGCCGGCGCTATCCCGCCAAAAGCACCATCATCTATGCAGGCGACAAAAGTGACTCTCTGTTCTACATCGTCAAAGGTTCGGTGACCGTTATCATTGAAGACGACGATGGCCGGGAGATGATCATGGCCTACCTGAACGCCGGGGACTTTTTCGGCGAAATGGGTCTGTTCGATAACATGGATTCCCGCAGTGCCTGGGTCAAGGCCAAGACCGAGTGTGAAGTGGCGGAAATCAGCTACACCAAGTTCCGGGAAATCGCCCAGCAGGATCCGCGGGTGCTGTATTTCATCGGTGAGCAGATGGCAACGCGCCTGCGCCAGACCACTCGCAAAGTGGGTGACCTGGCCTTCCTGGACGTAACCGGTCGGGTGGCCCGTACCCTGCTGGACCTGTGCAAGGAACCGGATGCCATGACCCACCCGGACGGCATGCAGATCAAGATCACCCGCCAGGAAATCGGCCGCATTGTCGGCTGTTCCCGGGAAATGGTGGGCCGGGTACTGAAAACCCTGGAAGATCAGGGCCTGGTGCGGGTGAAAGGCAAGACCATGGTGGTGTTCGGCACCCGGTAAGGTCAGTCCATCAGGGCGACGGATTTAATCTGCATCCAAACCTGCTGGCCCTGCTCCAGTTGCAGCTGGTGCAGGGAGCGGGTGGTCAGGCGGGCCAGGAAAGCGGTTGGCCCGGCTCCCAGGCGTACCAGGCTGGTGCCGGGGGTTACCTCGGTATCAATCTGGTCGATACAGGCCGGTAACAGGTTCTGGATGCTCTGGACCGGATTTTCCTCCAGGGCAAGGCTGATATCCCGGGCCAGCACCTGTACCCGCACGGTCATTCCCTCACTCAGGTGATCATGGTGGCGCAGCCAGAGCTCGCCGCCATCGAACGCCAGCCGGCACAGGTGCCAGCGGGTATCCACTTCGACAATTGTGCCTTCCAGAATAACCCCTGCATTTTCTTCCAGCCGGAACGGGTGATCGGTGCGGGCCAGGGTTTCCTGCAGCGGGCCCTGGGCAACCACCCGGCCCTGATCCATCATCACGATATGATCTGCCAGCCGGGCGACTTCGGCGGTGGAATGGGATACGTAGAGCACCGGCAGCTCCAGGCTGTCCCGCAGCCGTTCCAGGTAGGGCAGGATGTCCTGTTTGCTCTGCTGGTCCAGGGCCGTCAGCGGCTCGTCCATCAGCAGCAGTCGGGGGCTGGTGAGCAGGGCCCGGCCGATGGCCACCCGCTGGCGCTCACCGCCGGATAACCCGGCCGGCATCCGCTCCAGCAGGGGCGACAGGCCGAGCCACTGGTGCACCTGTTCAGGTTCTATTTTCCGGTGGGCTTTGGGCACCCGCCGGTATCCGTACAGCAGGTTTTTACGCACCGACAGGTGGGGAAACAGGTTGGTTTCCTGGAACACATAGGCCAGGGGCCGGTGGTGCACGGGCCGGCTGAGCTTTCCGGCCTGCCAGGGTTCGCCCAGCACGCTCAGGTGACCCTCGGCAGGCTGCAGGCCGGCGAGGCAGCGCAGCAGGGTGGTCTTGCCGCACCCGGAGTGGCCGAAGATCGCGGTTATCCCGGAGCCGGGCAGGGTCAGGTCTACATCCAGGGTGAAGTCCCCCAGCTGGCACCGGAGGCAGGCGTTCACGGTACCGGTCATTTCACCACTCCCGGCTGGTAGCGGCCATTCAGGGCGTACAGGCTGACCAGCACCACAAAGGAAAACGCCACCATGCCGGCAGACAGCCAGTGGGCCTGGGTGTACTCAAGGGCTTCCACATGGTCGAAGATGGCCACCGACAAGACCTTGGTTTCTCCCGGAATGTTGCCGCCAATCATCAGCACCACCCCGAATTCACCCACGGTGTGGGCAAAGGTCAGTACCGCGGCAGTCAGAAAGCCCGGTCGCGCCAGCGGAATCACAACCGAGAAAAAACGATCCCGGGGCGAAGCCCGCAAGGTGGCGGCGGTCTCCAGCAGGCTCTGGTTGATGGTCAGGAAAGCGGTTTGCAGGGGCTGGACGGTAAAGGGCAGGGAATAGATAACCGACGCCAGCACCAGCCCTTCGAAGGTAAAGGGCAGCAGGCCAAGCCCGAGGCTCTCCATCAGGCGGCCCAGGGCACCGTCCGGGCCCATAACGATCAGCAGGTAAAAACCCAGCACCGTGGGTGGCAGCACCAGTGGCAGTGCAACCACGGCCGAAACCGGCTGGCGCAGCCAGTGCCCGGTGCGGGCCAGCCACCAGGCGATGGGCGTACCAATCACCAGCAGCAGTGCGGTGGTGATGCCTGCCAGTTTCAGGGTCAGCCAGACGGCCTGCCATTCCGGGCTCATGAAGTCTCCGCCAGTTCAGTGGTTGGGCTGTTCAGGAATATCGTAGCCGTCTTCACGGATGATCGCCTGTGCCGGTTCGCTGGCGAGAAACAACATCCACGCCCGGGCCGCCGGATTATCCTCGCCGTGGCCCAGCAAAACAGCCTGTTGCCTGATGGGCGTGTGCAGATCATTCGGTACCAGCCACAGGGAGCCTTCCTCCTTCCATGCCCGCGTTTGGGCCAGTGCTACAAACCCTGAGACGGCATTGCCGGTGGCGACAAACTGGAAGGTCTGGGCAATGGAGTCGCCGCTGACCAGCGCGGGCCGGAGGGCTTGTGCGAGCCCGAGATTCTCCAGCACTTCCATGGCAGCGATGCCGTAAGGGGCGGTTTTCGGGTTGCCGATGGCCAGCCGCTCGGGTTGTCGGGCCAGCCAGGTCGGGCCATCGGTAAACAGATCGGGGGTTCTGCTCCAAAGCGCCAGCCTGCCCTCGGCATAGTCAAATCCTGTGCCGGCGACCGCCAGCCCCTGTTGTTCCAGTAACCGGGGGCGTTCCCGGTCAGCTGCCATAAAGGCATCAAACGGCGCGCGATGGCGGATCTGGGCATAGAGTTTGCCGGTAGAGCCGTAGCTGATGCGCAACTGGTGACCGGTCTGTTGTTCGAACAACGGCGCCAGCCGGTTCATGGTGCCGGTGAAGTTGGCGGCTACCGCCAGGGTGGCCGTTTCCGCGAGGGCTGCAGACTGGAAAATAAGCAGGGCAGTGCCGATCAGGCCGGCAAGGGCTCGGTGCAGGCGTTTTCCCGAACCGGAATACATTGCAGAAGGTGTTGCCATACGTCCTCGGCATTGAGTTCATTCAGCATCTCGTGGCGGCCTCCGTCAAACAGCCGGAAGGTCACCTTCTGGATGCCTGCCTCCCGGATCGCCCGGAAGTGCTGGCGGATACCCTTGCCCATCTCGCCCACCGGGTCATCGGTGCCGGCAAACAGGTGTACCGGAAGATCCTGCGGCCATTGTCCGGGATTGATGCCAAGCATACCAGTGATGAAATCATGCCACAGGCCGGCGCTGCACTCGAACCCGCACAGCGGATCTGCCCGGTAGCGGTCCACTTGTTGCGGGTCCCGGCTGAGCCAGTCGCAGTCGGTACGGTTAGGGCGGAAGTGCCGGTTGAACTGGCCGAACGTCATGGCTCTGATGAGTTTGCTGTGGTGCCGGCGGCCCCGCAGCAGACGGATCAGCCAGACCAGTGTGGCGGACGCCCGCAGCTGGGGTTTGTGAATGCGGTTGGTGGCACTGAGCGCCAGTGTGTCGAGCTTGTCGCCGTGCTGCGCAGCATAGCTCTGGGCGATGAACGACCCCATGCTGTGGCCCAGCAGGGTGACCGGCAGCTCCGGAAACTGCTGGCGGATGTGATCCACCACCAGGCCGAGATCGTCCACCACTTTCTGCCAGCCCTGGTGGTCTGCGTAGTGGCCCAGGTCTTCCGGACGGCAGTCCGGGCCATGGCCCCGGTGGTGGTAGGTGACAACCGCCACGCCCTGAGTGCCCAGCCACCGGGCCAGGCCGGCATAGCGGTTGCCGTGCTCGGCCATGCCGTGGCTGATCACCAGGACGGCGCCGGGGGTGTCCGGGCAAAACAGGGTGCCGGTTATCCGGTGTCCGTCAGTGGTGGTCAGGTTCAGGGTGGTTTCGCTCATGCAGAGTGCCCGGTTGTTCGCTGTTGCTGGTGGTCGGGCGCTGCCACTCCGGTGGTCGCCACAAATGTCCGAGACGGGAGAGTAGACCGCCCGGGCGGCTCATGTCGCGGAACATGTCCACATATTCGTGGGTCCAGAGCACAATCAGGTTGGTGGAATGGATTTGCCGGGTGATGCCGTACTCCGGCGGATTGGCATCGTTTTCCGGGGCAAAGGTGCCGAGCAGCCGGTCCCAGATGATCAGGGTGCCGCCGTAGTTGCGGTCAATGTATTCCGGGTTGCGGCCATGGTGTACACGGTGGTGGCTGGGGGTATTGAACACCCGTTCGATGCAGCCGGGCAGCCGGCCCACCAGCGTGGTGTGCACAAAGAACTGGTACACCAGCGAGAAGGCATAGGCCACGCCGATCCACACCGGGTTGAAGCCGATCAGGGCCATGGGCAGGTAGAACACCCACATGCAGTTGAAAATGTTGGTGGCGTTCTGGCGCATGGCAGTGGAAAAATTCATGCGTTCGGAGGAATGGTGCACCACGTGGGCCGCCCAGAACCAGCGCATACGGTGGCTGGCCCGGTGCATCCAGTAAAAGCAGAAATCCACGCCCAGGAAGGTCAGGAATCCGGTCAGCCAGTTCAGTTCCAGCTCGAACAGGCGGTAGTGGTAGCAAAGCGCGTAGACAGGGAAGGCAATGATGCCGGCAAACAGTAACTCGGTAACCTGGTAACCGGCGCCGAGGGCAAAGTTGCGGATGGCTTCGGCGGTATCCATCAGTTTCGGGTCGTGACGGATTTTCCGGTACTCCCAGAAGGTAATACCGATAAAGATGGGGGTGGCCACCATGAAAATCAGCTGCCGCTCATCCAGGGCCAGCCACGGAGCCAGTGTGTGCCAGAGTGCCAGCAGGCCGCTGTCTTCCAGTACGGCCCGCATCATGTCGAGTAATGCCATGGGAAACCTGTTTTGTTTTTATTCAGGTTTTATCTTGGCATAACCAACGATAAATGCACTGTCCTGTTGCGACAGCCGGGGTGGCCTTTTCGGCCAATCGCCCCGGGGTTACCGGTGCTTGTGGTACACCTGCACCACCGGTTCCAGTTTCGGGCGCCAGTCTGCCAGCCAGGCCTGTACCGGTTTCGGGATCTTTGCCGGCCTGGGCCAGGGCACGGGATATTGTTCGGGCTGGAACAACGGGGCCAGCAGCGCTGCGGCGGTCAGGTCAGCCCGGGTGAACCGGTCACCCACCAGGTACGGCTGCTGCTCGTACACCTCTGCCAGTTCGGTAATCAGTTGCTCCAGGGTTTCCTGCGCGGCATCGGCGGTCTTCTGGTTAATCTTCATCCAGTTGCGCATGATCTCGTCCACCCGGCTGAAGGCCAGGCTGAGCAGGATGCGGTTGTAGAACGGTGTGCCGGCAGCCAGCAGCGGCACCACTACCTTCGGCCGTTGCAGGAAGTAGTGGTAGACCCAGGTGCGGATGGCCGCGCCAGCCAGTTCGTCCAGCTTTGTCTCCCAGCTGCGAACCTGTTCCTGCAGGGCCGGGTCTTCGGGCATCAGGGCGGGTTCCGGGAAAGTTTTATCCAGGTAGTCCAGGATCTCTGAAGAGCCCTGGATAATCTGGCCATCGTGGTCCAGCACCGGCACCGAGGACCCGGCCCGGGTAAGCTTCTTGATGGTTCTGCTGTGCTGCCCGGGTAGCAGGTTGACCGGCTGGTACTTGATGTCCTTGTAATCCAGGGCCCAGCGAACCTTTTCGGAATAGTGGGAGATGCAGAATTGGTAGAGTTTCACGGCCATGGTGATGATTCCCCTGAAATAGATGGCGCAAGGTTACCCTGTGCGGCCCGGTACCACAACGGGCGGGTTCCGTGTGACGGCGCATGGTGAAACCGGCCGGGAACCTCTAAACTAGCGCCCCGGAGTCTGGACCAAAATAGGATGTTGTGATGTTTAAGGTACGAATTTTTTCGCTGGCCATTCTTGCCGGCTGCAGCCTTGTACTGGCAGCCTGCGCTTCCCAGCCCAAAACCCTGGCCCTGTCGGACTATGGCAGTTATCGCTGCGGCCAGCTGGATATCCGGGTTGCCCCGGCTGAAGACGGCCAGCTTCTGGGCCTTGAGTATCTGGACCGCCGCGTATTGCTGAAACCGTCCCCCACCGACACCGGTGCCCTCTACGTGGCTCCGGGCGATACCTCCACCCGCTTCCTGGCCGAAGGCAAGCGGGCAACGCTGACGCTCAAGGGTGATCTGCTGCCGGAATGCCTGGAACCGGGCGCGATAGAATCCCGGTTTGAGGCCATCGGTGCCGACCCGGACTGGTCGGCGCTGATCGAGAACAACCGGATGACCCTGACCCCGCCGTACCAGCAGCAAGCGCTGAACGAGATCTGGCTGACCGAAACCCTGGCCAATCGACACGGCCGGACGTTTGAAGCGAAAACCGAAGCGCAGTCGCTGGAAGTGCGGGTGGCACACCAGCTGTGTGAAGTGGGCCTGGACAAACGCCAGTATCCGTCCCAGATCCGGCTGACCCTGGACGGCAACAGCTTTGAAGGCTGTGGCGGCGACCGGGAGCGGCTGTTCCGGGGTGTGCAGTGGGTGGTAGAAGACCTGGCCGGTGCCGGGCTGATCGACCGCTCCATGGTTACCCTGCAGTTCCTGGGCAATGGCCGGGTAGCCGGGCGTGCATCCTGCAACCGGTTTATGGGCAACTACCGTTTGAGTGATGATGGACTGTCGTTCAGTACCCTGGGCAGCACCATGATGGCCTGCGCGCCGTCGCTGATGAACCAGGAGCGCAAGTACCTGGAATTGCTGGGGCAGGTGGTGGATGGCCGCATTGGTCGCCAGGGTGAATTGCTGCTGGAAACCGGCAACGGTGAGGTGATCAAGGCGCTCCCGGCGACGACCGACAATCTGTAACTCTCTTCAAGGGCCCGCCCGGTCAAATTTCTGCAGCATTTGCCGTCTACCCTGACAGGTCGATGCTGCAGAGAGACCAGCCATGACCGAATTGCGGGCCCTCACCCCCCACAGTGCCATTCCCGAACAACAGGCCGGCCGCGACCGCAACCAGAAGCGCCTGTTGCGCAGCTTCCTGCCGGAATTGGTGCAGCTGGAGCGACAGCTGGCCGAAGCCCCCGAACAGGTCACCACCACCGTCGCCGGCGAGGTTGCCGTGCGGGATCTGCACTTGCCCATCTACCGGGTGGACCTGGGTTCCACCCGGGACGATGTGCCGGCGGTGCTGATTGTCGGCGGAGTTCACGGCCTTGAGCGCATTGGTAGCCAGGTGGTGATGGCCTGGCTCGATTCCTTCCTGGCCCGGCTCGGTTGGGATGACCACCTGAACGCCTTGCTGGAGAAAGTCCGCATCACCCTGCTGCCGATCCTGAACCCCGGCGGTATGTACCTGAACCAGCGGGGCAATCCCAACGGTGTCGACCTGATGCGCAACGCGCCGATTACCGCCCAGGACCAGAGCGCCTTCCTGCTGGGCGGCCAGCGCCTGTCGCCCCGCCTGCCCTGGTACACCGGCGATCCGGAGCAGGGCATGGAGCCGGAGAACCTGGCACTGGAATCGGTGATTCAGGACCTGCTGCCGGGCCGGCCCTTCAGCGTGGCGCTGGACTGCCACTCCGGTTTCGGCTGGCAGGATCAGATCTGGTTTCCCTATGCCTATCGCCGCCGGCCCATGCGCCGCATCGGGTCGGTGATGGCCCTCAAGCTGATCTGGGAACAGGCTTACCCCAATCACCACTATCGTTTCGAACCCCAGTCGGCGCATTACCTGACTCACGGTGACCTGTGGGATTACTTCTACAAGCAGGTCAACCGCAGCAGTGGCGGGGTGTTCCTGCCCCTGACCCTGGAAATGGGCTCCTGGAAATGGGTGCGCAAGCGCCCGCGCCAGCTGCTGCGGCTGGACGGGTTATTCAACCCTCTGGTGCCTCACCGCCATCAGCGGGTATTGCGCAGCCATCTGAGCTGGATGGACTTCCTGGTGAATGCGGCCGCCAGTTACCGGAACTGGTTGCCGGAGGGCGATGAAGAGTCCATGCTCAGGGAAGCCGCCATCATGCACTGGTACAGGGATAACCGATAACATGCACTGGATCCTCCTGCGGGGTCTTACCCGGGAACGGGCACACTGGGGCGACTTTCCCGAACGCTTGCGTGCGGCCTTTCCGGGCCAGCAATTCCACCTGGTGGACCTGCCCGGCACGGGCATCCATTACCGGGAAGCCAGCCCGGCCACAGTGCGCGCTATTCGCGAGCAGGTGTGCCGGCAGGTGAGCCATATTCCCCGGCCGTTCAGCATCCTGGCATTGTCTATGGGTGGCATGGTGGCCCTGGACTGGGCCCAGCATGCCGAGCCCGGGGAATTACAGCACCTGGTGCTGATCAACACCAGTTCCGGTTTCAGCCGGCCCTGGCAGCGAATGCAGCCGGCGGCCTGGCCGAAGATCCTGCGTTTACTGGTTCGCCGTGAACTGTTCCATCGGGAACGGGACATCCTGCGCCTGACCTCCAACCGGGATATTCCCCTGAGCCTGTGCAAGGCCTGGTACAGCATCCAGCGCCAGCGCCCGGTCTCGTTCACCAACGCCCGCAACCAGCTGCTGGCGGCTGCCCGTTTCAAACCCCTGGAAAAGCGCCCGATGGCCGATGCCCTGATACTGGCCAGCAAGGGCGACCGGATTGCCAGTTGGTACTGCAGTGCCGAACTGGAACGGCGCTGGTGCTGGACCCTGAAGCTGCACCCGGATGCCGGCCACGACCTGCCCCTGGATGAGCCCGAGTGGGTAATCCGGCAAATGTCTGACTGGATACCCGGCACCCGATAGTTTCTTGACGCAACCGTTTTTTCCGGTCAACCTGCTGTATTCAAAGCCCGTTTTTCTGCCAGGGAGCCAATAACAAGATGAAAATTTTCGAAACCCGGACTGCCCCCAACCCCCGCCGCGTGCGCATGTTTATGGCCGAGAAAGGCCTGCTGGACAAGGCGGAATTTATTGAGATAGATATCCAGAAAGGCGAAAACCTGACGCCGGAATTCGTGGCCCGAAACCCCATGAAGAAAGTCCCGGTGATGGAACTGGATGACGGCACCTGCATTGCCGAAACCATGGCCATCTGCCGGTATTTTGAGGAAGCCTATCCGGACACCCCGAAACTGATGGGCGAGACCGCTACCGAGAAAGCCCTGGTGGAGCAATGGCTGCGCTGGCTGGAGTTCTATTTCTTCATGCCCACCGGCATGTGTTTCCAGCACACCACGGGTTACTTCAAGGACCGGATGAACCCCATCAAGGAATGGGGTGAAGAGTGCGGGCAGGGCGTGGAAAAGTTCATGCACTTCCTGAACAAGCACCTGGAAGGCAAGGACTACATCTGCTGTGACCGCTTTACCGCAGCAGACATCAACGCGTTCACCACCGTGGCCTTTGCCCGGGTGGTGAACATCCGCATCAAGCCGGAGCAGGCCCACCTGCAGGCCTGGTACGACCGCATCAAGGCCCGGCCATCGGCCCAGGCTTGATGCCAGCAGCCAGGATTGCCCAGCAAAGCCACAACCCGGTCAGGATCAGCAACAGGACATGGTATGACGCAACAAACCTTGATGAACACACTGGAAGCCATCGACCGGGTCAATCAGGCAGACCCGAATACTGAGCAGGTAGACGGCCAGCAACTGCCCAGGGAATACGCCTACAGCCTGCACATGACCCGCTGGCTGTTCGCGCTGGAACCGGAACCCTCAGAACGCATGCAGATTGCCTGCCGTGCCCAGCACCTGGAGCGCTGGACCATGCCCCGGAGTGACTATGGTGAGGGCCGCAAGAACTATTATCAGTGGCGCCTGGCCTGTGGCCGGATGCACGGCCGCCGGGCGGCGGAGATCATGGCAGAGTGCGGCTATCCGAAGGAAGAATGCGAGCGGGTAGAGACGATCATCACCAAGCGCAAGCTTCGGGAAGACGAAGACACCCAGCTGCTGGAAGATGTGGCCTGCATGGTGTTTCTGGAGCGGTACTTTGCCGGGTTCTTCGAAGATAATCCGGATTTCGACAAGGAAAAGTGGCTGCGCATCGTGCGCCGCACCTGGGATAAAATGAGCCCCCGGGCCCATGAAGCAGCGCTTAAACTGGCGGAAGGCATGCCCGCGCATCTGCTGGAATTGCTGCAGGAGGCGCTGGCTGAGCCTGAGAGCTGATCAGGATGCACAGGCTGGCAGAAGGGTGGGTGGTATTGCCTATTTTATGTCTAGGCTTGGCCTTTTCAGCACTGTTCCGCGCAACCAAATGGTTGCCATTGACCGCAATTTCCGTGAGTTTCGCGGGTACAGTGGCTCTTTATTGGTCTGCGTATGCACCAGCATTGCTCGTACATGTCTAGACCTAACCAATGGCTGTTGTCGGACGCGCCTTCGCTGGCGCTCCGGCACGCCGCAAAGCCAGGCGTTAACTGGAAAGGCGATGATCCCAAACGTCAAGACCCTTCCCTGTAGGTGGTTGTCGATTTCGTCCATCCTTCCATTTTTAAAATCATTAAATGCGCATTTATCATCGATAGTGACTACAGAATTTGTAGGCAATTTAATTTAGAGCTTCAATGGAAATGACGTTTTATAGTAGAAGGAGGAACCCCCTTCAAACGGATGAAAGCCCTACGCATTCGCTCTACGTCCATAAAACCACATTGACGCGCTACAACTTGCACCGAGCAGTTACCTGCTTCTAATGCCGCGCTTGCCGCTTCGACTCTAAGTCGTTCTACCGCTCGCGCCGGAGTTGTACCAACTTCACACGTAAAGCACCGTGCAAAATGCCTTGGGCTCATACATACTTGATCCGCCAAATCATCAACCATTAGCGGCTTATCCAGATTGTTTCGGATATAATCAAGTAAACTAGCAAAGCGGCCGCACCCCACACCCATCTCCAACAGTTCGGAATACTGCGACTGCCCTCCTGGACGACGATAGTACACCACTAACTGATGAGCAACTTGACGGGCAACTTTCTCACCTAAGTCATCCGCAATCAAAGCTAACGAAAGATCAATCCCAGCGCTAATCCCCGCTGAAGTCCATATGTTGCCATCATTCACATAAATTCGATCTTCATCCAAAAGCACCTCTGGGAAACGACGCCTAAAATCGCCGCTTCGCCTCCAGTGTGTTGTCACCTTCCTGCCCCGCAGCAATCCAGCCGCAGCCAATAAATAAGCCCCCGAGCAAACACTGGATACTCTACGTGCTGTTTTTGATAACTCAAGGATGAAATCCTGTACTCCAACGCTGGAAGCAGCATCAATCACCCCTTCACCGCCCACCGCTACCAAAGTATCTGCTTCAGAGACCTGAAAAAAGGGTGTCGTCAGTAATGTGATTCCTGCTGAACTTTCTACCGATCCACCTTCTTGACTGGTCAAAGTCAGCTCATATGCCTCAGCCACCAAACGATTGGCCACCTCAAAAGCGGCAATCGGCCCAGACACATCCAGAAGCTGAAAGCCAGGAAACACTATAAAAACCAACTTACGAGACATGGCAGAATCCGAGGGATCTATGTCATTTCAATCCTAAATATTACAAGCAAAATGTCAATGGAAACCGCTCTTAACATGAGGATTAATCCATGGTTAAGCCTGTCCCTTTAAACGGCGAAATCATTTCCCGCTCCCAGATCGGACATGAGTTTATCTGGCCGAAAGAGGACCCTCGCTCCCAATGGCAACCATCTCGTACTTACGAATTTAGCGACGATAGCCGTATTCGGGATCTCGGCAGATCTCCTCACTTTAATCTCAATACATTCTTAGAAAAAAATCAGACTCTTGACATCCCCTCTCAAATTATAGAGCTCCTGAATCATAATGCCTTTCAGTTCAACTCGCGAAAAAGATTTCGCAAGTGCGAACAGTGGCGAAAAATTGTCACCGATGCTTGTGAAAAAGGAGAGCCAATCGAAATTCTAATCCTTGCGTTCTGCGTGATTAATAATCCAACCAAAAGAGTGCAATCTACCGAGCTTACCACAGCAGATGACATATCATTACTTCACATGAATAGCATCGCTCGTTACATTTCTAGCATCTACTCCCCAGGAGCAGTTTTTCAGGTTATTAGTGATAGTACATTCTACGCCCTTCCACTTGGCGTTACGTCAGTTGAAGCTCAAAACTATCTAATCCAATTACAGCGACGCACCAAAGAACTAAAAATAAATAACACGGTTAAGGTTCACGATATCTCTGACTATCTTGCCAACTACAACCAGTTTTTTCATGATCGCTTCGAGACTTGGCGCACTAAGTTCCTATCCGACCCTCTGTCTCAAAACTTGCTAGCAGAAGAATATCAGCGCTGGCACGCCAGCATGCGCGCAACGCTAAACTCTCGGCGCATGGAGTTTTCTTATGAGCAATTAGTAAAACTATTTGGCGCGGCCCCGAACAAAACTAAAGAGCACCTAGATTATAACACTACGGTTGCACTTGCTGAGTACCGCGCTCTAAAGGCGGCAGCAGCTGACACAAACTGGGAAAAAAATCATTTCCCAAATGCCATTAGAGCAACTATCCATGCTAAAAAAATTCCAGTATTAGGTCTACGTTTATATCCAGAATATAAATTAAGCTCCCGCCTACTTCCATACCATGGAATTGCGGTCATAACCCAAAATGATGACAATGATGCAGAACAAATGGAAATCCACCATGAGATAACGGTCATAGGCAATCCGGCTTATACCAAGGTCGTTGACAAAAATGGTCTAACGCAATTCTATGAACCATCAAAGCTTAATATATGAACCGCAACATTATCCTATTGGCATTATCTCAAGCGGCAATGGTGACCACAATTAGCCTCACCCTTGCATCGTCCGCTTTAGTGGGAGCACAACTCGCATCACCTGACCTGGCCACCGTTCCACTAGCAGGTCAATATTTAGGAACGATGGTGATGCTCTATCCAGTTGCACGACTCATGGAGCGCTTTGGACGCGCTCCTATTTTTTGCGGCGGTGCTTTAATCGGAGCAGTAGGCTTAATAGCTGCCGCTATAGGCGTGAAAACCGACAGTTTCGTTCTATTTTCGGCTGCTGGATTCTTAATTGGCACCTTCGGCGCGGTAGGTCAATATTATCGTTTTGCCGCAATTGAAGCTGTAGCTCCAAAGCACAAAAACTTAGCTATTTCCTTAACTCTTACCGGCGGTCTTATAGCTGCAGTTGCTGGCCCTACACTTGCCCAATGGACGAAAGGGGCCCTAGATCCACCCTTTTACGCCAGCTTTCTCTCGTTAGCTGGGGTGGCATTATTAGGCGCAATATTAGCCATGGGTCTTCGCATACCGCCAATGGTTAGAGTGGAACAGAAGCGCGCTAAACAGCGATGGTCTGAAATAGCTAATAATCCAAAGTTTATCATAGCCGTGCTAGGAGGAGTCTTTGGTTATGCTGTGATGAATCTTTTGATGACTGCCACTCCTCTGGCCATGACGCACTTTCATTTCAGCTTTGCCGATACTGCTGCAGTAATTCAATGGCATATTGTCGCCATGTTCGCCCCCTCATTTTTTACCGGCACATTAATTCAAAAAGTAGGTATTTTGCCAATTATGCTACTAGGTTGCCTACTGAATTTGGGCGGTATTTCAGTAAGTCTATTAGGAAGTGAATTGAGTCACTTCTACATCGCGCTAATTTTGCTTGGGGTAGGCTGGAATTTTCTTTATGTTGGCGCCACTTCTCTGTTGACTGAAAATTGCCGCGAAGAAGAGGCCGCCCGCATCCAAGCCATGAATGACACCCTTATATTCTTAGGTATTACGACTGTTACAATGTTCTCAGGAACTCTAGTCAACGTACTGGGATGGAAAACAATAAACTTATACGCAATCCTGCCTGTACTCGTTATTATGACTGGCATAATAAAATTAATTTATGATCCCCGAAAAAACAGCGGTAATCAAAAGTAGAATTTTGCCTAAGCTACACGCAAGGAAATTCTGCATGAAGAACACGTCTTTTTGGCAGCCAGATCCTATCGATACTCAAACAAGCTCAGAATGGCATACCTGTTCTGTCAGCAACGGTGTTAAAAGTCCATAAATTGTTAGGATAGATTATCCCCCTGACCCGCTTGGCCTTTTCTTGAAGGTGACAAAACCTGAAAACCATCAAGCTTTTTACAGTAAACGATAGACAATGAAAACCTGTGAAGGGGCAATCCTCGAATATCTGGTTGCGATGCGATTTAAGAGGCTCTGACTCCCGGAACTCGGCTTCCGCTGCCGGGTGAAAAGAATAGTTCATTTGATCAGTGCTCTGGCCTTCCTCATCACATCCTCACCAGACACAGCCTGAACTTTGCCATTGTCGAGCTCTTCGCTTCTGCGGCGGGCTTCCATCAACCAATCGAATCTGAGCTCTTCGTCTTCGATTTTCTGGATATTCATAGAGAAACCTCTTGTTCCGATATCGTTTAATTTTGGCACGAGTGGGTATACGGTGCCACGACTCGGTTTTTCACTCTAGCGCCCTGCCACGCGCCAGTTTGGGGCCGCACAGCGGTGGTGGAAGTCCACTGAGAACTGATGCGACTTTTCACAGCGATTGCTCCTTTTGAACAATCGACCGAGCAACAGCAGCAATCAAGACACCCCCGATCAGCCCCAAACCATTGGCACCCAAATCGAGCCATTCGCCATAGCGGTTAACATAGGGTTGAATTAACTCAATAATGCCGCTGTACATTAGAAGGCCCACTATCAACAACAACCACCTTTCGGGCCTCGCCAGTGCAATTGGAAATGCCAGAACGCCATAGGCAATAAAGTGGTGGGTTTTATCGGTGCCCGGAACAGAAGGGAGGCTATCCGCAGGGTATAGAGACAGAACCGTAATCGGCAACAGGATGGCGACTGTGACAAGCAACCAGTGCGATTGAACAAAATCTAGAAACGGCTTCAAGATACACTCCGGATTGAAGAAAGTTTTCCATACGCTCAGCCTTATCTAAAACCTGCTGTGACCTGCCATTGGTGGACGAGTATGAGCAGAGGCAGTCCAACTGAAAGCAGGATTGCTATCAGTACGTGAGCTTTACGCAGCCCGCCACGACTCTCCTGAGCTTTTCCAAACCTATACGCGATCGCAAGGACAGCAGCGAGTACCAAAAGGCCAACCACCACCGCGAATATCGTTAAGGCCGCACTGGACCCGGGCGGCCACGGATTATCGCCATACACAAAGAGCCATAGAAAACCCGCGCCCGTCGCAGTGGCCAAGGCCGCCACAATCACACCGGCCATGACCCCCGGGACCAGGAATAGCAGCGGGTATGCGTATCGGGCTTTCACCTGCGATTGTCTCCTCGTGCAGCATCCGAGTGACGCGTCTGGTCAGCTTTTCCCAAGCATGTACGAACGAAGCTGCCGGATTATCCAGAGCAATGTACTCAGCGGTCGCGTCCGGTTCTTGAAGGGCGAGGCTCCGTCCAGATTACCTCAGCCATTTACTCATTTTCTCCCTGGCCTCACTTTGGCTGTACGTTCTTCCCTCAAGTACAGCACGCTCTCCTCGTGAGAGCCCCTCAAGCAGCTCAAGCCGGCGCTGCATAAACTCGTATCCTGCACATCGAAAAGGTATGCGGGTGGCTGCTGTCGAATTTGACTAGGGTCGTGAAGTGAGGAACGGATCGTAGGCCAGACGGCGGGTATCTTCGTTGCGGCACTTGGGACGTGTCAAAAACAGCATGCGCGGATTTGAACTGAAGGCAAAGCCGCAATGGAAAAGACATCGCCGTGCCAGCGGTGGTTATACCGATTCATACTCACTGGTATGGTTGAGTTCACGCTTTTTTCCGTTAAACGCTTCGTAAAGCGCCCGATGCCGGCGGAGACCGTATTCGTCTGAACGGGTGTCATAGGCAGCCACCCATTCGATCAAATTCTCCAAATTTTTATCCTGCTCTTCTCGGGAGCTGAATTTCTCTGGCTCCCAAGGGCGCGCGCGGCAATGAGCGATACAAACCTCAACTCCAGGGTTCAGAAAAATGAGCTCGTCACACTCGCAGAGCACCGGCTCGATGATGTCTGCGTAACAGCCCTCAATAAGGTACCCGCCAGCCTGTTCTGACTGTGAGGTTAGCCCTCCGGGAAGAAAAGCTCCTGCAATTTCTGCCCGGGTTCCGGCGCCCGCATAAAGGATTCCCCCACCAGAAACCCGTAAATGCCCCGGCTGGTCATGGCTTCCACATCGGCGCGGGTCATGATGCCGCTTTCGGTAATCGTCAGTCGGTCATTGGCAATACGGTGGTGCAGTTCAAAGGTGGTTTCCAGAGAGACCTCAAAGTTGTGCAGGTTCCGGTTGTTGATACCCACCAACGGCGTGCTCAGGGTTAGCGCATCGTCCAGCTCCTCGCCATCATGCACTTCCACCAGCACATCCAGCCCGATCTCATTGGCAATGCCTTCCAGTTCCTGCATCTGGTCCTTGGTCAGGCACGCGGCAATCAGCAGGATGCAGTCGGCACCAATAGCGCGGCTTTCATACACCTGGTAGGGCGCCACCATGAAGTCCTTGCGGATCACCGGCAGGCTGCAGGCCGCGCGGGCGGCTTTCAGGTAGTCTTCGTGGCCCTGGAAGAAATCGTGGTCGGTAAGTACTGACAAGCAGGCTGCGCCGCCTTTCTCGTAGCTCTCGGCAATGCGTTCCGGTTCAAACGGATCGCGAAGGATGCCTTTGCTCGGAGAGGCTTTCTTGATCTCGGCGATGACGGCTGGCTGTTGCGCTTTGATTCGTGTGCGCAGAGCGTAGGCAAATCCCCGAGCCGGGGCTTGATCGCCGGCCATGGCTCTGAGGTCTGCAACGGAAACTTTCGGCTTCCGTTCGTCGATCTCTTCCCATTTCCGGTTAACGATCTTCCGAAGAATAGTGGGAGTCTTATCCAAATGTCGTTCAGTCATCTCGTGCCTGCTGAATTGGGTGCTGGAGCCGATGATGGGGGCCTTTCCAAAACACGCCCACAAGTACGTCCCTGTAGGGCTTGACTGTAGCCATCCATGGCTACAGACAGTTTTGGAAAGGCCCCCATCACCGGCTCTTCAAACTTGGTCAGGGCCTTCTGGAGTTCAGAGCCGTTAGAAGCACTGCGAAAAGTCAGCCAGCTCCGACATCTTGCCAGCAGCTAAACCGGAACCCATGGCATCCAGTGCCATATCGACGCCTTCTTTGGTGGTCTTGGCCAGGCCGGCAATATAGATCGCCGCCCCGGCGTTCAGGGCGATCATGTCGCGGGCTTTCTCGGTAGTTTCGTCGTGGCTGCGGCCGAAGGCGGCTTTGATTAATGCCAGCGATTCGTCAGCACCGTCTACCGTCAGACCCACCAGCGACTGGCTCTTGATACCCAGGTCTTCCGGGGCCAGGTCGTATTCGGTGATTTCGCCGTCCTTCAGCTCTGCAACATGGGTAACGGTGGCCAGACTGATTTCATCCAGGCCATCCTTCGAGCAGACCACCATGATGTGTTCTGCGCCCAGGCGCTGCAGCACTTCCGCCATGGGGCGGCACAGTTCCCTGGTGAACACGCCAATAAGCTGGCGAGTGACGCCGGCCGGGTTGGTCATGGGGCCGAGGATGTTAAAGATGGTCCGGCAGCCCAGCTCCCGTCGCGGGCCGATGGCGTGTTTCATGGCACCGTGGTGGGCCGGGGCGAACATGAAGCCGACGCCGATCTGCTCCACGCAGCGGGCTACTTCTTCCGGTTTCATGTCCAGGTTGATGCCGGCCTTTTCGATCAGGTCGGCGCTGCCGCTTTTGGAGGACACGCCGCGGTTACCGTGCTTGGCCACATAACCGCCGGCGGCGGCCACTACAAAGGCGGATGCCGAGGAGACGTTGAACAGGTTGGCGCCATCGCCCCCGGTGCCCACGATATCCACCAGCGGGCTGGCGTTGATTTCCACCTTGGTGGCCAGTTCGCGCATCACTTCGGTGGCGCCGGTGATTTCGTCGATGGTTTCGCTTTTCAGGCGCAGGCCCATCAGAAATGCGCCGATCTGGGCGTCGGTGGCTTCGCCGTTCATCACGATGCGCATCACATCCTTCATCTCGTCCCGGGATAGGTCCAGGTTGGAGGCAATGCGGTTCAGTGCTTGTTTCATGTCCATGGGTCGTCGGCCTCTTGTTATGTTCTCAGGAAGTTGCGCAGCAGTTCATGGCCCTGTTCGGTCATGATCGACTCGGGGTGGAACTGCACGCCTTCGATGGGCAGGGTCTTGTGGCGCACGCCCATGATTTCTTCAACGGAGCCGTCGTCGTTGCGGGTCCAGGCAGTCACTTCCAGGCAATCGGGCAGGGTGTTTTTGTCGATCACCAGGCTGTGGTAACGGGTAGCCTGCAAGGGATTGTTCAGGCCGCGGAACACGCCTATATCATTGTGGTACACCGCCGACACCTTGCCATGCATCACCTTGCCGGCCCGGATGATATCGCCGCCGTACACCTGGCCGATGGACTGGTGGCCCAGGCAAATGCCCAGGATCGGCAGCTTGCCGGCGAAGTGGCGAATGGCGTCCATGGAGATGCCCGCCTCATTAGGGGTGCAAGGGCCCGGGGAAATCACCAGCCGCTCGGGCTTCAGGGCTTCAATCTGCTCAATGGTGATTTCGTCGTTGCGGTATACCTGCACGTCGGCACCCAGCTCGGCCAGGTACTGCACCACGTTGTAGGTGAAGGAATCGTAGTTATCGATCATCAGCAACATAATCTGTTCCTCCGCCTCAATGGTCGTAGTCGTTGTAAGTCATGGCCACGGCACGGAAGATGGCCCGGCCCTTGTTCATGGTTTCTTTCCATTCGAGGCGGGGAATGGAGTCTGCCACCACGCCGGCGCCGGCCTGGATGTGCAGGGTATTGTCCTTGATCACGGCAGTGCGGATGGCGATGGCGGTGTCCATGTTGCCGTTAAACGACAGGTAGCCCACGGCGCCGCCGTAAACGCCGCGCTTCACCGGCTCCAGCTCGTCGATGATTTCCATGGCCCGGATTTTCGGGGCGCCGCTCAGGGTGCCGGCGGGCAGGGTGGCACGCAGCACGTCCAGGCAGCTGGTGTTTTCTTTCAGTCGACCGGTCACGTTAGAGACAATGTGCATGACGTGGGAATAACGCTCCACAATCATCTTGTCGGTCAGCTTCACGGTGCCGGTTTCCGACACCCGGCCGGCGTCGTTGCGGCCCAGGTCGATCAGCATCAGGTGCTCGGCGATCTCTTTCGGGTCGGCCAGCAGCTCTTTTTCCAGGGCCTTGTCCTCGGCATCGGTGGCGCCGCGTTTGCGGGTACCGGCGATGGGGCGCACGGTCACTTCTTCGTCTTCCACCCGGGCCAGGATTTCCGGCGAGGAACCAACAATGTGGAAGTCGCCCAGGTCGAGGAAATACATGTACGGCGACGGGTTCAGTACCCGCAGCGAGCGGTACAGGTTCAGGGGCGGTGCCTCGAACGGGATCGACATGCGCTGGGAAATGACGGTCTGCATCACGTCGCCGTCCAGCACATAGCCCTTGATCTTGTTCACCGCGGCTTCGAATTTGTCCTGGCTGAAGCCGGAAATAAAGTCGCTCTCGTCCACCACCTTGCCGCGCAGATGTTCCGGTGTGCGGGGGGCGTTGGCGGTCTGGCGGTGCAGCTGGCTTTCCAGCTCGTCGATGCGTCGCTGGGCCTGTTCATAGGCACCATTGGCTGTTGGGTCCACATGCACAATCAGGTGCAGCTTGCCGCGCAGGTTGTCGAACACCACGATTTCATTGGACACCATCAGCAGGATGTCCGGGGTGCCGATTTTGTCGGGCGGGCAGCTGTGGCGCAGGCGCTTCTCGATGTAGCGCACGGTGTCGTAGCCGAAATAGCCCACCAGGCCACCGTTGAACCGGGGCAGCTCGGGCAGATCCGGGGCGTTGAATCGCTTCTGGTAGTCGTCCACGAAAGCCAGGGGATCATCCACCTCTGCCTGCTCGACCACTTCGCCGTTGCGGCTGACCTCAATGCGGTGGTCAAAGACTTTCAGCACTTCCTGGCTGGGCAGGCCAATGATGGAATAACGGCCCCATTTTTCGCCGCCCTGTACCGATTCGAACAGGTAGGAATAGGGCCCGCTGGCCAGTTTCAGATAGGTGCTGAGGGGAGTGTCCAGGTCCGCCAGTACTTCGCGGTACACAGGGATGCGGTTATAGCCGGCTTCAGCGAGCTCGCGGAATTGCTCGGGTGTCATGGTTCGGTTTCCTGAAATCTGATCTGCGTTTTGTCAGAACGGTGTTACACCGTTGTGACAGGTGGTGCGGGCATGCAGGCGTGCGCCATCAGCCCCGTGGCTTGCTCAGCCGGTGCGCCATCGCCACCATCGTGTTGCGCGGGTTGTCAGGATGCCTCGCGCTGCAGTCAGATTCAGTCCCTGCACGGCAGGAATCTCCCGAAATGATGTGTTCAAAGTAAAACGTCCTTGCGAGATTACAAAAGCTGGGCCAGCGAATCAACAACCGCGTCGGCACCGAGGCTGTTTACCGAGCCCCCGAAGTTGTAACCGTAGCGCACGGCCACGCAGGGAATGCCCGCTGCCTGGGCGGCGTTAACGTCTGCGGCGGAGTCACCCACCATCACGGTGGTACCCCGGGTGCCGCCCAGTTGTTCCATGGCGTAGAGCAGCGGTGCCGGGTCCGGTTTCTTCACGTCCAGGGTATCGCCGCCCACCCAGATCCGGAAGTACTGGTCCAGCCCGGCCTTGTTCAGCAGCGGGGCCACGAAGCGGTCCGGCTTGTTGGTCACCACGGCCATCTTGCAGCGCAGGCTGCGCAGGTGGTTCAGGCACTCGGTTACGCCGTCGAACACGACGGCATTGCGGCCGTTAATCTGGCCGTAGGCGTGGTAGAAGATTTCCAGCGCGTCGTTGTAAAGGATTTCGTCTTTCAGTGCCGCAGGTTCCCAGTCGGTTTTGTCAGCCAGGGCCCGGCGCACCAGGATGCCGGCCCCGTTGCCGACCCAGTTGCGCACTTTCTCCAGACCGGCGGGCTTGCGGCCCAGGTGCTCCAGCATCTGGTCGACCGTCGCGGCCAGGTCTGGCGCGCTGTCTACCAGGGTGCCGTCCAGGTCGAACAGGGCAACGCCGGGCCAGCGGGGGTTGAACAGACCTTTCAGGCTCATCCGCCAATCACCTTGCGGGCCTGTTCCAGCTCGGCGCGCATGGCATCGATAGTGGCTTTGTAATCCGGCGTGTTGAAAATGGCGGAACCGGCCACGAAGGTGTCGGCGCCGGCTTCGGCGATTTCCCGAATGTTGTCGGTCTTTACGCCGCCGTCGATTTCCAGCCGGATGTTGTAGTTGCTGGCATCAATCTTCTTGCGGGCTTCCCGGAGTTTGTCCAGGGTGCCGGGGATGAACTTCTGGCCACCAAAGCCCGGGTTCACCGACATCAGCAGCACCATGTCGAGCTTGTCCATCACGTAATCCATGTAGCTCAGGGGCGTGGCCGGGTTGAACACCAGGCCGGCCTTGCAGCCGCCGTCGCGGATCAGTTGCAGGGAGCGGTCGATGTGCTTGCTCGCCTCCGGGTGAAAGGTGATGTAGCTGGCGCCGGCGTCGATGAACATGCGGATCAGGTCATCTACCGGCGATACCATCAGGTGCACGTCGATGGGGGCGGTTACGCCGTGCTTGCGCAGGGCTTCGCACACCATGGGGCCGATGGTCAGGTTGGGCACGTAGTGGTTGTCCATGACATCGAAGTGCACCACATCGGCGCCGGCGGCAAGTACGTTATCAACTTCTTCGCCCAGCCGGGCAAAGTTGGCGGAGAGGATGGACGGCGCAATCAGATAGGGGTTCATCGTGGCTCTCTCGATCAGGTGATTCGTCGGCTGAATGGAATGGGGCAAGTCTACCAGCTTGGCGCAGCTTTTCGCAGCGCGGGTGCTACGGATATCAGCGCAATTTGCGATCCAGTTCTGCTAATCGCTCCGGAGTACCTATGTCCATCCACTGGCCGCGATGGTGCAGGCCCCGCACCCGCCCGGCCACCATGGCGCGGCGAAGCACAGGCCCCAGTTTGCCGGCGTTGTCGTCCAGTCCTGCGAATAAACGGCGGTGCAGCAGGCTGATGCCGGTGAAGGTGAGTTTGTCCTCGCCTTCGCTGGCCAGGGTGCCGTCCTGTTGCAGGGCGAAGTCGCCGTCAGGATGGTGAGCCGGGTTGTCGGTGACGACCAGCAGCGCATCGCAATCCGGAGTGGCGGGCGGTTGCAGTTCGGCCAGTGGGAAGTCTGTCCAGATGTCGCCGTTGATCACCAGGAACCAGTCTTCCCCGCCGCCGGTCAGCAGGGGCAGGGCGCGGACAATGCCGCCGGCGGTTTCCAGTGGTTCGCCTTCCGGTGAATAACGGATCGTGAGGCCGAATGCCTCGCCGGTGCCCAGGGCCTGTTCGATCTGTTGCCCAAGCCAGGCGTGGTTGATGACCACGTCGCGAAAGCCGGCCCGGTGCAGGTTTTCCAGGTGGTAGGCAATCAGCGGTTTGCCGCCGGCTTCGAGCAGGGGTTTCGGAGTGGTGAGGGTCAGCGGGCGCATGCGCTCGCCTTTGCCTGCCGCCAGAATCATCGCTTTCACGGCTGGCGGGCCTCCGCAGCCGGCAACGGACCAATGCGCTCTTCGATGGCGGGAATCACCACCTCGCACAGCCATTCGTGGAAGTGCCGGAAGGCTGGCTGGCGGGCGCTGGCGTCGCGGATGTAGCTGACGGTTCTGGGAATGTCGGCCAGGTAGCCGGCCTTGCCGTCCCGGATGGCCAGCCGGGCAAAGATGCCGGCGGCTTTCAGGTGCCGTTGCATGCCCATCAGCTCAAACCACTGCCGGAAGGTGTCGGCATCGGCCCGGTGCAGCCCGGCGTCCAGGCTAACCTGGCGATAATGTTCCAGCCAGTTAGCGATATCGGCTTCCGGCCAACGCACGTAGCAGTCTTTCAGCAAGGAGGCCGCATCGTAGGTTACCGGGCCGGTCACGGCATCCTGGAAGTCGATCACCCCGGGGGCGATCTGGCCCGCGCGGATCAGCAGGTTGCGGGAGTGGTAGTCGCGGTGCACGGTCACTTCCGGCTGGGCCAGGGCGCTTTCTTTCAGCAGGCCGAAGGCGGTTTCCAGCAAAGCACGGTCCTGGTTGTCCAGCGTCAGCTCCAGGTGCTGTTCCAGCAGCCAGTCCGGAAACAGGGCCATCTCCCGGTCCAGCAGGGCGTCATCATAGGCCGGCAACGGATAATTCGCGGGCGGTGGCATTTGCCCGATTCGCACCAGCTCGTCCAGCGCCTGGCGGTACAGGGTGTCGGCGCTGTCGCCGTCCAGTTCTGCCAGCATCAGCCGATCACCGAAATCTTCCAGCAGCAACAGCCCCTGTTGCAGGTCCTGGGCCTCGATGGCCGGTACATGCACGCCGTGGCGGTGCCAGTGTTCGGCAATGGCGACGAAGGGCCGGCAGTCTTCGTGTGCCGGCGGGGCATCCATGACAATAAACGCTGTTCGGGGCTGGCCCGGCGTTTCCCGCCAAACCCGGAAGTAACGGCGGAAACTGGCGTCACCGGAAACCGGTTCCGGGCTGGCGCTGTTGAAACCGGGAATTTGCCTGACCCAGTCGGTCAGCAGTTGCAGGCGGGTATCCATGGTTGTCGGGTGCGTCCTGAGTTGTCTTTGGTGTCCGGGAACGTTAGCAGAGGAGTATAAAGAGGGTAAAACGGATTTGCAGCGGGGTTTCCGTTAACAACCCCGGGGGGCGCGTGTAAACTAGGCAGCTGTTTTTAGTGTCAGTCGCCATTTATCCGGAACAGGAATATTGCCGTCGTGCCCAGCCGTTACCGTCACCTGTTATGGTTCAAGCCCCGTTGCGGCGGGCTTTTGCTGGCGATGGCCCTGGCACCGGCAGCTGGCCTGGCCCAGGATGCCGGCAAGCAGGCACCGAGTGCGGCCGAGATCGACTGGCGGCCCCGCAGCCAGTTACCGGCTGAAGTACAGGCTGGTTTGCCGGTCTTCTGCGATGGCGGCTACCTGCCTTCCGGCACAGCCGGCGGAGCCATGCCGGTACTGCCGGCCGGAGAGACCGAGGCACCGTTGGAGGCCAGTGCGCTCAGTGCCCGCTACGAGCTGGATGCGGAGCTGTACCTGCAGGGGGATGTAAGGCTGCGCCAGGGCAGCTTCCAGGCCTCCGGCTCGGAGGCACGATACGACACCCGCTCCGGAAGCCTGAACCTGCAGGGGCCTCTGGTGAGCCGGGGCGAAGGCTTCCTGCTGACCGGTAAAGACGCCCGCTACTCCACCGAAAGCGGTCAGCTGGATATCAACACCGCCACCTTCCTGCTGCACGAATCCGAGATGCGCGGCGAGGCATCGTCCCTGTCGCGCATTGGTGAAAACCAGGTGCTGATTACCGATGGCCTGCTGACCACCTGCGGCCCGGGCCAGAACGATTGGGCCATCGTTGCCTCGGATATCGAGCTGGACCAGGCTGAAGGCTTTGGCACCGCCAGGCATGTGCGCCTTGAGGTGCTGGATGCCCCGGTGTTCTACTGGCCCTACATCAGTTTCCCCATTGATGACCGCCGCAAGACCGGTTTTCTGTACCCGCAGTTCGGCTCGTCCAATGCCGGTGGCGGCGCCTTCCTGGCCTTGCCCTATTACCTGAACCTGGCGCCCCACTACGACGCCACGCTCACGCCTCAGTACATTCAAGGCCGGGGCCTGTTTACCGAACTGGAAGGCCGGTATCTGAGCCGGTTCGGGGAGTCAGTGCTGCAGCTGGGTTACATCGATGACGATTCCTACTACAAAGACGAGAATCCGGGCGCAGACGGCCAGCGCTGGGCCCTGGATCTGTCGACCCGGGCAGCCTTCGGTGGTGGCTGGAGTGGTTACGGTGATTTCTCGGTGGTGTCTGACGAAGACTACCTGAGCGACCTGAACCGCTCCCTGGAACTTGACCAGGCGACTCACCTGCAGCGTCGCGGCGGTGTACGTTATTCCGACCAGAACCAGTATTTTGATGCCTACCTGAATGGCTACCAGACCATTGCCGAACGTATTGCCGACGTCAACAAACCCTATAATCTGTTGCCGGAAGTGCTGTATGCCGGAACCACCGAGGTGGGGGCCTTCGAGGCGGGCATCGAAAGCCAGTACTCCTGGTTCTATCGGGATAACGAAAACCTGACCGGTCTGAACCGGGCCAATGGCCAGCGGGTGCGTGCGATTCCTGAACTGGCGCTGCCCATGCGCGCGCTCTGGGGTTTCAGCCGGCCGTCGGTGAGCCTGGATTACACCCGCTACGACCTGGAAGACTACACACTCGGCAACAGCAGTTTTGATCGCACGGTGCCGGTGTTCGAGTGGGACAACGGCCTGTACTTTGACCGCCGCTCCAGCCTGTTCGATATTCCCTATAACCAGACCCTGGAGCCCCGGCTTTATTACGCCTGGGCCGATGCCAAGGCCGACCAGAACGACATCCCGGATTTTGACGCCGGCCTGAAAAGCTTCCGATTCGACGAGTTGTTCCAGCGTGATCGCTTCATCGGCGGTGACCGGGTGGGGGATGCCAACCAGCTGACCGTGGCCCTGACCAGTCGCTTCAACGACCTGCTGACCGGCGCCGAGCGGGCCCGGGTCAGTATTGGCCAGGTGCGCTATTTTGATGACCGGGAAGTGAGCCTGTTCGGACAGGGTGCCTCCGACCGAAGTAACTCGCCGCTGGCCGGTGAGCTGGTGCTGAACCCGGTTGATAACCTGGAAATCCGCAGCTCCGGCCTGTGGGACTATGACACCCAGAGAACCGAGGAAGGCCGCAGCCAGCTGATTTTCCATTCCGAGGATTATCGGTACCTGGCAACGCTGGGCCATACCTACAGCCGGCCCGATGACATTGAACAGACCGATGTAGGTGCCGTGTTGCCGGTCACCAACCGGGTCAGTGCTATCGGCCGCTGGGTGTGGGATTCGGAACTGGACCGTACCGTGGGTACCCTGGCCGGCCTGGAATACAACAACTGCTGCTGGAGTGTGCAGGTAGTGCACCAGAATTACCTGACCGACGATGAAGAACTGGATACCCGACTGCTGTTCCGGATCGAGCTGAAAGGCCTGGGCGGCAGTGGCGGAGCATCTGACAACATTGCCGATGCCATCTACGGCTATGACGAGCGCGAGCGCCGCCGTTTCGGAACTCAGCGCCGCTAAAACGAACCAATACCGTTAGCCGGGCCTTGCCTGGCTGACGACCCGGAATGCACAAACCAAGAGGTGACTATGAAGGCGACTGTACGCCACGGACTGACCCTGCTGCTGACCATGGCCATGATGACCATGTCGTTGGCGGTACAGGCTGAACGCAAGCTGCTGGACAGGGTGGTCGCCATTGTCGACGACGATGTCATCCTGCAGACCCAGCTGGAAGCCCGGGTGAACACCATTGTGGGCCGGCTGAGTGCCCAGGGTACCGGCCTGCCACCACGCCAGATGCTGGAGCAGCGGGTACTGGAACAGCTGATTGCTGAATCCGTCCAGCTGCAGATGGCGGACAAAATGGGCATGCGCATCAGCGATAACGAGCTGAACGAAACCCTGGCCAATATCGCCCGCAGCAATGGCATGACCATGGCCCAGTTCGAAAGCCAGCTGGCGGAAGAAGGTGTGACCTACCAGCAGGCCCGGGAGCAGATCCGCAACGAGATGCTCACCAGCCGGGTGCAGCAGCGCCAGGTGGGCAACCGGGTGCGCATTACCGACAACGAAGTGGAAAACTACCTGCAAGCCCAGGCCGGCGCCGGCAGCGATGGTGCTGAATACCGCCTGGCCTATATCTTTATCCAGGTAGACGAGCCGGGTAACGAGGCGTCTGTGCGCCAGGCCCGTAACCTGGCGGATAACCTGCGCCAGCAGATCCTGGATGGCCGGGATTTCCGGGAAGTGGCTGTTGCCGAATCCGATGCCAGCAACGCCCTTGAGGGTGGTGATATGGGCTGGCGCTCGGAAAGCCAGCTGCCGTCACTGGTGGCGCCGGTGGTGCCGGACCTGGAGCCGGGTGTGCCGTCTGCCGTGCTGGAAAACAACAGCGGCTTCCACCTGGTGATGGTAATGGACAAGCGTGGTGGCGAGCAGCAGCAGATTATCGAACAGCACAAGGTTCGCCACATCCTGGTTCGCCCGTCGGCAGCGGTGACCGAGGCCCAGGCCGAGCAGCGGATCCGCGATATCTACCGTCAGTTGCAGGACGGTGCCGACTTTGCCGAACTGGCCCGTGAGCTGTCAGACGATCCGGTATCCGGCTCTGATGGCGGCAACCTGGACTGGGTGAGCCCGGGCCAGATGGTCCCCGAGTTTGAGCAGGCCATGCTGGATGCCGATGTGGGTGAAATCTACGGCCCCGTGCGCTCCCAGTTTGGGTGGCATATTCTGCAGGTTCAGGAACGTCGCAAGCAGGACGTCACCGCCGAGGCCCGTGAATCCCAGGCCCGCCAGGCCATCTATCAGCGCAAGTTCGAGCAGGAACTGCAGAACTGGCTGTGGGAAGTCCGTGATGAAGCTTTCGTGGAGTTCAAGGGCGAGTTCGCCGATATGAACCCGCAAAGCGAGGAAGCCGACCCGTCATGAGCACACCGGTCATCCTGGCGCTGACCGCCGGCGAGCCGGCCGGCATCGGCCCGGAACTGTGCCTGCAGCTGGCCACCGAAGTCCGGGACGCCGGGCTGGTGGTAATTGCCAGTCGCGAGTTGTTACAGGCCCGGGCCAGCGCGCTTGGCCTGGAGCTCCAGCTTCATGACTGGCAACCGGGCATGGTGCCGGAAACCCGGGCCGGACACCTGTCGGTTCGGCATGTGGATGGTTGCCAGTCAACGCTAGCCGGGCAGCTGGATGCCGCCAACAGCCAGTATGTGCTGGATACCCTGACCGTTGCGGCTAGCGGCTGCCTGAACGGCGACTTTGACGGCATGGTTACCGCGCCGGTGCACAAGGGCGTGATCAACGAAGCCGGCATTGCCTTCAGCGGCCACACCGAATTCCTGCAGGAGCTGTGTGGCGTTGAACGGGTGGTGATGATGCTGGCCACGGAAGAACTCCGGGTAGCGTTGGTAACCACCCACTTACCCCTGAAAGACGTATCGGCGGCCATCACGCCGCAGCGCCTGACCCAGGTAACCCGTATTCTCAATGCCGACCTGCAAACCTTCTTCGGCATTGAGCAGCCGTGCATCCTGGTGGCGGGCCTGAACCCCCACGCAGGGGAAGGCGGCCACCTGGGCCGGGAAGAAATCGAAGTGATCGAGCCAACCCTGGAACAATTGCGGGCCGAAGGCATACGGCTGACCGGGCCGCTGCCGGCGGATACCCTGTTTACTCCGCACTGGCTGGACAATGCCGATGCCGTCTTGGCCATGTACCATGACCAGGGCCTGCCGGTGCTGAAATTCCAGGGCTTTGGCCGTGCCGTAAACATCACCCTCGGGTTGCCTATTGTCCGCACCTCGGTCGACCACGGAACGGCGCTCGACCTGGCCGGTACCGGCAAGGCCGACGCCGGCAGCCTGCATACCGCCATTCGGGTGGGCGAGCACATGGCCCGCTGCCGCAAGGCCGCACAGGCCGGAGAATCATCATGAGCAACAAACACGGCCACCAGGCCCGCAAGCGCTTCGGCCAGAACTTCCTGCACGATCCTGGCGTGATCGAACGCATTGTCCGTTCCATCAACCCGAAGCCGGACGATGCCATTGTCGAGATCGGCCCGGGCCTGGGCGCCATCACCGAAGAGATCCTGGCGATCAATCCGCGCCTGCAGGTAGTGGAGCTGGACCGGGACCTGATCCCGGTGCTGCGCACCAAGTTTTTCAACTACCCGGAATTTCAGATTCACGAGGCCGACGCCCTGAGCTTCGATTTTCGTGAGCTGATGACCGACCGCCCCCTGCGCATTGTCGGCAACCTGCCGTACAACATTTCCACCCCGCTGATTTTCCACCTGCTGGAGCAGAGTGGCGTGGTGCAGGACATGCACTTCATGCTGCAGAAAGAGGTGGTCCAGCGGCTGGCGGCGGTACCCGGCGACAACAACTACGGCCGCCTGGGCATCATGGCCCAGTATTTCTGCAAGGTGCAGCCGCTGTTTGAAGTCGGCCCCGGCGCCTTCCGCCCGGCCCCGAAGGTGGATTCCGCCATTGTCCGCCTGGTGCCCCACAAAGAACTGCCACACCCGGCGAAAGACCTGAAAACCCTGCAGGCCGTGGTACGTACCGCCTTCAATGCCCGCCGCAAAACCCTGCGCAAGGCGTTGGGGGCGATGGTAACGGTGGAGCAGTTGCAATCCCTCGGCATCAACGACGGACTACGCCCGGAAAACCTGAGCCTGGCCGACTATGTAAAGATTGCGGATTTGCTGGTGGACAGCGGAGCTGGGCCGGCCGGGAACAAGGAGGTAAGTAATGACTGACTACGCCATCGGCGATATTCAGGGTTGCTATGATCGCCTGCGGGATGTGTTGGCCAAGGTGGATTTTTCACCGTCCCGGGACCGGCTCTGGGTGGCCGGTGACCTGATCAATCGGGGGCCGTCCTCGCTGGAAACCCTACGCTACATCGAAAGCCTGGGCAGTTCCGCGGTCGTGGTATTGGGCAACCATGACCTGCACCTGCTGGCTGTAGCGCTCGGTGGCCACAGCCCGAAGAAAAAAGACACCCTGCACGCCATTCTCGAAGCCCCGGACCATGAGCAGCTGATCCACTGGCTGCGCCAGCAGCATCTATGTGTGCACGATGCCGGTCGTAACCTGCTGATGGCCCACGCCGGCCTGCCCCACATCTGGAGTGTGGAACAGGCCGTGGCCTGTGCCCGGGAAGTGGAAGCGGTGATCCGCGGCGACAATGCCGGCGAATACTTCAGCCAAATGTATGGCAATCAGCCCGAACGCTGGTGTGATACCCTCACCGGCATGGATCGCTGGCGGGTGATCACCAATTACTTCACCCGTATGCGCTTTATTGCACAGGATGGCAGCCTGGAACTGGCCACCAAGGAAGCGGCTGCCAACGCCCCGGAAGGTTTCGCACCCTGGTTTACCTACCCGCGCAAGGACGACGTAACCGTGGTGTTCGGCCACTGGGCGGCCCTGGAAGGTAAAACCGGCAGCGAACGGTTTATCGGCCTGGACACCGGCTGCGTATGGGGCGGTGCCCTGACCATGATGAACCTGGATACCGGAGAGAAAATTCACTGTGACTGCAGCTGACAGCAACACCCGGATTGTACGCTGGGCACTGGTAGCCGGCGCCGTTGCCGGTTTGCTGGCGGTGATGGCCGGCGCTTTCGGTGCCCACGGCTTGCGTAACCTGGTGAGCGAACGTGGCCTTGAAGTGTTCCAGACCGCAGTCAGCTACCAGATGTACCACGCCCTGATCCTCGTCGTGGCCAGTCTGATGCCGGTACTCGGCCTGCCCCGGAAACTCCTGGCCGTGGCCTGCGGCTTCTGGCTGGTGGGCATCCTGCTTTTCAGCGGCAGCCTGTACCTGCTGGTGCTGACAGGAACCCACTGGCTTGGGCCGGTTACTCCGGTAGGCGGGCTGTGTTTCATGGTGGGCTGGGCACTGTTGGCCATCGCAGCCCTGAAGAAATAACAAAGGTGATCACAACCATGCAGGTAAAGGTTAATGGCGAAGCCATGGAACTCCCGAGCGGAGCCACCATTGCCGCCTTGATTGAGCAACTCGCACTGGCCGGCAAACGCGTGGCGGTGGAAGTAAACGAAGACATCGTACCCCGCAGCCAGCACCCGGACTTTCCCCTCAGCGAAGGTGATCGTGTGGAAGTGGTACACGCCATCGGAGGCGGTTAATCCTCCTTGCTGCGAACGACCACTCCCGACTCTCATTCCGACAGAAATCAGGCAGGCTATGACAGACACACCAGAGATTCAGCTCCCCGAAGACAAACCCCTGGAAATTGCCGGCAAGGTGTACCAGTCCCGCTTGCTGGTAGGCACCGGCAAGTACCACGACCTGATGGAAACCGGCCACGCCATTGAAGCCAGCGGTGCCGAGATTGTGACCGTAGCGGTACGCCGAACCAACATCGGCCAGAACCCGGACGAACCCAACCTGCTGGACGTGGTTTCCCCGGACGCCTACACCATCCTGCCGAACACCGCCGGCTGCTACACCGCCAAAGACGCGGTTCGCACATGCAAACTGGCCCGGGAACTGCTCGACGGCCACGACCTGGTGAAGCTGGAAGTGCTGGGCGAACACAAAACCCTGTACCCCAACATGCCGGAAACCCTCGCAGCCGCCGAAGAGCTGATCAAAGACGGCTTCAAGGTAATGGTGTACTGCTCCGACGACCCGCTGCTGGCCATGCGCCTGGAAGAAATGGGCTGTGTTGCCATCATGCCTCTGGGCGCCCCCATTGGCTCCGGCCTGGGCATCCAGAACCGCTACAACATCCGGCTGATTGTCGAGAATGCGAAGGTGCCGGTACTGGTGGATGCGGGCGTAGGCACCGCCTCAGACGCCACCATCGCCATGGAACTGGGCTGCGACGGCGTACTGATGAACACCGCCATCGCCCAGGCCAAAGATCCGATCAAAATGGCCAACGCCATGCGCCTGGCCATCGAAGCCGGCCGCGAGGCCTACCTTGCTGGACGTATGCCGAAGAAGCTGTACGCCAGTGCGTCGTCGCCGATCGACGGGACTTTCTTTTAATAAACAGAAAATATTAGCCACGGACACTCACTGACGCTCACGGACCAAAAACAGATCTGTAATGTCCGTGAGATTCCGTGAGTGTCCGTGGCAAAAAAACAGAGCGCTGTAGTCCTGATATGACCACTCAAAAACCCAGCCGGCGGGACACAATCCTGCAGGCCCTTGTTGAATTGCTGCAAAAAGACCCCGGGGCCCGGATCACAACTGCTGGCCTGGCCAAAACCGTGGGTGTCACCGAGGCGGCCCTGTACCGGCACTTCCCCAGCAAACGCAAAATGTTCGAAGCCCTGATCGAATTTGCCGAGGAAGCTGTGTTCTCCCGTTGCCAGGTGGTGTTGCAGGAGCAGGAAGACGTTCGTGTGCGTTTGCAGCAGTTGGTGCACCTGGTACTGGTGTTCGCCGAGCGCAACCCGGGCCTGTGCTGCGTGCTGACCGGCGATGCCCTGATGGGCGAAGACGAGTCGCTGCGAAAGCGTGCGTCCCAGTTTTTCGAGCGCCTGGAAACCCAGTTCCGCCAGGCCCTGAAAGAAGGCGAAATCCGCCAGGGTCTACGGCCCCGCACCAGCGCAGCCCGGGGTGCCGATTTCGTGATGGTGTTCCTCGAAGGGCGCATCCAGCGCTTCGTCCGCTCCTCCTTCTCCCGCTTGCCCTCCACCGACTTCGACGAGGCCTGGAGCCTGGTTGCCGAGGCCGTCTGGAGTTAAGTTCAGCTTGGGAGTTCGGGGTCGCCTGGCCTGCGGATTGTGGGGGTATAGTCTCCGTAGCCTGCAGATTGGGCGGTGGGGCACTGGCTGGATACCCTTTCCCGAAACCGCTACGAGCACATATATGTAGACCTCTTGTTGCGCAAGCCTCCCAAGCTCTCGGTGGTGTAAAAAGTTAACTGGGTAAAACTGCGCACATATATCCGGCCTTTATGATGAGTCAC
>Ga0208180_1000347_pt1 | contig 41539 bp, 30 predicted proteins | sample MalvireepMed_s16_FD_184241 | JGI IMG/M metagenome (GOLD analysis project Ga0208180, IMG submission 184241) | Marine viral communities from the Global Malaspina Expedition - Malaspina viral metaG DeepMed_s16 (SPAdes) (version 2) | ecosystem: Environmental > Aquatic > Marine > Oceanic | place...
AGGCAACACAAGAAACTGGACGCCCGTTGGTGACGTTGCGCTAAATCCCTCCAATGTTGAGGAAATTAAGCGTAATACGGCGGTTGCTTAAAACAGTTTTTTTGGACAACTCGGTTGAAAAACACCGTCCATGTCGAAATTGGTTTTGGTCATATGTCATCTCTTTTTTGCTTAGTTTAACGAAATGACACAGAATTCTGAACACTACCGAGGCTAGCATTAAAACCGCCGCTTCCCTATTTATAAGAGGTCATAGAGAGGATTGCCACGTTGTTTATACTCGCACGCGACAATACATAGTCACATGTCGGCTGAACGATTATTCCGGCAGTTTTTTGAGTCAAGCCCTCTCGACTTTAATCTATTTTTAGTTTTTTTCTTGTTGCCTATAAAGATTGTTGCAACACCAATCAATAAAACAAAGGGTGCCGCACCGATAAATACAGCTTGCAGCGTTGTCAGTTCCATAGTTAATGTTCCGTGCACAAAGTTTTAAAGGTATATCGCGACCAATCCAAGTTCAATCCGAATAACCTCGCCTTTTTTCATGCGCTTCTCATACATTTGTGTCACTCATCACGATTTTCTTCCGTCAACTTCAATCGGTTTATACCCCATACACCGATAGTAAAAAATGCAATAAGCCCAAAGATCAACAGAAGCAAAAGACCAATCTGTCCGGTTGTCATTATGCCCCTCCTTTATCTAATGCAAAAATCATTAAGTAAATTTAACGTCTCTAAAACTAGCATATGACCATTTATTTTTGCTAAATTATCGGCGTTATATCATAATTAGAAATGCAGGCCACTTGGAATTTTGGCGCTGACAGTTACGAACAATTTTTACCATAGCACCTACCAGTATTCGCTTCGTAAGAGATGACAAGCCAAACTAGTTATTCATGCAAAGAAAGAGTTTGAGCTTAATATAAGGAGCATGTCCATCTGCTTTTGAGAAACGAGTTTACCAGTCATACAGATGAGTCAGAACTGATCCAAGCAACACGAAAAGGTTAGGCAGATGAAATGTAAAAAGAAGCCACTGGGAAAACTAAGTCAAAAAAAGACGACTAAAGAGTACAGCCTCGATCAACTGCTATCCAAAAGCTCTAAGTATGACTTTGTTTTAAGCGTTGAAGACAAACGCTGGCTTAACGGTTCTTTGGTCGAGGGAGAGAGCAAACGTTAATCAACGACAAACAGGAGTTTTCAGATATCAGAGATTGTAGCAACTTTTGCTTTAGCTCCAGTCCTATCAATATCATTCACAGCATACTCTTTGTTTTATAACGAACGTAAATCTGATAATAACCAGGACTGACCTTGATGACAAAGAGGCCGTCGCTTTTATTGATAGCGTTATTTTCTTTTAGTTTTCTAATGTCCTCCAACAACAATAAACCGCCATATTTGAGCTCCAAATATTTCAGTTGGTGAGCACCCAGCTTTTGGTCATCACCGACATGCTTCAAGCCAGCAGAGTTAGTAACAGAGTGTAAGGCGAGTCAATGGAAATCAGCAGGTGATGCACAGGACATTATGAATGGTTATAACCAGCTTTATGACACGCGCAAGGGTTGGCTAAAACTGCATAAAGATTCATCTGAGACAGCGTTTCCGGCCTTAATAATGACCAATTTAGTACATATTTTTTGTGACCATAGATTGAATTGACCACCCTGATTTACCTCTATGTACTTAAATTGCTCATTGCAGAAATTTGACTAAAAGCCAATATTTACAAGGGGTGTATATTAATGTAGATTAGTAAGAATTAAAGTGATATACCCGTAACTGCCTTGACATGGCAGAGGTCGGTTGTTCGAGTCAACTCGGACGCACCACTTTTCTAAACTTTAACATCACGCTTCTTTTTAATTAATTTTTAACGTTTCTATTCAAACGAACAGTAGTAGCCTCGAGCAATGTAAGAGTTTTCTTACTAAATCATTTTTTCTAAACAGAGCTCAATAAATTCAAACACCCGTTTATTTTCGTTTTACGTATACAAGCCACAGCGTTATGCTAACGGCACATAATAAAGACGTAATAAGGAACAATATGACAACTTACAAAGCGATTAACTTGGTTAAGCGCCCGAATCCGGGTCCAGTCAGTGCGGATATTTTTGAGGTGGTGGAAAAAGAGCTACCAACAGTTAACAACGGTCAGTTTTTAATCAAGCAAACTCACATGTCGTTAGACCCGGCCATGTTTGGCTGGATGAGCCCCGACACCGAAAGTTACATTCCACCGGTCGAGCTGAATACCGTCATGCGCAGCTCGGGCGTTGGTGAAGTGGTGGAAAGCAAGCATCCGGATTTTTCCAAAGGCGACCGTGTAATGGGCATGATGGGCTGGCAACAATACGCGCTAAGCGATGGTCAGGGTATTAATAAAGTCCAAGCTGACGTGCCCGACGAAATGGTTCTGTCCGTGTTTGCCCTACCTGGTTTAACCGCTACCCAAGGTTTATTCAACGTCGGCGAACCAAAATCTGGTGAAACCCTGGTAGTCACCGGTGCAGCTGGCTCGGTGGGATCCATTGTCGGGCAGCTGGCTAAAGCTGACGGCTTGCGGGTAATTGGCGTGGTCGGCAGCGACGAAAAAGCCGAATGGATAACCAACGAATTAGGTTTTGACGGCGCTATAAACTACAAAACCGACGACTTAAGCGCCAAGCTGAAAGAGCTAACGCCCGAAGGCATTGATTTGTATTTTGAGAACACCGGCGGCCCTATTCAGCATCATGTAATGCAGCACATGAATGCCCACGGCCGTATTGTGGTCTGCGGCATGATAGCCGACTACGACAAAGCCGAACCAGCGCCCGGCCCAAGCTGGATTCCTATAATTAAAAAGCGCCTAACGATTCAGGGGTTCACCATGCCGGATCACTTCCACGAAGTACCTAGCCTGCTGGAAAAACTCACCCCGTATGTCATGAGCGGCAAAATCAAATACCGCTCGCATACGCTGGAAGGCCTGGAGTCGGCCATTGACGGTCTGAACCTGTTCTTTAGTGGTGATAATAAAGGGAAGTTGTTGGTTAAGCTGTAACCTTAGTATTACTTAATGCGCATTCGTTTCAGAAGTAGTGTGACGGATGCGCATACTCTCTCGGGAAAGTTAGCGTCTAACCCACCCTCTCCCAATGATTATGTATTTCTTGCAGCAATATTTTTTCTTCCGCCTGCCGGGCTTCAGCATCAGCCAATAAGTCTAAAAAGTAGCTAACAGGGTTATTCTTATATCGGCTCTCAGCATACAAAGAGCGCAGAGCTGCATCTGTTGTTCTAGGAATAACCGATTGTCCTTTTTCATATCGTGCAATAGTTTGCTCGCTTACGCCAAACCGTTTCCCAAGTACTTTTTGTGAGAGATTAAGCTCTACTCGTAAAAATTTAAACTCGCTTTTAGACAGTGACTTTTTATTAGCAATAATGCTTTCAGCTATCGCTTGGTGTAAGCCGTCAATATCCTCAATGCTTGTGCATTCTTCGCCACCGATAATCGCAGCAGTGTAACCATTTTTGAGAAAAACATTCGGCAGTCCGCTTTCAGTGTAATGATACATATAACCCCCTAATGAACCCAAACAGTAACAAGAACTGACAGTGGTGATTTATCTTACCCGCCGAAAACTATCAAAATGATAGCTATCATTTTGATACCCTCCCTGTGCGTTGTCAAATTGTTTCAGAACCAAGAAGAGAAGGATAATTGACGGAGTAGCTTCTGGTTTCAATTTACGACACGTCGCACAGCAAAGTTAGTCCATATCGGAAATAAAAAAGCGGCTCAAAAGAGCCGCAAAACACACGACTAAAAGCAACGCGCACAAACGTTCACTTCATATTTAATTAGTGATTTTCTGGAAAAAAGATGGGGGCTACACCGTCTGCATATTCGGTGTCACGCTTGAATTTACGTGTTTTTCCGTCGCATTTAACTTCAATTGTCTGAATACGGTTATCTTTATCATAGCTGGTCGAGACTTTTGCCTCTGCTCCTGAGGAGCTTACCGAAACATACTCAGTCCCATTATTATATGAAACCTCCAGGGAAAACTCTGGAGCTTCAATCGTTTGATCAATAGTAAGAAACTCAACTTCATCATCTAGGCTGAGTAAATAATTAACGTGGTACTCATAACCGTCAACATCGAAACTCCCATCGTAATCAGCCGGTATAACGCACTCAACGTCGTGCCAACCTTGTTCGGGACCTAAATCAAGTTTCGGGTGGCGTGAAAAAACAGTTCCCATTCCAGTTTGTGACTGATTAGCTAGAGAGGCAAAGTCGTTCATAAGCATCCTTTTTCGTTACTAAGTTACGAGGTGAAAGATACCAACAAAGCACGACAAGTTAAGTCGCACTAGTAGATTTTGCGTCTTCTACTTTAAAATTTTTATCCTTAGGCACATCTGGCTCATCATTTACTGCGTTGTAATATGCCCTTTTAACTTCCTCTTCAAACTTAGTTTTAAACTCAGGCGGACCAACAACTTTTAAGTACGGAGCGCGTGCCAGCAGCCACTGTATTAAGTTCAGATTATAAGGAACGTCAGCTTTAAGAAGCTTAAAGTTCTCATTACCGGGAATATCTTTCATTACCTGATTATCGCCTAAGTGAGCATCTTCAACTTCGCGCTGCACAGCTTTAAAAACCTTTAACTCCAACGTAAACGGCTCACCATATCGATATTCGAACATGTGTCTGTTTTGTTCGTCGTTAATATCGAATTCGCTCGGTCCTTTTGGCTCCTCGAAGTTTCGTCTTTTTACCTGAATAATCCGCGAAATTGGAAAGCGGCGAAACTTGCTCTTTTCTTCTTCAGAAGCTGGTTGATAAGCAACTAAATAAGCGACATTACCTCTAAAAAATATAGCTTTGGCAGTAACGGTTAAGTGCTCAAACGTTTTATCATCACCATGTTTTTTGTATTTCATTTCTAAAACTGAATTCTCGAGTGCTGCTTCTTTAACCTTGGTGTAAATATCTTCGTTAAGAACAGGAGCTTTTAGCCAGTGAGAGGGGTTAGCAACTTTAACTTTTTGATACCAACGGCCTATAACCCCTTGGTCACTTTCAATTAATTTTTTTGCTTTTAGGAACGGTTTATTTAACTGAGTCATAATTTCTGGCGGAGCTGTGGCAGCCAATTGTTTTTCTGCCATTACAATAGCCAGCGCTGCTGCGTAGTTGTTATCTTTAAGCGATAAAAAGTCTATATGGTCAACACTCCAAACAGCTGCTTTAGGTCCCCGGGCTTCCGAAACAGTATGAAGCCCCATCACGCCGTTGAAATCAGTTAAATCTCTTTGAACACTTCTTTTATCTATTGAATACCCTTTGTTTTGCAACTCCTGACAAATTTCAACAGCTGTTGCATCTTGACGGTGCAGAAACTCATACATCGCGTAAATTCGCTTAAGCGTTTCTCTGCTCTCTTTTGAGCTTTTTGATTCGCTCTTACTCATAAACACCTCGTTTGTTTAAATTAACCTTAACCTATACTAGCTGTCGCACCCACTTCAATAAAAAATGTTATTGAGTAAATGCCAAAACATGCGTGCAGGAGGAGACATATTGCTGTCGTTAATTGCTTGTTTATTTTTATGCTTACGCAGCACATCAATACGAGCTTTAGCTGTCTCGCTGTATAAACCTCGGGGATACTTTTCCAGATGCTTTTTATAATCACTAACACTCTGAGAGTTCTCAATGCGCTGCCATGCTCGGTACTCTTTCCTGTTAATTGGATGAGACTTCTCCAACGCAATTTCGGCATTCTGCGGAGAAATAGTTGCCCAAGCAGCAAGACACCCACCTACTTTTTGAAAGTCAGTTCTTACATTTTTCAGCTGCAGGTTAGTGGCAACATTGACCAACTGGTTCGTTACTAAACTTGTCTCCCCCCTTGTATCAGTGGTGTAGTTACTGTGAGTATAAGAGTGCACATCACTATATATATTCTCAGCCAATGACTGTTTAGCCAGACGAACAATATCTCTCTCAGCCTTACGGCTGTGACGTATACCAATTTTGCTAACTAAATACCGTCGCTCCCTGTCCGCCATGACCCAATTCGGGTCTTCAACATCAACAACTGAACAATAGTTATACTCAGGTCCACTAACAGAGCACGCACTAATCACAAAGCCCACAAAGACAGTAAAAAACGACTGTAGCAAACGCATACAAGCTCCTTAATTCGATCAAGTCATGCAAGATTAAAGAATCACTGCGTCACATTTTGTCGCACTCACACGGTAGTATCCTCAGCACACGGTCAATAAAGAGGATAGATATGAACGCAACATTAACTGTTTCGCCTGCCCTGCCACAGCTACCAGTCACTTTTGAAAATGTTGATCACGACAGCTTTGAAGCTAAGTGCGCACCACTGAGCTTTTTCTGGTTAGCCCGTGCCTTTAATTTGAGCGGCAATGAGAAAAGCAAAGAAAAACTAATGATGCGTATCCGTCATTTGACCAAGCTTTATAACTTCCCAAATGACTTGTTTGAACAATTAGTTAAATTTGGCGATGACAAAAACGTCGACTGGGCTCCTCGCATACCTGAAATTGTCGGTGTGAGAGCTCTGCAGCGCCAGCTAGAGTTAAATGAGCAAGAGTACCGTATTCTTGTGTTTGCGTTTTTAAGCTCTCACTCGCGCTTAATTGGCACACTGCGAGAGTTCATTGAAAAGACTTTTTCAAATGAATCGCAGCTCGATATAGTTTGTAAGCTTGTCGGTATTGACCGTGCGCAGTTCTCTGTACTAACCAGTGACCAGTCAACTATTGTACAGATGCACCTAACCGGCCCTGCACCTTACTCTTTCCATATGGAGTCGATGGAGCGATTCTATATGCAAGAAGACGTGCTTGCTCGTGTTATTACCGCCAAGTCTGTTGACGATGACATTCTGGCTGGACTGCTTACCCCAAGCTCTCCCGCCAAGTTGAGCATTGATAACTTTGACCATATCGGCCAACGATTACAGTTATTAAAGGACTGTGTTGCTAATGCCACGAATAAAGATGGAAAACCACTATCGGTTCTGTTTGTTGGTAAACCAGGTTCAGGTAAAACCGAACTTGCTAAAGCACTAGCGGCCTCTGTCGACGCTTCTTTATACGAAGTTGCTGTTGCAGACGACACAACCCGTAAACAAGAAAACTGTGCGTACCGCTTAGGTGAATACTCTCGTATGTCAAACATGCTCAACAACGCACCTAACTGCCACATCTTGTTTGATGAAGTAGAGGACGTTTTAAACGAGCGCGAAAATGAAAACCGACGTAAAGGCTGGATAAATCAAACTCTGGAAAAGCGCACTGTTACAACCTACTGGGTTTGCAACAGTGTCGATGAATTTGATGACGCGTTTCTGCGTCGCTTTGACTACGTCTTATATATGCCAACGCTTAACTATCGCTCGCGTGTACGCATGATGAATAATGCGTTCGCTAAACATGGTATTAGCGAACAACGTATTCACGAATTAGCTGCTGCGCGCATTAGTACGCCCGCAACAATTGAACGCCTGACTCAATTAGCTGACCGTATCAATCATGGAAGTTTAAGCGCTGACCAAATGTTGGATATGACTTTTCCTAACGCACCAAGTTGGTACAGCGATGAGCTCGGTCCGTTCAAAGTCGAACACTGTCAAGCTCACTCAGAACTGCCTTTACAGCAGCTTTCTGCTTTGTGTCAGCAAAATCAAAACGTACGTACACTTATTACTGGCAGCAATGGCAGCGGTAAAACAGCACTAGCACGCTACCTATGTTACGAATGCAATCACAGCACTCGCTTTTATACTGCCGAAGACTTTCTAATTGGCGATCCGGCTGTTTTTCTTTCAGTTATAGAAAATGCTTTCGAGCAAGCTTCTTTTAAACAAGAAATGCTTGTGATAGATGAAGTTGACCAGTTGCTAGTAACAGCCATGCGCATTGTTCCAAACCCAGATAGTTTTTCGCGCTGGTTAGCTACACAGATACGTGACTTTCGTTACCCACTCGTTATGACACTTAGCGAACCAAGAGCACTTAGCGAATACACGGTCGTCAATAATGCATTTGACCTGTCACTACAGCTTCAAAGCTGGCCCTCAGAGTTACTGCAACATTTTTCTGATGAATTTGCCAAGGCCAACAATCTGAACGCTGTTCGCGTACCAGAGCAACTACAAGCAACTCCTCAACAACTGATTAAAGCGTTGCGCCAGTGCCGTTTGCACAGTGACATGAGTTATTTAACGCAAGCGTTAAGTGGAAAAAACAAAAACACCATCGGTTTTTTAGCGCGTGTTTCTTAAACACAGGAGTATCAATATGAAAACAATCCAAAGCTTATTCATGCTATGCGGCGTCAGCATCATCGCTGCCTGTTCAAGCAGCAATAGCATCCTCGACACCACCGCCAAAGATCAGGCTTTGTACAACGAGTATATCGCTGATTGCACCTTTAAAGACGGGCAAACCGCAGCACCAAAGTGGATTTGTGGTTACCCCATTGACGATTACCCCGTTACCGAGACTGGTTATTCCGAGTCAGGTAGCGAGTCAGAAGCGAAAGCCAGAGCGCTGGTTAAACTAGCCGGGCGCATTCAGACAGTTGTGGAAAACGAAGCCACGTTAACCTCTACCAGCACTAACCGCCGTAGCGATAAAAGCTTTGAAGAGGTCAGCCGGCAGTTCGTCAAAGAGCGCCTGAACAACACCCGCGTGCTGCTGCGCATGGTCGACCCATCCACACAGGGGCTACATGTGTTGGTAGTGGCGGAAGAGGATGCGTTTGATAAATCTTTACGTAGCGCTATGATGAAAAGCGAATAAGGAGGTTTTATGTCCCTGTCAAAATCGAAAGTCTATTATGTGATAGCTATTAGTTTAGGCACTCTTACAGCTTGTGGAGGAGGTTCAAGTGAATCAAATGACTCGGGGACACAAGCCCCCGAGCCCGACCTGGTCGCTTTAGATACGCTTCCTTCGATTAGCGCTACCGAAAACGATTCAGAAACCATCGATATATCCTGGACACCTGATGAGGAAGCTGAGTTAAATATTTCTCAGGAGTCATCGCCAGAACTTGGGCTTACATTGGAGGGTACTTCGCTAACAATCACCTTGCCTGAGGTAACCAACGATGTCAGTACTGAATTTACAATAGAGCTTATACAGGATGGGGAGACCATTGATTCTCAAACTGTCTCTGTAAATATCGATAACAACCCTCGTCAGTTATATGCTCAAGGCTACAACGATTATCGTTTAGCGGAGGGGGTTGCTACGGAGACCGATAGTTGGCGGTTGGAAAACATTGGTATTTATGCGGAAACCATTACTCAAGATGGCGAACCACAAACAGTTTGTTACCCGACGCCGGAAGACTGCCGTGAGTCATACGCCTTTTATGAAGGTAACGCCGACTATGTGAGAGGTGACTTTAACGACGATGGGCACACTGACGTAGCTGTTAGTATTGTTTACTTCCCTCACACATTGCCAAGAGATATAACCGAGCACCCTGCCCGCGTTATGATTTTTGAAAATAACGGCGACGGCACCATGAAGCTGAATAATAGCATTATTGCCGATTACGAAAATATTCATCGGTTTTCTGCCTACAGAGTTAAGTCAGCCGATTTTAACGGTGACGGTGTCCCTGATATTATCGCCAGCTCCCTTTATCAAGTATTTGATGAGTGGAATGAGGAACGAGCTGAGCATGAACGCGCCCCAGAGCTTCCACTTTTGTTATTAAGTAATGGTGAAGGGCAATTAGTCGATGCTTCCAACCAGCTAAACCTTGACATGAGCGGTGCCGACGACGCCTCAGCTTACTCTATAGGCCACAATATGTCTGTAGGTGACATCAATAATGACGGTCACCCCGACATTTATACCGGCCTTTCAGTACTGTTAAATGATGGAAACGGCGTGTTTACCGATAAAACGGACGACTATTTCACTGCCAATGAGCAATGGTCACAACCTTTTGCTTCTGCCCTAGGAGACATGAATGATGACGGGCGCACAGACTTAGCGATGTTTGATTACCGTCAGGTGTTTCCTGATCCCGTAGACATACATAGAAATCAACTCCTTATCAGTACTTCTGGTGGTGCATCTCTAACCATGGTGAATCAACCGACCATTATTCCGTTTCCCGAGGAGTATTGGGGGGCAGACAACAGCCATACAAACTATGCCATTATGGGCGACCTGACGGAGGACTGCCCTGGCGACGAGTTGGTCATAGCACAAACACGGCTCGACCCTTATTACGATGGTCGAGTCCTCAGAATGTTTGCGCTCGACGAACAAGAGAACTTGATTGAGCTAACCGATAGGCTAGAAAACAATGATCTGCGCCTGGGCTCAGAGCATTATGGCTACGTATCCGGTGAGGGCTCGTTACACCTTATGGATTTCGACAAAGACGGTACGCTGGACATTGTTGATGTAACTCAGGGCGGCAGCCGCTGCGAGTCAGAAAACAAATGCCAGCAAGAGCTAGCTGTGTTTTTAAACCAAGGAGACGGAACCTTTGTTTATAACCCTATAACCAATATTCCCTCAATCACCGAATACAGCTTCGAAGGGTATAATTTTGAAGATAACGACTTACCAAACTTAGGCACTTCTTACCCTGTTGACTTAGGACACTCTGACGGCTTTAGCCTCTTGTCGAGAGTGGGAACTGTTAATCCTGACCTACTTAAAGAAGGAGATGAAGAGCAAATGATTTGGTACATCATGAATCGCAAGCAGAATGGTCTTTAACGTTAACTAAGGTACCACTGCTAAAAGCATTTAAAACCAGCGCTTGAACAGTATAACCATTTAGTTCAAGCGCCTTTTTATAGGTTTTTAGTTGTCCACCGTAAAAACGTGCAAGCTCTTGTTGTTTGTCCGGCGTTTTAGCTCCCTTCAATTTGTGGTCGATAACCACTAGACCCGCTTCCGTTTCCAGCAATAAGTCGATACTGCCTTTGATGGTCTGATTGGCCTCATTTTTAGCCGTTACCGGCATCTCGACCCAAACGTTCTTAGGTTTAAACTGCTCTTTCACGCAGGCAACAAATTGCTGTGCCTGATTTACCAGTTTCTTTATTTGGGCTTCATCAGATGTGAACGGAACCAAGAGTCTTCGCGCGACCAGTTCGACGTTTTTATCTGTATTTAGCACAATAAAGCCTATCAGTTGATGAAGTGCATCGCCTAGTTTTGCGGTATTCAAACTGCCAGCTAACCTCAACGCCTCGCCATATTGCGATGACTCATCTACCTCTACCGGCCCATCAATATCAGTCGCTGAAGGATGAATATATCGAGGTTTAAGCTCTTGTTCACAATGCCGCACAAAGGGTAGCTGGAGGTCTTCATCAACAGTATTCTCTATTGGCCAATTTTCACTCACGTCACTAAAACTATAAGCATCCTCACTCAGTAATTGCTTGAAGCTATCGTCAGGCGCTTTTCCTGTGTCAATAAATGACAGATAATTTCTCGCTCTAGTAAAAGCAACATAAAGCAAACGGTGATTTTCATTGCGCGTTTCTTCTGCTCGCTTTTTACCGAACTCAGTTGCATGCAAAAACGCTTTCACCGTTTTTTTCTCAAGCTTAGTCGACGCATTTGCTGCATTGTAGCGTGGTAAAAACTGTACCCAACGCCCTTTAAGCGGCTTATCGATATAAAAACTATCGGAATCATTTTTTGCCGTCACGCCAAACAGTCTATCCCTAGGGGATTTCTCCATGAACTCCAAAATAACGCATGGCCATTCAAGTCCCTTTGATTTGTGTATGGTCAACACAGATACTGCGCGCCCAGTAGAAATTCCTTTTATATCCTTCATGTCCCATGCTTTTTGTGCAAGATAGCGGTTTAACCCTTCCATTGTCACCGGCAACCCGTAAGAAACAGCCTCTTGCTCATAACCTTCTACCAGCTTGTAAAGCGCATCAATATTTGCCAGCCGAAGCTGAGTGGTAAACTCATTGTTATCCCATTGGCGAACCGTTTCAGCTATCGCAAAATTATTAAGTGCTTCCGTCAACAATTCCGTTGGCGATAGTTGCGCAGTCTTTTTTCGTATGCCAGCAATTTTTTCCATGAGTCCGGTATCAAGGAGCCGCCCTGGTTTCTCTGTGTCTTCTAACAACTCACCAAGCCAATCATCAAGGCCTTGGTTTTTAACAATACTCCTTATTTCCGCATATGCTATTTTGTTGTCATCACCAGAAATTAACGCCATAAAGGCATGTATTAAAACCACTTCGGGCTCTTCTAACAGCCCCGGCTGTTCACATTGAGCTGGTATTTTTGCCTCGTTTAATATTTTAGCCAATTCCTTCGCACCATCATTTGTAGACGTCAGAATACCAATGTCGTCCCATCTCATTGGCCGCTCAATATCGGTATGTTTGTCAAGCACTAATGGTCTGTTAGCAACAAATAATTTCAATTTGTTTGCGAATGCTTGATATGCCGCCTTCTTCCGTCCGCTAACCGAAAAACTAAACAGTTCGGGGCTTCCACAGCTTGGCTTTCGCTTTAACTTATCCCAAACTTCAAGCTTGGTTTGTTCTTCACCAAAGACAGGGTTAAAAGTATCATTGCAGTGCTCGACAATGGTTTCAGTTGACCGACGAGAAGTCTCGAGCTTATCGATTGTTATACCTTGGCTCTCTAATTCGTTTTGGAGTGCAATCATCAGTTCAGGATCAGAGCCGCGGAATCCGTAAATAGCTTGTTTTAAATCACCTACAAATACAGCTTTATCAACAAGTTCGGTGAGCTTTAAGTAAATTGCCAGCTGCATAGGGTTGGTGTCCTGAAATTCATCTACCAGCAACAACTTAAGCTCTTCTTTTATAATTTTTTGCACTGCAGGATTATCCAAAAGCTCAAAAAACTGGCGTTCAAGGTCACTGAAATCGAGGACACCTCGGTTGTCTTTAAGTTCTCGATATCGGCTCAAGCTATTAGCTGCCACTTCATACGCTAACTGAATAAAAGCTTTAATATCAGCTCGAAACGCACCAAATTGTCCCAGTTTTGTTTGTAAGTTTATGAAAGGTTCAAAATGTTCAGCGGCCTTCGAAGGAACTTTTATAGACTCTAAATGAGACCATTTGCTGCACCATCGTTTATTTTTCAGACCCCGTAGCAAGTCCTTAAAGTTTTGTTGGGCTTTTGTCTTTTCATCGATGCCCGATAAATCGGTCAAACAGTCTTCCGTTACGCTATTTATAAGACCTACCGTTAGAGTCTTGTCGACTTTCCCGCACGCTTCATCCAGTAACTTGTCATACAAAGACCAACTCTGGTCGCCCATAACCGGCAACTCAACCGCGTCAATACCATTAGCCGTCGCTTCACTAGCTATCTTTTTTACATAGTCTATGGGGCCATCGTCACGAGATGAGTCACTAGTAATGCTCAGTTTACGACCCAAGCGACTTAATTCTTTTATTTTATCTGGCTCTTCCTCATCTATAGCGTTGAGAAACAAGTTGTCAGCACCAACTTCGTCTAGTACCTCTACATCCGGGCTTAACCCCAAGTCAAAAGCAAACCGCTTCAAGTATTCGCCACACAAGCTGTGTAATGTGCCAATACGAGCTTCGTTTATGAGTAACGCATTATCTTTCGCACGCGCTGAGCCATCCACTGTTTCTAAAAACTTAGCGCGCACACGCTGCACTAGCTCTGCTGCTGCTTTGTTGGTAAAGGTAGTAGCAAATATTTGAGACGGCTTAACGCCTTTTTTATCTACAGCATCAAACAGCAGCTCTGTAATTTTATAAGTCTTTCCGCTGCCGGCACCGGCGTTAATCATCTCTATTTTGCTAAAGTCCATGCCTTATTACTCCTTTATTCTGCCGTTGCCTTCGGCCACCCCAATAAGTAGCGGTAGTCTGAGTACTTGTCGCCAACTCGCTCTTTGTCGCTATTTGCTTCTCTATACGCCGATATAATGCCTTTCAAGTCATCATCTTCAGGATAGGTAACACCTGCTATTTCATCGCAGCCTGGGTTATTTAACTCTATTTCGCCACGCTCCAATTGTTCAAAGCGCCATGCCGCAAGCTCATTCGTTGTCTGCCAAGACTCGGCTATTGAGCTGAATTTAAAGTCCACCTGAGTAACACCTTGCCCCTGTAGGAAGTCGTTATTGCGAAGCAAGAAGGCCTGATCTTTAATTATAAAGTAACCGACTTCAGGCCAGCGCTTTTTACTCTGCTCGTAAATACTAGCGTAAGTATAAAGCTGCACCGCACAGCCACCCTCTAGAGTTTCCTTATGTTTGTCTCCGGAGTTAGACCATTTAGCATCAAGCACCATCACATTGCCATCTTCTTTTTCCAGGAGTAAGTCAATACTGCCTGTTGCCTTAAATGTCCTGCCAGCAAGGTTTAGAGGCCAGTTTTTAACGCTTAATTCAGGCGTAACCTTAATAACCCCCGACTGTAGAAACGTATTAACCAGCGACGTTAACGCTTTTTTCGCTTGCTCTCTTACTGACTGCAAGTCGTAGTGTGCCCCGGGCTCTAAGAACACTAACGCGCGCTGTTTAAAAACACGTTCGTGATGCTGTTCTTCCCAGCTTTCCACACCTATCCATTTGTCAGGTGTCGGATTTTCCGTGAAATAGGCTTCGAATAACGCATGCGCGTATATCCCCCTGGCTCGGTTATCAACTGCAGGTAGCTTAATGTCATAGTCACGTAGTTTTGTACTGTAATTCAGCACAAAGTCAGACGGCTTAAATATCAAGCGTTCTAACCGAGACGCCGACATGTCACTGGCAATAGGCAGTGCTTTGTTAATACGGCCGACACGGGCATAAGGGTATAAAGACTCAGTGTTATAGTCTTTGATAACAGCTTTGCTGTTTTGCTTAGCTAAGTAGTCACTCCACGACTCGTGAGTCAACTTATGTAGCACTGACAATTCGTCAAACAAGGGGTGCGTTAACGCCTCATTGTCAAAGTCCACAATAAGCAACTCTTTGCTCGTTTGTTCAATAAACTGATTCCAGCTATTGCGCTGCAACTTAAGGTCATGTTCCCGAGAAAACACATCGTAGCTATCAGACAGCGCATCAAACTCAGGTTGATACCAGTCGGGCAATGTATACCCGGGCAAAGAATAAGGTCCCACCCACAGGGTAATATCAGGACTCGTTGATAAGTGCCCCGGCCGCATAACACCATGACAGGACGTAGTGCGTCCTACTTGTGCAAGCGGCTCCATCATAGGCATCTGCCCTACGCCAAGCTCTTTTAAAAGTTTTGTCCACTGGTTTTGACTAAATTCAGTTGTTGCCGTTGTCAGCACATCAAGAATAACGTTGCACTGACGAGCAAACTCGCGGTAAACCGGTTTCTGAACTTTTAGCGCCTTTAGACGCAAACCCTCAACAGCTTTTTTAATTTGCTCGGCATTAGGCTCCGGCTCCTCTATGGCGGCTAACCATTCTTTTAGTTCAGGGTTTTGCTGAAGCACGTCTGTTTTGGCTTCTTCCCATTTTTCATTCCCGATACCTAAACTTGAAACTAGTTTATTTGCTAAAGTTTTAGACTCTGCTCGGTTTCCCAGCCACAACGGATGCTTAAACAGCGTAACCAGACATTCGATGGAATAGCTACCGCTCAGCGTGTTGAGCATTGCGGGAACAATTTGAGTAATTAAACGAGTATCAACTTTCGTTTTAAAGCCTGCGGAAGGCAGCGAGTATTGACCAAGAGCTTGGTCAATTATTGTACCGTATTCGCTAACGACCAATATATCGTCGGCACTTTTTCCATTTAGAGATACATACTGAGCGGCTATGTCAGCAGCATCAATAACTCCACCTGCAGATATAAGTTTAACATTCGATTTATTGCTCGCTTGAGAGTCCGCTAGCGGTAACTCTTTCATCGCTACATTTTTATCAACCAGCGCACAAAAGAGTTGCTGCCAAATGTTTGGAAGTAAATATTTAGGTTGAGCCAATACTAATCGATTTAGCTGAAGCTGACAGCCTTGTAGCCGCTCAATACACTGCTCAATACGTAAAGCGTCACTTTTACCAGCTATTGTGTCACAGGCCTCGTTGTATAAATCGGTTAAAAAGCCAAACCGCTGTAACCTCTCATCCTTAAGAGCCTCACCTCGCCAGCCAATAAGCGTTAAACCATCGAACCACGACATTACAACTCGCGCAGTTGCTATTGGATTTCTTTCAAACGAGCGACAAATTGCCTTATTCGTCTTAGCGTGCTTACTGAGTATGCGATAAAACGCAAACAAACGCTGTTCAGGTTCAAACTTTATAATACCCAGCTGTTCTTCAAGCCACGCTATTAATGCTGAACAGCCCATAGTATCGCTACCGACTGCGCCATTGGTACAATTAAACATTGGCTCAATAAGATCTTGATTAGCTAAATAATCAAAATGAATGACACGTTCCATCGTTTGGGCTCCCCGTTGAATTAAAATTCAAAGTGTTATACCGCCATTTCTTGCCTTAATTAAAATAGCCGCATTTTCGAAAAGCCCCATAAGATCTGTTTTATTTTCCATATAAATATCTTTTGAAAGCTTTAATCTAGCCGGCAAAGGGTCACGTATAAGTTGCAAAGAAAGTTTCTTTACATCTCGGGCAGCAGCTTCAGTCTTGATAAGAAAAGTTTTATGTCTATCCTGCCATTGAATCGTGGCGAAATTTTGATGTTCTACCTTATTCTCAGCCTCCCAGAAAACCCGCAACCGCAAGTCTCCCTTGCCTGTTTTGGTATAGTGAATTTCAACACACTCCTTCTCTTCGAAGTGTGAAATCAATTTATCAATAAACTCTGAAGCCCACTCCTCAGTACTTTCTAGTTTTGCTTCAAATGGGTTAATGACTGCTTCTTGACTATCAACCTTATCAACTAAACCATCATCTGACTGCAATTGAATGCTCTTTCCTAAATCATCACCTACCAACTCACTCAAACGTCGTTCACAATCTCTAACTAATAATCCCAAATCAACATTCGTTAAACCTGACCCATTATTTTCTGCCGTATTGCAGGGCAACGAGTAATCTTGCAGTAGTTCAGATTCAGCAGCAGATACTAGCTGTCTTATCTTTTTAGTCGACACTGGCTCATCGGGTTCTGCGACACGTATATAGGTAAATTTAAAACGCTCTAAGGTGGTATTATCTAATGAACAAAAGTCACCCCACTTGTCATACGCGAAGTTGATTCTCCGAGCGGTTGTTTGACAACCTCTATCTGCGTTTAGTAGGCTTTCTTCTGTGCCCCCCAATGCTCTAACTATCGCGCTTTTAGGTGCCATATCAATCGACTGTTTGAGCGCTCGCTTAGATACGGAGAGCCTCTTACCTCTCAACGTTAACGAGGCTATATGCTTGCTCCAGCGAAGGTTTATAACATTGCCTGCAAACGGAGCGTGCTTCACCCCCATATACTTTCCTAGATAGATGGGCTTACCATCAAAGGAGACAATATAGATGCCTGGACCGACAAATGCCGATTTATTTTTTACTATCGAATAAAACTGTAGATTAAAAAAACTAGGCAATCCTGGGATGGGTTTAACCTGTCTAAAAGAAAAAATCTCATTCGCTTTGTAGTTTTTAGTTTTGACATTCAGTTGCATCGCTTTCCTCTGGCACTATCAATCTCTAATTTCACTCACTAACTTCGAATGTGAACGCTAAGTGCGACACGTAGCGTCGTAGTAGCAGATTAAAGTTTAACCTCACATTAAGTTGGAGGTGCTTTATGGACATCGTTTTTACAGTAATTGTCAGTTTAATCGCCATCGGCTTCGTCGTAATGTGGATTGAATTTGCCCTTACCCGACCGCTGACAGTTATTTCCATGTTAGTGCTTGCTCTACTTGTCTCACCGAATGGTAACTATGTCGGCACGGCCCTAACCTTTCTCATCCTTAGCTGGCTGTTCACGACTAAAGCCGGGTTAATCCACGTAGGCGGTTTTTTGCTTGGCTTTATTTGGAGTAATCGCCAAAAGTAACTCGCACCAAAGGAGCAAGCTACTCAACATAATAAGCCGCACTCCCCCACACTTCGGTGCCTTTAGCCATCATTAAATCGATAATAACCGGAACAACGGCACCCAAGAGTTTGCAGCCATCTTTTACTTGGTCTCGGTTTACGCTGCTAGCGTAGGTCGCCCCGCCGTGCAGAATTTGGTTTCTCAGGGTGTACAAGCGATCCATGATAATGCTCAAAATAGTTACGGTATCTTGCTGGCCAAGTGCTTCATTAGCACGTCGTTTAGCGGCATTAAAACGATCTTCCCAGTCATTACCGCGGTCTTCGTAGTTAATGTTGTCCCAGAAAGGTTGGAATACGAATTCGTTGCTAATAAGAGAGCGAATGGCGCCGTTATAATGAGTCCACACCAAATTATACAGTCTATTTTCGCTATCGCTTTGAACTAAACGCTCAAAAAACTGGCCGTATATTTCGCGTTCGGTGTCGCTACTTTGTGCGGCGTAGTTGCTGGTATAGGCGGCATTAAAGGCAATCCATAAAAACACGAATTCGCCGTCGGTATCGCCATTTCCTCGCTCAATTTCAGCCTTCTGTAACCAACTGAGTGCGCGGTGAATACGCAAGTTAGCGCCCCGGGTCCAGGTATCTCGATGCTTGCGCTGATGAGCCTTTAGCGAATCGTAGTCCATTACTGTTAACCGTCCTAGTGTGCAGAATCTATGCAGTTACAGTAATTAATATCGGTGCGGGTGTAAATACCAGGTTTTAGCGATATAAGTTAGCGGCTAGAGTGACGAAAGCAGCAAGCTAACCAGCTTTCAGCCGAGCTACTAAAGGCAATAATAGAAAAAAGATAGGAGAACATGTTAGACCAGAAATAAATTTCGCGACACATTTTGTCGTGCTAATCAGTTAAGGTAGGTGTATCAATTAAAAAAGGGATATACGCATGATCAATCTTACCGACATCGTTAGCCAATACCGAGACATTAGAAAACGAGTATTTACGGAAGCCACCGTACCTAACGTCGGTGACTCAGCAAAAGCTTCAAAAAATAAAGAACTATTAAAGCGCTTCGTAACTCGCGTCTGTGATGAAGCGAACTTACACAACCTACAAAGTTCATCAGAAAAAGCTAAAAATGCACTGTGGCACAACTTATGGACTAAAAACCGCTATGCTGGTATTAAAGCCGATATAGCCACCAAAGAAATTCATGATATCGAATTCTACTTTGATGATTACCGTAACTTTACTTCATCGGATTGGGATTTAGAAAGTCATGGTCATACGCTCATTAAAGCCGGACCCTTAGCTTCCGATTTTTTAAATCGCACTGGCGTTTTCAGTGGTAAACAAACGATTGGTAACTTGCCAAAGCTTAAAAAGGTCGTAGCTGTAGCAAATGCCTTCAACACGTACTTCTCAAAAAATCCGCAAGCACCGGCAATCAGCTTCTTGTGCCCTAATACAACACACGATGATGTATGGGCAATTCATCAGCGATTAGCCGATATCGGATATAAAGGTGATTTGACTTCTCTTCACTTTATGATGGATGCCGGTTTTCCAGTAATAAAGCCCGATTTAGTGATCTCACGACTTCTTTTAGACTGGGGGTGGTTACATTTTGCTGACCCAACTTTACCCCATGACCTGACTCGTGCGGACTTGGTTGGTAAAGGCCAATATGGTTCGCGCTACCTATACACAAAGAAACGAATTTATAAACCGATTATCGAACTTGCAAATCAGGTTGCGGAAAAAGTAAAGGAAGAAGAGTTGGCAGGCGATATCGGTTGGGTAACTACCAATCCTGTTCGTGAATTTGACTTATTCATCGTGAAAGCTGGTCAACTACCTGAGGAAGGTACCGGTATCTCTAGACGACTTTATGCATAACAACACTTGGTACTGAGCTTTAGAGTTCAGCTCGCATCAAGACGCAAGCTACGTATTAATTGTCGCCACCTCTCCCCATGGAATATGGTCGTTGCCAGCACTATCGGGCAATACCCATAGCACGGGGGTTTGGGATGGTTGTGGTGGGACTTCTGCCCAGCCATCGGTAAAGTAAACTAATGCGGTGCTGTGGTGTTTATCGACGTAATCTAACACCGGCTTAAAGGCGGTTCCGCCAAAACCTTTTGCCGTAAAACGGTCGCTATTTAGCGGATTATCGCGGGTAAATACCTCGATCTGCTGTATCTGTCGATCACATTGCAACACCGTTACCCGGTAATCTTGAAACGCCGCCAATAAGTGCACCAACTGCTTTAAAAATACCGCTAACTCATTCGAACAGCTGCCACTGGTGTCTAATGCCACCGTTAATTCAATAAAGTCACTGCGCTGCCGGGGTAAATACAAGCCACGATGAATATGCCGCCGCGATGGCGGCAGCCACTGTCGCTCACCGGTTAATTGCCGCTGCACAAAACGCTGTAATAAATGCTGCCAGGGCAAACTCGGGCTCACCACTGATTCCAATTGTTGCTTTATTCTGCCCGGCAACGCCCCCCAATGTGACGCGCTTGCCAACTTTGCCTGCTGCACATATTCACGCCACTGTTGCTGCTGTTCTGCAGTGATAGGCAAATGCGAATCCAGAACCTCCTGCTCCGGGTTTTGCGGCTGCTCGGGCAATAGCGGATAAATCTGCTCTGCACTCAGTCCTTTAAACTCATAACGATACAAAGCCTGTGAAGGCACAAAGCCCAGCAGCTGCTTAACAATGCTATTAACCTCGTAGTCAATCGCCCTATTCCACCGTTTAAGCTCTCGGCTTTGCTGCCGGGCAAAGTGCCCCATCACGCAGTGCCAAACTTCATGACACAACACAAACTGCCTGGTTTTGTCATCAATGCGGTTGGCAAAGTCGACGTTAAAAAACACTGTTTCACCATCGGTAGCTGCGGTTGGCACCTTAGCACTGCTAACCGCCTGTAATTGCAGGCGCAACGACAAGGCCGCGGTAAACGGCTGCTGTAACAACAATAGACTACGGTCACGTTCAAGCTGGCTCACCAACGACGCTTCGTCAAAACGCTCACTCATAGGCTACCCTCAAACTCTAACGCTTGAGCAAATTGTTGACCGTGCTGCGCTGTCCATTGCTCATAACGCGAATGCGAAAATACTTGCTCGGCTCGCTTCTCATCTAACCCTTTGTCGTTACGCAAAACGTCGAGCATCAACAACGTTGCAAAATCTGAGCTGAGCTTACTGCCAATTTCAAAAAAGGTATCCAGCAGTTTCATATTACGCCGCACATGAAACGCCACGGCAGCACAAAATGCGTATAAAGCATCCGTTCGCTCCGGAATGCTTACCGGAACACTTCCGGCTAACATGGCATGCACATCTGGCAATTCGGCCTGTACCTCTAAAAAGCCGAAAAATGGCACTGCAGCACCTTCACCTATTAAACCACTTATCATAATTCGCAGCTGTTTATCGCTTAACTGAAGCTGCTCGCGCTGTTTCAGTAATTTTGCAACACGCTCCCACGAGCGCGGGCTCGGCCAGCCGCGTTCAGTGTTACCTTCCATATTAAAGAAGTGCTGAGGGGCAAACTTTAAAAAGCCGACAACAGAGCTTGGGTAGCCTTGCTGCTGCGCCCAACCACACCACTGCTGAACATCCGGCTGCAGCTCTAAATGGCAAAACCGATTCGCTAATGCACTGGAAAAACTGTAAGCCACTGCGCGATCGGTTAAGCGATTACCCGCACCTATCACCAGCCAGCCGGGTGGCAGCTGATACAAGTCGCCCAAGCGCCGGTCTAAAATGATTTCATAAGCCGCCGCCTGCAAGGTACGGTCAGCTGCGCTTAGCTCATCAAATAAAATAACCCCCTTACTGTTGGGGTCTCGGGGCCATTCGCCGGCCAACAGCCAGTCGACATGGTCGTCTTTAGGCACCGGCAACCCGCGTAAATCAATAGGCTCGCGTTGCGCCAGGCGAATATCTATAAAACCAATACCTTGCGCTTCGCATAGCTCACGAATAAGCGTGCTTTTACCCACACCGGGAGCGCCCCAAAGCATGAGTGGCGCAATATCTTTGGCGTTATCAGGCGAACTCCATAGCAACCGTAATTGCGTTTCAACCAACGCTTTAACGTCATTAGGTGTGCAGCCGTACTGTGCTTCTGAAGTCACTAAACTCATGAGAAAACTCCTTGTTCTGGTAGCCCGCTTCCCTCTTCTTTACGAGAAGCGCCCGCGGCAGAGCCTAAAGCAATTGCCATATACTGTGTGCGTTGCTCTGGGAGCCTGTTAGCCAAGTGCAGAGCCACTTTTCTGGTTATCTTAGGCGCAGTCTGCAACAGCTTTTGTACAATGCGCTGACGCTCAGCTTTTGCATTAATCAATAAAAACTTAATACAAGCCAACTGGGTTAATTCATTCAGTTTCGGTAGCGCTATGAGCAGTCGTCGTTGCAGCTTGGGCAGAAGCTTTAACGTTCCGGAGGTATCAAAAACACCTTGGCGCATGGCCTGAAGCATAACTTTACGCAGCGCTTTTTGTTCATTTTCGTAGCTATTTGCGTTTTCCAAAAGGGTCATGACCAAAGCAAAAAACGACACGATATTGTCTATATAACGGTTATTGCTATGACCTAACTCTTCTTCCACAACCGGGCAGGCTCTATTAATGAGCAACCGCCATAGCGCCATATAATTCAGCCAGCCTTCCACTTGGCGGTCAGCCGTAAATAACTCACGCTGACTACCCTGCATTATTTTGCTTAGCACACGAGCTATGTCGCTGTCATAGTCTGAACTATGTCTAGCCAGGGCCAATAGCAAACAGATACCATGAAAGCAGGTCGACGGACGGTAACAGCGTCGCAGTGCGCTAAGCATATTGCTTACCGCCTTCACCTGCTCTTCGCCTTTAGTGGTTTCAATAACTTCGTACAAACGCGTTAACGTCGACTCATTAATGTCCGGAAATACCTCAGCCTGGAAGTAATGCGACGCATGGTTCTCAACTCGCATGTAATCGGGTACGTGAGTGTTTTTAATACGCACCATGCCGCGTAAAGTCAGCAGGTGGGCATCGTCAATAGTTAAACGCTCGACACGGCAACTGACCAACTCAATGGTATTCCAGCTACCACCAATGTGTATCTGATTCTTCCCGCATTCCGTAAGGCGCAAGCGCTCGCCCTCTCCCTTAATGCAGCGCAAGTTTCGGCAGTCACGAGCGCCTACCGAAGCAGGCGCTACGCTCTCGAACGTCACTTTTTCAACACCATGTAACGCAACTAAGCTAACCTGTGCCAGCGTACGAAGTTGGAGTTGTTTGGGCACTTCACTACCGCGACGCGCATGAATGACCAGTAGGCTCGTCGGTTCGAGGTTTTCGAGCTGTCGACGGTTTTTATCAACCCTATCAACCGGACAAATGACCACTTGCTTAAGTAGCTGAGCATGACTGTGCAAATAGCCGCCACCGTCATAGCAATAGTCAAAATGCTCAATATTGCCCTGAATATTCAGCAAGTTATGGTTATCCGTTAAATCTAGGTGCAGCACCCAGGGTGTTTGCGTTAACTGCAGCCGCTGCAGTTTCGGCGTTGTATTTAATTGTAGATATTTGCGTTCAACTGAAGAGTCACCCTTGTCAGACAGACGCAATATTTCAGTATTCGGTAGGTTATTAATTTCCAGCCACTGCGCATTCGAAGTGTCTACGTCAATGGCGTCAGACAGATAGTTCTGGACCACAAAGCCCGAGGTTTTGTCCTGCATTCATAGCCTCCTTTGTTAGGACACTATGATTGCATAACGCTGCGACAGTTTATGTCGCGCTGGCTTATTGGGTGGCGCCGACAGCCCGACTCAGCAAGGACGCACTACTTTTCTAGCTTTTTTAGTAAAAATTATGACCACTGCCTCTTGGCGTGTAACAAAGCTAGTGTTCTCAACAACCTCAATAAACGTTTCAGCTGCCAGCAAGTTCTCTTGTGAAATATATTCAACTATGGCAATAAAATCCTTTTTAGCAGACTGCTTCCATTCAATTTTTAACACCACGCTTCCTTTCCACTAGTTTTTTAGCATCTTCCATAACGCTTTCATTGGCTACTGTTGGCAAGTCACTCAACAGCGCTTGCTCTACTTTTTCTTTAAACCAACGGTCATAAGCGGCATCGTCTGCTGTTAAGCCTACTGGCAAGCCGCCTTCCTTTGTAACTCTAGTTAAAAGAATACGAACCGCGTCAGATATCGTTAAACCAAAATTAGCGAGCTTTTCTGAAGCTTCCGACTTTAGTTTTTCATCAACCCGAACATGTAACATTGAGGTATGAGGCATTGTTTGCACCTACGTTTAAGAAACTTAAAATATTATGTATCTCAAATGAGATACGATCAAATATTAATATCAACAAGCCTGACCTTTCTATTAACCTACCATAAGATCATACCTTGACCTTCCAACTACGCCATAACCTCAAGCGATGTAAGAGCTCTCTTACCAACTCGGTTTCTATAGCCAGCGAATTATTCTTTGACGGCGCTATAAACTACAAACCGACGACTTAGACGCCAAACTGAAAGAGCTAACCCCATATGTCATGAACGGCAAAATCAAATACCGCTCGCATACGCTGGAAGGCCTGGAGTCTGCTATTGAGGGGCTAAACCTGTTCTTTAGCGGTGAGAATAAAGGGAAGTTGTTGGTTAAGTTGTAACCTTACTATTACTTAATGCGCATTCGTTTCAGAAATAGTAACGAGTGCGCATTTTTTCTTGCGACATCAGATGTCGCAGCCCAAGCTAACATGACCTCATCAATAAAAAGTGAGGTGCATATGACAACATTAACTAATTCAACTCCTGCATTACCCAAACTTCCTATTTCTTTTGGGCAAAATGAAGAACATCCATTCGAGTTTTTCTGGGCGCCATTGAGCTTTTTCTTACTCGCGCGTTGCCATAACTTGGGCGGTAACGAAAAACGACAGTCAGGCTTAATTGAAAAAGTCGAGAATGCAGTAAGCCTTTATGAACTGCCTGCCAATACCGTTGAAAAAATAATAGAGTTTAGTAACAGCAATACGGACTGGCGTATTCGGGTTCCGGAAATAATGGGCGTTAGAGCACTACAGCGACAATTAAACCTCTCGGAAGAGGAATATCGTTGGGTTGCATTTGCTTACTTATTTAGCGCCTCGCAAGTTATGGAAGTAATACTTAACTTTATTTTCGACGAGTTTTCTGCACGAGCCGAGCTAGACATTATCAGTAAGTTAATTGGAGTGAGTCCTAAGACTATCAAAGATCTCACAAAAGAAGACTCTACCATTGTAAAAATGTATCTCGCCGGGTCACCCGGTTCGTATATCCGTTCAGTCAGCGATAGATTCAGAATGGTTTCCTTTGTCGTCGACAGTATTAGCCAGTGCCAGTCAGTTAACGACGATATTTTATCCGGCTTTCTAACGCCCTGCTCCGCTTCAACGTTGGAATTAAAAGATTTTGAGTATTTAGGGAATCAGCTGACTTTATTAAAAAACTGCATAAAGCAGGCAACATTAGGTAACACACCACCAATGAGTATTTTATTTGTTGGCCCTCCGGGTACAGGCAAAACGGAATTAGCAAAGGCTTTAGCGCAGTATGCCGATGCTTGCCTGTTCGATGTGCCCGTCATTGATGACGATGAATATGACAATACCACTAGTTATCGCCTGTCGCGGTTTGCTCGCATGAACACTTTGTTAAGCGGCTCATCGCGAAACCACATTTTATTTGACGAAGTTGAAGATGTTTTAGTTGAAAAGGATACTCAGGAAAAGCGAAAAGGCTGGATAAATCAGCTATTGGAAAAGCGCGAAACAACATCGTACTGGATATGCAACGAAACGCATTTCTTCGACTCGGCATTTCTACGCCGCTTTGACTATGTACTGGAAATGCCCGAGGTTAATTTTTCAACTGCGGTAAAATTACTTCAGCAAGCTTTTAAAAATAAAGGCGCAAGCCTGCAGACCCTAAAGAATCTAGCCGCTTTTCGGGTAAAAACCCCGGCGTCTATCGCTCAAATGCGACATCTGACTGACCGGTTAACGAACAGTAGCCTGTCCATCGATCAAATCATTAAGCTTAACTATCCCGACCTCCCCTGTGTTTACAGCGAAGAGCTCGGCCAATTTGACTTTTCACAGGCCCCAGTAGAGTGTGAGTTACCCAAGCACCGTATTGAAGAATCTTGCACTAAAGGTAACAGTATTCGCTTGTTGATTAGTGGCGTTACAGGCTCCGGGAAAACCGCTTTAGCTCGATACCTCTGCTATGACTGTAACGGTAGCATGCACTTTGCCGATTCCTCCGTGTTCATACATCCAGACCCTGTATTCCTTGAAAACACGCTTATGCGAGTATTCGATAAAGCCACGCAAAATAACAGTCTGCTGGCTATTGATAAAATTGATCAGGTCTTAACTGCCATACAACGAGTCATACCCGATCCGGAAAGTGTTGTTCATATTATTGCCAACAGAATTCGCGAGTTCCGGCCACCGTTAGTTATAACGGTAAGTAATGAACGGATACTTCAGGACTACCCGATAATAGAAAGCGCACTTGATTATAAGCTAGCTTTAAAACCCTGGACTGCCTCTGCTATTCGGCACTTTTCAAGCAAGTGGGCAAAAGAAAATGGCTTTGATATTCCCAAAATTGAAGAGCATTGCACAGCAACACCGCAACAACTTATTCAGGCAATGAGGAAATGTCGGTTAAGTGGTGAAACTCATGAATTGACTCGAATGTTGTCACATCGAGGAGAAAATGCCATGGGCTTCCTGGCAAAAGTTTGTTAATGCCACCTCCTAAAGGAGAGGTTATGTCTAAAATCGGTGTGTTCTGGTTTTTTGACGGAAAAGTACTGGGTGAAACCACTAAACTGTCTGAGGCGCAGCAGTCCGTACCCGGGCTGCTGGACTCTGACGCTACTCACGTTGCTGTTTGGGAAAAGTACGGTAACTTTACAGACAGTAGCCCGATACTGGCTCACTACGACTATCAGGACATACCTCGTGGCCGAGTCCTGTATCAGGTTCGCAAACAGCGCTTTTTAGTCTATTTAGACAAAGCGCTAATAAACAAAGAAACTAAAAGCGCTATAGCCGAATACTTTGGCTTCACCCTACAACAGGCAGACTGGGAACGCGATTTACATTACACAACGGACCGGGAAGCTATTGCTCAGTTATTCGATGATTAATCTAATAATGCTTTTTCATATGTGTTGCGGAGTGTCGACGCTACTCTCTCAGCATAATCAGAATTGAAAATGCTGACCTTGCGCCTAGCGCGCAAGGTCGTCGATAAACTGTTTTAACAAGTCTTGGTTAGGCTTAACGTTGTAGTAACTGAAGTGTGGCAAGCCCAACACCATGACATCACGGTTGTCCTCTGAAAATCGAAACCCTTTTAACCGGTATTCGCCATGATTAGCTTCTTTAACAACCTTTGATGAAGGTTCAATCGAATGTCGTTTTTGCTGCAGTAATTTAGTATACGCTGAACCGGCATTACCATTACCCACGGCAACAATAATTTTTGGTTTAACAATACTCAGCATCTTTTCATGAATGGACCAACATGTCTCGCTATCCTGCTTGTATTTAACGCCCTTCCCGTCATGACTCTGAAAAAATATCAAGTTGGTCATAAAAACCTGTCCCGGTTGATAACCCAGAAGCTCAGTAAATTCCTTAAGCCCCCGCTGATAACGCGTCAAACGCTCAACATCGCGATGGCCCAGCGTTCCATCATCGTTAGTGCCACTGCGATGCTGCCAGGTCTGCTCATAACCGCTAACACTCTTTGCAAAGTGATTGTCTAATTCTTCACTAATGGGAGGCCCACTATCACCGCCTGGGTTGTACCCCATTAAATAGACATCGCCACGTTTGAGTAACTCAGGTTTGCTATAAAAAATACCACCCGAACGCTCGGCTTCTACGCCAAGTTGTTCACGGCAAAACTGTGCGAGTTCTTGAGGTGTCATCAGTGCGCTCCTTGCAAAATAGTAAAATTATTATGCGACGTCAGATGTCGCAGCGAATCGCTAATCTAAGATTAATTATTAACATACAGCAAGAGGTAGCAGTGGCTCAATCCCCAAAATTTAGACTTATCGCCAGAAGCCGAAAGCTTCCGGCAATAGTTCTCACAAGCTTACAGCCAATGCCTCTATCCCTTACCTAAGAAAAATTCAGCCCTCAGTAATCAGCAATATCAACATCGTTTTTCAAACCATCAACCAAACACGCAGAAGTTTTTTCTATAATGGGTTCGACAGCGTCCAGTACTTTATCAATTACCTCAACAAGCTTATCTTCATCGAAAAATTTTTCGCTGGTTAGCTCGTAGGTAAAGCTCTGACTATAAACCGACGACCAACTTTTACTGTTTGTTTTTTTCACGCCATCGACTCTAGATAATATATCCATAATCTGTTGTCTTAGCAGTTGCTCTCCTGGCGCTACAGTTGCGCGGAAGTAAACTTTTTTATTTCGGTAATCAAACTCATACAAAAATGACTCTTTATTTGGCCAGCCACCATCACTCTCGCGAGGCACTATCGTATCTAGCTCTTTAGTTAAGAACCGGGTAAAACCCTTGCCTTTTGACCCCAAAACGTACCCTCGTGCTTCGACACGTTGACTAAATACCTTACCAATCTCTAATAATCTGTCTGGCTTATGCTCGAATATGAAATCCAGCGCTTCCTTATGGTTTCGGTAAATTTTTCGGGCTAACTCAACTGCTTCATCATTATCTTCCATAACATATCTCTTCAGAACTCTTATATAGTCAGTAATGTAATGCAAAACCGTTTCAGGCATGGTGCTGGAGTAAATATCACACGCCTGCTCTAAAAGCTGTATTACTGAGCCATAAGTAAAGTTTACATATACCGCGCGGTCGTCTTCTGATTTAGGCTCCTCATAATGAGGGGTCAAATAAACAAAGGCTTTAGGCTTATTGGGGAAGTTTTTCTCCGCCACTTTTCTGTAACGTGCAAGCTGGTTACTGTGTTCAGACGAACCAAACTTATTCTCAATGACAACAATCCAGTCCGGAAATTCAATTAACAAATCAATATGTTTGTATTCACGGTGAATAGTAATATTGCTCGTCTTTACACCATCTACGTCAAACTCATCAATCCATGACACCCGTTCATCCTGAAACACTTCTTTGAGAAACCACTTTAAAAAGGTGTCCCCCAAGTTATGGCTTTGACTCGGGTCCAGCAACCAAGCTAGAAAGTTGGAGTGCCTTATTTCATGTTGGGCGAGCCGCAATATTTCAAAGATATTGGGCTTTGCCAGCATCAGTGAGATTTTTTCGAGATCTGGCGAGCGTATCAGCGTGCTTAAATGCGTGCGTGTCTCTGTCATTTATTTCGTTATCCCTACTTGCTCAGACTCTTCTTCAAACAGCTCAACGTAATGCGCAGCGACACGGTTTACTAACTTGTCTGCCAGTTCGGAGGCCTGATCAACATTCGCTATACGCTTACGCTCACCAATATCAATCGACTCATCGTGAATGCGCGGGTCTACGAAAATATCCTCTCCGAACGAATGCTCTAACGCAGCTTTTAAACTCGCCTTGAACGAACCAGAACGCAGCGGGTCGGCAATAATTGACGCCGCGATGTAGTCATATTCGTCGTCGCAGTCGTTTTCTTTGCACATTGTACCCGCTGGGTCTTCGTTAAAAAGGGCAAGCGACAAGTCGCTGCTTAACGCCGACTCGTGTGCAGCAACCAAATCCATTGCCCACTGTCCTGCAAGTTCTCTACTCTTATTATCTTGTGGCTTACCGCCTGGGCCTAACTTAGACACACCCAACTGACGCCGTTTTGAGTCCATTTTGTCGATGTATCCCTGACTCATTGGATTAATTCTGCGCCGCCGCACTTTCGCTTCTGAAACAGAATCAAAACGGTCATCGTACTCTTCAGAAAAGTGCTTTGCGTGAAGCCTTTCAGCTAACGATTTTACTAGCGTTTTTGTAAGCGGTGATTCCATGCTCATGTTGCTATCCTATATTTGATCTTTAGATCTGTTATGCCCTACCTCGAGCTGCTGTTTAGTAAGCGTAACTCGAAGCACACAACCGGCCAAGATAATTACCGCTAGCCATAAACTAAGAGTGCTTACCATCTCCGGTCGCTAGCATTAAATCAAAAATAACGGCGTTTCCTCGCGTTTGCTATTTAAGGATTAGCCTATCTAGTCTTCAGGTTCACACTTCAAAGAATATCCAGCAGCATAAAGAATAGACTTGTAGAAACTTTGCTCGCTGGAGGTATTGATATCAATAATGACGGCATCTCTTCGTACCTTAGGCAACTTTATGCAACTTTCTATTCCCAACCCTATGTTTTTTGCTTCCCGCATTGCCTCAGCTCGCTCTGCTGCACTCATGCGGTCTGTTCTAAGTGGCCTTTTAGACAATTTTTTGCGAGATTCTTGTTGCACTCCATTTTTACGTTTAACGGCTTTACTTACGGATATCTTTTTATTCTTACCCTTCGGGAAGTTGATATTTAAACTTTGAAAATAATTTTCAAGGTCCAATGTATCAATAAATTGCGTTCTCATGGCATTTTCATAAATTACGTGCAAATCACGTCTGACTTTCTTTTGAAAATTTAGGTTATGGGAGCGAACCACATCGTAAAACTTCCCCAGTTCGTCTCGATTCATGATGACTGAAAGAAACTGATTTTTCAGATCCGTGATGACAAATCTGTTCACCTCTCGTGGCTTACTTAAGTCTTCTACCGTTGCTCCGGTAAAACCTAAATCGAGTAGCTGTTCTCTAATATCTTTCATGCTCTGACTTTCCCTTCCGTGGCATAATAATTTCAGAAAAAATTATAGTTGTTGATTTTCAAAAGCGTAATACGAAAAAAGTACAGGGAGACGTATTTGTTATGGTTACATAAATGGTGACTCTTTAATATATGATTAAGCGTTTATATATATTTATCAATCACATAGAAAAGTTATCAACAAGCAGATCCAGTACATCGAATAACACCATAGCAACCTACTGTTGTCACAGCATGTACAATCTTATGTTTCAGTAAACATCAGCACTCGTGTAATATTCAGCGCATCATCAATACCCCGATGATGCGTGCTTTCAAAAGCCAAGCCATGATTTTTAAGAGCACTGGCTAAACCAGTACTACAAATATTTACTTTTTCCTGACGCCACTTCTGTTTGATATTTATGTTCAGTAACGCGAAAAACTCCCGCAATAAGTTATGACGTTTTTGCTCTGCGCTAAATTTGTTTTATCGTAATTGCCCCATAGGCCCTAGGGCAACCGCATGAATGTTCATTAATTAAGCATAGCGCTGAATCCGATTGTTAATACCTCTGCCAGGTAATTCGATTTCACCAAGCACTTTTCTGCTTAGCTGGTATGCTGCCTTTTGATGACTCGGCACGCAACATATTTAACGCTAAGTGACGTATCATCGACTAATTTTCGGCACCGTGGTTCAGGTATATCTAGCAGTCGTCTTCACCCATTGTAACATCCAGAATCCAGTATAAGCTGTTCGCTCCAACCCAGTGAGAGCAAACAGCTTCGGCCAGTCGGTGACCTTCGATTAGATAGTAGTGCTTTTAGATATTCTCTCAACTTCATTAAAAGTAATTGTTGTTGGCCAACTACCAGACTGCCGCATTTGAAGCTGTTCACTTGCCCTTTTAGCAAAGTCAACCTGATTTAAGACATCAGCTTCAAACGGGAACTGGCGAGCTGCATAGTTTGTACTGAACGCCTTCCAATAACCAAAACCTTGATCAAATATCACTTCAATAGTTCGGCCTGAAGCCCACTCCAATACAAGTCTTCGAGAATGCTGCAATTCTTCCGGTTTATCTTTAAGCGTAATGGTTATGCCATTTGCAGTTGGACAAGCCGTGCCGATTAGTCGCTCCATAAACTCTCGCTGCTCATAATCAAAGCTCCAATCATGGAATGCCAAACGACCTTCTGTATTTGCTTGAGATTTTAATGCTGAAATGGCAATTGATTTCGGTTGGCATCGATTAAATAACTTTATAAAACTCATCAGCATCATCACTGCCCATGGGTTTTTCAAATAGCGATCGGAATAACTTATAGAGAGCAATTTGTCGTTTTTAATTAACTTCAATAATAACGGAAACTCACGTTGAAGTACGCCAACCATGCGAAGTGGCAACTGCAATAATGCGCCATCAAGCTCCTGTTTAACATACACAATTTTGGTGGTAACTGCGCCTTCATAGTTACCCCATTTGGATGTGTCGCACGGGGTTAGCTGTAATGCTGGAAATTGACTCGAACTAACCCAAACAGTATAGTCTTCGGTTAACCAATCACCATTAATTTCCGTTGTGCGCTCGGAATTACTTAGCAAGCTGAATGTTTTTTCGCCAGCTATTAATTGAAAACCAAGAACTACGCCATTAGGAAGATCAGTCGTCTTTCCGTTACTTATTTCAACGCCTAAATACTCAAGATTTTTTAATGCACGTTTCAAATCATTGGCTAAAACCAGCTGATCGGTCAGAGCCAATGTTACGCTAACCTTGTCGATGGTAATTAAATTTAAAATAAACGAACGAAACGCATCTGCACTCAGATCCCAGCGCTCAGCATCGCCATTCATTGGTAATATGACGCGAATGGATTCGTTCATGTGTTTGGCGCGATTCTTTAACATATGGAACGCACGTAAAACACCAGATGAACAAAAAGCCGCATCAGGAATTTGTTTAAATTCTTTCGGTAACTCAAGGTGTTCGAGAATTTGACTCTCGTCAAGCCAAGCGATCGCAGCCCGACGGTCTAGTTCAAAACGCTCTATATTTGAATCATTGCCGGCTAAACAATGCGAACAGACCGTGTCACACTGGCTTGGACATTCAAGCTGTTTGCGCGTTGCGCGTATTAACCCAACTAAGTCATCTATCGCAGTAATAACAAAACCCGCGCCACCGCTAGCTTCATCAAACAGTTGAATAACCATGCGTGGTGCGCCATTCTCCAAATCGAGCTCTTCGCGCGTGGAAAAACCAATTTCTTGCGGCGAAATACCCAATTGCTCAGCCAGCACCTCGCGCATCGCAATTGCTAACGTATTGGCAACCACATGGTGTTCATCACTGGTTGTTAACCACTGCTGTTGCAGTGGATTACGCAAGCATATTTCCAGCACGTCCGTGCGCACTTGATAGCCTAGTGCAATATTTGATTTAACATGCCCACCCGAACAGGTTTCCTTTAAACCTCCGGCAACGGCCCCACCTAATGGTCGGTGATCTTTCAACACATCCAGTTCAGCCGGAATCGTATCTGTCGCGGTCATTGAAGCCGCGCGACCACAGGCTAAACACACTGCGAAGCCATGACCATATTCACCTTTGGTGTGATGGAAAATTTGCCCATTATGGCCAAACCGCACGAAGCCGCAGTCTTTGTTAGGTAGCGTAACTTGTTCGCCCACCAGACTAACTCGAGGTTCAGCCACCGGAATAAACTTCTGCGTGAGAATATCGTTGCTTGTTGGCTTCCAAAAGTCAGTTAAGAATCCAGTGGGTCGAAGAGTGCTCACCTTTTCACGCTCGGGAATTAACGCGCGACATTGCGGATTCGAACAGCACAGATCGCGGCTATTGGCGTACGCATTTTCACGCACACCTGTTGTACCGCACTTCTCACAACGCCAAGCAATTGCAAAATGAACATCATCATTATTGCCTGGTTTCCTGAAATCTTTTATCACAATGCCTTCTGAACGATACACACGCCCATCAATAACTAACGTGGCTCCAGGGGCATATTCACGTAACGCAATGTTTAGGCTTCGCGAAGGCTTTTCTTTGTTTACAAACACGTTGTCTTCACGTTCATTGAGTTCTTTTTGGCGTTTGTTTTCTTTAAAGTCTTCAATGTTTTTGTGATCAAGTTCGACCACATTAGTTGGGAAGCCATGCCCTGGTAAAAACGTGCTGCTAATCAGTTCCTTCAATAAAAACTGACTGTTATGCGCGCTTAACTCAAACGCTAGTGCGCGCTTATAGGGCTCATCCGTCGCGGTGTCATGCAATGCTTGAATACGTTGACGCTCTTCCAACCATTCGTTTTGAATATCAGCAAGCTTGTCTTTCGCTGCTAAAACTAATTGACTTAATGACTCACCGGCTAGGCTAGTTTGATTAATCACTGACTTAATGGCATCCGCAAACTCGTCGCGCGAATCATCCATCCATGCCAACATCGTTTCACATGCTGATGGCTCGCCGCCAAAAAATGACTCAGCCGATAACCGCGTGCGATCGCCCTCATCAGGCAACGTTCTTAAAAACGCAGCTAGCAGCACCGCGTTCACGTGGCGCTGTACAATTGAACGCGAACTCAGTATCACTTTGGGGGCTGGAATGGCTGTTATAAAAGGCCACATTGGATTACGGAAAGCACGCTGGTTATGCGGGTCGGCCTTACACAAAGTATAAGCAATTGCCCGTGACTCTTTGCGTCGACCAGCACGGCCTGCTCGCTGCAAATAATTGGCTGGGTGCGGCGGCAAATTGTTCATCACAACGGCTGATATACCACCAATATCGACGCCCATTTCCATCGTAGTTGAGCAGTTTAAGACATTGATATCGCCTAACTTGAATAAATCTTCATAGTTTGACAATGTTTTTGCCGATTGCTGCGCTGAATGTTCCGCTGTACGGTAATAAAAACCACCTTCAACAATTCGATCGCTGAGGTTATTCCACACCCCTTTGAGGCGTAATTCGCGCACTGTCGAATCACTATTTAACTTTTCGCGTATTTCTTGAACCCGCGCAATACCCGACTCAAACGATGACAACTGGGTAAAATCGGGCATCGTAACCAGCTCACAGCGATAATTCGCATCTGTCAGCTTACGAGGTAAGTACGGTGTTAACCCTCTAAACGTGCTATCAATAAGCCGATATGTATGCGGACACAACCACGCTTTGCGTGGCAACGAAAAGTTCAACGATGACAATTCTAACTGAAACCCATTGCTACCAGATTGCTTAAGAATTTGATTATGCGTTAGATCAGTCCACGCCCGCATCAGCCATAGGTTAATTTTGTCTTTGTCTTCAGCTTGATCAGCCGACAGACCAGTTGCTAACTCTAGTAGCTTGACCAAGCGGTTTTTATTCGCTGTTCGCACCTGCGGCCATTTTCTTATACGCGGGTTTTCTTGAATGTCAGCATTAGGCGAAAACAAAAACTTTTGCGTCGACAGGCTACCCATCCAGTTCTGTAAATCATCGTCCATGCGCATCATGCGGTTTTCTCGCACATAAAAATCCAATGCAACTTTTAGAAAGCTCCTCCAATCTTCAAGCGTGAGCTTCGTGTGTTCATCGAATTTATCTGTTGCGCTTTGTGCTGTCGTTTCTTCCCAGAATTGTGGGCATGTGCGAATCTGCTCAAGCCCCTCATAGCCTACCGCCACTAAGCCCAACGTTTCGGTACTAATCTGCTTTTTCGGGCGGCGCGAAAACTCACGCATCATCAGCAACTGTGTCAAACGACGAGGCCCACCTTCGTCACCAAATAAGCGTGGATTCGCGTACTTATTGTATTTGAGCATGGCACTTTTAATGTCATGCTGCTCAATAAAACGATTCTCCAAATCGGTATAAGCAACCTTTATCGTTGGCGGGTTTTGCTGCTGTATAAGTAAGTGTTCAAGCTCTTGTTCTTTCTTATGTGCTAGGTCATGCAGCTTTGCTTGTTTTAATGACGCAACAATCACGCGTAGTTCATCAATATCTTTATCAACGGCAGCGGCGTGTTGTTCACCAGCTAATTCTTGGTTCTTTTGCTGAAGCAACTGAAAGACCAAACCTCGAATACGCGAGCGCTCAGCTTCATGCTGCATGCGCACGGCCATTCGTGCTGTGCCTTGGCGGCTATCAGTAAATGTAATGAGCTTCCGACCGCGGCCCGGCAGCTCTTCTGGACTGCGGTTATTCGATTCTTTTTTATCCGCATCAGGACAAAACTCAAGAACGGTCGGCACCGCATTGGTTATGTAAAACGGAGCACCTAAATGCGCGCCACGATAGAAATCACCTTTTGCATCCGTCTCACTAGCGCAAGCCGAACAGTTTTCTATCTCGCCTACCCCTATTTTTATGGAAATGTACTCATCGTTAATAACAGCGAGCTCGCTTGTTTGCCTATTAATACTCTGCAGACAATAGTGCTCGTTTTTAGAGGTCACAGCACCTATAACAACATTGGAACTTACGCCGCGCACAGCGCTTTCTTTTTCATCGTCCGCAGGTGTTTCCTCACCATCATCTTGCTCAATATTCAATGAAAACTCATCAACGCCCCGAGAAACTCGATGGGTTAATTTCCCGCGTTGGTCTGCCGCTAATAAATGCGGTTCACTACACTCATTACAAAATACCACTTCAAAAACTGGCGCACCGCAATCACAATGCGAGCGTTCAGTGACGTACACGGTTCCAAACGGAAAGCCATTGAGTTCGGTTGGTTTGACACTGCAACCATGGTCAACACAGGCCCATAAGCCATGCAGCATCCGTTGGAAAAAGTGCGCACGAACCTTCAAAAACGGATCGTTTTGCTTATCGGCCTTGGTGCCAGTCATCACATCTAACCAACGCAGAACTTCGACTTGTTGCTGTTGCCGTGTTTCCCCCTCCAATAAAGGCGCAACACTTGCCACTAAATCATCCAGTCGCTGTGGCTTGTCAGTATCAAGAATTGTCGCACGTAATTTACTCGCGATAGCGCTCGATGTTAGGGTTTGAAAACGCGCTGAAGAGACCTCCTCATCGCTATCAATTGCCATGACGTCGTCAAGTGTGTACGTTGCTGGCTGCCCCGGCAAACCACCGCTTAACTGAGGGGTAATTCGACGCCCCGTAATAACCGAAACTTGCTCAATAGGAACACCAGCCAAGTCGGCCAAATATTGCTGAAGCTTTTCCTCTGCATTAGCGTCCGCAATGGTTGCCGACGTCGCTACAAAGCGAATATCTTTCGACCGACGCCCAAACGCATTCACCACCCGCTTCAATAACAACGACAGCTCTGCTGCTTGCGAACCGACATAAGTGTGAGCTTCGTCCAATACAATCCAGCGCAACGACTGTTGCTGCTTTGAAATTTCCAAAATAGGGCTATCAACTTGGCGCACCAACATATACTCAAGCATGGTTGAGTTGGTCATTAAAATCGGAGCCGGTTCTTTTCGTAATAATTCACGCGATAGTATTTGATTTTTTAATATCGCTTGTCGCTTGCGCACTTCAGGTTTGCTAGCGTGGTGTTCCGTTTTACCGTTATACAAACAAAAGCGAATATCGCCATCAAACTGCTGCGTCCACGCATCAAGTCGTTCTTGCTGTGAGTTTATTAAGGCATTAAGCGGATAAAGAAAAAGTGCTCGAACACCTATTAATGGCCCCTGATTTGCTTGTTGCTCGCGAATTAAATCATCCAGAATAGGCACCATAAAGCACTCGGTTTTACCTGAGCCTGTGCCGGTGGTAATTACCGCTGAGCGGGGCTTCTTATCAGTTAACACCCGCCAAGCTTCAATTTGGTGCTTATATGGTTTAATTGATTTATGAAACTGGTACTTAGGAGCCTCATGCAAGGTTTTAATTAATTGCGGATGCAATAATTCGGGGCTCAACTCCGCAAAACTTTTTTCTCCAGGCGTCCAACCAAAGGTATGCTCAAATACGGGGTTGGCCAAAAAACTACCTTCTGTGCCTAAACAATCACTAAATTGCTTTTCAATATGGCGGCGAAGGCCTTCGTTACGTAAACCTAATACGCCTAGCGTTGCTTCTTTAATACGGTTTTGAGACTGTTCAATTAGTGCCTGGAAAAATTTCATGATTTACTCTTAATTTGGATTATTCGTTTTCGCGATTAAATAAGCAGTGGTTGCGGCATGTACCGGTCTAAACCACATTTCACGGCCAAAATCAGACAGGTTTGCCATCGCAAATTTTAATTGCGAAGTTGGCACACCCAAACTTTTCGGGCCGGCGAGACCGGCGGTAACGCAGGCAACAAACATCGGCAAATAAACTACCGCATCGGTGTAGCCAATGCTCGATACTCGCTTGAAGCCATCATCTAATTTCGACGCCATCACAAAGGCCTTTAACTCATGTGACAAATCAATCGGCCAATTATCGTTTTCAGCGAAAAAGCGCCGTAACTCTTGATACCAGCCGGGGATAATCATTTCATACGGAAATTGGCGAACGGCTTGAACGTCACCCGTTTGCAAATAGTCCGTCAAATATTCAAACGCCGAGACGATATCTTTTAACGCTAATTCGCGTTCTCGAACGGTTATACCCACGTAGCTTTCAGGAACGCCTAATTTCATAATCGCATCAGCAAATATCATTCGCGCTGCTCGCCAAGTGTCCACGGGAATAAATTCCCAGACCACGGCCAACTCGTCACTAATGCGCTCACAAAACGTTGAATCAAGTTCAAGTCGGAATACCGCTAAAGCAAGCGCATCACTATTACGCCCTAACGCACGCCAGGCTTCGAAACTTGAAAGCGGAAGATGATCGTATTTTTGCTTTAAAATACTTAGGTAGCCCCAACCAGAATGATTGTAATCCGTTGCCATTTTTTCGATTTGTTCTCGAATTAGGGTCGGACGTTCTATCGGATGATAGAAATTACAGGCTGAGTGTAACGAGGTTAACGCCTCTACATCAGACGACTCAACCAAGGCTTCCACGTTGTCACCCGGCTGAACATAAGGTCGAACTTTCAATACCGCATTGGCATCAGAATGAACGATCCAGGTTGTATTCGAATCGATCAATTTATCCATTGCATAACGTCCGGTGGGCGTTTCAGCCGATAAAATTGGCTCAATACTCAGCGTCTGCTGTTCAGGGTTACTTATATTAATCGCCCGCAAAGTAAGAGGAGCACGGACCTCATTCCCGTCATAGTCTTTGGTAACAAGCTCATAGCCCTCGCGTTCCAAATAGGCGTTATAACGCTGAATAATTACCCGTTTTAAAACCGTTTGACCAAGCTGAATAACTAACTGCACAGCCGCGTCTTGATCGCTTAAATTACCGAGTAACTTGGTAATTTCTCGATGCATGCCAAACAAACTAATTTCAACCGGTACATGGTCGACAAATACGACATCATCTTTGACGTACTTAACCTGCCCTTTCGACATGACGTTTAAGGCAATATTAAACCGTTGTCTTTTGTCACTGCTATTCGTTAATTGAATCCGATGCCCTAGCAACCCATCAAGTAGCAGTGATGTTCCCTCAAACGCTTCGCCATCAGGTGTAATAATCCGCGCACCTGCCACTGGGAATGGCACACGAAGAGTTACCGGTTCGGAACAGTTATCGCTGCAAACATCCACGTTGAATGACACCGGAGCCTTGTTATCGCGCGCGGTTAAACTGAATTTGCCAGCATCCAATTCATCAATCACAACATAATTAGCTACGCCATTGGCAACATTAGGCGTTACCTGGCAACGCGCCGAAGTCATAAATTGAATAAACGCGGGCGTTTCTGCTCGCGCAGGCCGTGTACGAATTTTTAAATCGTGAGGCACGACACCGAAGGTCCGTCGAAATAGCGTTTTATCTAAGTTGTCTTTTATAACCAACCGAACACGACCATAAATATTCGACAAATGATTCAGGTTCAAAACCCGTCGGTCATTGACAAATATGCGCAAATCTTCAAGTGCAAAGTTTGCGTCGTCACTTAATTTCAGTTTCGGAAATTCAAAATAAGTTGTAATCGGTAATGTCGACCAATTGGTTTCATGCCCTATCACCCGAATAAACGAACACGGTTGAGCTGTCCGAAGTTGAATTTCAAATTCATCATGAGTGGCATTTTTGATCAATGCATTCGCCGATAACTCATACAAAGCACCGAAATCATACGCCTGAATAAACTCTGCATCCGATTCACCGTCAACAAACTGGCATTGTTTCGGTAACCATAAACGGGCACTTGCTTCGGCAACAGAACAGGATTCGAAGCCAGCAATAAACCAACGGTCGGCCTGCTCGGTAAGAACCAAAGGTGAAGAATCCAAATCAAGAAAACTATTTTCAATAGTGCGATTAAAAATAACACTACCATGTGAAACTAATTTGAAAGTAAGCGGCTCCGCACAGGTACTCCGCTTAACCTCTATTCGCGTGCGTTTAAAAACTAGCTGAATGCACTCTTGTTGCTGATCGAGGCTCGCATAAATCGGTGAGCCACGATAAATAAGCTTGTTGCCTTCATAAATTAAAGGTTCAAATCGCGTCGATGTTATCTCGTGCTCACTGCGCTTAATTTTTAACTCCCGCGGAATAACCACCTCGGAAGTCACATCAACACCACGGTTCGATAATTGAAAGTAGTTGTCTGATGTGAATTCAGATAACAGCTCAGCTTGGCGCTTCTTCTCGAGAGCACTTTGATGACGGCTCTTTTCTGCCTGTATTAACCAGTCGTTAATCAAGCGGCGACCATTTTCAATATCTAACGGTATCGGAAAATCTTTATTCCACCCCTTAGCGTGCTCATCCAAATATTCAGCTGGGTTTTCTACCTCGCGCAGCGGATGCGTTTCAGTAAGCTTCGTTAGGCGCTCAACAATACCCGAAAGTAACTTCGCAGTATGAATAGTGCGAAACACTTGCGGTAACTCATCTTGGTTTTCTAACATCAATGAGGTTAAGGACTTATCCATTTCGGCAATTTTATAGTACGCCCCAATACCACGGCGAATCGCACGCCCAAATCCGTGAGTCTCACTATTCAACAACGGCCAAGGTAGTCCGCCTTCTGAAAATAATGAGCCCAAGTAAGCGACTCTGGTTCCGGTATTTATAAGTTCCCTTTTCCAAAAAACTAATCCATCTGAAACTAGCCTAGTGCGGTCATTTGGTGTGAGATTCTGAGAAATTAAGTTTTCAATAGGCCCGAAAGAAAAATTGCCGTTATACTCGCGACGGTAGTACTCAGAAACTAACAAACAAAATCCCGCAGCGATGTAATGAGGTAATCCTTGAGTTGGATGGTTTGCTAAGTTTTCGCACTGCAAAATTTTAATGAGGCTTTTATATTCTTCAATTGATACATGATATGTATACAACGGCTTCGGTAGTGTTCAGAATTCTGTGTCATTTCGTTAAACTAAGCAAAAAAGAGATGACATATGACCAAAACCAATTTCGACATGGATGCCGCTTTAAAGCAGTTGCGTGAAGGCAAAGACCTCACCGGCAAAGACGGCATCCTGACACCGCTTATTAAACAACTCACCGAAGCCGCGATGCAGGCTGAGCTTGAAGAGCATCTCAGTGATAAAGAGCAA
>Ga0208180_1000351_pt1 | contig 41427 bp, 30 predicted proteins | sample MalvireepMed_s16_FD_184241 | JGI IMG/M metagenome (GOLD analysis project Ga0208180, IMG submission 184241) | Marine viral communities from the Global Malaspina Expedition - Malaspina viral metaG DeepMed_s16 (SPAdes) (version 2) | ecosystem: Environmental > Aquatic > Marine > Oceanic | place...
CTGATATTATGATTTGCTGAATCAGCACCGAATTTTTCATCGGGCTGATGTAGGTGGCCCCACTGAACCTCAACGGTTTCGGTGGTAAATGCCTCAATCTTTGTTGTCATCACTAGGTGTACTCCTTTTGAGTTCTTTCATCGTTTGATCGATGCCATTAACAATTGACATCAAGGTAAAACTAATCTGCTGCATAAAGTTCTCAAGGTCTGATACCTTGATGAACATCTCATCAGATTCTTCTTCGACTGCATCTGCAATCTTTAAGTCATTATCCATCCATTATCTCCATATAGGGTTTCCCATTAATTACTACGCCAGCTCCGTTCACTGGCTTCTTTAAGAAGTTACGTCCATAATACATTACTTTGTGGTGTCTGTCAACCCCACAAGGAACATTAAAACCAAATAAGACACGATCTGTCGGGCCATTCATGGTATGGATGGCTGCGATAGAGTGGACATGACCTGATACAGTGCTTTGGCCTCTCGAAGTTGCAATCGACATTGCAGGACGAAAGCCTTGCGTACCAGTGCCATGCGTATAGTATATTCCGTCAACCTCAAATTCATAGTTCCACTCCCAATTCGGTGTACCATAGACTGTTTTATAGTCCTGTAAGTACATGCTGGGAATGCCTGAGGCAGAAGCAATTCTGTGAACTCGTTCATCGTGATTTCCAATACATACTTTGGCCTCTCTAAATTTTTTGCGCCAATTTTTTAGACTTTCCATTACTAACCCATATTCCTGTTGTGCTGCGACAGCTTCAGGATGTTTGTTGTGGAATGAAATTGCATGGTGATCCATTATATCACCAATAAATATTGTTTCTTCTGTTTTGTATTTTCTTTTGAGGGAAAGACAAAAGTCTAGGTAATCTTTACGCTCAGCCGGTAAATGTAGATCACCAATTACTAATACTCTAGTCATCTGAGAAATTCCTTATTGCTTTATCTATATCAATACTTAGTTGTTCTAGTTCCCAATTTAGTCGGGTTTTAGCATCCTCTCCCTCGGCTTTTAGAACCTCTTCTATTACTAATGAGGTAATATGATCTGCAAGAATAGCACCTTCGAGACTATCCATCACAGTCTTCCTTTAGGTTATCAAACATAGCCTCGTCTTCATCGTCCCAAAGTTCATTCCATTCATCATCATTTAATTTATCAACAATGTCTACATAATCACCTTCATCAATCATAGTCCATCCTTTCGTCATCGTTTGGATCTCCGGGTATGTTTAAGGTAATATCTAAATTATTATCTCTTGGTACTCGGTTTATAATAAAGGTTTTGAATAAATTATCCATAAAGATATGCATCATATTCTCTGATGGAAAGTTAATAGTGAGAGACTTAGTATCTCCCGGTTCTAATGCCAATTGAGTTATGTATTTTACATTATGTTCGAGGTCTCCCTCGTTTGTAATCACAAGTTGAGTTTTCAAATGTCACCTCCATATTATGCAAAGAAATATTGTGAGTCCAGCACAGAGTCTACATTAAAGTTTCCCTGTGCTGGAACATCAGGGAGGTTTACCCCCAAAGATTTTTCTATATCTTCTTTAAAGAACTGTAGTTGATTATTGCGATGCATGCCTGCAAATTCTTCTCTGGTAATCTTAGCCATTAAAGGGACATCATTAGCATGACATCCATAGGAATCATGTACCATACAAAAATCTGTTATACCTTGTGAAAGCAAAGCAGCTAGTACGAGAAACATATGGGCAGCATCGAGTGAGTGAATATAATTAGGTGAAATAGCTTGCTTTGCAGCTTTAGCATTTGGAATGTCTGTCTTCACAAAGAAGTGTAGTTCACGGCTATTAAATAACTTGGCTATAGACCTACGAGTCTGAATTTCAGTATAGTAGTGTACTACTTTGAAGCCAGAGGGTGTAGTCCAACATAGATGTTGATTAAGATCAGAAGCAACATTAGATATTTCTTTAAGATATTCTTTTCCGGAATTACTACTACTTAAGGTTGTATTTAGAGCTGCTTGAGTTGCCCTAGCAAGTTCGACTATGGCTCCTCCTCGGGACTCACGCGGTACCCAATCTACATGACCCTCTAAGCGTATGTATTTTTGGATGCCATAGAACGTAAGCCCATAGGCCTCACACATAGTAGATCGTTTAGTTACGTTCCTATTTATCCCATCTTTCCAATAGTCTAGGAACTGTCCATACCAAGGGTTCTCATTAATATGCATCTTACAATAACTGGTGACCCCATCGGCTACAAATTGATATAAATCTTGTGGCCTGTCATCGGGTGACACACTTGTAAGTTTTGCAATATCAGGATCTCTCATAATGGAGCTCCAATGTTGATTCCCATTACACTTTCCGTCAAGTTGAACTGATATGTCGGAGCAGTTATCTTCTAAAGCATAATCAAAGATTGCTTGAAGTCTACGAAAAGATTTATTCTTTTTCTTTCTATCATCAACCCATTCTTTATTCTCATAAGGATCTTGAGCAATTCTAAGTAGCATATCATGATTATCTTCTACCCATTGAACACGTTCATCAAAGGTGCCTTTGTCTTGATCAAATAAGTTGGCAATATTAACTTTACGCCAATAGATACCAAATTTATCTAGCTTTTTTCTGACGGCAAACTTAATCAATCCACGATCAAAATCTGAGGATTGTGGTGATAGTAATTCACATGTGGTGTAAGCCCGGCCCCGGAAGTCTAAGGTATATACATGATAGAAGTAATCCCATCTCATTAGGTCTTCGGCTAAAGCAAGCCGTACTAACATACGTCCTCTGGCTTGTTCAGATTTGTACCAATTACCCCAACATTCTTCTCGAATCTGTAGCCATTTGGCTTGTTCTTCTTTGGGTCCACCTTTTGGGTAGTCTTCGGAATACATGAACTCATCAAACCCATAAGGCGGAAGATTACCTATTTGAGTATTGTTCTCAAACAGATTCTTCATTACCTCATATACCTTTTTATCCACAGTCCATTCAGTTTTTTGCATGCCATTCAGGCCTCGTAAAACAAGTTCTGATGGCTCTGAGAACTTCTGCTGCTTAGGCATGTCTCCAAAGTAATTGTTTTGATATCGTTGTACTACAGGTTTTCTGAGATTTCTTGTTATGTATCCTCCAGAAGCAAGGAGAGTATGTTCTATTGGAGGAATAAGCATTGGTCTGTAAACTAAGGTAGAATTCTGGAGAATATCGTGTCTCTTATGTAACTCTTTGAGTACCTCTGGATGGAACTCAACAAAACTACAAGTACGGAACTTACCTGATCTAGTTTTTATCTTTTCTTTTCTCATCTCAATAATATTAGAACTACAGGCTATCTCTAGCATGTGATGTCCGAAAGAATGCTTGGCCCTAGTACTTAATTTGACATTGGTTTGCATTTTCTTGGAGAATGCTCGGCATCTCTTTAGAGTCCAGTTCTTAATGAACTTAGATTGTCTCTTCCAGTCGGTGTAGTTTGCTTCTTTGGCTTGTTGGTAGGCAATAATATCAGATACATCATTTGCAATCTGACACGCTATCTTTTGAGCTACTGGAGGTGTGTGTATATGTTCGTTGTAACTTCCATTCCAATAGGAGGGAGAAAACCAATGACGTATGACAGCACGTATAGTTATATCAGCCATCTTACGTGAGCCTAATTCCATCAAGGGGTAGACCCAACTAGGAACTTTAGGAGCACTACATACCCGATCAATCCACTCTTGGTATTTATTTTCTAGTTCTTTGATAGAGGAATCAATAAGACATTGCTCAGGTATTCCTTCATCAGGAGCCCGTTCGTAGTCCTTCCAGTATTTGTGCCGACCATATTCCAGCATGGACTGCTCGTATATAATCTGACCATTACGTCGGTCTAACTGAACGTCTTCAGTTTCACTCTCCCAAATCAAGTTCTGATCTCCTTTGTTCGTATTCTTCTTTAGTAATTCTACCAAAAGCAAGCTCATAATTAAGATCATACAATTCTTTTGATATTATTCTTTCAGAACCTTCTATTGTTTGGTTGTTGGGTTGATAGGTCTCTGGTTGGGCTCGGCTAAATATACCCCTTGCTTCTTGAGCTTCCTTTTTACGATGCTTCTCACGTAACTTTTTCCAATGTTTGTGGGCATTGAAAGATCCACCAAAGTTTTGATCAACGTCTTTTTTCATCTAGTTTCCTTAACTCCATAATCGTTTTAAGTAAGCTTAGACAAGAAATAGTTATAAGTATGCCTATAACGATGTTCATCAACAATACATTACTAAGGGTATGAATAATATAATTCTCATTCGCATGGGATATAGTAGTTGGGCTAGCATTGGTACCTCCGTGATAGTGGTCCACCTGCTCCCCCGAAGGGGAGACAAGTGAGACCTTGGGGATCAGAAGTGAGACAATGCCATCTGCATGATGTTCTTTGTCTTCTTAGCATTTATACCATTCAAGTTATTGAATGCCTTGGAATCTATAGAGGCTTGGCGTCCATGCTTAGCAACTCGGTGCTGAATGTAATTAGTTACTGCATTCACTGCAACCCAAGGGCTGGGAATAATGTCTACAGTTTCAGCTTCGAATGTGTTCTCCCAGTTAAGGATTGTGTGGCAAGCACTTTCGTATAACTTGTCCTCTTCCTTGTTCATGGGAGCGACATTGAACTCATTCCAGAATCTGGAGTATGCTTCGAAGAAGAATTTCCTTAGTTCCTCGTGAGTGATGTTCTTGCCTGCGAGGTATTCAACCTCACGTTGGAAGAGAATACCAGTCTCACGATATTGAGAAACGATGGTCCTAGCGGTATCCATCTTTTCTTCTATATTACCGTGATGCTTGATAACCAAACTTGTAGCCTTTTGAGCCAAAGCCATATCCATTGTATTCTTACATACTACTCGGATAGAGGTAGGTTTAATGATAAGACTGGAGGTTCCGTCATGACCCCAGAACAGAGCCATGTACCTCTCTATTGTGTCGTTGGTGTTAGCATCAAATGAATCTGAATGAAGTAACAGGTAGTTCTTTCGTCCACCTTGTACTGATCCAGCAGATTCTACGGTAGCCACAGAACTAAAGTATTGAGCCAGATCAAATACCTCGTGGTTTTGTACTACCTTGTACTTGGAACTTACGATTCCGAGTACTTCTTTGGTATCGTCTCTTACAATACCATTGTAATCTTCGGTCCAAGTATTACCAACGGTAATTCCTCCAACCTTAGTGACTTCCCAGCTGAGGCCGGACTTGTCGTATGCATCCATGATTGACATGGAATCAGGTATAACATTACCTAGACCATGCCAAGCACGTTCTTTGTAATATACAGCAGAATCATTTTCCGTCATTTCGTGAGCCATTTTGCTCTCCTATATCAGTTGACAGATTTTCCCAGTCTTTGTTCTCCCAATCATCCAAGGTTCTTTTAGCCTTGTCTCTGGAAGTATAAGACTTACGTTTTTTAGGACGATCCTCTTTCTTTTCTTTACGATGAGTACGTCCCATTTAAATCAGAGTTCGTGATCCCATACACCATAAGTGGCTATCCAACCACTGAATGTTCGGCGTACAGAAATTAACTCTGCTCTCCAATGAATGTGGTGACCTTTTCTAGTGAAGAAACCTTTATCGTATGCAGGAATATAGTCAGCAAGAGTTGAATCAAAGGAGACATCAACGTCTTGGCGAAGTAGTTCATAGGAAAGGTTGCCTATAGTATCTTCATGTTCAATTAGTTCTATCTTGCTTGCGATTGGGTGACCTGTGTCTATTACAGTCTGTCTTAATATCATGGTTTGTATTCCTTTGCTTCATAAGATGCTTTACGGCCTCTCCATAAGGTGTTAAGTTCCTTAGCTTCTTTCGTGGCTTCACGAAGCGTAGGCCATAGTGATGGATTAGCGATATATGTATCAGTCTTAGGATCTTTTGTGTGGCTATCTTCAAGCCAGCCAATATCATCGATCCATATCCCCCATTGTGTCTTCTTCATAAAGATTAGTCTTTCGTTGAATCATGTGAATAGGAATCTTGGTTATGTGTCCACACTCTTGATCTCCTAAACTGTCTGTAATGGAAATAAAATCTTCGTGATCTACTAATACATATCCGACAGTACGCATTAACGGTGGTGGTACTTTAGCAGATTGAACGCCTTCTGTCAACGGCATCCAGCCAGTATCTCCTATAGTTTCTGCATCTGTCCAAAAGATTTCTACGATTTTATAGTCCATGTTATTCCCTAAGAATGATCTTGATCCCATTTCAGGTCTCGAAGATAGTCTCCATCTTTAAAGTAGTCATCTCTTTCTTTTGATTTGTCTGGTTTATCATCCCAGTGAGCATCTTCTTGACGATCTTTGGAAGCATGCCAACGACCAAGGTCGCGTTGATTAGTACCATTCATACGTAAACATCCTTCATGAGATTATTGATTGATTGAGAATGAGTTTCAAATCTTCTGGTTTCGTATATACTGGATTTCCAGTCTTCTCCAGTTGAGTTACATTTAAAGATCATAGTTTCCCAGCCTTTGTGATCGAAAGCAAGAATACGAGATACAATTACGTGTTGTCCGCTTGGGAGTTTCCAAAGAGATTTGGAATCATCTTCACGATTCTTTAGATCCTGTAGTTTCCTTGGTCCTGTTGTCATTTTTTAGAATCTCCATGTTGTCAAAAAAGAGTTCATAGGCTAAGTCCCAAATATTTGGAAACTCTTCACCATAGTAATCTTCACATTGGATTAGATCTAGGTCATCCATTGGTTTTTCTTTCTAGGCGGATAATAGCCTTTTTGAAAAGTTCGTTTGGAAGTTCTTCGTATTTTAATAGAAACTCTACTTTTTTCTTAGTAGACCAGCCGAGATTATTCGTGATAGTGGCTAGTCTTTGCTTTAGTTTATCAGGATCATGTTGCTTGCTGTGTTGCACTATTTCCCGCCAATCCAGAAGGGGATGAATCGTCTCTTCCAGTCTTGCTTCCACTGAATATACAGAGGTGGCAAGTCTGAACGTTGAGGCTCGCCTATGGGGTAGGCGTTGGTCATCACTCCAGATTTGTCGGTCTCGTGCTTCCATTGTTGTGCATATGCTTCTATGGGCTTGTATACACTACCTGATTTTTGGAGGTCTGTCAAGTCTTCTGGTACGAAAACTTCAGTATTCTTGACTAATTCTCCGGGGTGAGACCGCCAATCCTTGTACCAAGTACCGTGGTTGTGGCCTTTACCAAGTCCTAACATGATAGTTCTCCTAGTCTTGCTGCTTTGTCAATCATTTGTTGTGTGAGTTTAATTGAGTTGAGAATGTCGTTAGCATCTGAATCACAGATTTGTACTTGAACAACCTCATCATCAACATCTTCCATCCACTTTAGGAATATACCATCATTAGTTTGGGTCATTCCAACAGTGATGTGGTTTCCCGGTGTATCAAGGGTTTGAATGAAAAGAAACTTGTCTGGACACATGCTAGTTCTCCTGTTTAAATGTAGCCTCAGAATATCACTTTGTTACCTCCAGCATTCCTAATAGAACACTTCTCCATTCCTCTTCAAGTAGCTCGATGCGTATCATAGCATCATTCAGTGTCTTGAACAAGAGAGCAATGTCTGCTTTTTCATCTTTTGTCATGTTAGATCTCCTGAGTTATTGGATCCATCCCGTGAGTCTAATAAAGACTCACCCAACTTCTGCTTTGATGTCACCATCGAAGTTTCTTACGATTGTTGGTGGATGTATCCAATGGAAGGGATTGAGAGGATATACTGGTGCTCTAGCCAATTGAGCTATAGGGGGTGAGCACCCCATCGCTGTATACATCACGGTTAGAATAAGTCGAGTTATATTCCTCATATTAGAGGCTCGCCTATCCAACGACGGGACTCGAACCCGTATCTCCAGTATAACCACTCAATATATTTGTCCCCTCTGCCGGTAAGCTCAGGGTGGTCAAGTTATTTAATGTCGGGCCAGTTCACGACAGTGCACAATGGAGGTGGAGGGATTCGAACCCTCGTAGTCCGCAGGTGCCGACATGCGGCCATATCTGCGGAGACTTTCCATGTCACCCCCGAAGATGAGCTGTAGATTCATGTGCTCTCCCTGCTATCATAACAGGGCCATGTCCTCGCATAACCCAGAGGAGCAGGGCAATGCTTGTTGTAGCATTTACTGAATTGGAGGACCAGAGAGGAATCGAACCTCTCGTGGGGTCTTATATTTTGACCTTTAGATGGGCACCACCCCATCAAGGGCAACAGATCCTACTCTTTGGTGAGAGAGATGTCTCTGCTACTCCACGCTACGCCAGTAGCCGGAACTTCGGGGGAATTTTGTTAACTCGGATTCCCTGAACCGCAATGACACAGAGCTTGTGATTTGTATACCGCATATCTCTCTGACATCGGATGTCTGTCGGTCCTTGAGTGTGGGTTCAAATGAACTTATCACCTCAAGTATTGATGGGCCGCTGTTGAATCAACAGGAATCCCACATAACCATTACAGTTACTGGCAGTTGGTTGCTTGCTTAGGCAAGTGCGAGAGATGAGCAGTTTAATGGTCTTTAAGGAGTCAACTTTTACACTCCATGCTCAGGACAGGCTTACGCCCCTTAGGTACACCCACCTTGGCGGATGTAACTAAGGGACGGGGGTAGCCACGCTGTATCGGACATACCCCATCGTCAACAGAAAAACACCCTCGATGCCCCTAAGGACACCGAGGGTGTGATAGTGGTCGGGAAAACAGCAGACCTAGGTCTGTGTCTTCACCTCCACCACGATACCGAGGGTCTCAGCATCGTTTACTAGCCGTTTGACCGCCGTGCGGCCCCACTCGTGCTGCGTTCCTACAGCATCGAGCATGAGTTGGTGGTCTCGCTCCCAAGTTTCCTCGGTCCGAGCCTTCTTTGCACCCGTTGGGGGCATGATAATGACCAGCTTTGCCATTGTCAGGTCTCCTATTCCATCACCATTATTAGTAATGGGACTATCTAATAAGATAATCACTCCGCCCGTAGGGGCATAGCGTGCCCCCTAGGGCCATAGTTCATAAGATACCACGTACTCCTTAAGGTATTCTATAGAACATAGGAGTAATCCTTATATAATTATAAACACCTATCTAACTATAGTTATACCCTAGGTTCTACTATATACTCCAACTATATAGACCCACTACATATAGTAGGTAACACTAGCAACTACATGCCGTTCTCTATATAAGTATATAGTCATTTATATCAATCCCCCCGGAGGAGGTGTCAAAATTTCTACCTCAGGCGGTAGCCCAAGGTAGTAACCCCCCGGTCAAATCATCAGCCACCATACAGTCCACAGCCGTGCCATTGCTGCCAGACAAATCTCTGAATAGCTTCGAAGCATTCAGTACCCAGTACTTCCTCATCCCATGTGGGATCCATCTCGAAGGGACATGTGAATTGCTTAGTCATCTTGTTCCACCTAAGGCTGAACGTGAGGGTGTTATCCTCAAACTCAGGGCTGTCCATGAGGTAGAACTTACAGGTACTGGAGATCCTGAAGTTGGACGGGATGTTAATCTGTCCCAACACATGGTCAAGACCCATGTGTTCACCCATCTCTTTCACTGTCTTGTCAACAGGGAAGCCATCGGTTGCTCGGACATACAAGCATCCATTCTCCCAGTCCTTGGGGAAGAAGCGGGCAACCCGACTCTTCTTGTCCTTGGACAGGTAGAAGTACAGCCTGCCCTCACCCATGGTGGGGTGACTGGCAGCGTGACACTCCAACGCATTGGAGTACTTCTGTGAAGAACGAGTAGGAACGATGATGGTCTTGATAGCCATGGTGCTATCCTTTCTGTCGCTAAGCGACGAGGTATATCAGAAGCCCCAAACGCTGGGGGCTTCGCCTTGCCATGCCTTGAAGCCTTCGGTTCCTACGGGGAAGCGAGGCTTGGCATGGACATGCAGGAATGTTTGTGATGCTGCCTCTAAGGCCCACTTGAGTTTCCCGGCTGGAACCTTGACAGCATCGAGGATCGGACGTACACACACGCCCTCTTCTTCGGCCATGCATCCGAACAAGGCCATCTGGTAGCTGTCCAGTAGGTGAGTATGCTTCGCCATGAGGTCAGTGTAGCTGCTCTCGACCAGAGGATAGACACCAGTGCTGTGCCTGTAACCTTCTGCATCGTAGGCTGTTACGCCTACCTTACGAAGCTTGTCTTCTGTGAACGGATGGATTTGTACCTGCATACCCGCAAGCTTCATCAATCCATTCGGATTGGCCTCACCATGAGAGATGAACTTTCCGAACAGTCCGGGATCTTCCTTACCTCTACCCTTCACAAATGGGAAGCACTTGCGGAAGTACTGGGAGTACTTCTTTGTGACTTCCTTGTCGAAGCATGTGAGCCCATCTTGAGTATCCGACAGGATATCTACATGATGACCAACACCCTTGTCATAGACCTTTATGGTCTCATTGAACAATGGCTGGTAGTAGTCGGGAACTACCAAGCTGCGAGATGGGAAGACCCAGTTTCCATCTCCATGCTTAACATTCTTGAAGAACTGCGGTACGATGGCAGTGGACCCACCACCGTACATGGAAGGTGACATCACCTTCTTAGCGATTGCCATGATCTCACTCATGGGTAGATGCCCAGCCCATGGGCAGGACATCCTGATCATCCTAGCGATGCGAGTATAGAGCTTCTCCCATCCCTTAGTACGAGCACAGATGTCTCGTCGAATCCACAGTCCCACTTGCATGAGCATGTGAACCATGCCACTGGTATGGGCATCGATCTCAACCGTGTGATGAGACCCACCCTTGGTGATGATGTCTCTCCAACAGCAGGCGAGATTGATTTCCTCGCACTTGTGGTGATCTGACACATCGTATTTATTAAGGACTCGTGATGCCCAGTCCTTGATCTTGCTTGAGACACCGTACTTGGCTCGGATACAGTTCTCAAGGATCTCAAGGTTCTCCTTATCACAAACCACGAAGTTTGTATCCAGGAGCACCGCTCGTGAGATCTTGTTGTTAGCAGAGCCCCCACCCCTGAGCTCTTCTATCATCCGCCCTGACTCTTGGAGTTGGTGGTAGGAGACGAAGCATTCCTGTTCCTCTCCATACATCTTAGCCAGAATCTGCAACACGTGTAGTGGCAGATAATTCTCGGCATCATCCGTTGCATCATCTGCTCCACTGTGGAGCAGAGCATTGCGGTGGATAGACACCGCTTCCAGCATCCGGCCATCGACCAGATGCCCACACGTACCGAAGTACTTGACGGATTGGGACCAGTCGGCCCCCACCTCCATGCTCGGATTCCGAGTCACGATAGGCAACTTGCCGCTTGGCTCCAAGGTGTAGAACGGGTATGCACCCTCCTTCTTGGGCTTGTACTTGAGGTACGCCTCCAAGATGGACGAGTGTGTCTTACGTGCCAATGGCACGCTAAAGGTCAGCCCTGTGGTATACAGGACATCCTTCCTCAGACGAGTCACGAACTCATCTGCTTCTCTACCACGATTGTAGAGATCAGCCACGTACTCCGAGTGAGCCTCGAAGCACAGCTCCGTGGCTGCGTCCGTGGTTTCCTTGAGGGATGCCACGGTCTTGTTGGGAATCTTGATCTTCATGATCATATCCCTTTCTGTCCCGACGAGGGACAATGTGCTGCCATTGAAGGCTGACAGCTGTGCCTATTTGCGTGCTAGAAGCATTCGTTCTAGCGAAGAAGACGTTGTCCACTGGTAGAAGAGCTCAAGGGTCAATCTCTTCCATCCGTTTGCCGTACAAAGAAACCGAGCACTCCTTTCTACTTTCTTTCTGTCCATGAAACCGTCGAGCATCGCACTATACGGAATAGTGCTAACACTAACGATATCACCTGCACACATCGAAGGTATGTTAGGCACATCTTTAGTGTCATCCTGTTGTCGGACGAACACTTTCTCCAGAAGAACTTCTGGCTTAATATGCTGATCCCACTCATCTGTGATAACATCATACTCATGTGTTGATGCGTCCCACAGACTCATAATGGTTATGGTCATGGTGTTCATAATAGAACCTCTCTGTCCCTAATGGGACTTCATGCTACCGTTGAGGGCCGTAGCTTAGCCCATGGTTTCAGCGGAGTCCTGCCTCTTGGGCAAGCTTCTGCTGAACGACGAGCGTAAGGTCTAGCCTCACGCCCAGCGTTACGATATGCGTGTGGGCCCGCTCCAATTCAGCGGACACACCCTTGACATCCCTGCCACCGGCTGCGGCAAAGACACCATGGACACGAGAGTATTCATCTCGTGTCATCTTGAGATACGCCATTGCGGATCTCCTTTCTGTTGCTAAGCAACAAGGGGGTACGGGGGGAATAGCAAACAAGCTATCCTATCCTATGCCCCGTGTAAATTCGTGACCCCCTAGTCGATTTATCTGAACTCCTCTGGTATCTCTAGAATCGGCTCTTCTTTGATAGCTTCAATAGGATCCACTGTAAGCCTCTGAGAGCCCGCCTCAGGCCTTCTAAGGATCTCGGAGGGTCTGGAGGGCATGTCTCTTCTCGCAGCCTTCTCAGGGTCTATATGGGTCTCCTGTTCCATCTGCTCCCAATTAGATCTAGTTCCCGGTAATGTCTTGAATTGATTCTCATAGGCTAGGAAATCTGGCTCTAGTCCCATCTCATTAAACCACTCGCCCATTACTGCTTCATAAGACATTGAATCATATTCTGGAGGTACTCCCATATGTGTATATGTATATTGGAACTGTGAAGAGGGACTACCATATCCTCGTCTGCTTCGATTCTTCTTAGATATTTGATCTCCCCAAGCAGAATATACACTTAATCTTACTAGTGTATCTCCTAATATGGGGAGAATTCTAGAAGCATTGATTAGATCTTGTTGAGTATAATCATCAGTCCACGGAGACATACCTAATTTGTACATATTTTGAAGTATCTGAGCCATTGCTGCGGCAGGAACAAAACCTCCCTCGATTCTATTATCTCTACTTAGGGCTACAGCAGCAGCAGCAATCCAACCATAATACCTACCCCAAAGAGGTAATCTAGCTCCATACGTTAACATAAACTTTCCAAAGCCCTTGTCTTCTATTTCTTTCATTAGATCTTCATAAGAAGTTCCAGCTGCTAGACGTAAAGACATCATATAGATCATATCTAGAGTTAACATAGAAACCATAAAGGTTCCATAAGCTAGCAATGGCATATTGTTAGATCTTCTAATCATCATTTGAGAAGCCCATAATACTGGGAATCTTCTAAAGATTTCTGCTGCTCGTGATCTTCTATCAGAGCCTGTATAGATATCAAAAGCATTAGGAGAGACAACTACTTCATTTAAATATTGTCTTTCCACATGTCGCAAAGCTGATAGGATTGACATGTAGTTTCGATAAGAATCAGATTTACCATCAAATCTAGCAGACAGTTGTGAGACAACTTTACCTATAGTATAAAACTTATCTTTCACATTACCAAGTTCTAAAACAACAGCCAAGTTTTCTGTTCTATCAGGATGCAGTAAACCTGATCGTTGTAGATAAGTTAATATTTTTCCATAACTCCACCAACTAATCTTTGATTTTCTTACGGCTCTTTCTAGATCACCCGGCTCTTTTAATGGATTCTTTTCAATGTGATCAAGTAGTACTTTTATTTTAGCAGGATTACTGTGAAGAAGGGAGTAGATACCCTTTCTTAATGTAATAATTCTAGCTGTTGCGGAAGACCTAAGAACATGTTTTGGAAATCTCAGCATTTGACTAGCCCACTTGTTAGTAAAATCCTGACCAAATACAGCTTCAGCTTCACTTGCTGCTTGCTCATACTCAGGTAAGAAGCCTTGTGTCATTCCTTCTACAGCATCAGCAATATCACTTGCTACTAATTTTGTTTCTTCGCTGGATAAACCATGAAAGACAGGAGCAAACATTGTTCTAAATCCATCTAATAATTTCTTTTCTCCTATCATAGTTACAAAAGTATTCATCATATGTTCTACGGTAAGAGAAGCAATACCCAAGTTACCTGCAAAGGCTATCTTAGTAACTGAAGGAGCCATCTCAAAAGCCCAGTCAGCCATAGTACCATAGGATGTTCCTTCTTCTTGGAAGCCTCTTAAGAATGCATATTTTTGTTCTAAGAATTCTACACTTTTAGTCATGGCTTTTCTAACAGACTCACTAGCTTTATTTCCTGCCATATCATGTAAATCTCCCACCTGATTAAAGTACTTAAACAAAGCAAGTAAGTGGCCTATGTCTCCACGCATCCCTAAGTGGTATTGAAGGATCATTCTCTCATGTGTAGTATCTGCCAAACCCTTCTTTAGACTTCTAATAGTTTCAACAGGATGTAGTGTAAGGTTTTCTCTAATTATAGGATTTCTAATAGCTTGACTAACTTTTGGAATCCACCAAGCATCATTAGGTAAGTAGTGTCCCATATACGCACGATTCATAAAGTTTCGAGTATGGAGTTGGGTTACATTATAAATTTTCCCAGTAGTTAAAGACCTTTCTTCTAACAAAGGCATACGTCCCTGTGGCATTTCAAAAGCTATAGCTCCTCTAGACTGTTCTAAGAAACTCAAGGAATCTCTATTAAGGAACAACGATTGGAATCTCTTATCAACCCTCATATCATGAGTAGCATCTTTACCACCAGATTCTTTTAAATAATGATGGTATTGAAATTTTAGTTTATCCACATGTGCTATATTAAGATTTGACCAAGTGATTTCTCCAGAAGCCATATCTCTCATTAGTTTCTGTATAGTAATTCTAAAACCTGAGAGATACTTTTCTTTTAAAACTCCATCCTCAAATAAGGTTTTAAACTTTCTAACAAAATCATCAACCTTTGTTTGTTTTACAGGATCAAGAGATGCGTTTAATACCTTTTCTTCAGAACTAAAGGTTTCATCCATAGTTTTAGCTAATTGTGAAATCAAAAGAACGTATAAAGATGAGGGTTCTGTTTTATTTCCATACAATCCTTTTGGACCGAAAAGATCTTCTGTTAAGTTTTCTGTTGTATCGAAACGGGGTAAAGCATTCATGGCAAATAAAGTTAAGGGATCTACAAAGTCATGGGTATTATCTAATAGCCTGTTATGTATTTCTTCATTCATAGCATCGAACATAGTAGAAGAATTAGTCCCTTGTTTAATCTCTTGACTTAGTTTGTAACCCATCAAAGAATCAGCTGCACTTGTCCAGTCACCTAAATCTTGGCGAGACTTTTGAATATTTTCCATAAGACTTCGCATAACCTGTGCCATTTCTTTTATTGTAGAATAGAAGAGTTCTCTTTTTTTAGGGCTAAGATTAGCCAATCTAATTTTTGTTTCTTCAGAAAATCCTAGATCTGTCTCTGTTTCGTTTTCTACTAATAAAGTAAAAGCAGCACTTACTTCCTTGAGAATCTCTCTGGTTTTTTTACCGGGTGTGTTATCTCCTTTTATAAAAGAAGCGAGTGGACTAAGGAGCTCATTTTGTAATACACCGTGTAATCTAAATAAGACATTTTCGACATTGACTACTTCTTCTAAAGATTTTCTTAAAGAAGGAAGTCCTTCTAGAGTATCATAATGTCCTCTGGTATTAGTAATATGCTCATCAATAAGCGTAGTTAACCAGATAGGAATAATATGTGGTGCTGCCCAAGTATACTCATTACCAGTATGCCCGGCGATACCACTAAGTACTCTGGTTCTGATAGGGTCTTCATCTACTGTTCTATTTCTACCGAGTCCCATAAATCTTCCCAGTTTACCTAAAGCTTTACTCATACGCATAGCAAATTCACCAGCATTATCTTGAATTTGGTTCCCAAACTTATGTCTCATTTGATTTACACCATACTGGAAAGCAACTATTCTATCTAGTTGTATTTCAGTGGAGTTTCCTAAAGAAGAATCTAATACAGCTTCTAGGTCTAATACTTGCCAAGTATGGTCTCCCATACTAACATCGGTACCAAACTTTGCCATAGTATGTGGAAGATGGTCATAGAATTCAAAAATACTAATCCCGCTTTCTAAACGTCTGTCTGTCATATTACGAAGACTATTTAACTTACGTAGCTGTTCATCGGTAATAGTACCTTTTTCTTGCATCATTTCTAATATGTTTCTATGATCAACTGCATCTTCAAATCTAGCATCTATTTCTTCCATAGTACCTCGTTGTCCCTCAGATAGTTGCCAATCATCATCAGTAAATCTATTCATCCAATTAAAGGTAAGGGGACCAGTATTTTCTACATCTAAGACTTGACTATAGTTTGGTGTTGTTATATCTAGTCCAAATAATCTATGCATTAAAATATTCACTTCATCATTACTAACAAAGAATCGAGACCACACATGATCTAGATCTGAGAATACATTCCGGACAAAAGACATAATCCTGCCCACAAACCCCAAAGCTGTTTGGAGAGTCTTAGCTTCTTCTGTAGTCATATTTTTAATTGTGGGTAACATATCTTTTAATAAGAAGAACTGTCCCAATGCTGCTATAAATTCTTCGGGACCTTTGGTTACATAGTTGTTATACTCTTCTTGGGCAGACGAATTCCATCTATTACCATGCCATGCCATTACTAATTTCTTTACAAGACCTTTTCCTCGTCCTCTCAAGAGAGCCTGAAAAGCATCCCACTCTCCTGAATTGCTTGAGATAAATTTAGCCCTAGCAATATGAGAAACCTCATGAGCAAAGATTTGTACAATATCTAGAGGATCCTTTCCTATTCTCTTTAACCGTTCTCCAAATCTAATATAGTATTGTCCTTCTTCAGTTTTACCAGATTTAATAGAATGGGCTTCTAAATCAAACATGAGATCTCTAACTATCAAAGGATTCATAGCATAAGCGTTTAAGATTAGTTGTCTCAGTAATCGTGTTTCTTTTCCTTTAACTATTCCTCTTTCTTCCATACCCTGTATTTTTTTCAATACTCTTCTTAAATGTGGTCTAGTTATATTATCTCTAGTCTCTGCAAATTTCAGAGCCGTATCATGGTCTTTAGATACATTACCTAAGAATACACTCTTAAGTGTATCTAACTCTGATTCTTCCGAATCAAGATTAGTCTGATCAAACTCTACCCTTAGATTGTTAGCAGTTTCTTGATGAGATAGAGCAGCATCTAAAGACAACAGGATAAGCTGTCTTCTTTTTTCCTCATCAGACAGGCCGGGTTTATAATTTTCTAAATGTTGATTATAGCTATAATAGATTTTTGGTTCAGTATCTCGACCAGCCTCAAATTCAAGGAAACTGCTTTTCGCTGGCTGACCTAAATCAAACTCATATAATCCTTTTTCCTTAAGCCAGTTTATAAACACCTCTTCGGTACTAGTTTCAATATCAGCAGCGGGATCTAGACTCATTTCAAAAGCAAAAGTTCTCGCAGCGTGATAAACTGGTAAAGTCTTAATAAAGGAATCTGAGTCTTGGAAAATAACAAGCTTTCTATATAAGGCCTGTGCTTCATTGATAAGGGGATCAATATCGACTTTACCGCTGTCGGCTATCCTTCTAGTGTTGTAGATTTGAGGATCAAGGAAGGGTATAATCATACTATCAGAAGGAATTCTTGAAGCCCCATTAATCATTAAGGAGGATAGGGCAATAGAGATTCCTAAAGCATGTTGATAACTTGGGCCAACATCTTCTCTTACTCTTTTTATAAGAGAGGTTAACTCAGCATGAATATCGAAGTAAGGATTAAAAAGATTTTCTTCTTCTATACTATGAAGAAATTCTGTAATTGGTGAGAGAACAGCTTCTCTCCAAGCAAGTGTTCTTCCTTCTGGAGGAGCTATTTCTCCTGTCTTATAAGCGTGAAGATCTACTACGTCTAATCCAAATTGATCTATCGTAACTTGTTTATGAGAAATCATACGAGGACCTTGAGATTTATCGGCCCGTGATTGCCTAACAATTAGGTTTAAAGCATCGCTAATTCTAGTTGCTTCTTCTATTTGATGTCTAGTAGTAAAACCAATAGCATCTCTAATTATGTCTTGTAAAGGCTTAGCCCTAAGTGGTTCATTGTTTTGATCAAACTTAACCCCAAAGATTTTATTCGATATAGCAGCATTTTGTAACTCGTCTAAAGGTCTTATATTATCTGTAATTCCAAATAACTTAAGAGCACCTTCGGGAGTTAAATGGATCTTAAACCTGCCACCAATAAGTTTATATATTCTAGGACTTCTACTTAAGAAACCAAAGCCTACTTCAGCTGATGCGTGTCTACTATTAAAAGAGACTTCTGTTTTAGTTTTTCCTTTTTGTACAGTTTGACCAACGGCACTTTCAACCATAAGCTTGACAAGATTAGGACCATCTGGATTATTTTCATCGGCATACTCTACAACCGAGATATCTAACATTATCGACACACCTTTTGAGCCTCTCGCTATATTTTTTGCCCGTCTAATAATTTCTTTTCTATCTTGTCTTTCTACCGCTTCTTCCCACTTTCTAGGATCTTTATAGATAGAAGAATCTGCATAAGGCTTAGTACCATCGGGTCTTTTGTATGTTTTTAAGACTTCACTAATATAGGACTGGTAAAGTGGAACCATTAAGAAACGATTAAAATCATGGGCTTGGATAATACCAGACCCTATAGTTAATTCATTTACTATATCTTTCCAATGAGCTTCACCAATATGCTCATCCCAATAAGCTTTATCTTCCGCGGTTTCAAATATAGGCGTACCTTCACTTGGCATTAGAGGAGCTTTAAGTTCTGTGTGTATTAGTGTTGGTGAAAGAAGTTTACCTTCTGCATGATCTTCGGTAACAGTACTTGTTAGAATCTCTTTCCAAGTAGCTTTATCATGGATAGGTCGGACCAAAGCCAACAGACTAGCCTTACCATCTAAAGTTAGACCAGAGTGTTCATACTCAACAATATTACGTGATACCTCGTCTAATTTATGGAGAGCAGTTAACCACTCAGATCTTCTAAATATCAACTCTTCCTCAGACATTTCTGATCTAGCATACTTTACAAATCTTTGATAGGTTTTTTCAATTTCTCTAATCAAGAAGTAATAAGGATAGAATTCAGGTTTATCGTGTAATTCATTTAATAAACCTCTACGACTAGCCCAAGTATCTAAATCTCTTGCTATAGTTCCTGCTAACATTCCCTCTTCATTTTTACCATAAAGCTGTAGATACTCGGCTAGTGTTGTTCTACGAGCGGGTAGTGTTTTTTCGCTCCAAGGAGAAGCCCACCCAAGAGAGTTATCTACGCCGGGAATTGGCGCTATAACTTCTCGAAGACCCGCAATTGGTCCTAACAGACTGTCTACTTTATTCTGTAAAGCTCTTCTCTGAAAAGCCAATATTCCTCTATCATGGAAAGGTAAGGATTGATATAAAGGTTGCGTAGACATAAACCCCTTTGGATTACTTGAGTCTATATATCGACTATCATCTACCTCACTTCTATGGTATAGTTGAATAGGGTATCCTGTCTTTTTACTAGCTTCATTACTACGTATCAATGATGCCTTACCTTTTAATTTTAATTCTTGATCACTAGCATCGTTAACCTCTATCTCCATTTCTCTAGGTAATTCTTTATACATTCTTTCTGAGTGACTGGTCCAATCTTCTTGGAGCTCTTGTAATAAGGCTTCATCAGAAACTTCAGTAGTATAATCAGGGAATACAGAAGCTGGAGGAGCTTCATAACTAGCCCACCAGATAAATTGCTGTAAGGTTATTAGATCCTCTACTTTCTTCTTTGCATCTTCTCTAGATAATTTATGGAAAGGATTATCTGCGGTATCATATAAACCAAGAGATTCCTCAGCATTCTCTACATCTCTTAAGAATTCTTTAAAGGTCTCTCTAAGTTTAGCTTTATCCCAGACTCCTCCTGTAGCTTCAAAGGCTTCTTGTTTAGCCTTTATAAATTCTTCAAAACTCTTATAAGGGAAGGCAACCATCTTTCCGGTTGTGTTATCCCTAATTCTTAAAGGTCTTACAGCAGCTCTTTCTAAAGCTATACCTGTAAGAGTAGACATAATTTGTAAACCTGGATAACCTCTATCAGACATAGTTGAATATCCCACAGGGAAATACATATTCTTATTCATCATACTAGCGAGCTGAATTTCGGCATCAAAACCAGCAATCCCCATAGCATCAGCTAATAACTGTGCTCTTTCAAGATTTATTTGGTAGGTTGCGGCCCCTAACATATTAAGACCTCTAAAGACAGCCATATCTGTTTGGGGAGTACTGGGATAAGCCATGGCCTTAAGTTCATTAAGTTCTCCTATTGTAAGGAATCGATTCCTTCGTTCTTTTAGATAAGCCTGAATCTTACTCCAATTTGTATACCTTTCTCTAGTTTTTTCCATAGCTTCTTCAAAATCAACGTCTTCTCCAAAGTCATAAATAGCTGCTTTCTTTAAAGCGGCTTCAAAAAGTTTTAAGGCTTCGTCGGCTTTGATAAGACTATTCTTCTTGTCAGCTTCTTGAGGCTTGTCAGAAATTTCTGTAATATCTAAAGAAACTCGGTGTTCTGCTCCAGTTTCTTCATTAACCACAATAGCCTCAACGCCCGTACCAGACTTTGGATCTTCTAGAGACTTAGCTTTAATAACAGCCTTCCAACCTTCAGCAAGTTCTGGAATTAATGTTATATTAGCATCGGTGGATCTATTCAAAGAGAGGTATTTCATTACCGCGGTTCTCATAGCATGGCTTATTCCAGTTCCTCTTTCGGTAATTGAAACTTGACTTGGTTTCTTTCTTGTGCCTAAAGAAGCCTCTTGTAAAGCTATAGACATATTATTAACGCCAACCTTATAAAGTATTGTCGCTAAGGCTTCTAGTTCTTCGTGGTTTTTCCCATAGAAATCATAACCTAACAGCTCTCCTAATTCCAATATAGCCTCTCTAGCCTTACCTTTGTTTGCTAGGATAAACTCCTTTTTAAAGTTTCTCATAGTACCTTCGTATATAAAACGCATTGCAGGTACTTTAAAAACTTTCCGTAAAGTTTTAATGATATCGTTTGTTTCGCTTCTTTCTATTAATTCTTCTACAGTTGTTATTCCATCGAGTTGTCCAAAAGCTGTAAGCATAGGTCCTAAGGCTTTTACAATTTCGTGGTTTCTATGAGAAGTAATAAGTTGTGCTACCTCTAAAGCTAAACCTAAATAATGATCTGAAAGATCTTTCTCAGTAAACCCTCGGTGCGTTAAGATAGTATTAAATAAGCCATCTCTTTTTATTTCTTTTGATATTGTTTTTGTACCATGTGTATCTTTAAGTTCACTAACTAAAGCATCTATAGCTCCGGGATCGGCGGCCAAAGACAGGGCTTTCATTTCCCACCTACCGCTACCTGTTCTGTCAACATGTGTTTGTACAGAGAACAAATCAGTAATACTTAAGTCTGGGTTGGCTTCACGCCACTCCCTATAACGAGCAGCTTCATAGTCTAGTAAACCTTCGCTTAATCCTTCAAGCGTAGGAGACATTTGTTCATAAGATAAAACTTCACCCCACCAATGGAAAGGTAATATAATATCATCCCCATGTGAGAAATCCTCTGAAAAGTTTTTTAAATCTCCTCTGAACCGCAAAGGATTATTTTGAGAAACAGAGATTTGATCATGAATTACACTATGGGCTAAGTTTGGTAAATCTAATAAAAACGTCAAACCCCATTCCGTTAGTGTTTCTTTGGAAGGTATTACTTGATCTAAGAATCCTCCCATATAGTGAGGACTAACTCTAAAACCAGCCCTAAAGCCCAGAGGATTAGGTGTACCTTCGCTATTAACTTTTTCTATCCATGCTTCGACAGCTTCTCTTTGTTCTGGAGTAAATTCATCATGCTGTAAAAGATAGTTAATTCTCTTCATAAAACGATACTGGTTAACTACACTAGCCAAGTGAAACAAAGATATCGGGGCAGATCTATTACTCTCACCCCGTCGAGTTTGACGAAGCCGAATAGATTCCCCGCCGGGATCTTGTTCTTCTGTTCGAATATCTTCATTATGGAGAACATTACTTTCTATTCCTCTTTGAACAGCGAGAGGCGATCCTGTGAGTAAGTCTACTAAGCCCGCTCCTATTTCTACAGCCGGAGCCCAATCAATTTCACCATTACCAAAAGCTTCTATAGACCACTTGATCTGTTCACCCTCAGGAGTTAGTTTACCCATATGTTTTATAATCATACTAGTAACATGATCTATACTTAAGCTAACAAAATCTTTATCTCTTGTGTATCCCAAAATACCCAGAATAGGTTCTAATTTATTTAGATCTCTGTGTCCACTCTCAGATGCAATATATTTATCAAGTCTAGATTTTATAGCTCTTCTTACTATTTCTGTAAAAGCTTGTACGTCATGTTTATTTGTTAGAAATACTGGTTCGCCTGTATCTTCTTTAAGATGACTTATGAAACCATATCTTCCTTTAGCTTCTTTATAGAGAGGTCTAAAGGCTTTCTCTACTCTTGTTATAAACTCTAATGCTACAAAATAGTTTATAGCGTCTCCAGCCATGAGATCGTTTTCCAAAGCTTCTAAAAGATCTTGACGAGCAACTTTATGCCAACCTTGTAATCTACCCACAGCTCTAGTATGCTCGTATTCAGCCATCATTATAACTTTATCTATATCATAATAATTAGTCTCTTCATTTCTGTGATTTATTACATCCGCGAAAGAAGTACCTTGTTCTTCTTGATCCAACAAAGCAGGTTTGAAAGTTATATGGGGACCCTTTCGTATATCTCTAAAGAAGCCGGGCATTGTACCCCAAATACGATAACTTTCCGTATATCGCTTTCCCTCAGTCCTTTTAAACTTCTTTGCATTTATAGAGATTGATCTTAATCCTTCGACCCAAGAAGCCCAAGCTGTGGCTTCATCAATTAGGTGTTGGGTTTCCAGATCTGCGGTCTGCATTAATATAGAAGACTTATTTAAATCAAAGTCTCCGTTATTTGCTATAGCAGATTTAACATGAGAAGGGTTAAAAATTATATAACTATCTGTTGCTTCAGGAAATTCTGCTCGAAATTCGTCATCAGTAATAGAATGCAGGTATCGAGTATCACGACCCTCAGAGAAATATTCACCAGTTCTATCAAATTCCATAGCTCTTAATTTAGCCATTCTATTATATAGATTTTCTGGTTCTTTCCCCGTGCGTCTATCACGAATTTCTCCTCGGTTTAAATAAACAAGACTATCATAACCATAGCTTTTTATAATATCCTGTATAACCTCAGTTCTTAGTTCGAGAATCCTTGGGTCTACATGTGAACTTTTATTCATATATTTTCTTCTAGACCATTTTTTAGTCTCTATTCTATAGTGCCATTCTTTCGTTATCTTCGTTAAAATTTCTTCCTTTAAAGCCGAACGCATCGCCAGAAGATTCGCATATGCCGTCGTGCCATGTGGGATCAAGGCATCTGCAATAGCGGTAGCAAGTCCTCCTACAGATTTAAAATTATCTATATCTCTTACTCTTAGAGGATTTTCTGCTCTTGCGTATAGAAGGTATACTCTTCCATAATCTCCTTCTGTAAATCTACCAGCTACAAAAGGATTGGTAGTTATATGTAGTCCAGCTCCTATAGAAGTGTTAAAGATATCGGTGAGATTATCAGGATGAGCAGTAGTTCCATGATAAAAGTAACCCTTTTCTTTTGTTTCTCCCATAAAATCTACTATTTCAGGAGTAAGGGGTTCAATTGTTAATCCTTGGTTCTCCATTAACTGCATCATGACTTTGGGAGTGGAGAAGTTCATCATATATTCGGGTGCTTTCACAAGAAGCTTTTTTAAAAAAACATAATCGGACCAATCTTTTTTAGGTATTTTAATACCTGCTCTTTTAATTATTTCCATTCGCCTCATATAGATTAAAAGATATGCGAAAGAGTTTCGTAAAGGCTTGGCAAACCCACCCTGACGCCGAGCCTCCTCAAAGTCAAGCTCAGTCAGTAGTTGCTTATCTGAAAAAAGGTCTTCTCCAAATACCGTAGTAGAAAGGTCTCTTATTTGAATAAATCTACTAGTGAACTCTTCTGTTCTAGGCCTAAGACCAAAAGTCTTCTTAGCCTCCTTCCAAGTTAAAGGCCTTCCCATTTCCTCTTGTATATCTCTCAAAGCTTTCTTATCAGAGTGTGCTTCATTTAATAGGTCTATTATCAACAGAAGATATTGTCTTTTCGCGTGATATAAATAAACTTCCTTATCTATTAATGCTGCTTCTTGTCGAGAATAAGCTACTCGAATACGGCCACGCCTTTTTCCGCTTTGGAAAGCGGGCTCATCAAGAAGCAATTGATACTCCAGAATCGGAAGATTTATAGTACTACCCTGTTCTACAGCAGAATCAAAATGATCTGAGTATTTTTTCATTAAAGCTTTGCCAGTTTCAGTTTGTGAAAACTTATCTAAAAGTTTCTCAGCCCAAATTTTTCGTAGTAGCAATCTCTTATTACGATGCTTTGTATCCCATATAAAATGGTAACCTTCATGAGCTGCTATTACAGCATAAGCATTTAATTTTAGTTTTGTATCAATACCCATCTCAATTCCGGGAATAGTACCCCCTTTGAGTCCCAAGGAAAATGGAGCAAAGAATGCTTTGTAATCTTTCGGCTGTCGAAAAGGTGTTAAACCTTCTTCTGTTGTCTTTACTACTAGAGTTATAACTAGTTTCTCATTATCTATTAACTGTTGTAATACCTCTCTACCACCAACTACTGTTGCCATAGCCTCAAAGATAGCTTTATGTCTTTTCTTATAGGTTCCAAGTCTAAACTTTCTTAGAACTTCTGAAAGCGTCTTTTTAAACAAAGAGGGTGTTAAGACTTCCGGAGGTTTTGGAGGCGCTTTTTCCGTTAGCTCATCCTCAACTTTTGCTATATTCTCATTCAGTCTTTTCAAAAACTCCAGTCTGGCTTGAAATGTTTTTAGAAGAAAGTAATTGTCAATATCCTGTATTCTTAGTTGCTCTTCCGAACTAACTCCTTCAATCCAGCTTGGAATCCAATCTTCCCCCAATTCACCCCTCTCGCCTCTCTCTTGTTCCACCCTTCTCCCGTTCCACTCTATCCCCAATGCCGTTTGTTCCTCGTCTGATAATTTTGAAATCCAATGATTGTTTAGATATTCCTCTGTTTGTTGTGCATCAAAGGTCTCATCACTTTGGAGGAGCATCCGTGGCTCAGCAAGCCCCCATGTTCCACGGTTAAAAGGTGATTTCACATTCGCAGGGTCAAACGCAATAACAACGGTGCTCTTATGTTCACCTTGTACCATTTGCCTATAAACAATACCGTCATACCCCAGAGAATTCATAAACTTGAAATACACCTCGGCAGCTTCATCCCCCATCTCCATTTTACTCATTCTTTTAACTTCCGCCCGTACTTTGTCAGCCAACAAAGCAGGACCACCCTCTCGCCGGGCGACAAGCATAGCATCCATAGATTCGTTGTACACATTTGCCATCGTAAACGCAAGAGCTCCGCCCTCTAGTCGTAGGGGATTTGTCAGGTTTACATATACAGGGATTGTTTGGGCACCTTCACGGGCTGTAGCCTCCCCACCTATCTCCCCTCCCAGTGCATACCCCCCCGCCTCCTTTGGAGAGGATGTCAGGTAAATACCCGGACCCATCGCACCCGCATCACTGGGTTTCAACGCCTCAAAACCTTCAGTAGTACCGTGGTACAGTGCTAAGGGACCATCGCCATCTCGAAGATCGGGGTGTGTCCCCTCAAACCATGTCTTAAAATTCGAGGTTTCAGTATTAATAGGACGGACATCACCCTGAGTCAATACCTTTACGTCTGATAAGGCTTCTGTAGCGAAAGTAGCTACCCCTGCTTCACCCTCCTCTTGTAAAGCCAAAGCCTTATATAAAAATTCTACATCTTTTTGAGTACCTTTTTTCCATGTTACGTTATTTTGTTGTATTCCCAATGCTTCCATAAGTCCTAATACAGCCCCTATCTCTCCTTCTGTCATACCAGTCGCAGCAGCAATAGTCTGGGCATATTTAGAGTTTACATCATAGCTTCCCGTTACTTCATTATTCTGTATTAATCTATCAAACACTTCTTTAACCTCGGAATTTATAGATTCTTTTCCAAGAAGTGTTCTGTAGATTTTTCCTAATACTGTAGCAATCTTTTTAAATACAGATTTTAATTCCTCAGTCGCATTCTTTGGGGCTTCATTATCAACAAAATATTTTTCAAATAATTTAGCAAATCTTTCCTCATTATCTGTTGTCCAGATTTTATTTTTAACACCTAAATGGTTTTCAATGATTACCAGATCATTTCCCTTTAAGATACGCGATCTAACTATATGACCTAGTTCATGAACTGCTGTCGATAAATCAGCTTGAAAAGCAACAATAATATCTTTACCAGTTGGTTCTAAATCGACATATCCTTTTACCCTACCGCCGGGTACTATTGGAGTACCTATTACGGAGTGCATACCCGGACTACTTTGAGCAGTTCTATCATCTGCTGTAACATCAGCTACTGGGATATATTCTTCGGCTATAGTAGAAGCTTCGACCCCAGCTTTTTTTCTAGCTCGGATTGCTTCTCCTATTATACTCCCCGGCTTTTCTGTAATTAGACGAGCTTCAACTTCTTCTATAGCGTCTTTAAGTTCCTGTCTTGCTTCTTCAACAGTAAATTCATGCTTTAAAAACTTGCTCCGAGCTTTACCTTGGAGTTTATTCTTGGCATTAAAATAATTTCGTCTAGCTTGACTAAGCGGACTTATCCAAGCACCTATAGTTTCTCCTTCTGGTCCTACAGCCTCAAATAATTCTTGTCGAGTAAACTTACCATCCTTACCTCGTGTACGCGCTTCACCTTCAAATTCGCTTCGTCTCCTTTTATGGACAGCTTTAATATGCTTTTGATGTAGGGCTACACCTCTGGCCGAAGCTATTCTATCAAACCTTCTTGAAGATAGACGAGATTCTCTTGCTAAGGATAGGTTATTAATAAGGGCAATTTCCTCAAGCTTTTCTTTTATTTCTTTATTTAACAAATCATGGGCTTCATAAGCATCAGACTCCTTTATAGAAGTAAAAATATTATCTAAGTGAGCTCCTATACCGTCCCTTATTTTTCCTATTAATACGGGATCTAGTTTTTTGGAGTCCCTAAGCTTATGTACTAGTTTAAGAAATTTCTTATTGTTTGTTTTCTCTGCCTGTTTTATAAGAATAGCTATTGAAATCGTTACTTTCTTTTGCTCCTCTTCTGTTAAACTTTCTCTAGAAATGCCCCCTGTCTTTGCATAGTTTTCTAAACGATCTATGTGTTTATTATGCTCATATAGATCATCCATATATTCAGACAGCCGTTTCTTAAAAACAATGCTATATTTTAGTTGCTTTACTTCAAGACCCCTAACGTCAGCACTAAGTTCTTTAAGAGACTTTAGTTCAGCTTTTGTTAAGTTATGAATCCTAGCGTCTAAATCTGATAGTAATTGAGAAATATTATCAAGTGCTTGTCGTAATGTCTTTAAGGTATTTTCAGACTTACCTAATGTTTCTTTTGCTTGGTCTTCTTTATTCTGTGCGTTTTCAAGTGCTTGTTTATTTTCTTCAGAGGGCTCAACTGCCTGCTGTGCTTCGGCTGCTTCTCGTTCTGTCGTGCTTTGCTCAGCGCTTTGTTGATTTTCTCCATGAGTTCTTTCATGTTCGTCTAAATAATTCCGACCTTGCTTATCCGCATTAACAAGAGCGGCTATAGTTTCCCCCGGTGGTTGGTTTTGAGGGGGTACATCAACAACAACAGTACCTCCTGTTGGATCTACAGCATTGTTTACATCTTCTACTGCTTGTCTTCCATTTTTAAGATCCTCTTGTATACTATCTTCGTTTTGTTTTTGTTCTTCGGCTTTTATTTCTTGAGCCTTCTTCCATTTTTGTTTATCACTAAGGTCTTCCCCCTTAATTGCTTCTTCTACTTTAGCTTTTGTTTCATTATCTACCAAGACCTCATAATAATTTTCATCTTTTAACAGACGTTCGTGAGCCTCAACCAAGGTTATTCCCTCTTCAGCAGCATAATTAGCTAATTGGGAAATTAAATAAACATGAGCTTTAACTCTTTGTATTGCTGACCTACCTTCAGGCGTGGTTGCGTATTTTGCAATACTGCGTTCATTACTTCCCAAATCATCTGCTACAGCTAGCATCAAATCTGTCGGGGTTCCGTATGTTTTTCCCTTCATAACTGCTTTAAGTCTTTGTAAAGATCTTTTTAGTATTTCCATTCTTCTTTGAGGAGGTACACCATATTCATCAAATAAGGTTTCAAGCATTAATACAGGATGTTCCAATAGTCCTGTTGCTGGATCAGGTTCTCCAAATATAGTAATTCCTTGCTCGTTTCCCAGCAGTGTATCTAAGTCTCCACCCAGTTCTTCTAATATTTCCATATGAGTTAACCATGCTTCGGCATAGTTTGGATCAGAAAACTTAGCGGATTTCTTTAAGGTTTTCTTAGCAAAAGTGACAAAGGCTCCATAATCTTCTCTGCCTCTTCCTCCTAACATACCTCCTTGTCCTCCTAACCAACGTGGAGATGCCCAGTTTACTCCAAAGCCTACCCCTTGCCCAGCTATACCAACTCCTCTATAAATACGCCCTATTCCAGGATTAATAAATGGTGAAAGAGCCCCTTCAAAAACTGTTTCCCAACCCACTCTTGTCCAATCAAATTCTTTTTGATATCTTAAGTGTACTCTTCTGTGTTGATTACTTACTTCTGCGGCAAACCCTGTTAGTAAACCTTCTCCAATATTACCCGGAATATTTCTCCACGTTCTTCCCCAAAAGCCTGCGTCCTTATAGGTATTCTTCCATAAAAATTTCCGAAGTAGATGTGGACCTATGGTTTCAGGTAAATAGTTTTGTGCAGATCTAGTCCATCGTGTCAATCTAAAAGCTCTTCTAGCAGTTTTAATACTTCTAACACCGTGCCATGCAGCAGAACCAATTAAACTAGTGCCTCCGGTAAGTACACCTAAAGCCAGAGATATTCCTGTAGAAGAAGCCAAATCCGGATCGTTTATAATCCCATTTACTATTAATGTCTTAGTCCAGTTAGCCGCCCAAGGAACAACAGAAGTATTTTCATTATAGTGTTGAATAGACTGAGATATTTGTATCTTATGTGCTGCGTTTGAAAGTCTATAAAAGAAATCTATGGGATTCTTAGCTTCTTCAATAATACTTAATAATTGTCTTTTGTCCCTAAATAATGTAATATAATTTCCATATCTCCTAGGGTCTCGTTCTTCAAATATATCCAAAGCTTCTTCTGGAGACCAGCCATCTGGAGGATCCATATTTAGTAAATCTGTAATATCGATCCCTATCATACTCCCAGTTAATTGATCCTTAACATTCCAACCAGATAAGGCAACACCTTCTTGGATAATGCCCTCTGTATCTGGGTCTATATCTAAAATACTTCCAGAGTAATCTGTACCAGCGTATAAGGATTGAATATTTCTAGCTACATATCGAACATGATTAGAGTTATCAGCCAAGTATCCTTGGGTATAGTCTTCTGCCATTGAATCATCAGTAGCAACTGAATGATCTAAAAGACCCCTATAGGCTTCTTGTTTATTATTAATATCAAACCACATAGCTCCCGAGGCAGCGATATCTCTATCCCACTCGCCTCTCATAGGTAAATCAAAGTAGTTCTGTCTTTGTTTTTGTCGTTCTTCATCCCAATATCTTTGGAGAGTAAGCTCTGTAGGTTGAAACTCTATTGGATTATCATACCACTGTTGCGTCATTTATTTCTCTCCCAAATAGTCTGAACCGATAAAATTATCTCTGTCCTTAAGAATAGCTTCTGGATCATTTTGATGTTTCTTGGATTTAATTCTAAACTGGAGCCAAGGTACATACCTTCCATTTAACTCTATTCTTATTGGCTGCCCATTAGTTGGTAACGGAGTTACGTCTAATCGTATGGGTTTATCCGCGCCCCCATAAATGTGTAGAGGTTGGCCGGGATCATGACCCCAACCACTATGGTATTTCTCCAAAATACGTTTTTCTAATCTCTTCTCAATTGCTGGCAGGACTGGCATTCCCATCTCTCCTCTAGTAAATCCCAATGGAAGCGGAACAGGTCTTCCATCTATCAGTTCACCAGCATTTTCTGGAGTCAAACGGTAAATTGTTTCTAATACTAAGTCTCTTATTTTTAGGTCCATCTTTGGATCAAGGCTCCCGCGGAGGGGTGGTAACGCACCTGTCATAGCATAATGCATAGTTTTATGTGCTATGTCGAAGTCTAGTGGGATATCATCACGTTCTTCAACAATCCTTTCTCTTATAAATGCATGCTTTCTTGCACTCATTATAACTGTCTTTACTACAGCCTCTACGTCAAGATCCTTAAGAGCTTCGTGAGTTAAATCAAAATGACCAAGAACTATCTCCCCTACTTGCTTATAAGTAAGTTCTGGAAGTTTCCCTTGCCATTGACGGGGTGTTGTAAAACCAACTCCTGTAGCGAATTCACCTCTGGGCGGAGGGGTCGGAATAGTTAAAGAACGAACCGACGCATTCCAATAATTTTCTTCGTTTAAGATATAAGGTAAAAGTCCTCCTGCCTCATCAACTGATTCCTGTTCGAGCTGAGGCAGTTTGTCTATTACATCGTGTATACCAGCCGGAGCTGTTATGCGAGTACCATAATATACTCCTTCATGCATTGGTTTCCTACCTGTACTTGTATTATGAATATCATAAATGAGATCTCGAAATTCGTTTATATTCCACGGATTCTCACTTTTTGTTGTAATAGGTCCTGCTAGGACTGTCTTAGCTATAAGTCCTAAAGGTAGTTCATCACTGGAACCTCTTTCAAATAATAATTTCGCCGCTAGGTTTTGGTATACTCCAGCTTCTAGTATAAATGTATCATTTGAGTCGTAAATCTCCTTATATAGTCCTCCATCTATAATAGCACCTCTAGATAAAGTTCTTTCATATGCATCCCGCCAACCTTCCACATCTCCACTATTAGGAAAAGACCACCTAAGGACCTTCCCAAAGTGCGATCTTAATACATCTGCTTGTGTTATGTTACCCGTACCTGTTATAGTAGTATTCATCACACGTAGCAAACTTCCAGTATCTTTAGCACTATATAATTCTCTTAGATATATAGCTGGTTTGCTCTTGGCTGGTAGAACCGAAGTTTCTGGTTGGCCTCTACTTGCAACAAGAATACTAATAGCTCGCTGTCCCGTTACCTTCAGACTTGCGAAAGCTGCCTGAATTTCTTCTGGAGTTGTTACACTAACAAAGTTTGTAATACCAATTGCATTGTTTAGATTTATTAATAAACGAGTGGATGTAAAGTAATCACCTTGAATATCCAATACCCCCTTAAGATTATTCATACTTGTTCTTCCTCTCGCGTCTTTTATTAAGTGTTCAAGTAGTGCTAATGTATTGATTATCTCTTCACCCGTCTGCATATCTGTCTCAGTAGGATTCTGTGCTGTTATCCTATCTACAAAATCTACATTTAGTGCATCTATATTTTCTCTTACATATTCTTGAATCTGTGCTACTATTGGGTGATTAATTAGTCCGCTGTCGCTTTTATGATTTTGTTGAATATCTACAACTGTCTTAATAACCGCTATTTTTTGGACATGGCTCAAACTTGTCATGTCTATTTGCATCGTTTCTCCGGGCTGACGAGATTCGATAGGAAAGTCCAGTAATCCCGGTATATCTCTTGGTTGGCCTTCTTCACCCAGTAATACTTCCATGTGTTTTGTATAAATACCAGATCGGCGTGCTGCTGCTATGTTTTCAGCTTGTATGGCCTTTGGATTTCCATTTGCAAGGTGTCGCTGATGAACATCCGAACCGAACATAATATGTATTAGACTCTGGTTTGGGTCTGAAACAGTAGTTGTTTCTTCTTTCAAAGCGTCTAATTGATTTATTAGTGTTATTTCTTCGTCGAGCATCTTTGCTGGTTCTGTTTCTGGAATAAGGTGTTTGTTCTCTTTATATACTTGTGCTCTAATATCTTGCAATTGTTTGACTCGCCTTTTGTGCAGGTACGGATCATATGAAACATTGCCTTCCTCATCAACTACTTTACCTATATTGAAAGGTCGAGTTCTTCTTGATATTCCGGCCATGAAGACACCTATACCCTCTCTACTACTTAAGTATGTGTCTTCTAATTTTGGATATGCTAGTAACAACTCAGGCATCTGGTCTTTTATGTTTGCTAGGATACCTGCTTGAGTTGCTTGATCATATGTTCTTTGTCCCCATTCATCTCTATCGGCAGACTTTAGGTAATACATAGCTTCCTTGGTAGTTAATTCTTCCCTTCTTTTTAAGAATGAGATCAGTTCCGGAGCAAGGTTACCTAGAACATTATGATTAACTTCACTACTTAAGTCCTCCCAAGGCCATCTAATATTGTCTACTATCGTCAGATCTTTTCTAGATGATATTTGTGTTAGAGCACTCTCTATTTCACCAGCCAATTCATGAGGTTGAATATCTTCTCTCAACATTTCTGAAAGATGTTTTGATAAAAGATATTCGATAACATATTGTTTTATACTAAGATCGTCCATAGATTTCCATTTACCAAACGTATCATTCCAAGCATCCCTTCCCTGCATATGTACTTTTTGTAACTCTTCGGGAGTCCAATCCTTATCGCTAGCAAGTATGGCCGGAGAAGCAAGAAGAGTACTCCATCTTTCCTCTGAGGATATATCATCACTTAAAACATTAATCCCTGTGCGTTCTTCTAATGTTTTCGCAAAAGTTTCCATATTAATGCCTAGTTGAGGATTGGCTGGATTTAATTGCTTCCAAATTTCAGTAAGCCCTATTGCGGTTTTAGGAGTCATGTTCTCTGAATGTTGAGCAGCAAAGGTTAAAAACTTCACTACATCTAACACACCTCCTTCTTGAGTTGAGGTATGGTGAAGAAGAGACCAAAGTACTTCTCTTGTAGCTACATCTAATTCGTTTTCATCTTGCCAACCTTGTTTTAAAGCTAAAACACTCTTTACTACTTGCCATTGTGCCTGAGCAGCAAAGTGTCCCGGTATAGTTTTTTCAAAATATTGAAGTGTTTGTTCTCCATAACCTACTTCTTTAAAACCAGCTTCCATTGTAGGCCAGTCCATATCACTGAGCGATGCCTGCATTAGTCTAGCTCTTTGTTCTTCTGTTAAAGATGCCTCACTCCCTAACTCTGCGGCAGTTTGGTCTATTTCTTTTATAACTGCAAGACCCGGATTTAAAGCCTCAGCATCATTTGGATGATAAGAAATTTTTGTTAGTCCAGTTAATGGATCAATTAGATCCGGATTTACCTCACCGGAACTTATTGATCTGTTACTTACTTCTGCGGCAAACCCTGTTAGTAAACCTTTATTTGCTTCATCATCTCTTGTTGCTTCAGCTAAACCAGCATTATTTTGTAATAAATGCGGATGTAGGCCTCGATAGTTTGGTATAGCTTTTTTAATAGCCTGAAAATATTGTACCTTTTCATCAGGTGAATAGATATTCAATAACTGCTCTACCATTTCACCGACCTGTTGGCGAGACTGGCTAGGAAGATTTCGGGATATACCATATTGTTCTTCCTGTTGTTTATCATCCCATCTTTGATAAGCCCTGAAATCCTTAAGCAGTGGTCCATCTTCGGGATAGTCGAAGAAGTATTGAGCTTGCTGGTGACTAATTGGTATTGATGTACTCATCAGAAGGGGCTCCTTAATTCAGTATCTGGCATCGTATTCCGATTCATCTTCCCGTCGCTTTTCTTCTTCGGCTTCTCTCCTCATTCTTTCTATCTCGTCCGCAGCCTCCCTGTCGCGAAGGGTATTTTCTGCTATGAGCGCAGCTGCTGCCTCTCTTTCCTTATCTTCTCTCGCTTTTATCCAAGCATCCCTCATACTCACCCAGGCTTTTTGCCACCAACTTTCTTCCCTGCGCCCAGCAGATTGGGTCAATAGTTTCATCTCCATATTTATTTTCTTCCTCCGCATTTCCTCTGTATACTGTCTTTCTTTATATGCAATTTCTCTCATTCTTAAATTAGCCTTATCTTTTTTTATATAAGCTTCTAATCTAAGTTTTTTCTGAGAAACCTCAAATAAAGTTTCGATCATTTTTGTTCCTACCCTAAGTGTATTCTGTAGTGTTCTATAATAGTAATCTATATTTGCAGTATTAATTTTATATACCCCAAAATCTATTGGCTGTTCTTTAAGCCCTGCAAAAACAGGTTCGGGGACTAGAGGTTGTGGAGGAGTTATCTCTGATTCTGGGAAAGTTATATCTGATTCAGCCATTGTTCATTAACCTTTCTGTTCGAGATAAAATATCTAGGAAATAGGATTTAAAGTCTCGGATACTATCTAAGGCAGAAGTACTTTTCTTCTCTGTTACTAATTGTGTAATAGCTTTATAAGTCAGTTCACCACTATTCCGTTGAGTCATAGTGTAGTCTCTGATAGCATTCATTTGAAACTCCCTAGGTAGTTGTCCAACATTTTCAAATATATATTTTTGTGTTTCTTTCTTTTCTTTTAAAGCAATCTGTTGAGATCGTTCGTGTTCTTTTGTAACCTTCTCTTTTACTAGAGGCTTAATATCTCTATTCTCAATAAGTAGTTGTCGGATATCATCGGTAGTATTATTAGGTAAATTACCTAAGGGGACAACAGCACCGTTTAAAGAAATGGAGAAGTTACCATTATGTACTTTAATATCATCCCCATGACCACCCCTTATTCCTTTAAGATAGTCTTCAGTATGAGCAGAACTAGTTTTATCTGGGTCTAAACCAACAAAATCCTTCTCTATTAAACCATGTAGATAAGTAAGAAATTGTACAATTCTAGATGTTTCCTCATACTGTCCGTCTAATCTACTCTTTTCTAAGTTTAGGTTTTCAAAGAAATCTAATTCTGTCCACGCATAGTTTGGTAGAGTGCTAGCAAGATCTTTCATCTTCCACTCTCGTTCTTGAGCGGTATCTAAACTAGCAATTTCTGCGGTTGTTTTGGTTAGTATTTTATTTCTGGCAGCTTGTGGTCCTTGAGGATCTATCTTCTCCAGCGTTTCATAATAGTAATCTTTATTATCTGGTTGTATATCCCAAGAATCTCCTATTTTCTTATCCCAAAGATCTTTAAAAGTTTTTGGATCTAGGTCTTTATTGGTTTCAAAGAAGTCTTCTGAGGCAGTAATAAAAGATTTAGCATGTTCTGTATTAGCAATCTCAAGATTATCTTGTTTCGGAGATACTCCTGCTATACTACCTAAGATATCCATTTGATGCTTTGCCATTTATAACTCCTTATCCGGGTTGGTATGGCATGGGTCCCACGCGTCCACCCATTTGCCATGCAAGATTTTGGGTTGCACCAGCACTTGCTTGTGTTGCGGCTGTTTGTGCTTGTGATTGGGCCGCTCCCATATAAGCTGAAGCTCCAGCCATTGCTCCAGAAACCAATCCAGTAGTCAGAGCAGTTGACATTATACTCGAATCCGATTGCTGAATCAGCTGGCCCGGCATAAATTTAATTTGATCATTATAACCGAAATCTCTTTTTGCTAAAAGAGCTTGTTGCTTTCTCTCTGCCGTAAGAAGTGCATTACCTCTGGCTACTCTTTGAGAAATCATACCTTTTTGACCCGATTCTATAGAACTTCTCATTAAAGCTCTTGTAGTTCCACTATTTAGTTTTATATTCCGGCTTGTAAAAACAGATCGAATTTGAGAGTGGGCTTTAGAGAAATCTCTTGAGAATTGTCCACTAGAATTCTTAAAATTATAATCGATCCAAAACTCTTCCTCAGCCCTAGCCTTATTGGCTGCCTTAGCTAGGTTTCTATTAGCCATCCATTTAGCAGCATTTGTTTTAGCAATTTGACGATTCTTAATCTGATTCTGCATCTTTCGATTGAACTCTTGTTCCTCGAATTGGAGTCGCTGTATAGCATTTTGTGCTACTTGTTGCTGTCCTTGCTGCATCGAACCGAATAAGGCAGAACCAGCTGCCATAGCTCCCATTGCAATTGCTACACCCATTCTAAGCTCCTTATACAGCTCCTGAGAGCTTCTCTATGTTTCCGAGTACTGGAGTACCCTGATAATTCAAAGCTCTCTCAGAGGATCCTACGGCCTCTGGTAGTCCACTTGTTATTCTTCTGTCTTTGGGGTTCCCCTAAGATAGCTCCTGAGACTTGGTTACTAAACAGTCTCATACGACGATCATCGTTTAACCACGTTTTAACTATAGCTTGCCTCTCTGACTCCTTATTACGTCGAATAAGAACATCAACGTCTGTTGACAGCATATCCTCCCAATGGGAAACGGTAGCAGCCAAGACATCCACACGGTCATCCTTCGGCAGGGCTCCTCGTTTATCGAAGATCCTAGTAATCTGCTTCTGATTCTCCTCTTGACACACAGCCCTACGATCCATCACAAGGCGATGAGAAGCCATGACAGGTTCTAGGGCATCGATGCATCTCCTCTCCTTCATGGCCTTGACTCGGTATTCCTCAACAGCCACATGGCCACAGATCTCCATAACCACAGGTAACAGGAGTTGGCAATACATAGCATCACCAAAGTTAGACTCAACCCGGATCTGCTTGACATTGTAATCGTGAGCAAGTCTTCCGATCTTCTTTAGGACACCCTTCTCATAACCACCGGGGTATCCTAGAAGTTCATGAATGAAGATATAACCATTAGCGAAGGATGCCACACAGACAGCAGTTTCATCCTCCCCTCTGCCACTGGGATCTACATACATCACCCTCTGGGCATAGTCAGTATAATTATCTGATATCCACATTGGTTCATATACTAAGTCACCCGACAAACCAAATGCAGGAATACCCTTCATTGGCTTTGAGTTAGCCCAGACAATCTTCTCCGGACATGTGTCTGGGTGAACATCGATAACGATCAGATCAGATAACCTAAGAGGATACTTCTCGAAGTCAGCCAAGCTGGTATCGAGTTTATAATGCAGAGCAAATAACTTAGGTCCGATCTTAGCCATTCGTTCTAAAAGAACTTCACTTGGAAATCTTTCCGGTTGAGTAGCCTCTCCGGGTTCAAGGTGTAGACCTAAGATCCACTCATCAACGTCTTCTATTTCTGCAAAGGTATTCTTGTCCGGCATAACAGCCGGGAACTTAGTGACTTTATACCCCGACTTTAGGTGATTATATATAGAATCTTTAATCTGTGGTGTACCTAAAAAGATAACCCTGCCACCTACGTTACGAATTTGTTCAAACTCTGCTACCTTGTTAAGAAGTTTCTCTCGTGCATTAGCAGTCTCACAGTTACCCTCGATCTCTACATCATCTGCTATAACATAATCAGCATGAGAACCAGTTATCTGAGAACTGATACCTCGTGCAAAGCATGACTTGTCCTGTCCTATCTTAGTTCTTGCTTCGACATTAAATGCAAAGGCATTATCTGTAGTATGATCTCCCGGTTTCAGGTGTTCACAATAAGGGACTAGATCTAAGATCTTACGAGTCATGGAAATGAACTCGGTAGCCTTGTTACCCGTAGCTGATACAACCATGATGGTAGAATTAGAATCTAATAGAAGAAACCAAGAAGCTAGGCAAGCTGTGATTACACTTTTACCAAAACCTCTACCTGCTTGTAATTGCATATCATCTGCATAATTCTGTAACCGTTCTGCCATAGCATACTGTGTAGGAGTTGGCTCACCAAGTCCTAAGTACTTAAAGCATGCCCAAAGATGGTTCCGGAAATCTTCGAGCATCTCTTTTGGAATTTTAGTCATTTCTTACCCCTGTTACGGCCTCGGTTCTTACTAGGAGATTCCATGGTAGTACCACCACTCTTTCTATGGGAGACATCCTTGCCACCCTTGCCTACTATATCTTTGTCCCTACGCTTCTGTTGTAGCTTAGCTCGGTACTTCTTACGAGTAGGAGTAGAATGATAAGCAGTATCATACGTAGCTTTCTTAGCCTTAGACTTGGGATTCTTTCGGTAATTCTGAGCTGACTTCTTTACCTTCTTCATAGGCTTACGAGCCATCAGTACTTCTTCTTCTTTTTTCCAGTCTTCTTAGCATACTTTTTGGCTGCCGCCTTCCCCTTTTTAGTATAAGGGAACTTCTTCTTTCCTACTTTAGGCATTTTATTTCTCCTATGTTACAACTAGACTGGTAATTCTACCACCAAAGGCGGCAATACTTAAGGTCCCCGCGGCACTTGTTCTATTGGTAAAGACAATAGCTCCACTCGTTGCAGCCTTTGTACATTGCCAGCCTGCATCGTCATCTGTAATGGATATAGTTAAGCCATTATTGTGAACTACCCCATCACCTATGGAAGCAAGTGCTTGTTTATATGAGAACGCCATTAAGGCACTACTTCCGTCAACAGCATCTGATACTAATAACATTATTGATTTGGGTGATCCAACTAATCCATCGGAGAATGTCACTGTAGCTGTAGCATTATCCAACAAAACAATACTACCGGGATCTCCCGTGTACCCTACATTACTTTTATTATCCGTAGCAAATGTCTTAGGAGTTTCTCGTAATCCAAGAGGAGTCAGGACAGAAATATCTCCCCCAATGTCAGTGCTGTAAGTGTCTGTTCCATAGTCATATAAAGCCGAGCCTGTCTTCTCAGTAATCAAAGGAGTTTCATACTCAGCATTCATCACCGTCCGTACACCACCTACATCCTTAATCCAATCAACATCTCCGCTTGAGATAATAGTTAAATCCTTAACACGCGGTCCTATCAAAATCTTATTGTGCTTGTCCTGTGACCCAACTCCATGAATTCTTATAGTCCCATTTGATACAACTGGATCTGTATCTGCTGTACCGCCGAAATCACTAAGAGCTGTGGTGGGGTCTGCTATAACTACTCGACCGTTAGCACTAGTTAAATCTACAGACATACCAGAGCTTACAAATCCGTTGTAAGCATTAGGATTATTCGCGTTGTAGCTGGATGTTATAACTACAGAATCCATTCCTCCAGTACCATTCCATCTGGGATGTACTTGTACACTGACACCTCTTACATTGAGGTGGCAGCAGCTATCAAGAAATAAACCCGTCTTACCTGTAAAAAAAGCATTGCAATTTTCAATCCATAGGCCTCTTAGTCCACTAGACTGTTCGCTTCCGTCTGCGTGCATGCAATAATCCCAATAACCATACCACCATGTACTAGGGTCCGTACTGCTTTCGTCGCCAGTTATGGGAGTCACACCATCCGCCTCATACCTCCGTCCGGATGTTACCACAACTCCGCTGAATCTATGGTCTGCAACTTGACCCCCAGTAGCACCATCGCCGTATAAAGCAATAGCAGCTCCAGCATTTTGTTCTAGTGTATGATGTTGTATACTGATATCAAACATATCACTGCCACCACTTCCGGGGGCAAACCTAATGAAACCCTCAGTAGCTCCGCCCGTATTACTGAAAGCCTTAGTAAAAGTTGTACCAGTAGGAGATCCTTGTAGGGCTAATCTTGTAGTAATAGCGTTTGGCTTGCTTTTGAATTTATAATGACCCGCAGGGAAGTAAACTGTAGGGCGAGTTCCTACTCCATCTTTATCGGGTACTTGGTAATCAGCTACCGCCGCCAACATAGCATTCCACGAAGGAGTAAAATCCACATCTTCGTCAACATCGGTGAAACCAAAGTCTCTGATATCTACCCATCCAGAACCCAAACCAAATCTGTCTTCTAGAGTTCTCTCGGTTGTACTTCCAGTAGATATTATCCCTGCCTTATCTAGTCTTGTTACCATTATACTTGTCTCCTAAAAGGTATAGAATCAGTCATCTTCTCAAGGTGATCCAAAGCCTCGCTTGGTAGACCATCTAAAGCTTCTCTATTATCATTAACATATCCTCTAATAATCTGATAGAGACCCGGAGTACATTTAGAAGGATCATCAAGGTCTAATAAAAGAGTATCTGCTAGTCGTTCGTTTAATATATTTACTTTATTATTCATTATTTTATAACCTTACGATTTCGTAGATCGTAGAGGAGAGTTGCAAGTACGTCGGCTAGGTTCCCTACAACGTCTCCTAGATCATCCAAATTAGCCGCATCCGGACCAGCATCACAATCAACAATATCTCGACTCGTAGTGCCGTTTATAGGCACTTCATATACTTCAGTAGCTCCCCCAGTTGTTAACGTCCAAGTAAGTGTCCCATTATCCTCAATATGTCCAGAGTACGTCGTTCCTGTCCCTGTCACGGCACCTATGTATCCATGGGCTAGAGGCCATCTCTTCAAAGGTTGTGCGGCATTACCATAGTTTTCAACTAACCACCATGTTTCAAGATTAGGACCAATAACGTTCTCTCCAAGTGGAGATTGCACATGGGTGTAGGGTACCCAATAGCTTTGTCCTGCGGGTCTATCCTCTAGTTTCTCACTAAGGCCTAATACCATAGCTTTGAGTCCGTCTTCTCTTGCAATTAGTATCGGATCTCCAGCATCAAATCTTGCGTAAAGATTTCCATGAGATACACCAGTATCAGAATATAAACGCATTGTTCCCGTAGAAGCAGCAGCAGGAGCTGCGGACTTACTTATCTCAAGCTTTCCATACAGAGCTAGGTCTCCATCAGCAGGTAAGTAAACCTCTCCATCACTACTATTTACCTCACCTACCGTTAATCCCTGACCCCGTAACCTAAGACCACCATAAATGTGGCTGTGACTCGCTTCGCCGGGGTCGAGATCTGCTCCTTGAGCGCCATTAGTAAGTAAAGTATATTTCTCAGTGGTTATATCTATTGTTCTAGCATTAGTTTGAGTACCTACTATCATTGGGTGGAAAGCGTTTGCTCCAAGATGTATTTGTCCTATGTTTCCAAAGAAGTGTGCTGATCTAACAATAGCACGATTACCTGCCGTAAGTGTTCCTATCTCAATTCCATAGTTACTTTGAAAATCACAGTTCATAATGACTGGTCGATCTGTTTCAACACCAGCAGTACCATCAGCAGCAGGAAGCCCACCCTCAAGTTTCAATCCACAACATATCGTAGTATTACCAACTCCATCATCAGTTCTTCCAACATTTGATTCACATCCTTGTATAAACAAATGATTAACCGCAACAGCTTTTATCGCTGCATCAGCCGCAGTAAATATACTGCACCCGTTCATATAGATCCCACGAATACCTAATGCTGCTGATCTCTTTTCAGAACCATCAAGGAATATCCCGCATT
>Ga0208180_1000359_pt1 | contig 40947 bp, 34 predicted proteins | sample MalvireepMed_s16_FD_184241 | JGI IMG/M metagenome (GOLD analysis project Ga0208180, IMG submission 184241) | Marine viral communities from the Global Malaspina Expedition - Malaspina viral metaG DeepMed_s16 (SPAdes) (version 2) | ecosystem: Environmental > Aquatic > Marine > Oceanic | place...
ATAGTATTTTGATTTTTAAGCTTTAATGCCTGTAGTTCTGCTAATGCTTTATCGTGTTTCTCTCGCTTCTCTTTATAAACAGGTCCTTTTCCTATTTTCATAGTCCCTTTTGTCCCTTCAGCTTCAGAAATAAATGTATTATACAAGCTATTTACCTCAGCTTCTTTGGAAGCTATCTCTTCTTTTAACCCTAAGATTTCAGCATTTAATTTTTCTATTTCAGGCGAAAATTGCAACGCTATTTGCTCTTGGTTATCGAGTGTCATTTGGTTTTTTTCCTCTAAAAGAACACGATCTATTTCCTTCTGAAAAATTTTAAGCTCTAATGGTTTAGCAATCACCACAGCTATAATAATTGCCAAAATAAGCCTTGGAATTGCCTGAAGAAATTCACTTTTAAAATTATCCCTCTTCTTTATAGTTGAAACTATAAATCTATCTAAATTGAAAATAAGTAATCCCCATATCAACCCGAAAAAAACAGCAGTATATACATTATCAAAAACAGTATATAGCGCATAACTGGAAGCTATAAAAGCCATAATAGCTGTAAAAAATACAGTCCCTCCTATTCCAGCCTGTTTTATTTGTTCTGCTTTTGAACATTTAGAAAGCAAATCGGTATCTGCGCCAGCGCACATCCAGAAAAAATTTTTAATCATAACATAGTCGATTTTAGATTGATGCTATATATAACGCTAAAACCCTGAAAATGTTACACTTTAAATCATTTTAATCTTTTAAAGATTTGATTTCCAACAACTTTAATTTTTTCCACATATTTGGAGTATCTAAAATAATAGCTCTTGTATCCAACAAATAACGCGCTCTCTTTCCTGCATATGCTTTTTGAAGCTCTTGCTCCAAATTCATAATTTCTCCCAATTCCAAATTTTCGTCTCCATAAACTCGATACACCACATGGTCGTACTTCATTACTGGCTGACTCCTAACGTATGATTTTGTATAAGCTTCTACCTCCTCTATATTTAGCAATGTATTATGGACTTTTATCTTCCCTTCATAATTTATAATTGCATCCACATATAAAGCTTTAGAATGCATCAAATCTGATTGAGAATATAGATGGTTTGCTGAAAAAATCAGTAAGAAAAGTACCCCTGATAGCTTTAAAATATATTTCATAATTAATTGTATATTTCATAATTAATTGTTTCTCAACACACAATCAAAAAATATTCCATAAAAAGGAGTAAACTCCCTCGGAGCAAGCTCACGAAGCACTATAAGGAAAAGCTAAAAATATTTCAACGCAATTCCTTCGGGAAACTCAGGACAGACTTTGGAGCACTCAAACCTCGATTATTGAGTAAATTATCTTGTTCTCGAAACATTAGAACAAGATAATTTACTCCGTTTTTATGAAATATAACTAGCTAAAATTTTAGTCCTATTTATTATGTTCTAATAGATAATTTGTAATTAATGTATACAAATGTCTAGAAGTATTAGCCCCCTCATAAATGCCATGCGAACGATTTGGATATACCATGATGTCAAATTGTTTGTTCTGACGAATTAATTCGTTTATTAAAAACTCCATATTTTGATAATGCACATTATCATCTCCAGTACCATGAATTACTAATAAATTCCCCTCCAAATCTTTAGCATAAGTTACTGGTGAACCTTCTATAAAATCCTCTTCATTTTCTTGTGGCAAGCCCATATAGCGCTCTTGGTATACATTATCATAAAACAACTGGTTTGCAACTGCAGCAACTGCAATTCCTGTTTTATAAATATCAGGATATCTAAACATTAAATTCAACGTCATAGATCCACCTCCACTCCAGCCCCAAACAGCAACATTATCGGTATCAACAAAATTCCATTTTAAAACTTCTTTTGCTGCCAGCGCTTGATCTTTTGTGTTAATAACGCCTACTTTTCTATAAATAGATTTTCTCCACTCACTTCCTTTTAAAGAAGGAGTCCCCCGATTGTCCATTTTTATCACCACAAAACCTTGTTGCGCCAAAAAAATATCATATAATCCAATCCAACTATCTACAGCCATTTGCCCCCAAGGCTCTCCATAAACATTAAAAACAACTGGATATTTTTTAGTACTATCAAAATTTGCAGGTTTTGTAATTCTTCCATCAACGTCTATTCCTTCGGAAGTAGTAACCGTAAAAAACTCGGTAGTAGGCAAGGTAAGCGTTTGTAACTTGTCATTCAATCGTTTGTTAGCTACTAAAGTAATTATGGTTTCGTGCTTTGGCAAACTAATTAAACGTGTAGTTTTAGGACTATTAATATTTGTATGATTATGAATAGCATACGCTCCATTTGGAGCTATATTATAGGTGTTAATTCCTTCATACTCACTAGGAGTAATTTTATGTAACTTTCCTTTTCCATTTAAAGAAACGCTGTACAAATAGCGTTGGGTTGGATTATCTGGCGAAGCACTTAAAAATAAATCTTTATCTGAAACAGCATAAAAAGACGCTACGTCATAATCTCCAGGGGTTAAAAGTGTTTTCTTCCCATTTTCAATATTCACTTTATACACATGTCTCCAACCATCGGTTTCTGTCATTCTTAAAAAGGAAGAATTATTATCTGTAAGCAATAACTTATTCCCATCCCATTGATTAGAAGACACATCTGGATATCCTATATCTACCCATGTATCTTCTGTTTCTGTATATATTTTTTTTACTGAATTTGAAGAAGGTTTATAAGTAAAAATATTCAGTTCATTTTGCTTTCTGTTTATCTGCTGAATTAATAAAAGATCACTATTTACCCATTGCATACCTGGAAGATAATGCTGCACAGCATCTCCAGGAATATCAATCCATGTAATATCTTTTGAAACTGTATTTACCACAGCAACCTTTGTGCTGGATGGGTTCTGTCCCACCTTTGGATATTGCACAGGAATAGGCTTTGAGTAAATAGAATCGGTATTATTAATCATATAAAAAGTTCCTATTTCCGAAGCATCCAACTGCCAAAAAGCAATTAATTTTGCATCTGGGCTCCATGAAAAACCATCACGCATTCCAAACTCTTCTTCATATACCCAATCAAAGGTTCCATTGATAATATCTTTAGTACCATCGGTTGTTAATTGCGTAATGTTTCCCGATTTAAAATCCTCTTTATACACATTAAAATTATGCACATAGGCTACATATTTATTATCCTCAGAAAATTTAGCAAACATCAGAGAAGAAGCGGGAAAATTAGCTCCAATCTGTTTTAACGTATTGTTTTCAAAATTGTAGACCCAATAATCGCCTTTTGTATTAGAGCGCCAAACGCGACTAGAATTTGTAAAAATTAACACTTTACTTTCGTCTGAAGACAAGCTAAAATCTTCTATTCTTAGTGTTTTTTCACTTCCTTCAGGTTTTAATCCTTCCGCAGAAACAAAAACGCTTTTTTCATTATTCTTACTGATGTATTTAATGAGCTGGTCTTCACCAGCATCATTTTTTTCAATAGTTACAAATGCTTCCCCATCAGAGATCCAAGAAATTGAACGCTGATGATCGCTTCTAAATTCCGAAGAATTATAAATTCTATCCAGCGTTAACATTTTATCTTGCTGCGCTACAGCATTGGTGCAAATAAAAATTGCAAGGCAAGAGAGCCAAAAGTAGATTTTCATATTTTTTATTTAAGCGTTTTTTAATTCTTCAATATCAGCAACCGTTTTTGCTAATGGATTTCCTAGAATCTGGCTCCCTTCTTTTGTAATCAAGATATCTTCCTCCACTCGGATTCCCCCGAAATTTTTAAACTTTTCAACCTCCTCATAATTCACAAAATCGGTGTATTTACCTTGTGCTTTCCATGCATCAATCAAAAACGGATTAAAATAAATACCAGGTTCTACTGTAATTACAAAATTTTCTTTCAATGCTTTCCCTAAACGTAAAGACTTCAAACCAAACTCGGTACTTTTTTTAAGAGTATCGGTATATCCAACATAAGGCTCCCCAAGATTTTCCATATCATGAACATCAAGCCCCATCATATGTCCTAACCCACATTGAAAAAACAACGTATGTGCTCCTTTCGCAACAGCTTCTTCTACATTTCCTTTCATCAATCCCATTCCCTTTAACCCTTCAACTAATTTAGTAGCTGCCAATAGATGTACATCTCTAAAAAGAATACCTGGCTTTAAAGCATCTATAGCAGAGTTATGAGCATTAAGAACAATAGTATAAACCTCTTTTTGAAGAGTCGTAAAACGCTCTGAAGCGGGGAAAGTACGAGTCATATCTCCAGCATATCCCATGCCTGTTTCTGCCCCACAATCGCAAAGCACCAAATCTCCTTCTTTGATCAAATTCTCCGTGGCATGGTTATGTAAATATTGCCCGTTTGTTGTAAGAATAATTGGAAAAGAAATATTCCCTCCGCCACCAATAGCAATAGCTTGAAGATCTCCAGCAATTTGCTTCTCTGTTTTTCCTGCATTTCCATTTTTAATTGCGTAGGTATGCATTTCTGCAGTAATATTTACCGCTTTTGTAATCTCTTGAACTTCTTCAGTTATTTTAATTTCTCGCTGCGCTACAATTGCTTTCGTTAATGCTACAGAAAAAGCCCCTGCAACTTCTTGCACAGGAACATCCAATAATTCACTTAACTGAATAGTGGTTTCCGAACGATAAGGAGGCAAGTAATGAACTTTTGCCTGTTGCTTTCCATTTTTAATGTAGTTTGCAAGTTCGCTAAGTGGTTTTACCTTTTTTATTCCAGCTTTAGCAGCCAACTCTTCAAGTGGAGTTGTTGCTCCAATCCAAACAATCTCCTCTGGAGTTGGATTATTACCAAAAAGTATTTCTTCATCTTTTTCAACATCTATTACAAAATATACATCTGGAATATTAACTCCTGTATAATATAAAAAAGTACTGTCCTGACGGAAAGGGTACCAATTGTCTTTACAATTCATTCCCATTTCCCCATTCCCTGGAAATAACAGTATTCCACTTTTTAAAGTTGACTTTAAATGATTTCTACGAGCTATATATATTTCTTTGGTAAACATGCTTGAAGTTTTTATGAATTTAATTTAACAAATTTGAAGATAATACTGCATTATAGCAACATTTTAGCACGTTAAGGTTAATATAATACCATTAACAGCTAATATTTGCAGAAAAATCTTCTTGTCTTAAAAGAAAAAAGCCACTTATCTAATTGACAAGTGACTTTTATAATTATGATACTCTTTCTGTATTTACTTACTTAATTCTGTAAAATATTTATAGAAATAAGGAATTGTTTCAATTCCTTTAAGGTAATTCCACACCCCATAATGTTCATTAGGAGAATGTATAGCATCGCTATTGAGTCCGAATCCCATTAAAATAGTTTTGCTTTTCAGCTCTTTTTCAAAAAGAGAAACGATAGGAATACTTCCACCACTACGCTGAGGAATTGGCGTTTTTCCAAACGTTTCCTCGTATGCTTTGCTTGCAGCTTGATACCCTAAACTATCTATTGGAGTTACATATGGATACCCTCCATGATGTGGTTTTACCAAAACCTTTACTCCTTTTGGAGCAAGACTCTCAAAATAAGCTTGAAACAGTTCGGTAATTTCTTTCCAATCTTGATCTGGCACCAAACGCATTGAAATTTTAGCATAAGCTTTACTCGCAATTACTGTTTTAGCACCTTCGCCAATATAACCACCCCAAATTCCATTAACATCTAAAGTTGGTCTAATACTTCCACGCTCGTTGGTACTGTATCCTTTTTCTCCATAGACATCTTCAATAGCCAATGCATCCTTATAATTATCTAAAGAAAAAGGAGCTTTAGCCATTTCAGAGCGTTCTTCTACAGAAAGCTCAGCTACTTTATCATAAAAACCTGGCACAGTAATATGGTTATTTTCATCGTGTAAAGCCGCAATCATTTTAGTAAGTACATTTATAGGATTTGCAACAGCTCCACCATATAAACCACTATGTAAATCTCTGTTTGGCCCTGTAACTTCTACCTCCACATAGCTTAACCCACGTAGCCCCGTAGTAACCGACGGCACATCTTTGGCAATCATCCCTGTATCAGAAATTAAAATTACGTCATTTGAAAGTTTCTCTCTATTATTTTTAACAAACCATTCCAAACTTTCTGAGCCTACTTCTTCCTCTCCTTCAATCATAAACTTAACATTACAAGGAAGATTTCCAGTTTGCGTCATAAACTCCAATGCCTTTACATGCATATACATTTGCCCTTTATCATCGCAAGCTCCACGGGCAAAAATCGCCCCTTCTGGATGAATTTCTGTCTTTTTAATTACAGGTTCAAAAGGAGGAGAATTCCATAAATCTAATGGATCTGGTGGCTGCACATCATAATGTCCATATACCAAAACCGTTGGGAGTGTTTTATCTATAATTTTTTCTCCAAAAACAATTGGATATCCTGGAGTTTCGCAAACCTCTACATGCTCACATCCTGCCTTATCTAACGCTTCTTTTACAGCTTCTGCTGTATTAAGAACATCTTGAGAAAATGCAGGGTCTGCACTTACAGAAGGTAACTTTAATAATTCGATGAGTTCTGCAATAAATCGATCTTTATTTGTATCGATATATGACTTTATATTTTCCATGAAGTATTTTGTTGTGAACTCAAATGTACAAAAAAAGAACTTTTTTTAATTATAAAGTTTGATTATTGAAAAATTGAACTATATTTGCACCCACAAAATCACAACGCGGGTGTGGTGGAATTGGTAGACACGCTAGACTTAGGAGTTAACCAAATAGAGGTTCTTAAAATATTGTTAAAACGCGGGCGTGGTGGAATTGGTAGACACGTCAGACTTAGGATCTGATGCCGCGAGGTGTGGGAGTTCGAGTCTCCCCGCCCGTACAAAAGTCGAAGAGAAATCTTCGGCTTTTTTTTGTTAAAATAGGGGTGATTTCTTGGTTGTTTTTTTGCTCGGGTACAACATAGGTACAACATTTTGCCATTTTTGAGGTTAAAATATAATTTGATAACAATTGAGATTAAAAAATATTGCAGGAGTTAATTACAATAGTATTTCCATTAATTTTATATTCACTCTGTCCCAAAAATGGAATGAATTTAGGACGGCAAATCTTCCATCCCTGCAATGTTGGATGATTATGCCTTCGTCATTTCCGCATTTATCGATTTGTATCAGGCCACTTTTGATGAACAATGGTTAAATAAAGCAGAACTTCTAACGGATTATACCATCAATCACTTTTTTGATGCAAATTCGGGTATGTTCTATTACACGCATAATGAACAATCCAATTTGATTTCCCGTAAAATGGAAATTTCGGATAATGTGATACCGGCTTCTAATTCAGAGATGGCTAAAAATCTATTGTTTCTTGGCAACTATTTATGCAATGAAGATTACATTGATAAATCAAGACAAATGGTAGTGAATGTACAAGGAGAAATTTATAAAACCCCACATTTTTATTCGAATTGGGGCATCGTAGAATCCTATTTCATCCACCCTCCTTATGAGGTGACCATTCTTGGCAATGATCATGAAAAGATAAGAAAAGAAATGGATGCGCACTATTTGCCCCAAGTACTTTTTATGGGAGGTAAAGAAGAAGGGAATCTTGAACTATTGCAAAACAAACTGGTAGAATGGCAAACAACTATTTATGTGTGTCAGGATAAGATGTGTAAGTTGCCCGTAACAGAGGTTGCTAAGGCATTAAAACAGTTAAATTCAAACTGAAGAAGATGTTATTTTACTAGTCATAAAAGTTGTTGACATAAGAGATAAGTCGAATTCTAACGATTGCTACATTTCCAAAAAAAACTGGTTCGGTAAGGTTATTTCTTTTTTATAAAAAGCCTTCAATCAAAGACAAATTTTAGATCAGGTCATCTACAATGGCCCCCCCTAGGGCATTTTTCTTGACCTATGCGATACCGTTTTCCATGGCACTGAAAGAAGAGTACATCTCACTGGTCCCGACAACTTGACCGTTGGAGGCCTTTAGGCGGAACCTGAATTCTCCGCCCCTGTCCTTGTAAATATCAAATTTTTGCATAAATATTGGTATTATGATTGACACTGAAAAGATACGAAAAAAAACAGGATCAGAGCTGCACCTTTATTGACCCGTTTCGGAACACCACTTCGGCATCCACTGTAATAGGGTTTCTGGTCCGTCTTGAGTAATAGATGTCATCCTCGTAATAGTAATCGTCATTGTGGTAAAAGGCATGGTTACAGGTATGGCATTCTTTCAAATGCTCCAATTCCCGTTTTCTTAGTTCCCTGTAATATTCCCTTTCATGTTTTGCCAGCTCACGATAGTTTTCATATTCCTTTTTTTGCATTTCCCTATGGTGTTCCGCTATCTTTTTATCGTGCTCCCGCTGCCGTTCCATTTCCTTTTTATGGTATTCTTTTCTGTGTTTCCACTCGTCCTTGTTTTTGTGCTGGGCAAAGACCTGTCCGGCCATTAAGAGTATGATCGATATAAATAATACTTTGGTTTTCATGATCGTTGATTTTTAATTTTTTTAATTAAAACAAAAGCTGTGCCAAAGAAAATAGCAAAACAACTTTTAATATGTAATTAATTGACTTTTAGTTTTGCGAAATTTAGATTATATTTCAGCCCATTCCCCTGCCTGCCCGTTCCAAAGGCGGGCATTCCGCTGCTCTACATTCCAGAAAAATGCGCTTCGTGGAAAAAGACCTTGGACACAACTTCAAAGATTCCGATTTCCATTCCTCTTACCCACTTCTTCCCAAGAAAATTCGGGGAGCGGACAAATGCTACTTCGGCTCTCTACAGGCATTTCCAATCTCCATCTTTAAAGTCAAGTCCGCTTTAACCATACTTCCAAAAGAATAAGTAGTATGTGGTAATATTCATACAATATTCCCGAAAGATAAACGTCCCAAATGTTTCTGGGACAAAGGAAAGCCACTCCTTTCTTGCTACCTGCTTGGTCGGCCGGCAGGTTTATTCCGTTTCCTTTCCGCTCCAAAATTTTGTCTTCCGTTTGAACGGTACTGCAAATATTGTTTAACTTAAAATTCAATTGTCATGTATTTAAACAAATTACAGCAGGACAAGGTATTGGTGCAAGTCCCATGTGAAACTTTATGGGAACTCACCCAAATGAAACCCCGAAAAGGGCTTGAAAATACTATTGTCTCCAATGGAAAGATTGTCAACGTCTTGTCCAAGAGCTACGAGCATATCCCAATAAATTTTTCCTCAAAAAGGCAGAGCAAATGCTCATTAATGCGTATAATACCAAACTATATAGGTACGGGAATGTTTCCCGTCGAAAATAGCACAAAACTTTCGGGAATTTGAAGGTTATTTTTTATTCCTTTTGTTTTGTATTTCCGGTTTGGTCAAGTGCCTGTTTAAGGCTTTTGGCCAGTTTTTCGGCAGGACCCACTCCCCAGTAGTGCAAAAAATAGATCTGAGGTTCTTCGTGCACCATGTGATTGTGGACCGCCACGACTTCAATACCGTTTTCCACCAGGGCTTTGATCACGGGGGCTACTTCGTTAGCCAACATGGTAAAATCTCCTGCTACGGCGGCTTTTTCCTGTGTACCCTGCCAACTCGCCCAGGTATTGAAACCCATAAATGTACTAACGGGAGCCCCGTGTTCGCGCAAATCCACATCTGGACGGCCTATGGTAATTTTATACACTCCACGGTTCATTTTACCACTATGACCGAGTATTTCAGCGATCTTTTCAGTATCCAGAGTATTTTTAACCTCGATTTTGGGACCATCCACCGGATTGTCTCCCCTGACTTCTTGTACTTTGTCCAAAACAGCTTTAGCTTTGGCGGCCAATATGGCTCCATCTCCCATGCCCCCTATATGCATGTACATCACATTGGGACGGTTTCTTACGAAGTGGTTATGGATGGCTGTGATCGTGAGCCCTTGCCGGATTACCTCTTGCTGTACCGGCCAAAGGTCGGTTTCTGTAACCACTATGTCCCCCATCAGCATAGCCCCTTCTTTTGCAGGGGCAAAAGCAGCCCAGCTTCCCAATCCCATTGGGGGGATGATCTGAAAACCATCAACGATAATCTCCAAATCGTTTTGCGGTATCGTCACCTTATACTCCCCATTATTTTCTGTTCCTTTTAGGCCGTCAAGGGCACTTTCAATGGCCGGAATATCCAGGGAGTCAAGAACCACTTCCTTAGCAGTATGTTGTACCGTTTGTGGGTGGAGCTCCGGTTCTTTCTTTTGGTCTTGTCTGGTATTACAGGAAGAAAGCAATATACAGACAGTTATTATCCCTGTTATGAATTTTTTGATTAGCATAATTGTTATTTTTAATGTTAAATATTTACTCATTGAATTTCTCGATTTCAAAATCATCAAAGTAGGTTACGGCATCCGCTTTTGTCCAGAAACCAACTTTACCGGTACTGACAAAAGTGGTGTCCTGTACGGTAAAAAGTTTTTTGTCATCTAGATAAACAGTAAACAAATCTTCTTTCACTACCAATTTCATCGTATGCCAGCTATTGCCCAAGGGTGATACATCCGTTCCGTAGGTTCTTCCTTTGCCTACTAGGGGCAAATCGGTGCGTTTGCCGTTTTCTACCTTGTACAGTACCATATTGTCTTCAAGCGGATTGGCTCGGACTACATAGTAGTTGTTTTTGTCCGTAAACCGCCATACAAAACCACCACCCTGATCGTGATTCCCGGTTATTCCTTTAAAACGGGCTGTAAGTACCATATCTTTTGCCGTGATATTATTGTTCACTACAACATTAAAGTGATTGTTCGGGTTGTCACTGTACAACTGTGCCAGTACTTTATTTCCGTTATCGTCTACAATTTTCCACTCGGTATCTCCCGAACCGGTATGGTACTCAGACCATTCGCTGGGCAATTCACCAGCAGTGTAATTTTCAAAATCAAACGTGGTTTTTTCTGCCGGATCCACAGTATCCGGAAATTGTGTCCGGGCAGATATTTCTTCTATTTGCGCATCGGAATGCTTCGCTTTTGAATCCTTACAGGCCATAACGGTGAAAACCGATATTATAACCAATATTAAAATGTGTGTTTTAGTTTTCATGACTTTTAAAATTTTAAAAATGATTTTACATAATTGGATGTTGAGTTGCAGATTTCTTCTTTAGTTCCTGCTGCTTCTATTTTCCCCGCATTCATAACAAGGATGTGATCACCGGTATGAAATGCTTCTTTGTGGTCATGGGTTACATAAAGCATGGCAAATAACTGTTGCTTTTGGACCGTTTTCAGATGCCCCAGTATATCTTCTTTTAAATGGGTATCAATATTGGCCAATGGCTCATCCATAAGGAGTACTTGCGGCTGTAATACCAGCGAACGGGCTATGGCCACCATTTGTTTCTGGCCTCCTGAAAGCTGATGGGGATATTTCTGGGCTTTATCGCTTATACCGAACAAATCCAGTATGTCTGACACTTTCTCTTTAATGTTCCGTTCTCTTTTTTCCTTTAAACCGAAGGCGATATTGTCATACACCGTAAAGTGTGGCCAAAGGGACAGGTCTTGAAAAACAAAACCAATATTGCGCTTATGGGGCGGGACAGCGATCTCCCCGTTTTTGCTTACCGTTGCCCCATCTATTTTCACGATCCCGCTCACCGGGGTTTCCAAACCTGAGATCAACCGTAATACTGTGGTTTTACCACAACCCGATGGGCCCAGTAGACAGGTTGTTTTTCCCTGTACAAAAGAAAAGGAGAAGTCCTTTAAGACCTCTTTATCCCCATAATGATGTGTTATATGTTCCAAAGTGATCTCAGGCATATTGATATTTTTTAAACACCCATTTTCCGATAATAAAAAACAACAGGATCAATAACATTGTCAGCCCCATGTTTATAAGGGTCATACTGCTGGTCAATGCCTGTGGCGCGTTGGCACTAATGGTAAATGTCTTAACGGGCATGAGTTCCATACCGGGCGGATATACCATGACCGTGGCCCCCAATTCCCCCAGGCATAAAATAAAGGAGAGCACAAATGCCGTGAACAAAGACGGGATCATTAAAGGCAGGAGTATCTTTAAAAATATTCTTTTGGAAGGAATGCCTATTACAGAAGCGGCCTCTCCCAGGGAAACAGGGATCTGCTTAATATTATTGCCGATGATCCTGGAGGTGATAAAACCAAATTTCCCCACATAGATAATGAGTAAGATAAGCGAAGTCCCATAAATAAAGTTCAGAAGAGGGAGGTTATAATACCGGATCAACGCAATGCCCAACACTGTCGATGGAACAATGAAGGTCAATAAAAGCAATACATTGGGGAATTGATGTGCCCTGCGTTCTTTCTCGTAAGCGACCCATAATCCTATAACCGTGGTCAGTAACGCACCGGCCACAGCAAGTTTGACAGATTGTACAGCAGCAGGCCAGACCAGTTCCCATGCCCTGGCAAAGAACAATGTTTTTCCGGTCAGGGACTGCACGGTCAGTATGAACACCGGAATCAGTAATACTACAATAAGTAATAACCAGAAGATGCCATGCCACAGCATTTGCCGTTTTTGTACATTGTATTTTTTTGAGACGCTTCCCTTTGTCGATACAGAAAAGAAAGGGGCATCCGACAAATAACGGTGTTCTGTCAGCATAAGTAAAAGGCAAACCAGCAGAAGTAAAACGGATTGACCGATAGCCATCGGAAAGTCATATAAGGCGGAAAACTGTGTGAAAATTTCTGTAGTAAAGGTACGCACACCAAAAAAAGCAGGAACTGAAAAATCACTCAGACTGAATATCAGAATAAGCAGAAAAGAGGTGGTCAAGGCCGGACGGATCAGGGGAAAAATGATCTTTAAGACCATTCTCCGGACTGAAACGACCATCAAGCCCGCTTCTTCATAACCGGCATGAACCTGTGATAGCGCACTTCCGGTAATGAGCATAGCCAGGGGAAAAAAGACAAAAGCGTGGACTGTGATCACACCGGCTTCGGAATATACCGCTGCCGAATTTCCCAAAAGCCAAAAGAGCCCGTCTTTCCAGGCCACGGCAAAAATATAGGGAGAAATGAGCAAGGGCAGTAACAAGGCCAGTTTGTAAAATCCGCTGTATGGAATTTTAAGTTTATACAGTAGAAATCCGCAAATGGTCCCGATACACGTAGCCAGTAATGCTGCTGTAAAAGACATCCAAAGGCTCTTGCCGATCAACAACAAGGTTTTCTGATCCGTGAAAGAGAGCAGAACGGTTCTGTCCGTATCGGTAAGCCATTGGAACAGCAACAGCATAAGTGGTAATACCAGTACTATAAACAATAGCGACAGGGGAACAATCCGTATGATATGGGTGCTTACTCTTCGGTCCATATTTTCAGCCAGGGTTGTATTTCTTCCAGTTTATCGGAGGTCTTTTGATAATCTACTTTCATGGGTTGGATATCATCTAAAGAAGGAACATCATCGGGGACTTCCGTCCCCTGGATCAAAGGTATTTGTGCGCAGGATATTGCCAGTTTGGCTTCGGTCTCCCGGCTCAACAAATAATCGATGAGTTTCTTTCCGTTTTCAGCATGCGGAGCATTTTTGATAAAGCTAACCGCATTGGGCATGATCAGGGTGCCGATGCCGCCATTTTGTTGATCGAGGAAAATATAATCTACGTCGTCAGTTTCTTTTTTGGCTTCGAAGGCATCATCGGTATCCGTGAGCCCAAAGGCCAGCTCCCCGTTCATCACTCGTTTTTTAACATCTCCGTTGCTGGCTGCTATTACCACTCCATTTGTCTTGAGACCGTTCATCCATGCTTTGCCCTTCTCATCTCCCAGGGCAGTATATATAGCAGCCATATGAAAGGTAGTAGTCCCAAACAATGGGTTGGCAATGGCAAATTTCCCTTTGAAACGGGACTTTGTAAAATCAAAAACTGAGTTGGGTAGAGAATCGGGGGCGATCAGGTTTTTGTTATAGATCAATACCCGTGCGCGGGCCGAAAAGCCGATCCACTGATTATCCGGTTCTTTAAAATAATCCGGGATTTGCCCGGTTTGCGCTGATTGGTATGGTTCGGTAATATCCTTGGATTGCAAAACCCCGTTGCGTATTGGGTCGCCGCTCCAAAAGACATCGCATTGAGGATTGTCTTTTTCAGCAATCAACCGGTTCATTACCCCGGTGGATTTAGTTTCCTCCGTATCATATACGGCTTTTACCCTAATTCCTGTTTCCCGTTCAAAATCTTTCAGGACAGGTTCCGAGAAAACCTGGTCCACGGATGTGTATACCGTTACTTCCTCTGCCGAAGGTTTACATGCGGCAAATATGACCATAAGGCCAACCCATAGATATTTCATAGTTTTCATGTGTTTAAAATTTTGTCCATACCTTAAGGGTGTATCTTAATCATCCTACTGTGTGTCTGTTCATCTCAGGCATGGCCTGTTTTTATATTACAAATCTCCATATCAGTTTCCCTAAAATAGTGGTCCGTTCCAATTTCCATGTACCCCCGGAAGTATCATAAGCCTGGTTGACGATAAAAAAGAAATCGGCCCCGATAATGGGGATCCATTGCAGGCGAAAATTAAGCAACGCTTCTTTATCCTCGCTGTTCCATTGGGTAAACAATGCCCCGAACAAGTTGGGATTTACGGCATACTCGAAACGGCTCCCCACCAGACTGGTATCAAAATGGCCTTGCGGAAGGTTTATCCAGTTTTTTTCGTAGTTGGCCCCGATTTTAAAATAGCGGTTGGCCCTCCATGAAAGTTCGTATTGACTTTCAGTACTCTTCCCGGTCAAAAAATCACCCCAGTTTATTTTGGTATAAGTCGACCAGATGCGTCCTTCAAAAGTTGCTGCCTGGATCTCCATACGGTTGTACCAGTATTCGCCTTCGGGTATGGTGATGCCTTCTGCAATTTCAAAAGGCTCTCTAAGGCCTTCTGCTCTTCTTTGCAGGTTAAATTCAAAAAACTCCCCGCTGCGGGTTTCAAATCCCAGGGGCCTGACCTCATAAGAGAAACTTTGTAAATCCTTGGTATCGTCAAAGATATAATAGTTGATATCCAGCCCTTTAAAGCTGAACTGGCGTATCCATTTCAGAAAGCTTTTGGGCCTGGGTTTCCACTCCAGTTCTGTATAAAACTCCTGAAAGTTGTCCCTGCGCAGGAACCCCACTTCCGGATTGAAAGCAGCGGCACTTCGCTGCCAGGCCATATCGAACTCCACCTTGTCGTTGGGATAACTCAAGTAGATGCGGTGTGCATTGGCTTTGCTGTCGAAGTCGTCCGAATCGTAATTCTGAGTAAAGGCAGCTCCCACATTTAGGTTTTTGTCTCCGAAAAGCCGGGAGGTGCTATACAACCCGTAAGCCCCGGTAGTACTGTGCAACTGGCCGTTCTCATATTTGTTGGCCGAAAGGATGCCTACGGAAGACTGTTCCAATACATCCTGCCGCCAGCTCAGTACGGAATAATTGGTCGATGGAATGCTATCGCGCCTTGCGGTTTGGATGGACATCATCCCTAAAGTTGCATTTTTGACCTTGCCCAACAGCCTTGCCCCGGCAATAATGGGTACTGTGGAACGGTCTTCTGCTAATCCTATCCTCCGGCTGTAAAAGGGGATGATCTGATCTCCCATGCCCATATCAAAAAAATCCTGCCCTTCCAGAAAAAATTCCCTGCGTTCTGAAAAAAACAGGGGGAAACGTGTCAGGTTGATCTGTTGCTGGTCGGCCTCTATTTGGGCGAAATCCATATTAAAGGACAGGTTCATACGCAGGGTCGGTGTGATAAGATAGTTGATATCACCGCCAATATCCCATTGCCCCTCTTTTTGGCCCGGGGTAAACTCTCCCCCGCCTATGGTATAGGGTTTTACTTCGATAAAATCCTTACTGCTGATTCTGTCCAGGCCTGCAAGTGTTCCAGCCCGGTTCAGCAGTTCCAGTTCCGAATCGCGGGACCAGCCTTGCCAGAGCAGTTGTTCCCGTTTCCTGCGGATGTTGCGTTCAAAATTGATGCCCCACAGCTGTTTATCTATATCGGTCCGGAATTTTAAGGTAGAAAAAGGGATTTCTATTTCGGCAAACCAGCCTTTGTCGGTAATTGTGGTCCTGGCATCCCACACCCCGTTCCAGAATTCATTTTCGGATTCCCCGTTATTGATCACCTGTACATCGGCCCTGGCACCATTGGGGTTGATCACAAAAAGAAATCCGTTACGGTCGTCGTTGTAGGTATCTATGATCACTTCAAAATTGTCTTCCAGATCAAAGTCAAAGTCGCGCTTCATTTCCCGGGCGACCAGTTTATCCGGGGCACTGTCGTATCCCCAAAAACCAATATAGAGGGTTTTAGCGGTGTAAACGATGGCTACTTCCGTTCGTTCCGTAGGAGGTTCCCCGACATTCAACTCCCGCTGGGTGAAATTACGGATAGGCACCGCCTGCTGCCAGGCCCGTTCCTCCAGCTTTCCATCCAGGTGTATGGTATCTTGTGTATAATACGCGTAAATGGTGTCCGGTTGGCTGGTCTGGGCTGTTGCATTAGATGCGATGATCAAAGTGTTTATGCTAAACAGCAGCCTTTTCATCAGTGCTTTTATGCTAAAATTAAGGAAGGATTCTGTAGAAATTTTGGAATGGGCGGACTCTTTGCTATCCCTTAAATACAAAGTGATAAAATATCCCCAAAACAATACAGGTCAAAATGGTTTTTAGCATATCCCACTTTAAGATAAAATACACAAAAGAAGCTATAAGGGCTATGAGCAGGGAAGCTATGTCAAGGGTACTCCATTCCGGGATCAGCCACCTTACCCCTAAAGACCGGCTTTCATGGACCTGGCCAAAAAGCGTATGTATGGTAAACCATACCCCAAGATTTAATACCACGCCAACCACCGCAGCGGTAATTCCGGATAGTGCTGTGGTCAGGTTTTTATTTCCCCGGAGATACTCTATGTAGGGTGCCCCACTGAAGATGAACAAAAAGCAGGGAATAAAAGTAGTCCAGGTCACCAGCAGGGAAGCTAAAACCCCGGCAATAAGAGGGTCCATAGTACCGGAAAAACGGTAGGCCCCCATAAACCCGACAAATTGTACGACCTGGATCAACGGGCCCGGGGTGGTTTCTGCCATGCCCAACCCGTCCAGCATTTCCCCGCTTTGCAACCAGCCGTAATCCTCCATTGCTTTCTGGGCTATATAAGCCAACACTGCATAGGCACCACCAAAGGTAACCACGGCCGTTTTGCTGAAAAACAGGCCTTCCGAAAAGAAAATATTATCCATTCCGATCCACAGGGCGATCAGTACCAGCGGCAGTGCCCATAAACTTAAAAAGAGGAATACGGTTTTCAGGGTCTTTACCAGGGACGGCTTTACCGACTGGATGTGGCTGTCTATGACGTAGGCACTTTCTTCATCACTTTTTTCTCCATGTCCCTTGATCACATGAAATTTTTCTTCCCAAAGTTTCCCGCCTATAAAACCTGTTAAACCGGCTGCCACAACAATATAGGGAAAATCTACCTGGAAGAAAAAAATGGCGATAAAGGCCAGTACTGCCATGATCAACATGACCTCATTCTTTAGCGCTCTTTTCCCTATTTTGATGACCGCACCGATAACAATGGCCAAAACAGCGGGTTTTATACCAAAAAATATGGCCTCTACAATTCCCATATCCCGGTATGCCGCATAGAGGATACTAAGTATTAATATGGATATAAAACCAGGTAGTACAAACAATATTCCCGCAACCAATCCTCCTTTGGTCCTGTGGAGCAACCAGCCGATATAGGTGGCCAGTTGCTGTGCTTCCGGCCCCGGTAATAACATGCAGTAATTGAGGGCATGCAGAAAACGGTTTTCACTGATCCATTTTTTTTCCTGGACCAATATTTTATGGATCACGGCAATCTGGCCGGCAGGTCCGCCAAAGCTATATATCGCTACCCGGATCCATACCCGGAGGGCTTCTTTAAAAGGAACCTGTTTATCGATCATATATTATGTATATACTGGTAGTGACACAAGCGTGGCCATATGGTTTAATTCTATATCTCGACAAAAAGTTATCCGTGCAGTTTTTTGGCGGTTACAAACCGTTCTGCCACGTTGTCCCAGTCGATAATCTCCAATAAGGTATCTACAAAATCTGCTCTTTTATTTTTATATTTCAGATAATAGGCATGTTCCCAAACGTCTATGACCAAAAGCGGAATAACTCCCCATTGGGTGAGTTTTTGATGGTTTTCGCATTGCAGTAAAGTCAACGATCGGGAATAGGGCTGATATCCCAATATCCCCCAACCACTGCCTTCTACAGTTTTTGAAATTTTGGCAATATAGGCCTTGAGGCGGTCAAACGACCCGAAATCCTTATCTATTTGTTGAAGTAGTTCCGCCTTGGGTTCTGTTTTCTTATTAGTCAGGTTCGTCCAGAAAATGGTGTGCAGGACGTGGCTGGAAAAATGGTACGCCAATTTTCTCGTCCATAGGTCCGACATGTCCATATCCCCGGTCTGTAGATTTTTTTTAATGTTTTCCAGATCCTTATTGGCCCCTTTTACCGCTCCACCGTGGTGGAATTCAAAATGGAGATGCAGTGTTTCCTCATCCATATAAGGCTCAAGGAAATTTTTGTTATAGGGAAGGGACTGTTGAATGAAGTTACCTTCGTTGTCCACCAGTTTGTCGATGCCGTTTCCGGTAACGTTCTGTGAAAAAACACTATTGACGGGCAGGATGGTCGCTCCGCCTATGATGGCACTGTTTTTCAGAAATTCTTTTCGATTCATTTTATTACTGTTTTTATGGTTAAGCCTTCTTTGAGTTCTTCGTTGGGGTTCACGAGTAAAAGGTCGCCGGGTTTGATCTCTCCGAAAACTTCGGTGTGTGACGCATCCTTAATTCCGGAGGTCACATCAACCCATTGTATTTTGCCTCCAAGCACTTTTGCAACGGCTTTACGTTTTAAGGTAGTCAGGACCGCGCTATTGGGAATAAAGATACCGCTTTCTTTTCTACTCAACTGAATATGGGTTTCTGCAAAAAGCCCGGCTTGTAGTTCTCCGTTTTCATTGTCTACCAAAAATTCCCATAATTCTGTCCTTGTTTCAGGTGTGATGCTATGTGCTCTTTTGTAGAACATGCCGTGAAAGGTTTTCCCGGGATGGGATTCAACGGTGAATGTAATACTGTCGTTGTCCGTACTTCCTGTAGAGGCTTCCGGTAAGGGGACTTTCAGCCGGAGCCTGGTATTGTTTTCTATGACGAATACCACCTTGTCAGCGTTATCCCCTACAAAATCCCCCACATCTACATTGCGGACGGAGACCATTCCGGAAAACGGAGCAGTAATGGTGAGATAACCCAATAAATCTCTTTTTGCCGAGACCCTAGCGTTTTGGGCCTGCATACGGCCGCTGTCGGCATCCATTTTATTTTTGGCACGTACCAGGTCTGAGGCGGCAACGGTACCTGGTGTTTCTGCGGCATGCTTTAACCTTTCATATTGGTCTTTGCCCGTAGTGTAATCCGCTCTGGCGGAAGCAGCTTCGCTTACTGCTTCAGTATACTCAGATTGCATTTCTGGGGCTTCTATACGCATCAATACCTGTCCCTTTTCAACTTTATCCCCAATATCGACCCGTACTTCTTTTACATAACCTTTCACTTTGGCAAAAATATTTGCTCTTTCAAAAGGGTGTAGTTCACCGGGCAGTTTCAGCGTTTGTTGAATCGGTTGACTTTGCACTTCTATGACTTCCATGGCCCTGGGGGCATCTTCTGCGGTATTTGATACAGTCCCGGTACTTTTATTAATGCATGACACCGTAGTGAAAGCCAGGATAGCGATATAAAAAAGGTTAGATTTCATTTTTCGGTTATTTTAATTGCTCTTAATATGATTTTCATCGTCCGGATCAAGCGAGACGCTTTTATATGGCCTTTTGCCCGTCAATACCCAATAGATGGAGGGCAATACCAGGATGGTGGCGAATACGGAAAACAACAGTCCGCCAATGACTGCGATCCCCAAAGGGGCCGTTTGTTCCCCGCCTTCTCCCATACCCAGGGCCATGGGGGTCATTCCTGCTATCATGGCCAAACTGGTCATGATGATCGGGCGGATACGATCCTTGATCCCGAGGATATGCACTTGTATTTCAGGGTTGTTTTCTTTGCGGTACTGTTCTGCAATGGTTACGAACAGAATGGCGTTGGCAACGGCCACCCCAATGGCCATGATACTCCCCATAAAGGATTGAATATTTAAGGTGTTTCCGCTCAACCAAAGTAAAAGGAATGAACCGACAACTACGGCGGGAACAGTTGAAAGTACGGCCAAGGACAGCCTGAAGGACTGGAAACTGGCAGCGAGCAACAGGAAGATCACTATTACGGCCAAAAGCAGTCCTGTGCTTAATTCGTCAAATGTTTGTATAAGCGTTTCCGCCAACCCGCGGTATTTTATGCTCATCCCGGCAGGCGGGTCACCCAATGAGGTCACTTGTTTCTTTACTTGCTTGATAGCTGTGCCCAGGTCCATAGCATGGATATTCCCTGTAACAGTGATAAAACGCTGCTGGTTAAGGCGATCGTATTCCCCTATCATCGTGGAAGCTTCCCATTTGCTTACATCCCTGACATATACGGTGTTGCCGTTGTCGGATTTTAACGGTATCCCGGCTATATCTCCCGGATCATTGACCTGGTATTGGGGAAATTCTACCTGGACCTGGTAGGCGTGTCCGGAACCTGCATCCAGCCAGTAATTCGGCTGTGTAAAACGGCTGGACGATGTGGAGGCCGTCACCGAACGGCTGATATCTTCAACGGTCAGCCCCAATTGCCCTGCTCTTACACGATCGTACTTCAGGTCAATGGATGGGTAATTCAATGGGATACCAAACTGCACATCCCGCACGAAGGACAGTTCATCCACTTTATCTTTGACCTGTTGGGCAAACTGTTTTGATTCTTCCAGGTTTTTGCCCTGTATGGCGATTTCAATGGAGGTATTTGCACCCTGGCTCATCACCTGGTCCACCAGGTCGGCCGGTTCAAACGAAAGGCTCATTCGGGGAATTCTTTCACGAACTTTCTCCCTGAGGGTTTCCTGGAGCTCATCCAGGTCAGTTTTTGTGTCCTTCAATTTGATCTTGACCACACCTTCATGCGGTCCGCCTGTCCAGAGAAAAATAGTATTGACCGGGTAGCTTGGGGGCTGGATACCTACGAAAGCAGAAGTGATCTCGATATTTTCCTTTCCCGCGACCTCTTCGACAATACTTAAAAACTCCTTGGTCTTTTCTTCCGTAGTTTCGACCCGCGTTCCATCGGGCATCCGTACGCGTACCTGCAACTGTCCTGAATCGATCTTGGGGAATATTTCGGTCCCGATCATGGAGAACAGCAGCAACAATATACCGGCCAGGCCAACGATATAAGCGGGAATAACAATCCTGCGCCATTCAAAAATACGTTTTGTATATCCCAGCAATTTGTCTTTGAACCGACTGAATCTTCCATGTGCATCCTGATGATTTAAGGGCTCGTCTTTCAACCACCAGTTGGCCAGTACGGGCACCAGGGTCTGCGACAAGATAAAGGAAGCGATCATGGAAAAACCTACGGCAAGGGTTAAGGGCAAAAACATGGCCCTTGGGGTACCGGACATAAAGAAGGACGGGACAAAAACAGCCAGAATGCTGACAAGGATAAGCAGTTTTGGAAGCGCAATTTCCTTACAGGCCTCCAGTATGGCCCGGGATTTGGGTTTTCCCGTTTCCAGATGCCGGTGTATGTTCTCTATCGTTACAGTGGATTCGTCCACCAAAATACCGATCGCAAGGGCCAGGCCGCCCAAAGTCATGATATTTAATGTCTGGCCGGAGAGGTACAGGCATACGATTGCCGATAAAATGGCCAATGGGATGGTTACGATCACGATCAGGGCACTTCTCTTGTCCGAGAGAAAAAGCAATACCATAATCCCGGTCAGCAAAGCTCCCAAAAAACCTTCAAACGAGAGGTTTTTAAGGGAATTGATCACATAGCCCGATTGATCAAACTCATAACTTACTTTAATATCGTCCGGAACTGCTGCCTGCATTTCGGGGAGCGCAGCTTTGATACGCTTCACCACATCCCACGTGGATGCGCTGGAGCGTTTGGTTACCGGAATATATACCGAACGCTTGCCATTTATCAGGGCGTAGCCGGTGGCCACGTCCGCACCGTCCTGTACTTCTGCGACATCACGCACATACACAGCTGCTCCGGAACCCAAAGTAAGCGGAATGTTCTCTAATTCTTTGATGTCGCTTACAACCGTATTCTGATTGGCAATGAGGAGTTGGTCCTGAGTACGGATATTCCCCGAAGGAGCAATGGTATTTCCCTTGGCCAAAGCAGTGACCAGTTCGTCCGGGCTGATGTTGTAACTGCGAAGTTTTTCCGGATTGGCTTTGATAAGTACCGTACGTTGGTTCCCTCCAAACGGAGGCGGTGCAGACACCCCGGGTATAGACGCAAATTTGGGCCGTACTTTAAAAAGAGCCAGATCCTGAATTTCGGCATTGGACCGGGTTTCACTGCTGAAAACCAGCTGCCCCACAGGGGCACCTCCGCCATCAAAACGGGTAATAAAGGGAGTTACCGTGCCCGGCGGCATAAAGGCACGGGACCGGTTTACCTGGGCTACCGTTTCTGCCAGTGCCTGTGACATATCCGTTCCCTCATGAAAGGTAAGCTTCATCAACGAAACCCCCTGAATAGTCTTACTTTCCACCTCCTTGATACCGTTGATATAAAGGAAATGATATTCGTAATAGGAGGTCATAAACCCCTCGATCTGGTCGGGTGCCAGTCCGCCATAGGTCTGTGCCACATAAATGGTGGGAGTTCCCAGTCTGGGGAAAATGTCCACTGCCATGTTCCGAATGGCCAAAACCGAAAAGAAAACGACGGCCAAAAGGGCTACAACAACGGTAATGGGTTTGCGTAAAGCGCTTATAATGAGTCGTATCATTTGTTCAATTCATTTAAAAATATTTCCAGATTACCATATACCGCAGCTTTGTAAAGCAAAGCCTTCCATACTTCCCAAAAGGTCTTTCGATAATTGATCTCTGTGGCGACCAATTCGTGCTGCGCTTCGGCCAGCTCCGTAAAATTGACCAGTCCTGATGCGTATTGTGTTTTTAATGCGGTGTAAGAAAACTGTGCATTCTTATATTGGGCAGGTAATTCCCCGGCCACGAGGATGGCCGTTTGTAATGTGGAATCTGCGGTATTCTGTTGTTGCTTTAATTCTAAACGGGTTTCTTTGAATTCTTCCTCCAGGGCATCCGACCGGTACTTTAATACTTTACTTTCCGAATGGTAGCGAAACTGCTGTGCAATTGGGATGGAAAGTTGAAGGCCGACGCCGTAGTTATACCGGTTGATGTCAAAACCCCTGGCGGCATCTTCAACAAACAAGTTGCCATTTGCATCGGTTTCTACCCCGGATCCCCTGCCATATGCCGTGCCCCATAAACTTAAGGAAGGCATTCCTCTTTTTTGCGAGGTTTTGTATTGATACTGTGCCGTCTGCCATTCAGATTGTGCCAGCCGTGCCTTCGGATGGTCGAATACCGGGGTATCCGTATCAAAACCGGGAAGATCCTTGAAGAAAGTTTCATCCGACAGGTCTTCCGGTAATTCGGATGCGATATATAATTGCAGCCGATCCTTTAATTCAAACAATCGCTTTTTTTGATTTAGCATCCGGATCTTTGCATTGGAGAAGGCCGATTGAAAACGGGCGGTATCCACCCCCGCAATTAAACCGCTTTGGGCCAGCCGGACAGATTGCCCGTAGTTTGTTTTGGACCGTTCAAGGTTACTCTGCAGGCTCTTTAACACCTCATTGGCCAGGAGAAAGTCCAGATACGTATCGGTGAGTCTGATCTGATGTCTAAAGGTAGTAAGATCAAGCTCACCTGTTTTTTCCTGTACCTGGCTTTCCGCGGCTTTTATGGCATTGGCCCTGCGCCCAAAAGTGAAGGCTTCCCATTTGAGCAATAAACTGGCTGCGCTGCCATATACCATTTCGCTACTGTTATCCATCGAAGGAGGTCCGCTTACGGGCAATACATATTCGGGATAGAACATTCCTGTCAGATTGTTGTATGTGGAATAATTGGCCTGGTATGATGCGGTAATATCCGGAATGAGTGTTTGTTTGGCAGCACTTGCATTACTTTGGGCTGCCTGTGCCCGGAGCTCAGCTGCCCGGATGGAAGGATAATTATCCAGGGCTATTTCCAACAGTTTGTTTAGCGGAATGCTTTCCTGGGCAAAACTCCCGGTCCCGGATAACAGGAGGGCCCAAAACAATCCCTTGAAATTGGTCGACATTCTATTTTGTTTTTGTAGAAACAAATGTACAGGCCAATTCTGTAGAAAGTTGGGAAGAAAGAATCACAGGGTATACGGATTTGAAAGTTTTAGGTTTTTGGCCTCTAAGTGGCATTATTCAAAAAGCACCGTAAAAATATGAAATCCCTCTCCTTGGTGATAGTTGACATCCCAACTGCTTACCTCTGCTATTTTGTGGACAATGGCCAATCCCAGTCCCCAAGTGTCCGGGTTGCCGGATTGTTTATAAAAACGGTGAAACAGTTTTTCTTTGTCCAAGGCTTTTTGATAGCCCGTGTTAGCGATGGAAAGTCTGTTTTTCATTATGGAAATAATGACCTTCCCCTCCTTGATGTTGTGCAGGAAGGCATTTTTAAGCAGGTTCTGCAGCAGTATTTCGGTAAGCATGGTGTTTCCCTGAACGATCAGTTCGTCCTCTTTTTTTATGACGATTTCAATATGCTGTGCAACTTTCTGTTCTTCATAATAGGCTAGGGACCAGTTTACTATCTTATTTATATGAATTTCTTCGGTAAGGAGAAATTGTCGGTTTTCGATCCTGGACAAAAGCAACAGGGTCTTATTTAACTTTTTTAACCGTTGTGTCGATCCGATGATACTTTCTATGATGGACGCTTGCCCCAATGTAAGTTCTTCCTGGCTGATCAGGGCTTCCAAACGCGATTGGATAACGGACAGCGGGGTTTGCATTTCATGGGAAGCATTTTCAATAAACTGCTTTTGACTGTCAAATACTTCCTTGTTCTTTTGCATCAGTTCTGTGATCGCATCCCGAAGTGTCCGGAATTCATCGATCCGGGAATGGGATAATACCGGGACTTGTTTATCCAGGCGATAATGTCGCAACTTCTCCAGCATTTCATAGAAAGGGTTCCATATTTTTCTGGATATAACACGCTGCGACAGGTAGTAACACAAGGTCATTCCCAGGAACAGCCCTCCCAGGGCAATGGCAATGGCACCAACAATTTCTGTCACTTCCAGGTGGGGCTTTACAATCTCCAGTCGGTAATAGTTCCCGTGCAATTCCACAGGGGTGGTGAGTTTCCGATATTCGTCCAGTTCATCGTCCACTGGTTCGTAGACCAGGGTATCGGCATAGATCTCCCTTCCTTTTTGAAAGGCTTCCTCGTCTATAAGATAAAAAGTAAAATCGTCCAATGGATTATCTTCCGTAAACGGCGCCCGGGGGTTTTCTTTGAGATAGGCCAGAAGGTTCATTTTCCGGTTATACAATACCTCGTCAACATTTTGCAGGACATTCCAACTCAATACCAAATAGAACAATATGGAAAACCCTCCAAAGAGCACCAGGAAAAAGAATAATTGAATACGGGAAGTATAGGTAAGCAGCTTCATATGACTTTAATTTGGTACCCTACCCCATAGATGTTATGGATCACCACCTGTGCCCCTGCCTTTTTCAGCTTCTGTTTCAGGTTCCGGATCTGGGAGAACAAAAAATCAAAACTCTGGGCCTCGTCCACATAATCGCCCCAGATATATTCGGCCAGGGCTACTTTGGTGATGACCCGTTTGTAATTGCTGACCAGGTGGGCAAGAATGGCATATTCTTTTTTGGTCAGGGAGATAGGGCTTTTATCGTTATTTACACTTACCAGATATTGATCTGGGTCTATGATCAGGTTGGCGAATCGGACCAGCTTATTGGTTTTAAATTGTTTTCTCCGGATAATGGCTTTGATCCGGGCATTGAGTTCGGAGAAATAAAATGGTTTGGTCAAATAATCATCAGCTCCCAGTTCCAGACCTTTTAGTTTATCATCCAACGAGTTCCGGGCGGATAGGATGATAACCCCATCGGTCTTGTCTTCTTTGTGAAGGATTTTCAGCAGGTCGAACCCATTGCCATCCGGCAGGTTGATGTCCAGAATGATACAGTCATAATCGTAGAGTGCGATACGCTCAAGGGCAGATTGGAATTCTGCCGCAGTATCGTACATGAAATCTTCTTTGGAAGCAAATTCTTCCAGACTTCTTAACAATTGGGGTTCATCTTCTACAATAAGTAACTTCATAACACATACAAAGTACGTAATTAATTTTGTAGAAATACTGGCAGGACTTTAGAGATTGTTATTACGTTCCTTTTTGCTCCCGTTCTGTTTAACCCAATGTGGAAAACCTGTAATGGAACACTACACTTCTCAATAAATTATCAGGACACAAAAAGGAGTGGGTCAGGTCTGCTTTAGCCTTACTTCCAATAGAATAAGTAGTACGTAGAATGTATTCAATACAATATTTCCGAAAGTTAAGCTCGCAAAATGTTTCTCGGACAAGGGACGGCATAAAGCCGCTCCTACCTCGCTATTTATTCCGTTTCCTTGCCACTCCAAAATTTTGTCTTCCGCTTGGGTCCATGCTCAAATATTGTTTAACTAAAATCCAAGTATCATGGAAACACAAACAAAACAAAAGCAAACCGGGAAAACTGCGGTAAGGAAGAAAACAAATCCCAACAGTTCCAAAACAGCTGTGAGCAAGAAAGACACTGTCCTACAGATCCTGAACCTGGATATGGCTTCGGTCATTCCCGACCCCTCGCAACCCAGAAAGACCTTTGACGGGGACAGCCTCCAACTGCTTTCCCAAAGTATTAAGGAACATGGGGTACTACAGCCCATCACCGTCCGTAAATCCGGAAGGGATCATATCATCGTGATGGGGGAGCGTCGGTACCGTGCCAGTAAGCTGGCGGGACAAAAGACCATTCCGGCCATCGTCAGGGAATATGCCGACAACGATGTCCTTGAGGTGCAGATCATCGAAAACCTGCAACGCAGGGACGTGGAACCCACTGAAGAGGCCGAGGCCATTGCCTTTCTAATGGATAAGTACAACCCGGCGGAGATTGCAAAACGGTTGGGACGTACCGAAAACTTCGTAAGGCAACGGCTTAAACTGGCAGGGTTGATAGAAGGCTTCAAACACTATGTGAGAAGTGGGGAGATGACCATTTCCCTAGGGGTGGCCGTGGCCCTGTTCGAGGCAGGGGAACAACAGATGATGTTGGAGAGCTTGGACGGGGAGTTCCATGCCAATAGGCTCAAACGGATAGTCGATAACCGGACCTTTGACCTGGCCAACGCCCCTTTTGACCTAACGGATAAAAAACTGCTCCCCAAGGCAGGGGGCTGCACCCTATGTCCGTTCAATGCGGCCAATCAGGGCAACCTGTTCGGGGACGGAAAGATGGTCTGTACCCGAACGGCCTGTTTTGAGAGCAAGAAACAGAAGACCCTGTTGAACCTTATAAAAAGGGCCAAAACGGAACAATTACTGTTGGTTCCCAAGATAAGCCGCTATTGGAAAGATGAGGAACACAACCAGCTGGTGGCTGCCCAGATGGAAAAGCAGGGCCTTACCGTCCACCTTACCGATGCGTTGGAGATCATCGAAGAACCCATTGAACCGACCTTGGACACCATCAAGGAAGAATACCGGCATTACGATTACAGTGATGAAGAGCTACAGGAAGAACTGGACGAAGCCTTGGAGGCTTATATGGAGGAAAGGGAGAGATACGATACCGCCCTTGAACATGGATTTGTAAAGGGCATCCTCCTCCATACCGATACCTATAAGAGCAAGGAGGTTTTCGTGAAGGTTAAGGAAAAGCAGGAAGATATCGAAGATGTACGTTCCGCTCCATTGGAACAACGCAAGATGTCGGAATGCACCCCAGAGGAACAGATTATCAAGATTAATACCCGTGAGGCCCGTAAGAAACAGATCGAGAACAACCGACAGTTCAAGGAAGTGGCTGAAATGGTTCGTATGACGGATTATATCAACATTGATAAGCCCCTGTCCGTTGATGAAATGGTCGCTTTTTCCATCTCCCTGTACGAGAACAATGTCGGCTATTCTGATCAACGGGAGCATTTTCAGGAATTTTTCGGGGACACGACCAATACGACCCGTGAAGAGATTGTCGCCAGATTCAGGAAGGAATTCAAGGAGGAAACCCTCAACAGGCTCATCCGGTTCCTATTGACCAGACAGGTCCACTTTGGGGAGAGCAACCATATGAACAATCTGACCAATAGCTCCTTTTACACGGCCATACAGGAATACCATAAGTCCAATATCGATACGATAGAAGCAGGGTATGCCAAGACACGCAGCAAACGTGAAAAAAGGCTAAAGGAACGGGTGGAAGCACTGCAGCAACAGGACAAGGCCATGGCAGGATAACCATCCATAAATCAAGTATCGGAAGGGTTCGGATTTTTGAACCCTCCCTTTTTTTTGTCTTTCAATAGGGTCAACAGACAAAAGAAACTTCATGACAATCGACCTTTTGGACGATGTCTGGATAGGTTGAGATCACTGTACATTTTTAAAACCCTTTTTGAACTGGGAGAACTGATGGAATCGTTTAATTCCCACCAATATTTCCTCAAGGTAAACCCGCAAAATGTTTCTCGGACAAGGGACGGCATAAAGCCGCTCATACCTCGCTATTTATATCCGTTTCCTTGCCGCTCCAAAATTTTGTCTTCCGTTTGGCAAATCCCTGAAAATATTGTTGAACCATAAAACAGTTATCATGGAACATCCAAACATGCACCAACTTGATTTTGGCTTTGAGGTGGAGCCAACCACCGAACCCAAATCCAAACCCAAATCCTTTAAAATGGCCCAGTCCGATTTTGTCTTCGACTTCATGGACTGCCTGAGCAGTCCCATCATCGTCTTTCCGTCCGCTTGGCAGGATGCCGTACCGCAACTGCTCCTGAAGAACATAACCCTGGCCCGCCTGCTGACACAGATGCAGGGTGAGCGGATGGCCTCCCTGACAGAAGTAGTGGCCTATATGATGCCCAGGACCTTTGAGTCCCCTATGCCGGGTGAATGGGTCAATATCTATACTTGGTGCGGGCTTCATTACGCCAAGACCTTTAAGAATGCCGGACAGATGGAAGCCATGATGGAGATTGCCCCAGAGAACCTGTCCGATTATGAGCAGATCCTGTTGAAACGGCTTAGGGTATGGATTTACGACAAACGGCGCAAAGCCCTTAAGCAGAAACTTAAGGAAGGCAAACCTGCTATCAAGGAAAGTGCCAACCAAAAAAAGCTGCCCCTTTAAGGGATAGCTTTTCAACTTTTACAGATTTGGTCACGGCCTCTATTGGGTCAGGTCATCGACGGTTGCTCCGGGAGCATTTTTCTTGACCGATGCTATCCCGTTTTCCATGGCACTGAAAGAAGAGTACATCTCACTGGTCCCGATAACTTGACCGTTGGATGCCTTTAGGTTAAAGTAGGGGCTTCCTCCCTGGGATTCCAAGCGTTCGAATTTGCTGTCGTCCTGGGAATTGTTTCTCACGGATTCAATGCCATTGGTACAACCGGTCTTGGCCTTGTAGCCTTCGCTGGCAAGGATGTTCTGTCCGTTGGCGGCCTTCAGGCGGAACCTGAATTCACCGCCCCTGTCCTTGTAAATTTCGAATTTTTGCATAAGTATTGGTATTATGATTAATGCTAATAAGGTACCAAAAAAAATTTGATTTATACCAACCGGGCATGATTTATGGATTTCCTGGGTGACGGGCTTATTAAAAAGATGGATGGGCGAATAAAAAGTAATTTACCATCTATGCCATTGCCTATATAATATTGCCGAACAACTCCGATTTATGGCATTTAGATTTATTTGGGCGTGTCACCGCCCGCATTCTGCCCACGCACAATAGCCTCCGCAAAAATGCAAGCGGGTCGGGTCATCCGCTATATCTTTTGTGGTCAAAAAAGACCACAAAAGGATGCCGCTGCTACCCCTCACGCTCTATATACCGTTCAGAAATTGATAGTTTAATAGTACCCTCAGCCCATTCCCCCGCATTCCGTCAAGCCTGTCCCCTCCAATAGAGTAATCCGATTTATAGACCATTCAGCACATTGCCACTACATTTCGCGAAAAGCTACATTTCGGGCAAAGAGCTTCTCTAAAAAGGTCTTGGACACAATCCCCGGTTTTTGCTTTCCACTTCGCTAACCCTTCCCGCTGCTCTGGGAAGGATAGCCTGTCCTGAGCGTAGCCGAAGGGCTCAGTTCCCAAGCCAAAATCGAGAATTAAGTCCGCTTTAAACCCTACTCCAAAAGATTATTCCGTTTTATAAACCGTTCAGCACATTGCCGCTACATTTCGCAAAAAGCTACATTTCGGGCAAAGAGCTTCTCTAAAAAGTCTTGGACACAATCCTCGGTTTTTGCTTTCCACTTCGCTAACCCTTCCCGCTGCTCTGGGAAGGATAGCCTGTCCTGAGCGTAGCCGAAGGGCTCAGTTCCCTAGCTAAAACCGTGAATTAAGTCCGCTTGTAATCGGAAGGTCAAAGCTTTCGTTTTTTTAACAGAATTAACGGCAAATCCTTCTTGGGTCTTTGCTCGATAATTCTTAAAAACAGAACCTTTGCCCCATACATTTTAAGGGGTTTATAATGGATGGAGCCTTTGTTGTTTTTCGGGGCATCGAAAAACAGGCAGGACATAACCAATTCTAATATAACCCCATTTCCTTTTCTCGCTTAACTGCCGGTACGCTCGAACGCAAATGCGCTTAAAAGAATTGCTAATGCCCTTATGGAACTTGTCAAGACTATACAAGTTTCAGGTAAAAATAAGGTTTCTACTTCCTTGAAAATCCAAGGATTTTGCTACGTCGCAGACACTCCTGATTTGTTCCCCAAAAGTCTTGACAAAACCCACTCCATCCATTGTGCTCTGCACGAAAGAAATCATACAAACACCCCTTAAAATTTAATTGCATTCCCATGAAAATGGGAACCTTAAACCAATAGGGGAATTATTAATCTTTTAAACCTTTTTATTATGAGTACAATTAAAAATCACGTACAGTTAATTGGAAATGTTGGACAGGAACCAACAATTACGAACCTTGAAAGTGGCAAGAAAGTAGCCCGATTCTCATTGGCTACCAATGAAAACTACAAAAACAGCAAGGGCGAGAAACAGACGGACACCAATTGGCACACCGTTGTCGCTTGGGGCAAGACTGCCGACATCATCGAAAAGTATGCAGAAAAGGGCAAGGAAATCGCTGTGGTCGGAAAATTAAAGACGCGAACCTATACCACCAATGATGGCGACCAACGCTATGTAACCGAAGTGGTAGCCGATGAAATCCTGCTATTGGGTAGTAAGTAAAAAGGAAAGAGGGCACTAATACCAGTTTTCAATTAGTTTGTGCCCTCTTCTTTTCATCATTAATTCTAAAAAAGAGATAACAATGAAAGCACAAGTTAACGAAATAAAAGAAGGATTGCAATATTTTCACGGTTCTGAAATGTTCTATCAAATCCCATTGATACGCACCCGCTTTACGAGCGGGTTGAAATATTTAGCCAATGTAGCGGAATGTTTTTGGCTAATAACCGATGTTTCCGTAATCGCCAAAAGTCTGTTGAACCGAAGCCGCTTTATCACAATAGATTTTAAAAGGCTATCGGAAGAAGAAAAGGATAATGCAGGCTATGAAGCTGAAATAATTTATAGCGATGGAAACGGCAATGTACTTGAAAAGCATAGATATAATGTTACCGATTTTCCTTTGGATGAACTGCGGTTGTACTTTGTGAATGATACGTTGATGTTGCCAAATGAATATTGAGATAAAAAATATTGAATTTGAAAAATGGTTGGAAGATGGGCAAGACCTCGGGGATTATCCCGATGGTTTTGACCCAGACCTATACGACCTGTAAGCAACCCAAAATTTAAAATGATGGTCTATCTTAATTATAACAACCTCGACACAGAGACCCAAGAGCGTTTGCTTTCCATGTCCAAAAAGGAAGTGGAAAAGCGCTTTGGGGAGCAACTTAGGAACTATGCCAGGGAACACTATGTAAATTACAAAACCCTGTTGGAAGAAGAAGCGATACGAAATCTATACAATTACAAGTATATTTTCAATATCTGAACACCAAATTGAACCAAACAAGCCCATTTATTATGATGGGCTTTTTCTATGTCCAATACGTTGAAAAATGTATCTTTAGAGGGTTGCACAGCAATATCTTTTGGTCATTGCCAATCCAGATTATCTGGTGATTTGACTTTCCTTAAATGACCAATCCATAAACAAGAAATGGGGCATCCAACATGGGTTGGGTGTCTGAAAATTTTGGTCTGCCTTTGGCAGACGAAATCGAAGAGCAAGAGGGTAACACGCAGAGCGGTGTTACGGATATCGATTTGACTGTAAAAAGCTTATAATCAGCTATTTAATAATAAGTAAATAATTGACAATCAAGGGCTTTTACAGTAAATGCGGCCAAATCGCCTATAAACAGGCAGTTTTTTACAGTAAAAATGGAAGATGCTTACCAAAAATATCGTTTTTCCGCTATCAGTATCAAAAAGGAAGTGGCGGCACGCTTTCGGGAATTTTCCCGTTTGGTGTCGGACTCCCATACCAGTACCTTGGAAACGGTCATGAACTTTTTTGAGTGGAACGATCTTTCCCCTAACGATGACCTTGGTATCAAGAACAACCGAACCAACAAACGCATCAATGCAGTCATTGCCATCCTGAAAAATATCGAGAAGCACCAGACTCTACCCACTAAAGCAATGCTGGATACCCTCTTTCAGGAAATGTCCCAAGAGGAAGGTCGCGAAGAAAAAGAAGAAGATTTTGATTTTGGAACACCCGAACCTTTTTCCAGGGATACTGAAATGGAACATTACCGGAACCGCTACGAAGAAATGCAACAACAACTTGGAAATTATAAAAACCGAGTAGAAAATTTATTGGATCAACTGACCTACGTAAAGGGAACTTTTGGCAAAGGGCATTATAAACTGGACATGGACAAAAGCGAATTTGAAAAACTAAAAAAAGGACTGTAGAATGTATATCACCATCACCGCACAGAAGCTTGAGGGCAATTATGCCCAAAGTGCCGCCGATTTTGTGGACTATCTCGAAAAGGAAAATGAAGGAAAAACTACCGTCGAAATGGAACATTTCTTTGACCAGTTCGGAGATGAAATATCCGCGAAGGAAGTGATTGAGGAAATAGACGGAAACACGGCCAAACTGAAAAAGACCGAGCCCAAGTTCTATTCCATTACACTAAATCCAAGTGCGCGGGAACTGAAGGCCATACAGGATTCTCCCGAAGCTCTGAAACAATATACCCAGGAAGCCATGAAAGAATATGCCAAGGCCTTCAATAGGGAAATTGATGGCAAGCCTGTAAGGGTGGAGGATATTAAATACTATGCCAAGGTGGAACGGCAAAGGACCTTTAAGGGCAACGATAAACAGATTATCGAAAACCAACCCTATGCTACCAAGATACTGCAAATCAAAAAGGAAATCCGAAGCATAGAACGTGGGGAAAGTATGGGGAACATCAGAAAACTGCAAAAGGACATCCAGCGATTGGAACGGGAAGCTCCACATCAACTGAATGGAAAACGCATCGTTAGGGACATACCCAAACCGGGACCACAAAGCCATATCCATATCATCGTAAGCCGTAAGGATGCCTCCAACCGATATAGTCTTTCGCCTGGGAGCAAGTACAAGGCTTCCGAAGTGGAAATGAACGGCAAGACCGTCAAACGGGGTTTTGACAGGGACACCTTTGTCAAAAATGCAGAAAAGACTTTTGATGGCATGTTCGGGTACAAACGGAACTATGTAGAGACCTATGCCGCACGTAAAACCTTTTTAAAGAATCCCAAACTGTATTTTTCCATGATTACGAAGCTCCCCACCAACGAAAGGGCGGTTGCTTTTAAACTGCTTCAAAAATCAGGGGTCAATACAGCTTTGCTCAGCATTCCGACCAATAAGCTCCAGCTTACCATGAAGGCTATAAATACACTGAAAAAGGGGATTGGCAAGGCCATTGAATCAGGCTCCATAGGGATATGAACTGGCAAATTGAACATATTATTCTTTACATTATTGTCCCAACATTGTTCGTGGGCACGGTACTCTATGGATTGTTGTATGGTGAAAAGGGCGAACGAACCGATAAAAAATATAAGGTACGGTTCAAGTTAAGGAACGGTAGTTTCAAGGCGGACAATATAAGGCGGGGCGCTTCTGTCATTGGTTCGGCAGGCAGTGGCAAGACCGAAAGCGTAGTCTATAATTTTCTGCAACACTTCAGCAAGCACGGCTTTTGTGGGGTCATCCATGATTACAAGGATTTTGAACTTACCGAAATCGCCTACCCCTTGTTTAAGGAGAGGAACGTTAAATTCTATACCATTGCCTTTGATGTGATACATTATCGGGTAAATCCAATTGCTCCAATGTATCTACCCAATGAGGAAAGTGTCAACGAAGTTTCTAGGGTACTCATGGAAAACCTGTTGGAACAGAACCTATCACAAAATACTGGGAGCAACAAATTTTTTTCCGATGCTGTTGAGGGGCTTTTGAGCGGTATGATATGGAAAATGAAAACTACCTATCCTGAATATTGTACGCTTCCCCATATCATTGCTTTGTTCCAATCGGTAAGTACTAAAAAGCTCGTGGCCTTTCTAAATTCTGATTTGACCTCCAGAAGTATGGCCGGTGCCTTTATCAATGGTATCGAATCGGAGAAACAAACGGCTGGGGTCAAAAGCACCCTGGCCAATGCCTTTAAGAAGATCAGTTCCCAAAAGTTGTTCTATGTCCTATCAAAGGATGAAGTTCCCTTGGATATCAATAACCCCGAACACCCTTCTGTGGTTTCCCTTGTCAACCATCCGAAATATGATTCCGCTTATTCCCCGGTGATTGCGATGGTGATGCACACCATTATCAAACAGATGAGTGTACGAGGTCGTGAACATTCTTTTTTGTTGATGGAAGAGGCACCGACCCTGAAACTGCCCAATATGCACCGTATCCCTGCAACGCTCCGAAGTTATGATATCTGTACGGTGTATGTGATGCAGGACAAGGTACAGAACGATCTGCTATATGGTGACAAGGCCAGTAAGGCCATACTGAGTAATTTGTCCTATCAGTTTTTTGGGAAGGTCAATGACCCCGATACCGCCAAATATTATGAACTCTTTTTTGAGATCATCAAAAAGCCTACACATAGTGTCAGTAAAAGTAGTGGGCTCAGCTTTGAGAGCCGTATTACAAAAGGGGAAAAGGAAGTATCGAAGCGGAGAGCAGATTTATTCTTCAGATTAAGGCAAGGGGAGTTTATCGCTTTTGCAGATGGGAAGGACAGAAAGGTATGGTTTAGAAGACCAGTTGTTCAAAAGGCATTGCCATCTCCAATGGATGTATCTCCCTCAGATTTGGAAGCCAATTACAGGAAAATCCACTCCGAGGTCCTATCAATGTTCAAATAATAAATAGTTACTTTATGGAATAGGGAAATTTAAGGAATAATAAAAATAGATTGAATACAAAAAGCGGTAATTTCAAATTTCAGGGAAATTTAAACCATCTAATGATGTTATTTGAAAAAAATGTCATACATACATATATAATTGTGTGATTTTTTATATATTGGAACCATTATTGTTAAATTTGCGATTCTTCAGATAGCTTTCGTTTGGAGTCTCACAAATTTTTTGAACCACTAATAAAACTTAGTTATATCAAGGTTTATTAATAGCAATTGTACTTTTGGTTCTGCTTAGTCTCTCTCATCTCAAATTTGAGCAGAACCAGAAAGTATACAAAAAGTTTGTAAAACATACACTCTTAATTATAATAAACAGCAAAGTCTCTTTTGTAGAATATTACTAAAATAGTAGTTTACTTTATAGGTCATTTTTGTCTGATAAAACTTTTGCAATTCCCTTTAAATACAGTTATAAGGGCTTTAACCCATGTAAAAGATTTTTTCGAAGTTTAGAAACGGGCACAGCTATTAATTTATTTTTCAATTATAGTCAAATACTCCAAATCTCTATTGTTCCATTTCATTAGTTCATCATCATTAAGTGGTTTAATTGAGATTATGTCAAACCGCTTTTTGACGTTTCCTGTTTCATCAACTTCATGTTTCTTGGTATCAGATTTTAGTAATTTCAATCTAATTTTTACCATATCATCTTTTAAAACTTCTGTAGGCAATATATCCTGATAGGATTTTAGTCCTAACGCTTTCGCGGCTCTTGATAACATTCTCATATTGTATTTAGCCCTACTCTTGGGATTTTCTATTTGTCCTAGATACCCTTCAGATACTCCAATACGCTGTGCCAATTCTACCTGATCTATGTAAGGTGTTGACTTTACTCTTAATTCCCTTAATCTTTCAATTACATAAAAGTCAATATGAGATATTATAATTTCGATAATCATTATGCATATATATAAGTATGTGAATCACGGTATTTGATAAACATTATTCACATATATATGGCTGTGTAAATATTTTTTAATATATTAGCTATAGATTATTTATTTTTGCGATTCTTCGTATAGAACATATTTGAAGCTTTCGCTTGGAGTCTCACACTGAAAACTGGTAATTTTTTGCACTTGAGATGATAAGCAGATTGCTCACGACCCGGGCGTGGGCTCTCTTATCGGTGCAAGGTATACCAGTACCCCAGTGTGATAAGTTGAGTTCCGCGCTCTTTTTTTGGGCGATACTCAACAATTCTTAGCACTGGTTTTTTTGGTTTTTTATGAACATCGCAAGTAGTAATGGCAGATTTGTAAAACCAAATGTTCAGAATTATTGCGTTTTAATAGACCATACCTAAAATCCATAGAGGCCAATTATCCCAACCATGGGAGTGGTCTTGTCTATCGGTCCGGTAAAACCAATTACGAACTACTTTTTATAAAGAAGCCCAAATGCCCTATATAGGCTAATTGTTATGGGATTCACGATATACACTTTCCGGAATACGACACCTTTTCTTATCCCATAGCGAACAACCCTTCCATTTTTAATTGCCTCCGGACAAACAAACACATTCATAGCCTAAAGCCATGCTCTAGAGCTTTTGGACAGACCTTCATTTTTTAAGGTTTGACAAGCTCCTAGGCTAACTATTCATAATGTTTAACCAAAAATCCCATTGCCTATGCACAGATAATTAACAAAAAAACCTCCTAACCAAACTTTCGCACGGTCTTGATAGGAGGCCATTAATCAAACAAAAATTTTGTTCAACCAATACCAAAATTATGAAAAAAATACCGATAAGCACGGGTAGGGGACGCCTGTTTTTCGCCCTGTACATTGTATGCTCTCTATTTCTAATAAATACAATTACAGCAAGTGCCTTATTACCAATTCCATTGGTCGGATTCCAAGACCAACAGGCCTTGATTACAGGCACAGTTACCGATTCCCAAGGAAAGCCAGTGCCTGGAGTACATGTATTGGTACAGTCCACTTCAACAGGCAGCATTTCCGATTTGGATGGTTCCTATACCATCCGCGCCAAAGCGCAAGATACCTTGGTTTTCTCGGCCATGGGTTTTGCAACCCTTACCGTTCCTATTGATGGTAGAACGGAAATCAACATTCAATTGAAGGAGGATGTGGCCCAATTGGATGAAATAATTCTCAATGCCGGCTACTATTCCGTAACGGATAAAGAGAGGACTGGGAACATAGCTTCCATCAAGGCAGAAACCATTGAAAAGCAACCGGTGGGCAATCCGCTTGCTGCCATGCAGGGACATTTATCTGGCGTCAACATTGTCCAATCCACAGGGGTTCCCGGAGGAGGATTCAGTATTGAAGTTCGTGGTAGAAACTTTATCAATGGGGTTTCCGATCCTCTTTTCATCGTGGACGGCGTTCCTTATGGTTCCCAATCATTGGGATCGGTTGATGTATCGGGACAGATAACAGGAGGGAATACCAGCCCACTCAATGCCATTAACCCCAATGATATAGAAAGTATCGAAGTGCTAAAAGATGCTGATGCAACCGCCATTTATGGTTCTAGGGCAGCCAATGGCGTTGTTTTGATTACAACAAAAAAAGGGAAAGTAGGAAAGACACAGTTCAAAGCGAATCTTAGCAGCACTTTGGGCCAAGTATCCAATTTTCTGGATTTGATGAATACCGAACAATATTTGGAGATACGAAAGGAAGGAATTACAAATGATGGCTTTGGTGCGTTTTTGGATGACCCTGCATTCGATTTTGTCTGGCCTGATATTAAATCTTGGGACAACAGCCGTTACACCGATTGGCAAAAGGAACTTATCGGTGGCACCTCCTACCGAAACAATGCACAGGTTTCTGTTTCAGGAGGCAATGCCCAGACAAGGTTTTTGATCAGTGGCGCCTACCAAAAGGAAACAACCGTATTTCCCGGAGATGCCAATTATAAAAAGGCAACCGTGCACAGTAATATAAATCACCGTTCCGAGAATGACCGGTTTATGTTAAATCTGTCCACTATGTATTCCAACGAGAACAATATTATGCCACGGTCGGACTTTACTTCGTTGGCCTATAGGCTGGAGCCCAATGCACCAGAGGTTTACGATGCCGAGGGCAACCTGAATTGGGAGAACAATACATGGGACAATCCCTTGGCCTCATTGGAGGAACGGTACGAGGCAAAAATAAATACCCTGATCGCCAATGCGCTGATCTCATATACGGTTTTGCCAAATCTGGAACTGAAGTCCAGTTTGGGCTTTAACAGTTATGGGCTGGACTCTTATAGAACCTTGCCAAGTTCGGCAAGAAATCCGCAATTGGGGTTCACGCCCCAAAATTATTCGACCATAACCACCAATGGTTCCCAGCGACAGTCGTGGATAGTAGAACCACAGCTTAACTGGAAGAAAGAATGGGACAAGGCCAAGCTTGATATATTGGTCGGCACGACCTTCCAACAGGAAACCACCCAACAATTTGTACAAAAGGGCACGGGGTTCCCAAATAATAGTCTCCTGCTGAATTTAACTGCGGCAGAAATTTTGGAAGTGCTACAAGATGCCGATAGTGAATATAATTACAATGCCATTTTTGGTCGTCTGAACCTGAATCTGTTCGGTAAGTACATCCTTAACCTGACAGGACGAAGGGATGGCTCCTCAAGATTCGGCCCGGAAAGACAGTTTGGTAATTTCGGGGCACTAGGTGTGGCTTGGCTCTTTTCGGAAGAAGCTATTTTTAACGAAAGTTCGCTCTTGAGCTTTGGAAAGTTGCGTGCCAGTTATGGGACTACTGGAAGCGATAATATTGGGGACTATAGATTTCTGGATACCTATAACATTACGGGATTTGATTATGATGGTACAACCGTTTTACAACCAACAGGGATATTCAATCCATTGTTCGGTTGGGAAGCGAACAAGAAATTGGAAGCAGCTTTGGAACTTGGCTTTTTCAATGACCGATTGTTTATCAACACCTCATGGTACAGAAACCGCTCCTCAAATCAGCTTATTGGAATCCCATTAGCAGCGACAACAGGCTTTTCGGAGTTGACCGGAAACTTTGATGCAACCGTTGAGAATTCGGGTTTTGAAGTTGATGTAAGGACGGTCAATCTTCAAAATGGGAATTTTAAATGGACAACTACATTTAACATAACAGTACCAAAAAGTAAATTGGTAGAATTCGATGGTCTGGAAATGTCCACCTTTTTCGATCGGTTCATCATTGGCAAACCACTGACCATTATTAAACTATACAATGCCTTGGGGGTTGATCCAGAAACAGGTATCTACCAGTTTGAGGATTATAATGGTGACGGTAACATCAGCAGTTTGGAGGACAGGCAATGGGTAGAAGACTTCGCCCCTAAGTTTTATGGTGGGTTTGGAAACACCTTCAGTTACGGTAACCTAACTTTAGATCTGTTCTTTCAGTTCAAGAAACAAAAAGCATTCAATGAACTGACCTTTGCTGCAACCCCAGGGTATCGGGGGAATGCCCCAGTAAGCTTGTTGGATCGTTGGCAACAGCCGGGAGATACCAACCCCATCCAAATGGCATCCGGTGGACTGGCCTTTGGGGAAGATACGGGAGTACTTCAGCAACGAAGCAATGCAGCCGTGTCGGATGCATCCTTTATCCGGTTGCGGAACATATCCCTAAACTATAAGGTGCCAACAGCTGATAGCAGTCTGGATGTCAATGTGTACCTACAGGGTCAAAACCTGTTAACATTAACCGACTATAGCGGTCCTGACCCAGAGCAACCCTCTAGTACACGCTTGCCTCCTTTGAGACAGATCACCCTTGGGCTACAAGTAGCATTTTAACCTTAATACCCAATATTATGAAACATTTAAAACATAGTACATATACAATAAAGTCTAAGAATGGGCTTTCATCTATATGGAAATTCTTGCCAAACTGACCCATGTAATCCTGCGAAAGTGACCCACTGAATCCTATTTAAAGTGACCCAGGTATTCCTGTCTAAATTGACCCACCTCTAGAAAGAGCATGTATTAAATAACTTGTATGGTTATAATCAAGAAAAATAACCATGGCAAACACACATTTAGACATGCGAAAAATCAAACAATTATATC
>Ga0208180_1000367_pt1 | contig 40283 bp, 43 predicted proteins | sample MalvireepMed_s16_FD_184241 | JGI IMG/M metagenome (GOLD analysis project Ga0208180, IMG submission 184241) | Marine viral communities from the Global Malaspina Expedition - Malaspina viral metaG DeepMed_s16 (SPAdes) (version 2) | ecosystem: Environmental > Aquatic > Marine > Oceanic | place...
GCCGATCCTAGCTTCTGAGGAAATCAAGAATGCCACTCAAGCATTCCGGTCGATCTATGAAAGCAAGCCTTCAGCTGCGCACGCAACCTACCAGCGTTGCCGGGACAATCTCAACGCAGTCTTCGGAGAAGTTCTGAACGAAATACACGAGCAGTGGCCGTCGAAGAGCATTTCGAGACGGTCATCTGACACGGCAGGGAGTGTTGCAGCGTGAGCCGTCGTTCATTGATTGGCGAGGCCCTCGCCTCCCCTGCCCCTGACCAGCCTTCCGTCTCTGAAGCCAAGGACGCTGCAGGGGCAACCGCATCGCGCAATTTCACAACACGTCGGCTTGAAGGCTTCACGGAAGCAGCGCGGATGGTCAAGCGCCCGACCATCCGGCTCAAACCTGCAGAATGTTCGATCTGGCCGGGAAACGCCCGTGATTACGAACAGCTCACCGAACCCCGTTTGCGATCTCTGATTGAATCGATCCAAGCAGAAAACGGGAACCGCATCCCAGTAGTCGTGCGCCGGAAACAGCAAGGTGAGCTGCAGTACGAACTGATCATTGGCACAAGGCGCCACTGGGCTGTCGCGTGGCTCAACGCCAATCACTACCCGGATATCGAGCTCGTCGCGATTATCGAAGACCTCGATGACGAAGCTGCGTTCCGCCTTGCTGATATCGAGAACCGCGAGAGGGAAGATATCTCAGATTTAGAGCGCGGTTTGAACTACAAGGCAGCAGTCGATACTTATTACGATGGCCTTCAGGCCCGGCTTGCTGAACGCGTAAAGATCTCGAAATCTACGCTCGCCCGGTACATCGGCCTGACAGAGATCCCGCAAACAGTCGTAAGCGCATTTGCGTCGCCAATGGAACTTCAGGTGCGGTACGGTGACAAGCTTCTTCCAGCCATACGCAACCCATCGCTGCGCCCCAGGATGGAGGAAGCAGCAAAGCAGATCGCTGCGGAACAAAGTTTCCGGCAATCCGGAGACGAAGAGCCAATTTCTGGCCCTCAGGTTGTTGTCCGTCTGCTCAAGGCAGTTTCGGGCAGGCCTGGCCGTGTTCAGAAAGCCGTAATCGAAGCGGCGGGATCGTCCATTGGTGTCATCGAAAAGGATCGTGCACGAGGGCTTACGATAACGATCAACCCCACTGATTTGAGCGCTGACGAAATCCTCGATGCATTGCGCCCTTTGATTGAGAAGGCAAAGATTCTAAAAAGGCCTGCCCCATGAAGGAGGGTTTCGGACCCACCTATGGCCATGTGTTCACCACTCTGAAAATATGGTTTTTATCGTTGCATTTCATATGTTTAGCTAACTTGTCCCACATGTGGGACAGAGGCAGATTTACTGGGCGAAGGACGTGAGCGAGAAAGATCAGTCCTCCTCCGGTCGCCGGGTGCAGTTCGAGATGTTCTTCACGCTGCCTGATTTCAGCGACATCTCGCTGCGGGACTATCAGGAGACCATGCAGCGTCCTTTCTTCAGCCTTTCGAAGAAGAAGCGCCTGAAACCCATTGAGTACCTCAGTCCGGATAAGTCGGTCACCGTGCATGTATCAGCCAACCCAGCCTATGGGATGGCGACCATCTGGGATGCAGATATCATGATCTATCTGGCGTCCCACCTCAACGAATTGCGCGAGCGGGGTGACAACGACCTGTCGCCGACCATTCGTGTTCAACCTGGCGATCTTCTCAAGCGAATCTGCTGGGGTGTAAGCGGGCGCGCCTATGAGCGACTGATCGCAGCGCTTGATCGCCTTCAGGCCACGACGATCAAGACGAACATCCGAGCGAACTCCAAATCCCGCGAGACCACATTTTCGTGGATCGATAGCTATACTCATCTCGTTGATGAGCGAACCCAGCGTTCGCTTGGGATGGAAATCACGCTTTCTAAGTGGTTCTTCGACGGGGTCATGGACAAGCGAAATGTCCTTGCGATTTCGCCTCTGTATTTCGAGATAACGAGCGGACTTGGGAAATGGCTCTACCGCGCAGCTCGCAAGCACGCTGGTGGCAATGGGCCAGAAGGTTTCACGATTGGCTTCGAAACTCTTCATCAGAAAAGCGGCAGCGAAAGCTCCCTACCCTCGTTCAAGAACAAGATTCTTGAATTGGCGCGAGCTAACAACCTGCCGGATATCAGTCTGGAGGTCATTGGAGCAGAGACGCCGCGTCCAAAGCTGAAGATGGTGATGCGTCGCCATCTCGAAAAACCTTCTGGAAAAATCGAGGATAGTGGCTCTGTCACCACGGAGAGCAGAGCCCAGCGCATTCAGCGCGCAACCCCCGAAAAGGCAGCCAAGGTCAGCCCTCCGCCGGAATTCGTTGATCCTGCCCTCGTGCGCAAACTCCTTGCAACAACGAGTGCGAGCTTGCGCCCCGAACAGCAAGCCGATGCATCAGTTGCATTGGACCGCAACGCAAGCCAATCTCAGTCACGACGGAGGGGAGGGGGCGCGCAGGACACTCTTGATCCCGAAATCTATCAGGCCATCCGTTCTGAATGTCCTGGTTGGGATCTCGATGTGCTGATGCGGCAATTCGATTCCTTTCTGAACAGCAATCCCCATGAGTTGCCAAGGAACTACTCGAAGCGGTTCTACGGCTTCATGAAGAAGCACCACGAGCGCAACAAGCATACGCTTCCGGGCTTTTGAAGGTCGCGCCCGTCTGTGGGACGGGTTATGTGCGCCCGGCGCGCTAGTAGCGCCGTCGCCCATCTTCAGACCGGTGACAGTCTGCGGCAAGCATCGCGATTGATCGGAAATATAAGAACGGTCTCATGATGTACGCCCGATACCGAACGTGTTTTCGGGAATCACGCCACTTACCCCGCCCAATCAGAAAACTACGTCTACATTCGGCACCTGCTAAAGAATTGCCGACAAGACCCAAGAGCACCAGCATTGAACACTCCGCGAGTGCTTCAGCCGGTCATCTTTGACTGAAATCAGCCATCTAACGTGGAAAGGTCGGACCAGCTTGCAGATCGCCTAAGCCTCCACTTCGGGCACAGCTTCCAAGAAGCGCGATGGGTCAGCCGGCAAGCTGGAGGAAAAAGGACGCCGCCAAAAGCCATTCCCGAAAACACGTTCAACCGGAGATACCAGATTTCCGAAAACACGTCCGTTTCAGCCTCGGGGCAAATGGCGATCAGAAAGTTTGGGATCGACGCACCATATGTGAATCGGAACGCTAACTGATCCTATGGCCTCACGCTCTGAGCCGCGCTTTCAAGGTTATCAACAGGGCAGGGAGGTGGCCAACGTGTGATCGGGCATCAGATGACGTGTTATTAGAATCTGGCGGTCGTGCTATCAGAAACCGAACATCGTGTTATCAGATTCGACATAGCGACCCCGACTCGCGAGAAATCAGGAGTTTGCAGGCTGATGGCGAGCAGGTAACCTCTTAACCTTAGAATCTAAATCCCCTAACGTTTTCGCCTGCGGCGGATTTGTTATTGATTTGATTCAAGATTAAGGAAGAACGCGCTCTCGCTTCGAGAATGACCTCGCCCGAGAGACGCGCAAATTCCATAAGAATCAGACGTCCGCAACTGAGCGGCAGTCACAGCCTCAGGATCGATTCCTTGAATCACCATAGAGACCTGTGATTCAAACTTCCGATTGGCCTAGCTCCAGGTTGCTGTCGCATACTCCTTCGTATGTTAGAGCATGATCAGAGCGAGTGTCACATTTGGCTCGAAGCCAAAAATCCCGATCTCAATGTTGCACGGCGCTATGCCATATCTCGAAGCCAAGATCTGTTCGGTGTTGTGGTTGTTGAATTCTCGTGGGGACGGATTGGAACGCGTGGACAGCGACGTAAGTTGTCATTCGCTGACCCGGGCAGGGCGAAAAAGTTCGTAGAGCAGCTGCTGCGCCGCAGAGCGAGCTCACAAAATCGAATTGGCGTTTGCTACCGGGAAGTTTTCCGGGGTCCATGACACGTTCACGTGTCCGTTCGGACGATTGCGCCATCGGAAGTTCGAAGACTGGCCATGCCGGCAGTCACCATAGCCGTAACTGATTGTGACGCGGTTCGCTTGGTCACCTCAAGGCCTCTGGCAAGCTCCGCACGGGTAAGAGGTCCGATGCCGGCTACAAGACGCCAAGCCAGGGGAGCCGTCGACGAGGCGTAAAGGCCTGAAAGTGCTCCCTCAGCCTGCAGGTGAGCCCTTTGCATGGCACGGAGGTCTGCGGCTGCACTCTCAGCAGCAGCCTGAAGCGTACGACGTAATAGGACGGGCAGGGGATCCTCGTGAAGTTCACGGAACAGAGCCCGCGGCATGACCCCAGCAAGCGCCATTGGCGCCGAGCCCAGCCCAAACAAGTGTGGCCGCATGGCCGCCGCAAGCGACGCAGCCCAGGCCGCCCCCCGCGGCGCCGAACGTGTGACCGCGAACCCACCGACCTGAAGCATCTCGCTGCCGCCTTCGAGAAAGTCGATTTCTTCAGTTCGCAGCTCCGCCAACCATTCAAGCAGGGTCCCCATCGGATCACGGGTCGGCAGCACCGCATCGAGCCGTTCGAGCGCACGATCGGCGGGCAAGTAGGCCTCGCTGAACCCTTCAGAGTGACATTTGGCGGCCATGACCAGCTTGGCGGCATGGGCGAGGGGAGGGTGACCTCGCCGGCTGATCCACGACAAGAACTGACGGCGTTCTTCGGAATACCACGAGCGCACAAGCTCGTCGGCCTCAAGCCCCGGATTGTGTTCAATTCCAAGATTATCAAACGGATAATCGCGCACATGCATGCGCCAGAGGCGCCGGAGTGAGGCCAGCGCAAGGCATTCGGACAGCTCGGGTGAGATGAAGGGGAGGGCGCCTTCGATGCGGGCAAGCGTCAGTTGCCAGGGTGCTGGGGCGGATGCCATCGGCCAGATAGTATATAAATGGCCTAAAAAGTATACCCAGCTTGTACGGTGCCTTTGCTGTCCGATAAGCGCCCTTCACGGACGACACGCTAATCTATATAAGGAGGGCGAAATTCACTGCGATGTCGTCCCGGGCCGAAGGCAAGGGCAGGGCACAGCAGCCGCATTGAAGCTGGAGGAGTGTCGCCTTGGATGATGACAGCAGCAAGGCCTTGAGGCATTCGGATGAAGTTGCGCTCGCGCCCTTGGGGAATGCGATCCCGTCGCAGCTAGCGGCTGAGATCGAAGCGGCCCGCTCATACCGGGCGCGCTCCAAGGCGGCCAACACTGTCCGAGCCTATGACAGCGACTGGCGGCAGTTCGAAGAATGGTGCTGGACGCGTGATCTTGAGCCTATGCCGGCTATGCCGGAGGCCGTGGCCACATACCTTGCCTCGCTGGCACAGGCGGGGAGGGCGGACAGCACCATCGGGCGGCACCTTGCCGCCATCGCCTGGCACCACAGGCAGGCAGGGCAGGTCGCACCCCAGCATCGCGATCCGCGTGATGTCATCGGCGACACACTTGCCGGGATCCGGCGCGAGCAGCGCGCACGGCCGACGCGCAAGAAGAGCGCAATTCTAGCAGCTGATCTGGCTCGGATGATCGCCGCTGTTGAAGGTCACAGTCCGCGGGCGATCCGTGACCGTGCAGTTATGGCGCTTGGGCTCGCTGCGGCGCTGCGGCGTTCTGAATTGGTGGCGCTTCAGCTGGCTGACCTCGAGTTGGTGCGCGAGGGTCTCAAGCTGACGATCCGGCACTCCAAGACCGATCAGGAGGGGGCAGGGCAGGTCATCGCAGTGCCCTCCGGCAAGGTGCTCAAGCCCGGTCCGCGCCTCAACGAATGGCTCGGCGTCAGGGGAGGGGAGGCGGGTCCGCTATTCTACCGCACCAATGCTCAAGGCTTGATGACGAAGGAGCCGATGTCGGATCGCTCGGTTGCCCGGTTGATCCAGCGCTATGCCGAAAAAGTTGGGCTCGATCCTGCAGCAGTCGGTGCGCACTCGCTGCGCTCAGGGTTCCTGACCGAGGCAGCCAAGGCGGGGGCCTCATTGCCGAAGATGCAGGAGGTATCGCGGCAGAAGAAGGTCGAGGTGCTGCTTGGCTATGTCCGCGATGCAGCGCTGTTCGACAACCATGCCGGTGAGAGCTTTCTATAGAGAAACTAGGCTATGGAATGTTGGCTTGCTCCACGATGGTCCGTGGTTTCAGGTAACCTTACAGAGCCTCGCATATGTCAGAGGCATCATCGTGATAGGTCTGCTAGGGCTGCATCGCGATTAATTGATTACACCGCAGGAAAATTTCATTAGATTCCCCAGGTAGCCGATTTTGACCCTGCCGATTGAGTGACTGAAACATAGAAAATGGCCCGCGCTGATCATCTCGTCTCACTCGTTCGCGCTAGCGTTGCTGGCGACCGTGAGACTCTGCGTGCAGCAGCCGAGGCCATTGCGGCGGACGAGCGGGCCAAAAATCATCATATCGTTGCTGACCGCATCGAACGCGCGCTAAGCACCGTGCCGGTAACACCGCCGCCTCTCACGACCTCCCAGCCTCAGGTCGGTCCAGGTCGCGACACGATCATTGAAATCGAAGCGCGGGTTAGATTTGACGATTTGCTGCTTTCGTTGCCAGCGCGCGAAAATGGGCGTCAGCTGATCGAAGAGCACATGCGCGCTGATGTTTTGCGCGCACATGCCTATGAGCCGCGCCATCGGATCCTGCTTTCCGGCCCACCTGGAAACGGAAAGACCTCTTTCGCCGAAGCAATCGCGGAGGCGCTCGGTCTCCCCTTCTTCGTCGTGCGCTATGACGCCCTGATTGGCAGCTATCTCGGCGAGACCAACGCCAGGCTGCGCAAGCTGTTCGACTATGTGCGTACCCAGCCAAGCGTTCTGTTCTTCGACGAGTTCGATGCCATCGGCAAGGAGCGCGGGGACACCCACGAGACCGGCGAGATCAAGCGCGTGGTCTCGTTCCTGCTCATGCAACTCGATCAGTTGCCGCCATATGTGATAGTTATTGCGGCGACGAACCATGCCGAGCTGCTCGACCGTGCGGTATGGCGCCGTTTCCAGATGCGGTTGGCCTTCCCCGAACCTGATCGCAAACTTCTAGAGGTGTTTCTCGACCGCGTCATTAGCGGTTGGCCGGAGGCGCCACGCATGACGGTACAGAAGCTCGCTGCCTGCCTCGGCGCGGTCAGCTATGCCGAAGCGCTCGACCTGTGTCAGAATGTAAGGCGCAGGCAGATATTGGGTTTGGGGGAGATCAGTATCGATGATGCGCTCGCAAGAGAGCTTGAACTTTGGAAGTCGCGCGTTCGGCCCGAGAATATAGATGCCGAGCGATCCGACAAAACCCCTGCTGAGGCTGACACCAGACCAGCCAAGACAACGCCCCGCCGGCCAGCAAAAATTCCCCCGGCCACCTGAATCTTTTCCCCGGGGTCGTCAGCAAGCCACATTCGCGCCGAAATTCGACCGCTTGGCCCAGGCTTTGGCGCGAGATCCGGGCGGCCTCGAACTGCGTGCAGATCCGGCTGCCCTGGCACCTGAGAGATTGCTCGTCTTCGAAGTCCGTGGCTCGGTGAACAATTTTGCCTCAGCCGTTCAGCGCGTGCCCGGCCTCGAACTGATCGACGAGGAGGAGTTAGGCAGCGACGACGACAAGGAGCCCGTTGCCTACCTCCTTGTTCCGGACGCACGCGCGCTCGCAGAACTGCTCTCTCTTTGGAGGCGCTGGAACGCCGATCAACTGCAATTCGGGGAGACGCCGTGGCGTGGCGTGTTCGAACTGCTTCGCGATCTGCGACCATGGGGGCCGCAGGACAGGGTCCAACGAATCGACGCCAGTTTTCTCGCCGAGGAGATCGAGGAGCGCGGCGAGGACGAGCTTGTCCCGCTGGAGATCGAGTTGATTTACCGAGCCTCAGAGGTTCAGGCCCAGGCACGGGAAGATGAAGTGCGCGCGGCAGTGACCGCACGCGGCGGGCAGATCATCTCGCGTGCCCGGCTGCCCGAGATCGCCTATCATGCCCTGCTCGTGGATTTGCCGGTACGCGCGATCCGGGAGATCATCGATCAGGCGGAAGGCGGCATCGCCAGCCTCGAGCCTGTCATGCACATCCGCCCGCAAAGCCTAGCGACGACGATCGAGATCGAGGACGTCACAGACGCCGGCACCGCTGCTGCGGTCGGCAACCTGCGCGAACCGATCCTGGCCCTGCTCGACGGAGTTCCAGTCGCCGCACATCCGCTGCTCGCCGCTCATCTGGTCGTGGATGATCAATTCGATCTCGAACCCCATGCCCCCGTGGACCAACGCGTCCATGGCACTGCGATGGCGTCGCTCCTCGTGCATGGCGACAGGAACAATCCCGCACCGGCATTGCCGCGGCGCATTCATGTTGTTCCGGTGATGGGTGCTGGGGATCGCTTCCCGGCACGACGGCTTGTCGTCGACATCATCTTTCTCGCCATTAGAGCGATGCGAGAAGGCCCGGATGCAACGGCGCCGGGCGTGCTGATCGTCAATCTCTCGCTTGGCAACGAGCGGCGTCCCTTTCAGTCGTCGCTGTCGGCATGGGCACGGCTGCTGGATCGACTGGCGTACCGATACGGCATTCTGTTTCTGGTGAGTGCTGGTAATGTGAGGGAGACCTTCGGCGTCCCAGCCTTCGGGACCGGCACGGCTTTCGAAGACGCTGACGCCGCCGCTCGCTGTGACGGCACGCTGACCGCGATCGGCAATCTGATGGCTGACCGGCGTATGTTTTCGCCGTCCGAGGCAATCAACGCGGTGACGGTCGGCGCGTCCAATGACGATTGGGTGTCGGCTGCCGACCGCCGCGCCGCCCGCACCATCATCGACCCCTTTCCGGGCATTCGTGCCGCCAACCCGTCGAGCGCTCTCGGCCCTGGATTTGCCCGATCAGTCAAACCCGACATTTTGATGCCGGGAGGTCGCGAGCACCTCCGCCAGATGCGGACCGACGGTCATGTCTTCGTCAGACCGGCGCCCTCGACGCGCCCCGCTGGCCTCAAAGTGGCGGCGCCTCGTACCGGCGCCTTCGGGGTAGCCGAAGGCTATTCGGGCGGGACCAGCGGCGCGACCGCGCTGGCATCACGCACATGTCATCGGATCCACGACGCACTGGAGGCAGCGTATCCGGATTTTGCGGGCCTGCCCCATATTCAGCGGGCGGCCCTGCTCAAGGCACTGCTTGTCCATCCCGCCCGCTGGCCCGATGACATTGCTGCGCGGATCAAAGCGATCATCGGTCCGGTCGGCGGGCATCACAGCCACATCAAGGACAATATCAGGCGCTTCCTGGGATTTGGCTATGTGGACGCCGAAGACGCGGTAGCGTGCGCTGAGGACCGCGCGACGTTCTGGGCGGTTGGAGAACTTTCACGCGACCGTGTCACCACTGTCCGTGTCCCCATACCGGCGGTCATGAGCGGTCAGGCCCGGCCCCACAGCCTGTCGGCGACGCTGGCATGGTTCACACCCGTGCAACCGGGACGCAAGAGCTACCGATCCGTTCGCCTCAAGCTGCTCGATCCAGCAGAAGTCGGCACTTTGGGCGTTTCTCCGCGGAGCCTTCAACCTGACGGCAATCAGACTAATCGCGGCACCATATTCATGCGTTGCTGGGAAGGTGACAAAGCGCCGGTCGTCGGCCCGGATATGACGATTGACCTCGTTGTGCAGCGCGATCCAGATCCGGGCACTCCGATAGATGAAGCTGTACCATTCGGTTTGGCGGTCACGGTCGCCATGCCGGGCATCGTCGGTCTCTACACGCAGGTCGCACAGCGCCTCGGCATCGCGCCGCGTCAGCCGGTCTGAGGCTCGCTTTTCTTCGGGATGTTGCAAGCATGAACATCAAAAGGAAGCCTGCCAAAGCCGAGCGACCAACATCGAAAATGCGCGCGTTGTTCCGCGAGGTCGCGCGCGACATTGTCGCCCGGGATCGCGAGGCGCGTAAAGGTGGGCGCACGCAAAATACGATTGGCGAGATCGAGCGGGCAATGGTGAAGGCCTATGTCTGCGGACAAGAAGCCCTGTTGAACAGGCGCGAGGGGTTGCCCCCTTCGGCCAATGCTTTGGTTGACTGGCTGGAAATTCCCCCTCGGGCAAGGGAGACGCTGAGCTTCCTGACAATCTGTTTTTCTCACCGCTGGTCGACTGTACGGGGCGAAGCGTCTGCTTCGACCAGAATTCCGAGCGAGATTGAGTTATTCATCAAGAATGGTCGCAAGCGATGGACAATCGTAAACGGTGAAACGCGCAGCGAAAGATCGATTGCCGACGGCAGTGTCGCGCCATTGGTTCGCCTCGGGCTGCTCGCGGCAAGCTCCGATTATGCCGACCGCTATGTTCTCACAGCATCTGGCATAGCTGCTGGTGAAGAGTACTGGCGCAGGTCTGATGCTGGTGATCCCACACTCCCACGCGAAGGAATGCGGTGACATTAACCTTCCAATGACCCCAGCGGCAGGCGGTGGGAAAGAAACAAACATGGAAACGAGTACAAGCTCGGAAAACGTTCGGACGGCCATCTCAATGGCGCAGGATGATTTAGCATGGATTCGCGCCAGCCTCGAAGGCTTGGAGATCAAAGGCGATCACAGGCATCGCATTCCTGGCCAACTCTTCGATCTGTCGATCGAGCACCATGCTGGCATTATCACACTGATTTCGATGGCCACTTATGCAAGTGCATTCGCCCTCGTCCGATGTGCCTTCGAGTGCTTCGTGCGCGGGGCGTGGATTCATTACTGCGCTTCGGAACAGGAGATAGAAGCGTTCGTCGAAAAGGATACGATCGCGCCGAAATTCGGTGATCTGATCAAGGCGATCGAGGAGCGCCCAGAATTCTCGGTCAAATTTCTCTCGACGGTGAAGCAAAGCGCATGGAGTGCGATGAACGGCTACACCCACGGCGGTGTCCATCAGGTGTCCCGAAGGTTACAAGGTGACTATATCGAGCCTGCCTTTAATGACGACTCTCTTCTAGAGGTAGTGAGCTTCTGTCGCACAATGGCCTTGATCGCCTTCGGACAGATAGGCTCACTAGCCGGACGTTCCGATCTGGTAGATCAAGCAACCGACAGGATGAAAAAGGCTTAGATAGAAGAACTAATGTCTGCGTCCGTAAAGTCCGATTTGTAAGCGTTTTTGCTCGAATTTTTCTCTTCCCTGGGCCTTGCTGTTTTTGCCGCTGCCTGCGCCCAGTCGTGGAAACGCCTTGGCGGTGGATCACGAATGATCTGCCTTTCTGGTATATTGTGTGATCCAACCGCCGCCATTGCAGCGCATCGGCCTGGACCATCGTTGTCCGCGGCTATGTAAAGGGTGCCAACATGGTCTGGAACGTTGATTAGCGCGAGACGCTCATTCCCGAGTGCTGCCCAGCACGGGACTCCTTTGATCTGAGCATAGCTTGCCGCATCCTCCATGCCCTCAGCAATGGCGAGCACGTTGCCTTCGAATTGTGGAGCCCAAGCACCCTGTCCGGGTTTGCCGAGCATGAACTTGCCATCATGCCATGTTCCGTCGTCCGTCAGCCTGATCCGCTGGAGAGCCGTCAATTTGTGCCCAGTTCGGACAGCGACCAGCAACGCGGGCCGGAAGGTGGTTTCGGGCTTGCGGCCGAACGGGCACCTTGGATGAAAGCGTAAGTCGGGGAGATCGGCTGACAGTCGCCTCGATCGAAGGTAGACTTCGCCGAGCGTTCCCCGGATTTCTGTGCCCTGATCCCAGATCCTTCTGACATTGGGCGCAGTTCCTTCTGGCCGGTAACTTGGGGGAGGGGAGTTCAGGATCGGGTTGGTCCGACCGACTTCGCGCAGGACATCCTCGCTGCGGCAGCCCGCGAAACAATGAACCAGAATACCCCGCTCGCCCTGCCGGACAGAAAGGGACGGGGTTCTGTCTGCGTGCGCGGGGCAGACGCACATCGCGTAGGAACCGTGCCAACGGCCCTTCAGTGCAGCAACGATGTCGATGGTCTGCTGGGTGGGTTTGAGCGCAATCAGCATAAACTCGCTCCTCTCAGCTAAGCCTCACCATCTTTTCCTTTTGGATCGACCCGACCTTCTCCGGCACGGCTCGCGATGGCCAACGCCCTTTTCGTCTGTGCGATGCCAGATTTTGGGCGATTGCCATGCGGCGCGTGTTCATTTAGAAAAGTAGGGCGATATCCGAACCACGCCGAAAGGTGTGGTCATGAAAAATCTTCTATTTTTCCTGGTTGCTTTGACGCCGACGCCATCGTCGGCGCGCGAAGCCATTCTCGACGTGTTTTCGCCAGAGGCAAAACCGGACTTCGCTGTGCTCGCCCCACAGTTGCGCGGGACGGTCGATCTCGAGCAATCAGTGGAACCCCCTCCGGCTCTAGTGGATGCGTTTTCACCAGAGTTGAACGGCGACTTTGAGTTGATCCCGCACAGCTTCACGATCAATCCCTATTCCGCGCGTCCCGCTGTTCCTTCGTGGATGCGGGCAGGTGCATCATTCATGGGCCCTGCTTCTTCACCTTCCCGCCCTGTGCAGGATGACCCACTCTGCCAGTCCCGCAGCTTCTTCCCGCGATATGGTATCAGCAGGGATGCCCAGGCTCGCCGGACAGCCTATTTCAACCTGATCGTCGACGTCGCTTGTGCTGCCGGCGTGCCCGTTGTTCTGTTTGACGCCTTGCTGGCGCAGGAAAGCAGATATCGTCCCTTCGCTCGAAGCAGCGCCGGTGCGATGGGCATGGCGCAGCTGATGCCCGGTACGGCTCAGTATCTGCGTGTCAGCGATCCATGGGATGTTCGGCAAAACCTTGTCGGCGGTGCGCGGTATCTGCGCGAGCAGCTGGATCGCTTCGGGACATGGGAGCTTGCACTGGCTGCTTACAATGCAGGCCCGGGACGTGTGGACCAGTTTGGCGGCATCCCGCCGTTTCGTGAGACCCGCAACTATGTGCGCACGATCATGGGTTCGATCGGCAATCCGAATTCGACCGGCGGCGTGTCGCTTGCCTCGGCAGCACTTCCCGCGCCCAATCCGTTTCGCCGGGTGATGCTTGCCTCTTTCGAAGGACGATCAGACGTTCCAGAACACTGAGAACCCAACGTGCCACGCATAGTACACACTGATCGCCAGGATGACGGGCGCGCCCTTGAGGTAGTTGAGCTGCCAGCGCAGCCAGAGCTTCGGGATGACCAGAGCTTTCTGGAGCCCCGTTTGGTGCGTGGGTCGCCATCTGCCACTGCGCCAGTCGTCGGCAGTCACTACTGCCGCGAGCACTGCGCAGATCAGCGCCATCATTCCCACGCCGATGTAGAGCGATGTCCAAGCGATAAGGGCTTCCTGCTTCATGAGTCGGACCTAGTGCAGCGATGATCGAAGAGAGATACGCACTTTCGAAGCTCTTGTATCCCCCTGGCCGAATACTGCCTTTCTGCGGCCGAGCAGCGTGTCGCCGAGATTGAGTTCACCGCTGCGGGCGCGCCGCACCAGCGCCTGCATGTATGCATCGGGCGTCTTGCGGATTTGTCCGTTGGCCAAGTGATGCCCGGTGATCAGAGCGCACAGGAGTGCGACCCCTGTGCCCAGTGTCGCACTTGCCCGCGCGGCCGTAGCCTGGCCTATCTGGCAGACCCGAGCGACCTCGTGGAGCTCGGTCAGGCCCGGTCGGGTTCCAATTTCGACCATGCCGTCGATATAGGGGAAGAGGGCAGGGGCTTCGGCCCAAACGAAACCCGATCGATGGATGCCGTAGACATCATTCGTGTCGGCAGAGACCAGCGCGTTGTGGTGGGCCTCGACTGTCTCTTCCTTCAGCCTGTCGGCATCAGGTGTGGCTGGAATGTTATCAGGTTCTTGGCGGCAAGCGCCCTCTGCCAAGCCGTATACGGATTCAAAAGCTTCTTCAGGGCTGTATTGATGGTGGTCATCCCGGGGCACCGTAGTGTCCCCGGAAGGTGTCAGCGACGCAATCTCGCCGAGCGATATGCGCTCTGACAACCGATCAAGCAGCCGCGTTGCGACCTCGGCGAGGCGGCCGAGCACGCCGATCGTGTCCATGGATCCTTTCCGCCTCTGGTATATGCGCCGCGCCGCAGCGATCGCATCGAGCTTCTTTCTGGCCTTGTCAGCCCAGGGGTGGCCCTGCTCGAACGGCCGCAGCAGCCGGTAGGCGCTGCTTGTTGCCTTTCGAATCTCCTTGGGCAGGATCAGGTTCTGCTCGGCCAGGGCCTTTTCGGTGGCGGCGAGCTGTGTGAGGTAATCTTCGAGGAGGAGCAGCGGGGCTAGCGACCATCCTGAGGCGTCAGAGCGATCTAGGCTGTCTCGTGATCCAAGAAATCGTTTGCCGTTGCCCGCGAGGCAATAGGGGATGATCAGGCCGTATTCGGCAAGGCGCCTGATGTTCTTGCGCGCGGCGGTCCATCCGATCCGGCATTTGAGATGGTCGTTCGAGGCGGCGATGAGGGGGCCGCAGCGGCTGTCCCAGTCGATATTCATGGCGGCGATGCTCCCGGCGGCATCGTAAAGATCGCGCCAGACGATCCTCGGAACATCGATAGTCACGGGCGGCATTCTCACGAAGGTCTTGATGATATCGAGCAGTTTGCGCCGCCGCTGTCTGCCTGCACTTTCGGTCCCGGTATGTCCGAACCCTCGCATCATCTTGCTGACGCGCGCAGCATGTCTTGCCCGATCTGCCGGGTCTTTCATGAAGGCGATCTTGGTCAGCTGTTCGGTCTCGAGCATCCCCAGTTTTGGCAGACAGGCGCCGATCGCTGCTGGCCCTCCCCGGCGGCGGCTATTCACCTCCCAGGCTGCCTGATTCTGGACAATAGTCATCCCTTCGCTTCCTCTGTCTTGAGGTGCGGCACAGACAAAAAACATTGCCCGCAAACGTTGCGAAAAATGCTTGCAAGTTGTCAGGGAGCAGGTAGCTTGCCGGTGTCTCTCGCCACGCTTTGGCGCGGCAAATTACAGCTTCCTTCGAAAGGCCCGGGCGCTGCCCGGGTTTTTCATGTCTGCGTCGCTGACCTCCCTTTCATATGCACCAACTGGCGCGGCGATCCTTGGCAGCGCTAGGGCGCGTTTCATCGCGCGCAGAAGCGCTTGTTTGCCATTCGGTCTGTTGCTAGAAAGCGAGGTGAACTTGGCGCTCTGGCAACAGGATGCGTTAAAGGGGGTCCCGTTGGCGCGGGGCCCCCTTTCAATTTCAGAGCATCATCGGTTGTCCTTCAGATGTTTCAGGTGGCCTGACACTCAGCGTTTTCGTCACGATCGCCGTGATGATCGCCTCCCGGGACAACAGATCATCCCTTTTGAGCTCGTCGATCATTTCGATCATGGCTGCTGGCAGCCAGATTTCGAGGGGGCGCAAACCATTCTGACGGCGTTTGCGTCTTTGCTCAGCTTTCCGGTGCTGCGCCATATTTGCGCTTCGCCGCGCGGTGCAGGACGGTTTCCCGTGACCAGTCACGCGGTTCGTCATGCAGCGCTGGCTCGTTCCGCCGCGCAAGGCTCAAGCGTAGGCATGTTCAAAACCGCCGCCGTTATGCCGGTTCTCTAGTGACATGTGGTGCTTGGCAATTGCGGTGGAAGTCTTCTTCGCGATCGTTTCGCAGAGGCTTTGACGAATGGTTTCGAATTGACCGTCGCAGGCTGCCAGTTCGCTGGGCAGCCGCGCTGCCAGTGCCACGGCCACCAGTGCCGTCGTTTCACAACATGGGTCTTCGTATGAACTGGCGCTGTTATAGCAGAGCAGAACGAGCCCGGCCCTTATGGGGTCGATTTCGAGGTGGACGAGGACTCGCTGGAATTCGTCGATCGTAACGCTGCCCGTTTCGATCTTCCCGAAAAACCCAACGCGGGTGCTCTTCTTGATGACACCTTCGTCCACCAGCTTTCTGAGGCTCGTGTTGCGAAGCTTCATCTGCTCCCTGATCAGGGCCGCGTACATTCTGTTTACGTTATGGGCTTTTGTCCCAACCCCATCGAGTGTCCCCTTGCACATCCATGCCTCCGCCATGTCATACCATGCAAGTTCATAGTGTGATCTTGCGGGCTGGAATTTTGCAAGAGGAAAATTCACCCTGAGCAACAAGTAATGCGCAGAACACGAGTGTTTCGCGAACGCCACAATGGGCTGTGGTCCTTGCGTTCAGCTCACCTTTCAGTCGTTCGACAGCAGCATTTTCCTTGGAGTTTAGGCGGATGTAGATTCTCACATAGCCGTCGACTGGAAGCTGAGTTTCTAGGGCCGATGCATGGCTTTCCTTGAGCTCCGGGTAGCTTGCCAGAGCATGGAGAATGACGTCTTTGAACTTCACAAATCGCGCCTGTTCCATGCTGAGCACAGCAATTGCCTTGACGATTTGCTCGAAGGCGACGTCGCTAACTGCGATCTCGTGCGCCACATGCGTGTTGCTTTTCACGTCTGATCACCTTGCTCTGTTTCAGGAAGGGCTTCCCCTTCATCTGCTGCTGACGCGGCTCTCGATCATTTTTTATCGCTGCTGTTAAGCCCTGGCCCTGATTTTGGACCACCCTGGCCATGAATCCGGGCCACGGTGGCCCGGAATTCAGGCCACCCCGGTCTAGAATCCGGACCACTCTGGCCCTGAATACATACCACCCCGGCCATGATTCGGGGCCACCGTGGCCCTGATTTTGGGCCAATGCTACGAATCACGTCTGATTTTCGAATCTAATGTTTGAGAAATTGTGTCCCCCGGGAGGACTTTGGCTGTGGCGGCAGACGCCAGCATCCAACCGAAAGGGAAATCTCGATGACAAGACTCGATCTGAAGAATCGCAGCGGCACGCTTGCTGTTGCGATTGCGGCGCTCGCAGCCGCCAGCGTGCTCGGCGCTGATGCCGCGATGGCGGGAGCCGACACGACCTTCAATACCGCTCTCGCCCAGTTCACCGGCTTCCTTGAAGGCTCCGGTGGCCGGATCATCACGGTGCTCTCGCTCGCTGGCGGCATCGTTGCGCTGGCGTCGGGCCGCTTTTCGCTCGGTCAGGTCGCAATCCCGGTTGGCGTCGGCGTCGGTGCCGGGACCGGCATTCCGATCGTCACCGCCTCGGTGACCGGCACGGTCTGAACCCTGCCCCCTCGCTTCATGATGGCAAGGGCACCGCAGTTCACCCTTCTAGCGGCTGCTCCTTGTCCTCTCTCTGGCGGAGTTGATCCTTGGACCAGTATTCGATCCCAAAACATCTCGACGATCCAGAACTGATCGGGTTCTGGACCCTCGATGAATTCCTCGTGATGGTCATACCCTTCACCTGGGGAATTCTCGCTCAGCACGTTGTCATCGGGCTCCTTTTGGCCCTGGCTGCGTGGTTCGGCTATCGCAAGGTCAAAGCTGGGCGTTCGATGCATTGGGTCCTGCATTTTGCCTATTGGCATTTGCCGGGAGAATTCTTCGGTCTGAAGGTCGCTCCGCCATCTCATCTTCGTGTGATGGCGGGCTGATATGGAAATCTCTTTTGCCCACGAGGCGTCGCAGCGGACCCTCAAGCAACGCAACCTGCTTGCGCTCATCTGTGTCGTGCTCGGCATTCTCGTGGTGGTTATGTTCACCGCGGCATCGACGCGGGACCGCGAGGTTGTGCTGCAGCCCATCCTGCCCAGCCAGATGACGCTGAGCTCTGCGGCGCTCACGCCCGAATATCTTGAGGCTGTGACCCGCGACACTGCGCAGCTCGCGCTCAACCGCTCGCCCGAAACACTCCAATACTGGCTTGATGGCATCGTTGCCATTTCCGCGCCGGAGGCGCGCGGGGCTCTCAAGGCCAAGCTCTTGAGGATCGTGGCGGAGCAGGAGGGCTCTCAGGTTACCCAGTTTGTCACGATCAACTGGATCCGCACGGACCCTGAAAACCTCACCAGCCAGGTCGGAGGCGTCCTTCATACCATCGTCGGATCCAAGGACGTGCGCCGCGAGCACAAGATCTTCGAATTTCACTGGACCTACACCGGCGTGTCGCTGCGCCTGAAGGGGTTTGGTGTCGTCGTTAAGAAGGAAGGAGCGAACCAATGACCTTCTCTGTCTCGACGCTCTGCCTTGCCTCAGGCGCGCCGTTGCTTTTCCGCATCGACAGCCATTTTCTTCGTGGGCTTGGCGCTGCGCTTTTCTCGGTCGGCTTCGTCATGGCGGCCACGCCAGCCTTTGCTGACGAAAACATCCTCGCCGTCGACAATGGAGAGGTTCGCTGCCGGGCATCCAAGGCCGACCTGACGCGCATTTCGCTGAAGGATGACCGGTTTGTGTCGGTGTCCCGAGTGCAAACTGGCGTCGAGGGTCAAGACTTCTCGATCGTCCACGAACCCACCCGCGGCGATATCTACATCTCGGTTCCCGAAGCCTATGCAAAGCCGAACATCTCCTTCTTCGGGACGACGCAAAAGGGCCTTGTCTACAAGTTCGACTGCCAGATTGGCGGTGACAGTGCGGTGCAGGTTTTTGTGGCGAATGCCGATATCGAAAATCCTTCCGCCAAGCCTGAGGTCCTTACAGCATCGGGTTCGTTGCAGGATCGCGCTGTCGGGCTTGTCAGGGCGATGTTCGAACAGCGCCCCGTGACCGGCTTTGAGATCCGCGACGCGGCTCGTGCCCCGGTCAATGTCGGGGACATGAAGGTCCAGCTCATCACCGAGTACCGCAGCCCGACGATGACCGGGAAGGTCCTGCGCATCGAGAATACCAGCGCCTCACCGATCGCGCTTCGCGAAGAACTCATCGCCGGGGACGGTGCAATCGCCGTCACTATTTCCAACCCCAACCTCGCAAGCGGGCAGGCGACTGCTGCTTACGTGGTCGTGCCTGCAGGAAGGTAAGCCTCATGGATTTTCTCAAGCGCAAGCCCAAGGATCTGGATGGCGCCGAGGCCGATGGCCGCGATGCGGTCGATGAAACGGGCTCGATCATCGACAATGACAAGGCACAGAAGCGGCAGAGAATGCTGTTTTTTGGGCTGGGTGGTGTCGCGGTCGTGGCTTCGACCATGTATGTCTTGCGGACGGAAACCGTGGTTGAAGAGGCAACCAAGCCTGGGCACGAGACCGAGGTTTCGACTGATGCCCTGATGAACCGACAGCGCGTCGATCAGGAATGGATGGCCATCTACGAGGGTCAGGTTAACTCCCAGGATCAGCGTCTCAAGGGCGTCGAAGCGCAGGCTGGCCAGGTTGCGCAGTTGCAAAGCGAGATTCAGGCTCTGCGCGGTGAAAATGCCGCGATGGCGCGCGACGGGCAGCAGGTACTCGAGGCCTATGAGCGTGAGAACCAGCAACTGCGCCAGCAGGTCACCAGGGGCAATGCCCGCCCGACTGCGCCCGGACCTGTTGCGGCTGCCCGTGATATGGGCGTGTCTTCGCCAGCTGCATCCGGCGCACCTTCCGCCGCAATCCCCCGCCGCGGCAGCGACGTGCAGATGGTGTCCTTCGCGCAAGCAGGCGGGACGGGCTCGCGCATTGATCCCGCCAAGGCCCCTGCGGTTTACACCGACTCCCCGAACTACCTTCCGCCCAATTCAATCGCGAATGCCACCGTGGTGGTCGGCGTTGATGCGACGACCAATACCCGCAGCCAGAGTGACCCTCTGCCGGTTCTTCTGCGCATCACGGGCCCGGCGCGCTCGGTCTATGGTGACGGCAAGCTGCTCGCGACCCGCGTGCAGGGCTGCATGGTCAATGGTGCGGCTTACGGCGATCTCTCCAGCGAAAAGGTCTATGTGAAGCTACAGCGCATGACCTGCGCGCAGCCCGGCGGGCGCTTTGCGGTGTCAGAGGTCAAGGGCTTCATTGCCTTTGGCGGCAAAGTCGGCGTTCGCGGACGGGTTGTCAGCCGTGAAGGCTCGCTGACCACGCAAGCCTTTCTTGCAGGGCTGGTGAGCGGGGTAGGCAACGCCTTCCAGGGTGCCAACCAGATCCCCCGGATTTCCCAAGATCCCGTGCTCCCGTCAGCTTCCGATGTCGGCATTCAGGCGATTGGCGGCGGCGCGGCCAACGCCGGGAACACTCTCTCCGATTATCTGATCGAACGGGCCGAGCAATATCAGCCGGTCGTCGAGATGCCCACCGGTGCTGCGGTCGAGGTCGTGTTCCTCGACGGCACCTTCATCAGGAATTGAGGCCCGTCATGGAATTCAAATGGACCACATGGAAGGTCGCAGGGGCCGCCCTTGCGCTCACTGGCTCCCTCGCCGCAATTGCAGCCGCCGCTCATGCCGCGGCGGCAGACGACGCTGCGACGATCAAGGCAGCGCTGGTCAAACGTCTCCCCAAGACCGAGATCACCACGATCGACTGCGACAAGATCGAGGGCGTTTGCGAAGTTCAGGCACGCCAGAACCTCTTCTACATCGACCGCTCGGCGCGCTATCTCATCATTGGCCGTGTCTACGACATGGAGACCAAGCAGGATCTCACAGCCGCCCGGTTGCTCGAGATGAACCCGGACATGCTGGTCGGGGCGGGGGGCGCTGGCGAGCAAGAGGACGCGGCCGAACCAACACCGGCACGGCAGGCAGGTGCGGGCGGCGCGCAGCCTCTGCCTCGCATCGATCCCGCAGCGCTGGCAGCTCTGCCCTCGAGCGGCAGCGTCGTGATGGGCAAGGGTGGCCGGACGCTCACAGTCTTCAGCGATTTCCGGTGCGGGTACTGCAAACGCCTCCACGAAACCCTCGCGACGCTCGACGTCAAGGTCGTTGAGCGCCCGATTTCGGTGCTCGGCACCCGTCCAATCTCCGAGGCGGTCATCTGTGCGACCGACAAGCGCCGCGCGGTGAACGAAGCCTATGATGGAGGCGCGATCACGAGCGGTCGGCGCTGCGACACCTCGGGCCTTGATGCCAATGAGGCCTTTGCGAGGCAACATGGGTTCACCGGCACCCCGGTCATTGTGCGCGACGATGGCGCTGTCCTTCACGGCTTCCGCCCTCGCGAATTCCTCGAAACCTGGCTGAAGGAGAAGGTGTCATGAACACCAAAGGCGCATTGGCAATCGCGGCTGTGACGTTCTCCCTGTCGGCCTGTACGACGCTCGGTACCAACGTCAGCGGCAAGTTTCGCTGTGAGGCTGCAGACGGTATCTGCGCGCCATCGCTGGTGATCGATGACAGCGCAATTGCGCGGATCGAGGAAACGACCTCGGCGGATCTTCTGAACCCCGCAGGTCCATTCCGGATGGACGACGGGATCTCCGCGCCTGTGCGGGGCCAGTCGCTCGGTTCCGAAGCACTCGTGGCGCGTTCGTCGCCGAGCTACGAGCTGTCTGTCGTGTTTCCGGGCTACACGGATGCCGCAGGCACAGCCCATGCCCGCATCGCGGTGCCAGTTAAGGCGATGCTCCCGGGCCGGGGCGATGCTCTCGAGACAATTGCGCTACGAGGTGCAAAGCCTGCGCGTGCTCAGGGGCTGTTGGCGGCCGCCGAGAGCGCACCGCAATTCATGGCGATTGCCCCTGGCATCTTGGATGACGGTCAGCCAGGTTCCGTGGGCGCTGAGACTGCCATGGCGTCCAATCTTCCAAAGACCCCAGCGCCGATCCAGCAGGCCCCAGCCCAGCAAGCGGCTTCTCAGCCTGCCAACCCGATCGCTGAGATCGAGGCGAAGGTCTCCGAGCGCCTCGCATCACAGCAGCGATTGCCGAGGCGCGAGGCCGCCTCATTCCCTGCAACGCCCCCTGCAACGCCGGAGTAACGCGCCATGCTGCAGGCCTTCACCAACATCATCGATCTGGTAACCGGCGACGCTCGCAAGCCTGAGCAGAACGCTCGGCCTGCCAGCGTGCCAATGCTCTCCCATTTCCTCGGGTATCGCTCGTTCGATGAGGAGAAGCGTATCTTTCATCAGGTCCGCTCGAAGGGTTTCATCATCGAGCTCGCGCCGCTTGTCGGTGCAAACGACCGGGTCAATGATGTGATCGGGTCGCTGTTCTCCGACATTCTTCTGCCCGGCACCAAGTTCTCGGTCACGAACTATTCGAGTCCGCGCGTTGCTGAGAAACTTCAGGCCTGGGCGTTGCCGCGCTACAAGGCTTCGGGGGTTTTCCAGACGCTCGCCCGTCACCGCGTCGACAAGTTGCGCAATGGAGCATGGTCCACTCTTGCGAGCGATGGCCCGTTCTTTGTGCGGAGCTTTCGCGTGCTGCTCGCGGTCGGGATAAGTGACGGTTCGGGCCTTTCGACCGATGACCTCCTTACCATGCGCGAGGGGATCATATCCGCGCTCGATTCCATCGATGTGCCGGTCAAGGAATTCGCGCCAACCGACCTGATCCGCTTCTTCGATGAGATCCTCGCCCCGTCCACTGGCGCTGGCGACGAAGTGCCGGGATACAACCGGTTCGATCCTATCAATGAGCAGTGCATCAGGCGCGATCTCGTCACCCATGTCGGTCGTGACCGCCTTGTGCTTGAGGCACAGTCGTTGCGGCCAACGGGCTCATCAGTCGATGGCGTGCCCGAGTTAAAGGACTTCGTGCCTGAGCGCTTCGATGTGCGCACCATGGCGGTGCGCAATTTTCCGGATCGTTGGGCACCCTGGGACAGCCAGAAGGTGATTGGGGACATCTTCAACCCCAAGCTCTCGCTGCCTTGTCCTGTCTTGCAGACGGCTTGTGGAGTGATCCCCAATCAGGAGTCTTCCGAAGCGAAGGCCGGCTACAAGTTCGTGCGCACCAGCTCGCTTGCGGAAGGCAAGGGCGTGAAGCTTGTGCCCAAGCTGCGTACCGAAGCGGCTGAGTGGCAGTTCGTTGCCGACCGGGTCAAGCAGGGCGAGAAGCTCGTGTCCTGCTACTATGCTGTTACGATCATCGCGCCGAAGGGCCGGGGCGAGCCCTGCGAGCGCACGCTGAAGGCTCTCTACAAGGCGAGCGGGTGGGATCTGATTGACGAGACCCATATCCAGCTTCCCGCCTTCATGGCGCACTTTCCGCTGCTGCTGGCTGACGGGCTCGACAGCGACCTCAAGCGGATGAAGCGCATGCGCACCATGCGGTCGGCGAACCTTGCCGCGATTGCGCCGATCCAGGGCGAATACATCGGTGGCAACATCCCGCACCTGCTCTTCGTAGGTCGCCGGGGGCAGCCGCAATTCTGGTCCCCCTTCCAGAACAGTGCCGGCAACCACAATGTCGCGATCTCGGGCAAGTCCGGCTCGGGCAAGTCGGTGCTCCTACAGGACCTCACGGCAAGTTTTGCAGGGGTCGGGGCCAAAACCATCGTGATCGATGACGGCCGCAGCTTCGAGCATATGGCCAACGCGCTGGGCGGGACCTTCACCGAGTTCAAGCTGTCTTCGGGCATTTCGATCAACCCGTTTCGCATGATCGACGAGACCCTTGCCAAAGGGGACGACGACTATCTGGTCGACTGCCTTGCGATGCTCAAATCCATCGTATCGCAGATGGCGCGCAATGAGACCCGGCTCAATGACACCGAACGCGGGCTTATCGACCAGGCGGTCAATCTTGTGTGGGACACCCATGGGCGGGACGGCACAATCGATCACGTGATGCAGGCCCTCAAGGGCCACGAGCACGCTCAAGCCTATGATCTGGCGACCTCGCTGCTGCCGTTCGCGGCCAAGGGCACCTACGGGAAGTTCTTCCTTGGCGATGCCAACCTTGATCTGTCAGCCGATCTTACCGTGTTCGAGCTCTCGGACCTGGCGACCCGGGTGGAGCTGCGCGGCGTCGTGTTGACCTCGATCATGTTCATTGCCTCGCAGGTTATGCGCCGGATGGACCGCGCGATCCCGAAACCGCTGATCATCGATGAGGCCTGGCAGATGCTGAAGGGCGGGGCGATGGCCGACTTCGTCGAGACCTATTCGCGCACCTGCCGCAAATATGGCGGCGCGCTGATCACTGCCACGCAGTCGATCCACGATTACTACAAATCCGAAGGCTCGCGGGCCGCCCTCGAAAACTCCGACTGGTTTCTCATCCTCCAGCAGAAGGGCGAGACCATCTCGGATTTCCGCAATTCGGATCGGTTCGAGATGGACAACATGACCGAGGCTTTGCTGCGGTCACTGAAGCGCAACGGCACCGACTATTCGGACATCTTCATCCGGGGTCCAGAGACCGAATGCGTCGCTCGGCTCGTCCTCGACCGGTTTTCAGGCACGCTCTATTCATCGAGCCCGCACGTTTTCGCTCAGATCGAGGACTATGTGCATCGTGGCTACCGGATGCCCGAAGCGATCGAGGCGGTGGCTTTCCCTGAAGATCATCAAGAGCCCGAAGCACTTTCGATGAGGGAGGCTGCAGAATGAGCACGCCTTCTCGTCCCTTGGTTCGTTCCTGGGCCCGTCGCTCGGCCGCAGCGCGCCGCAAGCAGGCCGCTCAGGATCTTCTCGTTATCGCCCTTCGGCTCAGCGGTTGGCTTGCCACCAGCGCGCTTGCGACCCTCGGCATCGCCACCCTGTTCTTCCTTGTCCTTGGCGGCTTCACTCTCGATGGCCTGATGCTCCAGCTGGACAATCTCGCGTCTCGCTTCGTTGCAGCAGACGCTTCGAGACGCGGCCAGTTCGCCGCCATCAGCTTCGGAGTCATGCTCACGGGCTTTGTGCTGATCGCCTTCTTCCGCCGCGCGAGCCTGATTTCAGCCTTCCTTGTAGCCGGAGATGACCAATGACGGACCTTTTCGACCATATGGCGGCGCCTGCCACACCCGCGTCTGCAAAGCCCTCGCAGGTCAGACCTCGCAGTCGCTTTGCCGCGCTGTCGGCTCGCGAAATCCTCCTGTTCGCTGGCGCTGCGGCGACCTTTGTCTGGGGGGCCTGGGTGACCAAGAGCGTTGCCGCACAGGGGTCAGGGCAGCAGGAATTCGTTCAGCTTCAGCTGCAGGGCATCATTGGGGAGTATCTCCAGGCACAGGCACGCTCGAACGCTGACGAGCAGACCGCAGCACGGCAAACTGCAGTTTTCATGGCTGCGCTGGATGAGACTGTCTCGGGCCTATCGAGATCCGGGAAAGTCGTGCTCGTTCACGAGGCGATTGTGGGGGGCGAAGTTCCCGACGTTACGCAGAGCGTGAAGACTGCCGTTTACGCAAAGGTTCCGCGTCCTCAATCAGTTCTGGCCCAACCCGCCCAGGCGCTCGGCGCTGCTCCTCAGGGGCAGGCGGCCCGCGTCGAACAAGAGATGCAGGCCTTTATGGCTGCCAATCAGGGACGTCAGCGCGATGGCAAACCCTGATCCGCTCCTTCGTTCGGCTCAGCGCAAGGGGTTTGCTCGGCTTTTGTCGGACGGCGAGCCTCCTGCGACGACAGGCAGGACCAGACGCCTTTCGACCGGCGGCAGGCTTATGGCGATCGCTGCTATCTGTCTCGTTGCAGGTGCCCTCAGCGCAGCTTCGAAGTGGAGCGAGAACCACGCGCTGATGATCAACGTGACGGACTCGCTCCCGAACTGGGCGTTCGTGGTCGAAGCCAGGCGTTTTCCGGTGCGCGGGGACTATGTGGTTTTCCATCCCGGTCATGATCCTATTACGGTCAAGTATTTTGGGGCGAAGCCGGCGGCTTTCACCAAGATCGCTCTTGGTCTGCCAGGCGACACGGTGACGCGCATCGGCAATGATGTGCACGTCAACGGGAAGCGCGTGGCGACCATCAAACCTATGACGAAGCGCGGCGACCGTCTTGTCGCCGGCCCTCTCGGGGTTGTGCCGGAAGGCTGCATTTTTGCAGGCACTCCGCACAAGGACGGGTTCGACAGCCGCTATGCGCATATCGGTTTTGTGTGCCGCGACCGGCTTGTCGGCACCGGGCAGCCAATCCTGTGAGGGTCGCTTTCTCCTTCCTCGTTGCTGGCGGACTTGCGGTGTCAGCGACGGCTTCGAGCGGCGGGGCAGTGTCGGGGCAAAGCGTCGACCACGGGCAGATGGGCCAAACATGGCCCATTGCTGAGCCAGATCTCCTGAGCGTTATCAAGGCGCGGCTCGACCATGCGGCTGCGACCGGAAAACTCGATCAGATGAATCGCCAGTTCGCCGAAAAGGTGAAGGCGAGGGTGATGCGCCCGCTCCCGGTCTCCGGGATTTCGCCTGCGGAAGAGACCCGGAGTTGGGAGTTCGATCCGTCGATCCGGATCGACAAGGACATCCGTGATCACAAGGGCAACCTGATTGCTGTGGCGGGTCAGCGCGTCAATCCTCTTGCCGCCGCTGCGCTTAGCAAGAAACTTCTCTTTGTTGATGGTGATGACCCGGCAGAAGTCGAATGGGCGATGAAGCACGGGGGCGATGCGCGCGCCAAGATCATCTTCGTTGATGGCTCTCCCTTCGAGCTGATGAAGGTTCACCAGCGCCGGTTCTACTTTGATCAGGACGGCCGTCTTACCAGCTATTTCGGGATACGCCGGACCCCGGCGCTGGTCGAGCAGCGCGGCGACGTCCTTATAGTCACTGAGCAAGCCATTGCGCGCAAGGGGAGGGGGGCATGAACTCCTGGCGCAATCTGGTTCCGGCACCCCTTGCTGCCCCCGAAACGCGCGCGCTCAAGGCGGCACGTTTGCGCACGATGACAGGGCTCTTTCTGGTCGCTGCCCTCGTCGTCTCGTTCGGGGCACTTCGGGCGCTAACCGGCATCTTTGCTCTCGCATTGTTCGCAGGCGCTACGACCTTCGCTCTGGTTCAGGGGGTCCTTTGGGTCCGGGCCAAAAACGCGGCGGATGATGCCTGGTTGATGAGGGAGAGAGACGATGCGCTCTAGGCTCCTTGCGCTCCTCCTGGGCTTTGCGTCCCTGTTCATGGCGGCATCCGTGCTGGCTCCCCCGGTTCTGGCTCAGGGTCTTCCCAGTGGCCCTGGTCGGTGCTCAGGCAGTTTCGTCAATCCGGTGACCGATGTGTGCTGGGGCTGCATGTTCCCCTTGTCGCTGGGCTCGCTCAAGATCTGGCCATCATCGCGTGCCGACACCGACAATCCGGATCTTCCGATCTGCGCCTGCGGCACGCCGGTGCCGCGCATCGGCCTTGCGATCGGGTTCTGGGAACCGGTCCGGCTGATTGATGTCTCGACCAAGCCTTGGTGCTTTCCGAACCTTGGCGGCATCAAGCTCGACCCCGGTTTTCCGATCGGCAACGGTTATGCCTCGGACGGCGCGCAGCTAGGGGGCCAGTCCCAGCGCACCGCCAAATACCACGTGCACTATTACATCTACCCGCTTCTGTACTGGCTCGAAGTGGTGACCGATTTCCTGTGTCTCGAGGCGAGCTCGTTCGACGTTGCCTATATGAGCGAGATCGATCCGCTTTGGCAGGACGACGAGCTGGCATCTCTCCTCAATCCCGAGGCCGCGCTTTTCACCTCAGTCATCGCGCAGGCAGCCTGCTCGGCCGATTGCATCTCAGCCAGCGCAAGACTGCCCATGGATGAGCTGTTCTGGTGCTCTGGTTGCCAGGGTTCGATGTATCCAATGAACGGCAATGTTGGTGCCAATATCGGCATCAAGCAGTCGGCACGGCTCGCGGCCGAGCGCATGGTCTACAAGCTCCACCGTCAGGGGCTCGCCTGGGGCACCAGCGGATCGAAAGCGCTGTGTTCCAAGTACATCATGCCGATCCTCAAGAAGAGCCAGTACCGGATGCAGCAGGTAAATCCGACGCCCATGGTGAGTGGCCGCGAAGCCTGTTCTCCGATTGGAGCGACCACGATCTTGCCCAAATCTGGGCAGGTCTATCCCGTCAAAGGCGAGGATGTCGGCTTCCTCCTCTGGCGCAAACGCAATTGTTGCATGCTGTGAGGTCGCGCCAATGAACCGCAGAGGACTCTTCCCCGCTCTTGCCGCCAGCCTGCTGCTTGGTGTGACCGCCGTCGTTGCTCAGGATTTGACGGACTTCGACCCGAAAGCGATCGAGGCGCGGGCCGATACATTCAAGGCCGACGCCCAGGCGCTCTTCGACTATGCTACCGCCAACGCGCAAACCCAAGCCGAAGAGGCGCAGACGGTTGTCGCGCAAGGCTATGAGGCAGCCGGCGGCCTCGATGTGTCGCAGATCGCCGGGAAAGATGGCCCGGTCGACTTCGACGAAATGGTGGCTGGCGCCAGGGCTGGCATGGCCCGCCCCAAGGGTGCGCCGCTGTTTGTGGCATTCGCGAGCCTGTCGATGCCCGAAGAGGCGCTCGCACAGATGATCGCTGACACGACCAAGGCAGGCGGCGTTGTCGTTTTCCGCGGCTTTTCCACCGGCAATCCGCAGACCTTCATCAGCGGTATCCGAAAGGTTGTCGACCAGTCTGGCGCAAGCAATGTGGCAATCGATCCCAGGCTGTTTCGATCTTTCGGTGTCGACCGAGTTCCCACCTATGTGGCTCTTGCGACCGATTTCGAGCCCTGCGATCAGCTCGATTGTGTGACCGCGCCGCCGCCGCATGATCGCATCTCAGGCAATACCAGTGTGGCTTATGTGCTCGAGACCTTCGCCGGGGCTAACGGTCCGGGCGCGCCGGTTGCCCGTTTCGCCCTTGCCAATCTGAGGGGGAAGAGGTGAATGGCCTGCGCATCCTTGCGGTCTCCCTTGCGCTTGCGGCTTGCGGTCATCTTGCTCACGCTCAGATGGCGGCCAGTGATGCTAGGGTAGAAGGCGAAGCAATCGCAAAGGGTGTCCGTGACACCACGTCTTCGGACATCCTTGGCAATGGTTCGGCGGCAAACGTGCCCGGCTTCCAGGGTACGGATGTTCCAGCGCGTGATTATGTCGACGATCCTGTCGGATTGACAGCGGCGGGTGAAGCGCAGCGGTATCAGAATGAGTACCGTGTGATCGTCGATCCCTACAGGACCCGTTTCGATCCGGGGACTGTCGACCTGTCTGCCGGTCGCCTGATTGAAGCTGACCCCGACGCCTATCTCGGCGCTGGTGGTGGGCCTGGAGGAGCAGCGGGAGCCTGCAACCCCTTACCTCCGGGAGGCACTGGCACCACGACTTATCTTGAAAGCTGCAACGCCGGCTCGCAGCCCTTTGCGGAGGCGCGCAACTGCAATGCGCCGCTGCAGATCCAGACCGAGGGACGACGCACCTGGGAGTACGTCTGCGAAACCGAAGCGTTTGCTGATCGCAATGAGATGTGTCCGATGCTTGCGCAAGCACCGGACTCCAGCTCTTGCACTCTCGAGCGCACCGTTCGGGTAGGGCAAAGGTGCCTGCAGTGGGTGGAAGAGGAATTTGGTCGCAGGTGGTGTGCTGAGCCGGGTGAGCCGTTCTTCCGCCAGTTCTGGCAATGCCCCTCTCGGCTAAGCGGCGTACCCGGCGGGATTGAACGCAATACCTCGCGGATCGTCGGCGAGACCATTGACGAGGCCGCCTGCCAGAGCGCCACGAATGGTGCCACCTGCACGCTAGCGAGCGAGGTCTGCACTGCGCCTGGAGAGACGCGGGTCATCAATGGTCTTTCGGTGACGCGCAGCTGCTGGGAGTGGCAGCGCACCTATCAGTGTGAAGGGGTGGCTCCTGCCAATGACTGTGGTGCCCTTGAGGCGCGTGGGGATTGCAGGTTCAGCCATGATGAGTGCCTGAGTTTTGACGCGGATGGTGTGACCTGCAACGTCCATGATCGCTGGTACCAGTGCGCCATTCCCGGCGCGGGATCGCCGCCGCCGCCCGCCTATGTCTGTGCAGGCGATCTCTATTGCATCAATGGGGAATGCACTCAGGTCGAGCGCGAGGCATCACCTGAGTTCAAGGACGCCATGGTGGCCATGAACGTCATGGGCGAGCTGCGGGACGGGTTTGATCCTGACCGGTTGAAGATCTTCAGTGGCGAGCATTTGCGCTGCACCCGAAAGGTTTTCGGGTTGTCGAACTGCTGCAGCGGCAAGGGCGTGCCGCTTCTCACGCCGTTCCTGTGCGACCGCGAGGACCGTGAGGTAGACAAGCGGGATGACGAAGGTCTGTGCCGCTTTATCGGGACCTATTGCTCAGCCCGCGTGCTCGGCGTCTGCGTGACCCGCAAGCAGTCGTACTGCTGCTATGGCAGTAAGCTCGTCCGTATTCTCAATGAACAGGGCAAGGCGCAACTTGGGATGCGGTGGGGGACGCCGCAGCGCCCTGACTGCGAAGGTTTCCTGATTGCCCAATTCCAGCAGCTTGACTTGAGCCGCATGGATTTCCGGGAAGTTTATGCCGAGTTCGTTGATGCGGCAAAGCTGCCTGACGAGATCGATATGTCGATCCAGATCCAGCAGAAAATTCAGAACTACTACAACACGAACGGTGGGACCTGACCCATGAGCAGCGCCGATATTCTTGCCTTCCCGCATAGCGAGCCGTTTCCGCCAGCGCAGGTGCTCGATCTCGCGGTCAGCGTCGCCATCGGCCGCGATCTGGCGCGCAGCGAGACCGAGATGTTCGCGCTCATCAAAGACTGGTTCTTGCGGCCTGCGACGGTCGGTGAGCTCGCAGCATCGATCAAGCGTCTTCTTGATTGCGGCTCGATCACTCGGGTGAGCGATGGCGAGTTCGACTTTTGCCTCACGCCGGCAGGTGTGGAGGCGACCACCACCCTGTCGGGGGGAATGATCCGGATGATCGACCGGGGCCGCGGTTACTTCAAGACCGCCTTCCTCTTGCAGATGCTCGACCTTGAAAAAGGAAAATGCCCATGACGAGACTAGCGCTCCTGAGCCTTGCGGCGGCCCTCGGGGCCGCGGCTGTTCCCTTGCTGGCCCAGCCACCGGCTGATGCCAATCGCGATGCGTTCTACTGCGACGAGCGCAAGCTTGGGAGCTGGTTTTACTGCAACTCCGAGGAGGCCAAGCGCAGGGCACGCGAGCAGGCAATGCCTGCATCGCCTGCCATTCCTGCGACTGAGCGCATGGCCCAGATTACGGCGAAGCTCGATGAGCTCAAGGCACGTGCCATTCTCGAGCCAACGTCCGAAAACATCGTCAGCTATATCCGGTTTCAGCGTGAGCAGCTCGACCGTGCTTCGACATTCGCGGATGTGTGGGGCCGCTCGATCTGGCAGAACCCCGATCTCGACTATACGCTCGAACGACCCGTCTCGACCCTCGCAAAGCAGACTTGGGCGGAGGATCGCAAAGCCCAGCGTGAGGGCTCGATGGCGGCGCTTACCGAGCGCTACGGGGTCTTCTATTTCTACTCCTCATCCTGCTCGGCTTGCCGAACCTTTTCGCCGGTAATGCGGGCGCTGTCCGACACCTATGGGCTCGAGGTTCTCGCGGTCTCGATGGATGGCGGACCCAACGAAGCGTTCCCCAATTATGTCGTCGATAGCGGCCAGTACCAGCGCATGGGTCTGCAGGGCGGAGCTGTGCCGGCGCTGGTCCTTTTCGACACCCAGACACGCAAGCCGATTCCGATCGGCTACGGCGTGATGGCGGCCGACGATGTGATGCAGCGCATTTTCTACCTCACCCAGATTGAGCCCGGGAGTGACTACTGATGGCACGCCAGACCAAGCGCGGCTTTGCCGCCCGCCTCTTCCGCTCTTCGGGGACGGCCCTTGCCGTGCTTGCCGCTGCGAGTTTTGCGGCAGCCCCGGTCAGTGCCAATGTCGGGTCGGAGCTCAATAGCTTCTTTGACGACATGGGCGCTGCCGCCAATGCCACCGGCCCCGTCGCCTATCAGGGCCAGTCGGCAGGCTATTACTCGGGTGGCAACATCTGGACCCGTTTTCCGCAAAAGAACGTGAACCCGGTCAATCTGCAGCTGCCGGGGGTCAAAGCTGGATGCGGGGGCATCGACGTCTTCTCCGGCAGCTTCTCCTTCATCAACACCGACGAAATAGTGGCCATGCTGAAAGCGACTGCCAACAACGCGCTGGGCTTTGCCTTCCAGCTCGCAATCAAGTCAATCAGCCCGCAGATCGCCTCGACCATCGAGGAAATGGCACAGAAGGTTCAGCAGATGAACCAATTCAACATGAACAGCTGCGAAGTGGCGCAGAACCTCGTCGGCGGCTTGTGGGGCAAGTCCGATCGGATGTCCTCGGAGATTTGCAAGTCGGTCGGCAACAGCCAGGGGTTGTTCTCCGATTGGGCCAAGAGCCGCCATGAATGCGGGACAGGGGGGCAGCGTGCCTCGACGATCGCGGCCAACAGCGATCCCGACATTCCTGCACAGAGTTACAACTTCACGTGGGAGATGCTCAAGCAAAGCTACCCCAGTTTCTCGACCGAGTTTCGTGAGTACCTCATGACCTTCGTCGGAACGGTGATCTTCTACCAGGATGGCGATGCCAGTGGCAAACGCGGGTTCCAGTTCGTGGGGCAGGGCGACCGCGCCCTTCTGACCGCGCTTCTGGACGGTACCAGCTCGGTCACGATGCTGAATTGCGATACCAACGACAAGTGCCTCAACCCGACCACGCAGGCCATGTCGATTTCGGCGTCACAGGCGTTGAAACCCAGGGTCCGGGCGATGATCGAGAGCATGAACGCGAAGGTTCGCAGCAATGCCGCGCTCACCAGTGACGAAATCGGCTTGCTCGGGGCGACCACCATTCCACTCTACAAGATCATGACGGTCAACGCTGCCGCAACCCTCGGGGGCATGACCAGCAACGACATGAATGACCTCGCCGAAATCGTGGCGATGGATCTGCTCGATGCGCTTGCGCAGCAATATTATGGCTATGCCTCGCGCGGGGTAGGGACCTTCCAGAATGCCAATGAGGAAGCTCTTTCGCAGTGGCGCGATCAGATCAATTCGGTCCGACAGGTGCTCGACACATACTCGCAAGGCATGAAGCTGCGCCTCGACCGGACCCAGCATGTCGTTCAGCGCGCGGTGTTCCTCGAGGGCACGCTCAGGAACAATCTGTCGCCGCAGATGTCGGCCGCGCTGTCATTCAGCACGTCGCTTTCGCGCCAGGGCATCCAGTAGGGACCGCGTGCCATGATGGAGATATTCACGATCGGCGGGGGCGAATACATCGTCAATGTCTTCAACGCGGTATCCGCTTGGACAGGGGGAGGGGGCTTTCGCTCGCTGCTGCGCGTCGTGATGGTCATGGGCTTGATTTACACGCTGCTAGTGGTGGCGTTCAGCCTCAACTGGCGTGCCTGGTTCAACTGGTTTCTGGGGGCCACGCTCATGTATCTTACCCGCTCGGGCACGTCCTATGTCATCTCAACATTCTCGCAGAGCCAAGTTGAGGAATGGCGCCTTTCGTTGGGCGCAATCGTCGAGATCGGAGCAGTACGGTTGGCGCAGTCCGGGGGTGGAACTCTTGGCCCGCTTGCGGCATTCATCGACGAACGCATTCGAAACGTCCCTGTGAAACACGAGGATTTTTTTCTTGGTGCCATGGGGCTGACGCATATCGTCCTGGGTGGCAAGGAAAGCACCCTTGCCAACCTTGTCTCGCAGTTCATCCCCCAGGCGTTTTTCCGCCTCCTTTGGATGGCAGATTCTTATGCTGTCCGCACAGGATTTCTAGTGGAGGCGAGCGACCAGTTTCTTGGATCTGCCAGGTCAGGCGACCTTGCGGGCGTTCGCGCAGCTAGCCGGATCTTCTTCGATGGCATCGCCCCTTCGCTCCAGACGCTCATCGAAAAGATGGGCGAGGGCATCTATCCGGTCAACGACCGCCAGGATGGGTTTCAGACGATCGAGGACAACATAGCCGGGTATCCAACCTATGCGGGCAGCTCCCGCACATTCACGCCGATTATAGAGCCTTTGGAAGAGGTCGGTCAGGTAGCCCTGCCGCTTTGCTGAGTGAGGCCTCCTACGCGATCACGGGCTCTCTCGGGTGGAGCCGCATGGCGACAGCTTCGGCTGCACAGTCCCGCGGTTCGGGCGTCCCGATGAGGTCCACAATGACATTAGCTGAACGTTTCATGCCCTCAAGGTCGGCAGCCTCAAGTCGAGCCGCAACTGCATAGGCGACCGCCAAACTGGCGTGTTTGACGTAATCTTCCATGAGGCGAAGCTCGCCGGTGGCGCTGACGATCGCCAGCATCATCCTGTTATGAGCAAGGCTCGTCCCAATCGTGTCCCCGCCATCCGCTTCTTCGAGGAAGTTCTCAGCCAAGGCGCGGATAACAGGTAGTGCCGGCGCGCAGTCCATGGACGACAGCCTGATGATTGCCGCGGCTTCGATTGCCGCTAGTTCGGCTATCTTATCATCGAGTTCCTTGCCGCTGGGCTGGTACCATTTGAAACGGGCCCAGTCCGTCTTAATGAAACCGGTGCTCCGCAGTTCCGCAAATGCGGCGGCACCCCAGTCTGCGTCCATTCCCACGATCGCGGCAAGCGAAGCTGGGTCAGTGCCCTCATATCCGAACTTGGAACTGATGCTGCAGCGCCGAATTTGCTCCATGCACGCGTCAGGGCTGATCGCCATCCGCTTGGCAGCTTCCTGGTAGAGCTCAATCCGTTTCGCCATGCGGCAATAGTAGCATGACGGCAATTCTCATCAATCGGCCTTTGGCCAATCGCCTCCGTGTACCTCACGCTCGTATTTCGAAATACGCTTCCATGCGATGGCGATTTCGTCAAATCCATCGTTCGAGAACAAGCGTTCGCACAGGCGGTCGATTTCGTGCGGGTCGTTAGGCAAGCTCTCGTCCTCACGGTACTTTGCGACCGCGTCCATTACTTTCAGAGCGTCGTCGTAGTTTGCCATTCGGTGCTCGTTTCGACCCTGTGATCGGTCGCATTGCTGTGGACCGTATGTCAAGACTGTATCACTAACTATCAAGGGTTTGCCGGTTGTTCGATTGGGCGCATTGCCGGTTGCATTGGCGTCGAGGCAAGCCTGTCGCGTGAAAGCGTTAGACTGCGCTGCGTTGGGTCGCGCTCAGCATCAAAACCCTTGAGTCGGTATGGCGCTCCTCTGCGAGGCGGACCGCCGCAAATCTTATGACTAGTATCGTCACCTCCGCACATTGGCTGTTCAGATTCGCTACGAATCTGCTAGATGAACGTTGGGCTGAGATTCTAATGGGATATCATTTTGCGCTACAAAGCAGACATCGCAGGAGGCTCCCTAAAGCTCTACGAATCAAGAGTTATCGCCGGGTTGCTGCTCGAATCTGTTTCAGCGGAAAAATGGAAGCAAGCGATCGAAGTCGAGAATGTGCTGCAGAAAACATCTCTGGGGACAGCAAAGCGCCAGGCCAGCCTTATTCGAACACGCCTCAAAACAATGACGCCTGACCATTGGCGGTTGGTTCGAGATGGTTCGAAACCCTTGGCCACCCAATCCGTGTTTGCGGCAGCAATCTCGCACAGCCAGTTGCTGAAGGATTTTTTGCTGCTCTTTGTTTGCGACCAATTTCGCACTGGCAACCTGGAATTGACCCGTCGCCATTGGCGCACGTTTGTAGCTTCGTGCCGAGAGCGTGATCCTGAAATGCCGATCTGGACACAATCTACCACTGACAAATTGGGCGACAGTGTTTTTCAGATTCTGACGGAGGTTGGAATGCTTTCCGATGGTTCTAAACCATTGCTCCAGCGGGTTCATTACCAGCCTGAAATAATGAGTTATCTTCACGAGCATAAATGCGACGAAGTCGTTCGCGCTATGCAGGCTTTCATATGACAAACTTACAGGCTCGGCTCGATCGTATTCGAGATAGGATCACGTCCGAGGAATTTCTGCACGGTCGCGGCCTCGGTAATGATGTGCCTTTCTACGCGTTCGATTATCCCAGCGTGTCGGAGCAGCAAGTCAACAATCACATCGAATGGCTGCTTGAGGATCTTGCCCGGAAAACTGGACTTAAGATTGGCGTGGTCAACATGTTCGAGTTGGCCGTTGAGCAACTGAAGAAGCGTGACCTTTATGCGAAGGCATTGGCAATGGAGAAAGCCAAAGGGGTTAGCTCGTTGCTCAGTGCGCTCAAGGGTCCACTCGAGCCCGGGAAAATGGCGGCTGCCTTGCTGGATAAATTTGGCGGCATGACGCTCGACATGCTGTTTTTGACAGGCGTGGGCCCGGCATACCCGTTGATTAGGACACATAGCCTTCTCAACAACCTTCAACCTCTGTTGGGTAGCGTCCCTCTAGTGCTATTCTTTCCTGGGCGATTTAGCGGCCAGAGCCTTCAATTGTTCGGTGATATGCAAGAAACGCCGTACTATCGCGCATTTAGATTGGTGGATTGATGCTCATGAATATCGAAAGTATTTTCACCAAAGACATCAATCGTCCGATCAATGGTGTTATCAAGGCCGATCAGCGCGACAAAGCCTATAACGAACTTGAAGAGTACGTGATCACCAAAGAGGTGGATCGGCATTTGCGTCAGTTCGTAAACGCCTTTCTTCAGGGGATTGACAGCAGGAATGACGCTGAGGTTTCCGCAAGGATGGGCGTCTGGGTCTCCGGTTTTTTCGGATCAGGCAAATCCCATTTCATCAAGATTTTGTCCTACCTGCTGGCCAATGATGCGGTTACGGAAGACGGCAAACCTGATCGTGTGCCCCTCGACTTCTTCATTGAGAAGGCCGCTGGCGACAGCGCCTTTCAGGGCGATTTGCGGCGAATGGCAAACGCCCAGACCGAGGTTATACTCTTCAACATTGATAGCAAGGCGGAACAAAATCACAGCCGGGATGCCATTCTTCAAGTTTTCCTGAAGGTTTTCAACGAGCACCTCGGATACTGTGGGGATCACCCGGAAGTCGCCCACATGGAGCGTTTTCTGGATGGCAAGGGGAAGTTCCAAGCATTTATCGATGTGCTGGCCGCCGACCATAACCTTGACTGGAGAGCGGAGCGCGATTCCTACCAATTCTATGGCTCGGAGGTCGCTGCGGCGCTGAGCAAGGTTCTCAGCCAACGGATCGAGGACCCTCAAGCGTGGATTGACAACCTCGATAAAGGTCTGGCCCTGACCATCGAGAACTTCGCCAAGTGGGTCAGGCAGTACCTTGATCAATCGGGCGGGGCAAAGCGCTTGGTCTTTCTTGCCGACGAGGTTGGCCAGTTCATCGGCGGCCAGTCCCAGCTCATGCTCAACCTCCAGACGATAACGGAAAATCTTGGTACTGTCTGCGATGGCCGGGCCTGGGTTGTGGTCACTTCGCAGGAGGACATTGAAGCGGTCGTTGGAGGAGCATTCGAGAAGGATCGCAGCAAGGACTTCTCGAAGATCCAGGGTCGGTTCACGACGCGCCTTTCACTTTCGGGAGCAAACGCGGATGAGGTCATTCAGCGACGTCTGCTCGAGAAGGCCCCCGCTGCCCAAGACGCCTTGAAAGCCTTGTTCCGCGAAAAGGGAGACATCCTACGCAATCAGATCACGTTTCGTGATTCAGGCATCACGCTGCGTTCCTTTGGTGATGCGGATGGTTTCGTCGAATGCTACCCATTCGCTCCATATCAATTCCTGCTGGTCCAGAAGATTTTCGAAGCCAGTCGTCAATTCGGCGCGACCGGCGGTCACCTTTCGAAGGGTGAGCGCTCAATGCTGGATGCATTCCAGACTGCTGCGAAGGCCATCAAGGACAAGCCTATCGGGGCGCTCGTCCCGCTGGACGCCTTTTACCCCGCAATTGAGAGCTTTCTGGAAGGTGTCGTCCGCACGGCGATCGGCAGGGTAGAGAACATTGCAGACCGCAGCGACTTTGATGCGCGAGTTCTGAAGACGCTGTTCCTCATTCGCTATGTCGAGGAAGTCCCTGCAAATATCGATAATTTGGTCACGTTTTTCGTGGACGAGGTCGACGCGGACAAGCGAGCGCTGAGGTCAGAGATTGAGCAGAGCCTGCTTCGGCTCGAGCGTGAAACGTTGATCAGCCGCAATGGCGATCTCTACTTCTTCCTGACGAACGAAGAGCGGGATATCAACAAGGAGATCAAAGATCAGGACTACAGCCAAGCGGACCTCAACCGCCTGCTTGGCGACGTCATTTTCGAAGACGTATTGCGAGATCGCCGTTATCGCCATGCCGCCAACGGGAAGGATTTCGATCTCACCCGGTTGATCGACCTGACGCCCTTTGGCAACCGGGTAGAGGGCAGCTTGATCCTCTCGGTTCTGACCCCTCTGGCGCCAGACTTTGGCACCTTCAACGACGCGCGGTGCATCGAGTTGAGTGTGGATGGCTCCGTCGGGCAGGTCGTCGTCAAGTTGCGCGACGATCAGAAGCTGTCAGACGAGATCACCGCTTACATCAAAACAGAGGCCTACCTGCGCCTCAAATCTGATGGCTCACTGCCACAGACAACCAAGCGCATTCATGACGACAAGCGCCTGGAAAACTCACAACGCCGCAATCGCATCAGCACTTCGCTCACGCAAATGCTGGAGGAGGCGAAATTTTATGTGCTGGGCTGTCCCCCGTCAGCACCAATGGCACAGATTTGAGGTTGTGATTTAAGGAGGGTTGGGGCTTCGTCGTAGTGACGAAGGAACGAAGATGAAGACCCAACCCTCCGTGAAAAAATCCCCTCCCAAGAAGGCCCCAGCTGAGCGGGTGGTCAAGGATATCCGCCGAGCAACCCGGCGCCATTTCTCTGCCGAAGAAAAGATCCGCATCGTGCTGGACGGCCTGCGTGGTGAGGACAGCATCGCAGAGCTGTGCCGCAAGGAAGGCATCGCCCAGAGCCTGTATTACACTTGGTCGAAGGAGTTTATGGAAGCAGGTAAGCGCCGGTTGGCCGGTGATACCGCCCGTGCCGCGACCACTGGCGAGGTGCAGGATCTGCGCCGCGAAGCCCGCGCCCTGAAGGAATGCGTGGCCGACCTGACGCTGGAAAACCGTTTGCTCAAAAAAAGCATGATCGCGGATGGGGGCGACGAAGAATGAGGTATCCCGCATCCGAGAAGCTCGAGATCATCAGGATCGTCGAGCAGTCCCACCTGCCTGCCAAGCGAACGCTGGACCAACTCGGCATCGCCCGGCGGACGTTCTACCGCTGGTATGACCGCTACCTCGCAGGCGGCCCGGAGGCGTTGGCGGATCGGCCATCGGCTCCAGGCCGGGTGTGGAACCGGATCGCGCCCGAGGTGCAGGACCAGATCGTCGAAATGGCGCTGGAGCAGTCCGAGCTGTCACCGCGCGAACTGGCGGTGCGATTTACCGATGAGCGCCAATACTTTGTGTCCGAAGCTACGGTTTACCGCCTGCTCAAGGCCCACGATCTGATCACCAGCCCGGCATACGTCGTGGTGAAAGCGGCTGATGCGTTCCATACCAAGACGACCCGGCCGAACGAGATGTGGCAGACCGATTTTACCTACTTCAAGATCATCGGGTGGGGCTGGATGTATCTCTCCACCGTGCTCGACGACTTCTCGCGCTACATCATCGCCTGGAAGTTGTGCACCAACATGCGGGCCGAGGATGTGACCGACACGCTGGATGTAGCGTTGGTCGCATCCGGATGCGACAGCGCCACGGTGTTGCACAAGCCCCGGCTGCTCAGCGACAATGGTCCCAGCTACATCGCGGGCGAACTGGCTGAATACATCGAGGCCAACAAGATGAGCCACGTGCGCGGCGCCCCGATGCACCCCCAGACCCAGGGCAAGATCGAGCGCTGGCACCAGACCCTTAAAAACCGCATCCTGCTCGAGAACTACTTCCTGCCCGGCGACCTTGAGGCCCAGATCGAGACCTTCGTCGAGCACTACAACCACCGCCGATACCACGAGAGCCTAAACAACGTGACGCCCGCAGACGCCTACTTCGGCAGGGCACCAGCCATCATCAAACAACGCGAAAGGATCAAGCGACAGACCATTGAACATCGGCGCTTGCAACACCGTAAGCTCGCCGCCTAAAACCCAACAACAGACGAGGCCCGCACTCCGCTAATTTACGCCGCGACCTGTGCCAAATGTTCTGACGACGGACAGGTGCAGCGGGTTGGCCGCGAGAACCTCCTCAACATGGTGGGCATGGGATTCGGCGTGACCTTGGCTGCGACCTCCACTCAGGGCGCCTCCTATCCCGCGGTCATCTTCGTTCCGCTTGCCGAAGGGGGCGAGGTGTTCAACTCAAGCGTTGTTTGGTCGACAAACAACGTCAATCCCGCGCTTAAGCGTCTGCTGGACCTTAGCGCATCGATCGCAAAAACGCACCAGCGGCGGTCCTCAACGGTCCTAGAGGCCATTCAACGGTTGACATAACGAGATGACTGGTCATTTATTAACGTCATGCCACGTCCACCGAATCCAGAAGTTCGTTCGCGCCTCATCGAAAAAGGCGCAGAAATCATCCATCGCCTTGGCTTCAACGGCTGTGGCGTGCAGGATATTACTGCCGCTGCCGGAGTTCCGAAGGGATCGTTTTACAATTACTTCGAAAGCAAGGATGCGTTCGCGGCAGCGATACTCGATGAATACTGGCGCGCAATCGAATCCAATTACGTGTCCATCCTGGAAGACGATTTCGTTAGCC
>Ga0208180_1000370_pt1 | contig 39944 bp, 42 predicted proteins | sample MalvireepMed_s16_FD_184241 | JGI IMG/M metagenome (GOLD analysis project Ga0208180, IMG submission 184241) | Marine viral communities from the Global Malaspina Expedition - Malaspina viral metaG DeepMed_s16 (SPAdes) (version 2) | ecosystem: Environmental > Aquatic > Marine > Oceanic | place...
GGGGGCTGGCGGAAGAAGAAAAGCTGGGTGCCGCCCGGGATGCCCTGGAAGATATCGACAGGGAAGTGCGGGATCGGGAGCAGGGCCGCAGCCGTACCGAACACGTGGTGCAGGACGTCCGTGCACAGCTCGAAAAGCTCAAGATGGAATCCCAGGCGCTGGAGATTCGTTCTGGAAATTATATCGAGCAACTCAGAGAGTTAGACGTTAAACTTCAGGTGATACTTGAGCAATTGCCTGAGGACGCCGAGGAAAAAGTCTGGGCCGAAGAGCTGGAAAAGATCGGCAATCGTATCCAGCGGCTCGGGGCCATCAACCTGGCTGCCATCGAGGAGTACCAGGTTCAGGGTGAGCGCAAGAACTACCTGGATGAGCAACACAATGATCTGATGGAAGCGCTGGAAACCCTGGATAATGCGATCCGCAAGATCGACCGGGAAACCCGTCAGCGTTTCAAGGAAACCTTTGACCAAGTGAACGGTGGCTTGCAGGCGTTGTTCCCGAAAGTGTTCGGGGGAGGTAATGCCTACCTGGAGCTGACCGGGGAAGACCTCCTGGAAACCGGCGTCGCCATCATGGCCCGGCCCCCGGGCAAGAAGAACAGTACCATTCACCTGTTGTCCGGTGGTGAAAAGGCCCTGACGGCCATTGCCCTGGTATTTTCCATTTTCCAGCTCAACCCGGCGCCTTTCTGTATGCTGGATGAGGTCGATGCCCCGCTGGATGATGCCAACGTTGGCCGGTATGCCAATATGGTCAAAGAGATGTCCAAACAGGTACAGTTCATCTACATTACCCATAACAAGATCGCCATGGAGCTGGCTGACCAGTTGATGGGGGTGACCATGCACGAACCGGGCTGTTCGCGACTGGTATCGGTAGACGTAGACGAGGCAGCGGCCCTGGCCGAAGCCTGACGGGTTGGCGAAAAAGCCGCCAACCATGACAATAACGCCATCTGGGCCCGGTGTGCGTTGTATTCATTACGGGCTTTTCTTAGAGTAGCAACGTTCCGAACTGCAAACAGGACAGCAGCTTATGTCACTTAGGGAATGGTTAATCGCCATAGGTACCCTGGTAATTATTGTAATCGTGGTCGACGGTATCCGTCGCATGCATCGAGCCCGCAAGGAATCCATGGCGATTTCTTCTGGCATGGGTGCCGATGAACTTAAAGAGTCCCCGCTGGATGACGAATACAACCCGGAACTGCCGAATGGCGGAGCCCGCATAGTTTCCCGGGGTAACCTGGAAGAGCGGGGCTATGTCACCTGCGACACCTCCGAACCGGACGGTTATGACGATGACGTGGAACCTGAAACAGGCTGGGGTGCCATTGATGATGAGCCCGAAGAACCTGTTCAGACACGTGTGCAGTCCCGGCCGGAACAGCCCCGGGAGTTTGCGGAGCCGGAGCCGATGGTTGAGCCGGAGCCCGAACCTGAACCCGCTCCTGAGCCACAACCGGAAGTGCGCCAGCCGTCACGGCCGGTTAAGGAGCAGGAGCCTCCGGTTGTCACCTCCGAGGTGGAAGAAGATACCGCTCGCCGGGACCCTGTGAAACCCCGTGGTAATCAGCCGCTGGCCGGCGCCAACCGCCCGGAAGCCCGCGAAGTACTGGTCATCAACGTGTTGTCCCGCAGTGGCGAGGAATTTTCGGGCCCGGTCCTGAAAAAGCTGTTTGAAGCCTGTGGCCTGGAGCACGGCGACATGGATATTTACCATCGCCACGAAGGCTCCGATACCACCACGCCGGTGCAGTTCAGTGTGGCGAACGCGGTAGAGCCGGGTACCTTCCGGCCGCAGGACATGCCCGGGATGAAAACGCCGGGTATCAGCTTTTTCATGAGCCTGCCCGGGCCGTCAAATGCCATGCAGGCATTCGAATTCATGCTGGAAACTGCCCAGACGGTGGTCCGCAACATGGGTGGCGAGCTGAAAGACGAGCGCCGCAGTGTGATGACACCGCAAACCATCGAGCATTGCCGCCAGCGCATCCGTGAATTCGAGCGTAAACAACGTTCCCATCGGGCCTAACACCCAGCCAGGACTCCCGACCTGATGACCAAAGCTTCTGCAGAAATCCAGCAGCGCGTAGCCGAGCTACGCGCGAATCTTGAAGACCACAATTACTACTACTACGTTCTGGACGAGCCCAGAATCCCCGATGCGGAATACGACCGGCTGTTCCGGGAGCTCCAGCAACTGGAGCGGGAACATCCGGAGCTGGCCTCTGACGACTCGCCCACCCGCAGGGTAGGCAGCACCCGCGACACCAGCTTCGCCGAAGTGACCCACCGGCTGCCGATGCTGTCGCTGGACAACGCTTTCAGCGAAGACGAACTGCGGGACTTCGACCGCCGGATCCGCGACCGTCTGCACACCGAAGACTCCATTGAGTACGTCTGCGAACCCAAGCTCGATGGCCTTGCGGTGAGCCTGCATTACGAGAACGGACTTCTGACCCGCGCTGCCACCCGGGGCGATGGCTACACCGGGGAAGACATCACCGCCAACATCCGAACAATTCCGTCTGTACCGCTAAAGCTTCGGGGCAGCGGCTATCCGGAGCTGGTAGAGGTGCGTGGCGAGGTGTACATGCCCAAAGCCGGGTTCGAGAAACTGAACCAGCGGCTGGCAGAGCAAGACGAGAAGACCTTTGTTAACCCGCGTAATGCCGCCGCCGGCAGCCTGCGCCAGAAGAAATCTACCGTCACCGCCAGGCGCCCGCTGGAGTTCTGCGCCTACAGCATGGCAGTAACGGACGAAAGCGTGCTTCCTGGCACCCACTGGGACAGCCTTCAGCTGGTGAGCGACTGGGGTTTCCGGATCAACCCGGAAATGCGCAAGGCCGAGGGTGCGGAAGCCTGCTTGCAGGCCTACAACGAGCTGATGGAAAAGCGTGACAGCCTGCCCTATGAAATCGACGGCATCGTGTTCAAGGTGAACCGCCTGGATCTCCAGCAACAGCTCGGGTTTGTCTCCAGGGCACCGCGCTGGGCCATTGCCCACAAGTTCCCGGCCCAGGAAGAGCTGACGGTCATTGAAGACGTGGAATTCCAGGTGGGCCGTACTGGCGCTGTTACTCCGGTTGCACGCCTGAAACCGGTGTTTGTCGGCGGTGTCACGGTTTCCAACGCGACCCTGCACAACATGGATGAAATCCGCCGTCTGGATGTGCACATCGGTGATACCGTGTTCATTCGCCGGGCAGGCGATGTTATTCCGCAGGTGGTGAAGGTGGTGCCGGAAAAACGCCCGGCTAACGCACCTTCTGTTGAAATGCCGGCGCATTGCCCGGTTTGCGGTTCCGACATTGTCCAGATTGAGGGTGAGGCGGTAGCACGCTGTTCCGGCGGCCTGTATTGCCCGGCTCAGCGCAAAGAAGCCATCCGCCATTATGCGTCCCGCAAGGCGATGGATATTGAAGGTCTTGGCGACCGGCTGATCGAAGTGCTGGTAGATGAAGGCATGGTGAGTACGGTGGCGGATCTGTACCGGCTGACCAAATTCCAGCTGGCCAGCCTTGAGCGCATGGGCGACAAGTCTGCCGGCAACCTGGTGGCGGCTATCGACCGTTCCCGTAACCCGGTGCTCTGGCGCTTCCTGTATGCGCTGGGCATCCGGGAAGTGGGGGAGGCCACGGCCAAGTCCCTGGCGTCTCATTTCGGAACCCTGGAGGCCATTGCCGGGGCAGATGAGGACGCCCTGCAACTGGTTCAGGATGTCGGCCCCATCGTGGCCGGCCATATCCGCAGCTTCTTTGATCAATCCCACAACCAGGAAACCCTGCAAGCGCTTAAAGACGCCGGTGTTACCTGGCAGGAAGAGCAAGTAGTAGCTGCTGAAGAACAGCCGCTGGCGGGTGAAACCTGGGTGCTCACCGGCACCTTGTCGCAAATGACCCGTGACCAGGCCAAGGAAAAGCTGGAGCGCCTGGGTGCCAAGGTAGCTGGCAGCGTCTCGAAAAAGACCGCTTGCGTGGTGGCGGGAGAAGCGGCCGGCTCCAAGCTCGCAAAAGCCGAGCAACTGGGTGTGCCGGTGCTGGACGAAGATGGATTGCTGGCCCTGCTCAAGGAGCACGGCTTAGAGGCCTGAAGACCGCTGGCCGGTGAATCTGAGAACTCGCGCAGATCCCCCGGAGAACAAATTGGCTACCATGGCGTTGACCTGTAACGGTGTGTAAACCGGTTGGCTGTACGCAACCGGACACCGCCATAACAACAACGTCTTGAAACGGATTTTTGCATGCGCGCCGATTTGTTCTCCCGCACTTTTTCGACGGGCCGGCTTGCGGGCCTGGCTCTGGTTGCCCTGGCCGCGGCCGGCTGTAAAACCGAAAAGGATCCGGACGACCCCACATTGCTGGGCGCACCGCCTACCACGGCATACATCGGCGTTGAGTACTACTACAACTGGGGTGCCTACGGCGGCGAAGGCATCCTCGATTATTCCCTCACCAATGCACCGGCCTGGCTGGCCCTGGAAGATACCAGCAACAAGGCCCGGCAGGGCGTCATCATGCGCGGTGTGCCGGGGCTGACCGGCGGCGAGCGCGGCCTGGACGACCTTGGCAAAACTGAAGATATCGATATCGTGACCACTGATGGTCGCATGGCCGGATTCCAGCCGTTTGATATCGAAGTGAAGCACAACCTGGTTTCAGTGGAGGCGCCGGAGTTTACCGAAGGTGAATCACCGGAGATCAGTGCTCCCAGGGGTGAACACTGTGCATTGCCGGAGCTTGAGCCGGAAGGCGCCCACAGTGTTTCCGAAACGGCTGCCCAGCCAACCCGCCGGGTGTATGCCAAAGTCCGGCTTGAACGGCCATCTGTTACCCGAGTTTCCATTGCCTTCCAGCTGGAGTCGGATTTCACCTGTGAAGATCCCGTTGGAGCTATTTCCCAGGAATGCCATTCCGACGACAGCAATATGGGCCGCGCGATTGTCGGGCAGGACATTGTGGCTCTTGGCAGCGGCTCGGACCACCCGGTTGATGAAGACGGCAATGAGCTGGCCTACGTGACGTACCAGGAAGGCCCCGAAGGCTTCTACGACCGGGGTGTCGTTACCCTGGAGCCCGGTATCAGTGAATGCTATATCCCGCTGGAAGTGATTGATGACAAGGTGGCAGAACCCACCGAGCAGGCTCGGCTGGCCCTGACGGAGGTTCGCCAGGGCCTGGCGTCTCTTGGCAATAATAATGCCGGTATCAGCACCAACCTGACCATTGCCGATAACGAACCGGTGGTTGCCCTGCGAACCCTGAATGGCGGCACCCGGGATACACTGAATGTTGATCCGGATGTGAACGATGTAACCACTGCGGGTTACAACGAGGAGCAGGTTTACGCTGCGATACTGACTGGCGAGCGGGAAGGGCAGGTAAATGTAAAACTGACGGTTAGCGAACAGGGTTCTACCATTGGAACCGGAGATTTTGTGATTGTCCAGGCCCCCGAGACTCTTCAGGGCCTTACGCTGGATCCTGAGCCCGGGACTAATGAACTGGTGTTCCCGGCAGGCGTGAACGAGGTGCAGTTCAGTATTACCGCGAAGGACTACGAAGACACCGCCGAAAGCCTGCATGACCGCCTCGCGATCCTAGTTGTTGATGTTAAGGGTCAGGCCGGCCTCGAGAACTTTGCCCGGGGCGAGAGCGACGAGCTGATGACCCTGAGCTTTAACCGACAGATAACGCCGTTGACCTGGACGGATGGATTTGTGCCTACAGACATGGCCACTGGCTCGCAGGGTGAACTGTATGTGGCGGGTCGTGGCTACGATGATGTATTGCAGGTGCGGATCTACGACCAGAAAGGCGAGCAGTCGGGCTCCACGCTTGAATTGAATGCCGGCGCAACGGCAGCGGCCACGGAGGTGTACCTGGCCCTGGGTAAGCGAACCGAGCGGGTTGACGGTCGCAGTACAACCTACGAAGAGTTGGTGGTGGCTTATTCTGACGCTGGTCAGGCTGTTGTGGAGTTATACCGCAAAGACGGGGACACCGGTGCCTACGGACCGGTATTCGACAAATACAGGCTGGCGTTTGGCTCCTCCGGTAACGATGCCGTCAAACGAGTGGGCTATCAGGGCACCAATGGCGACCTGGTGGTTGCCGGTGAATCCGACGGCGCCTGGGGTGGACAGAGCAATTCCGGTGGCATCGACACCTTCCTGGCTGTGGTGGAAACCATCGGTGAGGATGAGGAGCTCAGGCTCAAGGAAGTCCGTCAGGAAGGCTCAACCGGCAACGACCGGGTAGCTGGTGCCAGCACCGAGTTCTCAACACCGATGCTGTTTGGCTATGCGCCCGGCGTGGTTGATGGCAACGGTGCTGTGGGTCCGTTCTTCTATTCTGGCACGGCAGACGGCGCGGTATACGGTATTGGCGGTGATGCCTCGGAACAACTCCGCCATGGCTTGTATTCAAACAGTACCGCATGGCTGATCGGTGACGGCCCCTGGAGCTACAGTTTGGTTGAAGTGGAAGAGGGCGATAACAAGCTGGAGCGGACAACAGGTGCAACGGCCGGGTTTGTGCTGGGCTTTACCAGTACCGGTGTGCCCAAGACTGCGTTCACCATTGCCTCCGTTGCAGACGTCGCTGTGAACTCCCTGGACAAGGGCGTAGCACTGGCAAGTGATGTGATTGCTGCCGGAACGCTGGATGGTGGTCAGGGCCTGTTGGCACGGGTGACCACCCAGGAGGATCCGGAGCTTTATCAGAGCTGGCAAAAAGCACTGGCGGAGCAGGGTGTGCAGTTCCTGGGCCTCGGCAACTACCGGGATGATGAGATTGTGGCGCTGGTGTATTCCGATGTCGGACACCAGGTTCTTCTGTTCAGCCCGGAAGGGCGGTTGCTGACAGCTCCGGCTGATAATCCATGAGCTAATGATCCATGACCTGATGAGCCATAAAGGGTGTCGAGGCTACCCTGAGCCGCCAGTCAGTCCGGCTTGGGGTATAACCTCGAGCTTTCCACCCGGCGGATCAGCGGCTCCGGCAAGCTCAATGGCTGGCCGGTTATCCGGTCCGCCAGGTACTCTGCCATGAGTGGTGCCCAGGTCAGGCCCTTGCTGCCGTATCCGGTCAGCAGGTAGGCGCCCGGCACTTCCTGCCCGTTTTCATCCTTGAGTTCGTCCGCCACCGGCTGATAATCATGGCTGGCGCAACGGAAAGAAACCCGACCTTCAAGCTCGCTGGCATCAGGCCCATGGTCGCCCATGACGGCAGGCAGCAGCTCTGCCAGTTGTTCGATATTTTCCTGGTGGCTTTCCGGCGTCACGTCCGGGTTGTTGTCTCTCAGGTCAAAGGTCGCACCGGTTATTGCGATTCCACTCATGGCCGGGTTCAGGTACTTGGTTCCACAGATGACCGCCCCTGGCAGGTTATAGTTTCCTGCGGGCAAGCAGGTGACCTGTCCCCGAATCGGCTTCAGCCGCAGTTTACCGTTGGCCGGGTTCAGGCTGGCGGACTCGTGACCGCCTGCAATCACCAGCCTCGCTGCGGTCAGCCGCTGGCCTTCCTGACTTTCAATCGTCCAGCCTTTGCCGTCAGACCTCACCGTGCGTACATTGAAACCAAATACCCGTTGGATTCCCGGGTGATCGGCAAGGGCAGCGCAGGCCTTTGCCGGCTCAAGCCAGCCGGAACCGGGAAACCACAGGCCGCTGGCCGTTACCTTCAGGCCGGCGCGCTTCGAACCAAGCTCTTCATCCACCGGTTCCAGCAGTTCGACCGGGTACTGGCAGCGTTCAAGGAATTTCTGCTGACGATGCTGCTCCTGCTCGTTGGAGGCCAGCTGCAGCAGGCCAGTGGGGTGCCAGAACTGTCCGGCCCAGCGCCGGTAATAGCGCTGGCTGAAACTCAACGCGGTTGCGGCCAGTTCGGTCTGGGCATTGTATTCCACGCCCAGTTTCACATAGAGCGCGCCTTGGGCATTACCGGAGGCACCGGCGCCGGGCTGATTGGCCCGGTCAATCAGCACAACAGGAACCCCCCGTTCCGCAAGGTTGCGGGCGAGGGTGGTGCCGGCAATTCCGGCACCGATGATCGCCACCGGTAACCGGTTTGATGCACCGGAGTCGGCCCCGAAAACCTCAAGCTGGCCGGTCAGCATTTCCCGCTTGCGACCGAAGCCCGGTACCTTTCGCATGGAAAACCCGGCATCGATCAGTGCCCGGCGCACCCGACCCACAGAGGTGAAGGTGGCCAGCGTGGTGCCGGGTTTGCTGTGGTTTCGAATCTGGCCAATGGCGTCTTCCAGCCACATCTCCGGATTCAGCGACGGGGCAAAGCCGTCCAGGAACCAGGCATCCGCCTGGAAGGAGAGGTCTCGCCAGGCATCCAGAACATCACCGAAATACAGGGTCAGCCGGATTCGCCCGCCCGCCAGTACCAGCCGGTGAGTTCCCTGAATCAGTGGTGGGTAATGGGCGATGAGTTCGGCAGCCTGGGAGGCAAGCTCCGGCCAGAACGACAGGGCTTTTTCCAGGTCACTCCGGGTCAGGGGAAACCGCTCCACAGACACAAAGTGCAGAATGGCAGAATCATCTTTCGGCCGGCAGTCGAGCCACTCGGCCCAGGCGGCCAGGAAGTTCAGCCCGGTACCAAAGCCGGTTTCCGCAACCACAAAATGCCGGTTGGCGGCCAGGGCAGTAAAGCGCTCCCGGAGCAGGTTGCGACCGATGAATACATAGCGGGTCTCTTCCAGCCCGTTGTCGCGACTGAAGTACACATCACCAAAGCGGGCAGATTCCGGCACGCCATCGCGCCAGACAAGATCCGCCGGCTCCATGGCCGGCGGCAGAACAGGGTTGGTCATGGAATCAGTCTTCGGCAGCAGCCCGGGTTACCTGCTCGATGATCACAGAGCGAACGGGCACATCGGCCATGCCACGAACGCGGGCCGTTTTAACGCCGGCAATGGCGTCCACCACATCCATGCCTTCTGTAACTTTGCCAAATACCGCATAGCCGGCACCGTTGGCGCCCGGGTTCAGGTAGGGATTGTCGACCACGTTAATGAAGAACTGGGAGGTAGCGGAATCCGGTGCGCTGGTGCGGGCCATGGCAATGGTGCCCCGCTCGTTAGGCAGCTCGGCGGAGGCCTCGTTAACAATGGCCTCTTCGGTGGACTTGCGGGACATGTCTTCAGTAAATCCGCCGCCCTGAATCATGAAGTCGGCGATTACGCGGTGGAAAATCGTGCCGTTGTAGAAGCCTTTATCGACATAGCCCAGAAAGTTTTCGACCGTTTTCGGGGCGACATCCGGGCGCAGCTCCAGAGAGAAATCACCGTGAGAGGTTTCAAACAGCACTTCCGGGCGATTGTTGGAAGGCTCTTCTGCCTGCACCGGAGCGGCAGCCATCAGGGGCAGTGCGAGGGCAAACAGGACGGGCTTCACATTAAACAGGCTTTTTACGGTATTTGTCATTTCAACAGTACTCGCGGTTTCAGGAATGGATCGCTTGGCTGACATAATGTCTGAAATCGTAACCTGTGCACAATTCTAACAGATACTTAACCATTGAATGCCCACGATGGTAGACAGTTGAATAAGCTGGGTTATCCTTCAAATGTGTAGATTTGAAAGTCATGTTGCCGATTCGGGTTGTACGGTAATCACTTTGAATACAGGAGAAGTCTGGTGAGATTCCGTTTATTAACGCAGGCTGGTGCGGTGGCGTCTGCCTTCGCCGTCTTTGCCGTTTCCTCGCCAATGGCCTTGGCTTCAGAGCAGGAAAACTGGAGCTACACACCGGCGTTTCTGCCGGTATCAGAAGCCGGTATGTCTGCGGTGTCCGCTCACGGCAGTGTGCGGTTGCAGGAGTTGCTGCGGGCGGGTGGTGGCACCCAGCCGGCCCATCTCGAGAGCCCGGATTATGTCACCCGTGTGAATGCGCCATCCGGTGAGGTTAGCGGAGACAGCCTTGCGGACTTGGGTACTGCCGGTGTAGACGTGGCCAATGTCCTTGAAGACCTGCTGGCGTCGCTTCCCGATTTGCTGGACATGGACTTCAAGATTGTCGGCATCAAATACCGGCCGGGCGAAGAGGTCGTCACTCTGGGCAGTGATGGCGCAATCCATGTTGCCTTCCCGGAGACCGTGGACCTGGTCAGCATCGAAAATCTTAACGTAGGCGGTGGAGACGGCCCGCCACTAGGCGATATCAAGCTCTATGATCTAAGCTTTCACCGGGATTCCAGAATCCGCATCCAGGGAAAATAATGCTCAGCCGGGTGCGGTTCGTTCGTGCCGGGCCGGGTTGTACGGTTGAAACTGTACCAGCGGGAGCGTTTGCCAGTGAAAGTACACAAAGGGTTTGAGGAAAAGTCCCGGCTTGGCCGGTTGCTGATCAACCGGGGTTATATCTCGGAAGGCCAGCTGGAAGCCGGCCTGAAAATCCAGCATGACACCGGCCAACGCCTGGGTGAGGTGCTGGTAGAAGCCGGTTGGCTTACCGAGCGGGAACTGCACCGGGTTCTAAAACACCAGGCCCGTTACCGCAACGCCGCCGCACTGGTGGCCATGGTCACCGTCCCTTTCCAGCCCTTGGTCACCTTTGCCTCAGGCAACTCCAATGCCGCCCTCGCTCCGGTGGTGGCGGGTGAGATGTATGGTGGCTTTGCGCCCATGACCGAAGAGGAAATGGCCAGCGTAACTGCCGGGAGCGAGATTGGGCTTCTGGAGCGTATTGAAACCGTCGCTGATCCGGAAACCGCCCGGGACCCGGTTAACACCCTGAAACTGGCCTCCCACATATTCTCTCCGGTGTTGAGCTTCGTCGATTCGGACCTCAGTATTTCCGGCGTCCATTACCGGGAAGGCGAACCCCAATACCGTATCCCCGATGACGGTGCACTTCAGTTGCTGCTGCCGGAGCGCATCGAGGAAGTTCGTCTCGACAATATTCGTGTCACCAACAGTCAGACACCGCCTATTGGCAATATCAGCATTCAGGATATCCGTTTCCATCCGGATTCCCGGATGACGATTCACCTGCATTAGCCGTCATTGCGGCTTTGAGCAGCACTTGCCAGCCTGTCATTTAGTGATAGAGTGCCGTTTTCGCATTTCTGACGGGACAGTTTCATGCCTTTGAATGTATGGGTGCTGGTAGCGGCTCAGGCGCTGGCCATGTGCACGGCTCCTTTTATCGTATTTATCGGAAGTATTCAGGGGCGGCTGCTGGCGCCGGCACCGGAACTGGCCACCTTGCCGGTACCCTGGTTGTGGTGGCGGTCGGTTATCGGCCTTCCGGGGAACGGGTGGCCGAGACTGTCGTGGGTGGTGGTCGCCCCATGCGTGAGATTCTCGCCAATCCCTTGGTCTGGACCGCCATCAGTGGTGCAGCCATTGGTTATGCGGTGATGAGCTTTATCATGACTGCAACGCCCCTGAGTATGACGGAAATGGCCGGGCACGATTTTGACGACGCCAAGCGGGTAATCCAGCTGCACATCATGGCCATGTACCTGCCGTCTCTTATCTCCGGATGGCTGATCCGGGTGGTGGGCATCCCCTTGATGATGACTGTCGGCTTGCTGGCCTATCTGGGGTGTATTCTGTTGGCCGCGGCAGGCATCAGCTTCCACCATTATTTATGGGCCCTGATCCTGCTCGGGGTGGGCTGGAACTTCCTGTTTGTTGGCGGCACCACCCTGTTGCCTCAGGGCTATCGGGATTCAGAGCGATTCCGGGTACAGGGCCTCAATGACATCATGGTATTCAGCGCCCAGGCCACGGCGGCGCTGAGTGCCGGAGCCGTGCTGACTGCCCTGGGCTGGGCTTCGCTGTTAATGGTTGCCGTGCCGCTGCTGGTGCTGCACGCTTTGTTGATGGCAGCCTGGCTGCTCAGGCGCCAGCCGGCAGGGGCAGGTGGCCGGTCTTCACCCAGATAACGGTTTCCTGGTCTACGAACGGATGATGCTGGCTCAGGTGCGGGCTGCGCATCCAGGTGCCTTCCGGGTAACGGCCGTGTTCATCGCAGAACTCGCCGGACAGCACCAGTATTTCCTCGCCACCAAAGTGCCGGTGAGGCTGGAACACTTCATTGGCCGGCCATTTCACAAGGGCCACATGCTCATGCTCGAAATCGTGCAGGGGCATTACCTGCAGCCCGCCAATGCCCGGCAACCATTCAGCCTGATTGGTATCGACACGAACGGTCGAGGTGTCCCTCGGATCAAACTGATGCAGCTTCACCAACAGGGTGCAACCTTCTTCGCTGAAGGGCGCGTGTCCAGTGCCGGGTGGGTTCCGGAGGTAGGTGCCGGCCGGGTAATGGCCGGTCTCGTCGGAGAACACTCCCTCCAATACCAGGATTTCCTCTCCCAGTGGGTGCTCATGCCGCTTGAAGGAAGAACCGGGTTTGTAGCGAACTATGCTGGTGGCATGGCCCCGTTCGGCCTCTTCCCGTGCCAGCGGCTTGCGCTCCACGCCCGCCGCCGGGCTGGGTTGCCATTCCTGTTCGCGGGTATGAACAACCACTCGCTGGGAGAAATCCATATTCAGCATGAAAAACCTCGAATAAGTGCTATTTGATCAGTGCCTGAACGTCCCGGAACCTCGGATGGCGGCAGTCTACCATCCACTCGAACGCTACCATCTCTGTGGTAACAATCCGGGCGCCACTCTGGTGCAGGCGGTCCAGCGCTACGTCTCGGTCGAAATCATTTCGGGAACCGGTTGCATCCGCCACTACCCAGACCTTGTAACCGGCATCCAGAAGGCTCAGGGCCGTTTGCAGCATACATACGTGGGTTTCGCAGCCTCCGATGACAATATGCTGGCGGCCCTCCGGCAGGGCATCGATCAGCCCGTCCGGGCAGGCATCGAAATGGTATTTGCTGACGGTGTGGTGGCAAAGCTCCCGAACGCTTTCCACGTTCGGCCCCAGCTTGTCCGGAACCTGCTCCGTGGCGATGACCGGCACCTCCAGCAAGCCCGCAATTGTCGCCAGCAGGGTGCAGCGGTCAACCACCTCCATTCCCTGGCTGATTGCAGGCATCAGTCTGGCCTGTACATCGACAAGAAGCAGGGTGGACTGTTCGGCTTTCATTAACATAAAGAGGCTCCGAAGATTGTGGGTGTTTGATGACAAGGATAGCCAATTTAGTCGCCGGAAATCCGACAACACGAATTTTCAGGATTTTTTTAAAGAAATCGCTTCATTGCGGTTGCCAAACGCCAGCAAAACTATTAAAGTTTGCGCCCTCAAATGAGCGACAACGTAGCTGATTTGAAACAGTTTATTGGAGAGGTGGCCGAGTGGCTGAAGGCGCACGCCTGGAAAGTGTGTATACGTTAATAGCGTATCGAGGGTTCGAATCCCTCCCTCTCCGCCAATTCCCCTTTATTTTCAAGGGTTTGCGGCTGATAAATTGCGGTAACTGACCTCCTACCTATCAACCGAAAAACGCTCAAACTTTGAGCAAAACGGTTAGATTCTGAGCAATACTTTCTGAGTTGTAATCTCCGCTTATCCGATAACCTGATCATCAGATCATGGGATGACTGTTGTTAACCATAACAACCACCTGTTAACCCCACACCTACGTCCCAATAGCCCGAAAGCCAGTATTGACGCGGTTTTGATAGCTGTTAACTATTGATCAAAAAGTAAGCATACTTCGGAATTCGGGATTTAATCTCTGAATGGGTGGGAGCGAGGTTTCCCTTTTGATTGATCATGAAACAATCAACGTACCGCCCCGGTCATTAGGGCGGCCCTCCATCCGGGCGCACGCTTGAGCCGGAATGGCTCCCCAGACTTCAGGCCATAGTGAAGGGGTGGCCCTCCACCGGCAGCAGGCGCACCAAACCCGCGTACGGGCTTCAGGCCATAAACTTAGCGCGGCTCCATGCCCTCAACGGCAACGGCCCATAAATCCTTGTGGTTGTCGTGCTTCCGGCAGAATGCGCTGCCGTAACGCTCCCACAATTCCGCATATCGTCCGGGCGGTAGGTGGTTGCAGCCAGTGCCACAGATAAACAGGCCTTCGACGGCTGGCGGGATGGTAACGGCTCGTGGCTGTCTCTTTGGTCTGGGCATCACATCACCGGGCTTTCTATGCCAAGGTTCAAGGCGCGGAGACTGGCTAGCATTTGAGCGCGGGCGTCTCTCTCGATCTTTACGCAAGGGTGTGGCCGGGACTGTCCGAACCTGTCCAGGTCGGTTAGCCCTTCTCGTTGGATGATCTCGCGGGCCTCGTCGATCCGGTCGTAACACTCTATGGCCGTGGTCAGCAGAACGACGCCATCAGGGTCAAAAATGGCGTAATCCCTCTGTAGTGTCGTGAACAGTTCTTGCCCTTTGTCGGACAAGTGAGCCGGTGCGGTGTCGGTCATGTTGACGTTCTCCAAAATCATAGTTGGGTTTGTACCGGGTTCCCTGCGTGAGGGGGTGAGCGCGGTCATACATCAGCCTTGCCGGGACAATCTGACATCCCCGCCACCAGTGCCCGGAATACCCGTTGCACATAGTCCACCGGGATCTCCAGCAGGCCGCACACTTGCCGGAGCATTGGCCCGGCGTCTACTACATCGTGATAGGCCGCTTGTAACTCCAGCTCGCTTGCTCCGTAGACCTTTTGGCCTTTGGCGTAGCTGAGGGCATCTTTTATCAGATACACCAGCACACCAGCCCACAGCGCCTTACAGCGGCTTTCCTGATCTACTCTGGCGTGTCCTTGCTCCACATGACTTAGAGGGGTTTCGACTCGGGCCAAAGCTGTCATTTTGTGGAAGCCTCACAGGTCGGAAAATGCGTTGCCTTTGCTCTGGGGGTTGTGCGCAATCACGCGGCTTCGATCCGCCGGAGCCATGCCAAACTTGCTTAAAATCGACTCCAAACGACTTAGCCGTGCTGCCGTTATGTCTGCCGGTGCCTGCCGAAATTCCGCCAGCAAGCAAGCGGCAATCTCCAATCCGAACCTGTCCGACTCTGTAATAACTCCCGGTGGTGCTGCCTGGGCCAGTTCATGCCAGCAATCCAGAACCTTGTCTGTCAGGTGCGGCGGTGGCCCTTGTAGCTCTCCGGCTGGCTCTGCGTCCTGCCGCTGGCGTTGCGGATTCTTCTTGTAAGCCCCGGTCAGTTCCAGCAGCTTCGAGGGTTTCCGGTTTCTCGGCATGGGGTACAGCCTCCTGGGTGAGACGTTGGCCGGGGGTTGGCCCGGAATGCTGAACGGTGGACATAAGGAAATAACGAGAGGCCCGGTCTAGGCTTTGGGCCTGCCTTTAGAATAAATCGGCCCCGCCACCCTATAGGGCGGCCCGGTCGTCTGTTGCTTCGGCTCTAATTGGTGTGTGCGTCACCACTTTGTCCAATCCCCTCGGGGTGAGAGTTCCCCGGAGCCGGAGCAACTGACCGGGCCTAAACTTACCGCTTGGCCTTGTCGGTCTGGGTCAGCTCAAGGTCTGGGTATTGATCCTTGAGCATGGCCGCCAGCACAGCAGCCAGCCGGGAAATTGTCACCGGATAATCCTTGATATGCTCACTGATACCCAAAGCGTTCAGGGCTTCTACTTCTTCCATCGTTGGCCGATACATTACGCCACCTCCACAACTGCGTTATCTTCAAAGTGAACCTTGAAAAAGCGTTCAACCATCACACCGAGCATGTTTGTCTGCCACAGTGAAACCAGTTCACCGGAGCCGGTCGGGGTGTCCGTCATTTCAACGCTAGCCTCGCTGGCGCGGCGTACATTGAATTCGACATCAGCCACGGCAATCCGGTCAGCGGCATAGGCCACCAGAACCGGGGCGCTTGAGCTGTCCTCAATAGCCGGGACGATATGCACACCGGGCACAAACTCCCCGCCATTAATGCCCATATTGTTCTGACTGCGGATAGACAACTTTCGGCAGTTGCCCGTAGTGGTTGCGACAATGACGTTATTGGAATTCGGCAACGCTGCCAGGGCGTTCTCCAGATCCGCCACAATATCGCCACCAACGTCAGCGGTTACGGGTGTGGGGGTTGGCAGGCTGAGCAGTGTTTCGTTGGTGCCGGCAACCACAGCGTTTTGCAGTTCGTTTTCAAAGAGGGTGCGGGCCTCGTTTTGAGTTGCCAGCATCAGCTCCTTAGAGACTGCCGCAAGTCCAACGGTTTTATAGGTTGGCAGGGTATGGCCGGAAAGGGTGGAACGTACCAGCGGTTTCGGCTGGCCTTCGTTAAGGTTGCTGGCTACGGCACCGGAAGCGGCCACAATATGGCCCTGATCTTCGGGAATGTTCTTACCGTAGGCCAGCAGGCTGCCCAGCAAGTCCTGGTTCCGAACGCTGGCGAGGTAGTAATCCGCAATCCGCTTGCCGCTGGAAGTGCCCCAAACATCGTTCAGAAGGGTGTGCGCTTTGATAAGGCCCAGCGTTTCGATTGCCCCGCGGCTACGTCCGAACGATGGGTTATGCTCCACAAACTTGAGCAGGCCGCCACAGGTGCCGCCGGAATCGGGAGAACTTACAGCGCGGCAAATATCAACAAACCCGCGTGATTCTTCCTCAATGTCCTTGAGCCTACGGCGGTGTAGTGCCTCTTCCTCAAGCTCGATGAGGTGTTGAACGGCGGTGCCGTGGTCGAGAATGTTTTTGATATAAAACGGATCTTCACTCATAAAAAAGCCCCTGTTGGGTTGGCTGTTGTGATAACTCCAGCTTATCCAGTGCAGGGGCGTTTATGAATGGCATTTATTCGGTGTTCTTCCCGCTTTATCCCACTTCCCGCGATTGGAGCCACTCGGCCAGCCGTTCCAGGCGGTAACTAACGCGGGCCTTTCCGACTCCGGCATAACTGAATTTTGGCCCTCGGCCTTCCTGTCTGGCTTTGCGTAGGGTGTCTTTCTTGAGGGCTAACAGCTTGGCCGCGTCATCCTCCCCGATACGTTGATCGGCGCTCATTTCCATGGCTTCGGCCTGAGCGGCTTTCAGCAGCATTGCAACCAGTTTTTCGAGTTCGTCTTGTGTTGTCTGGGTCATGGTGGCGTTCTCTCTTTTGGGTTAGCGGTGTGTGCCGCGTGTACCTTCTGTGTACCTGCGGGGTACACAGCCTTAGCCTTACTCCCCCAAGGGCTGGGGCCATTTTGTGTACCTTGTGTACCGTTTTATCGGCGGGGGGTGTGTGAGGGTTGGAAGCCCATAGAAGAAGGAAAAACAGAAATAAGGTACACAAGGTACACAATCCCTCTCTATCCTTACTCCCCCAAGGGCTGGGGGTGTGTACCTCCGAGGTACACGCAAGGTACACAAGATACACAGCCCCCCCCCCGCCGGTCATGTTGGTTCAACCTTCCCATCTAGGCCGATACGCAACCGCCCCGCCGATAACATGGCTTCAACTCTGGCCCGTGCCCTTGAGTACTTGTCCTTTTCTCCCATAGCCCGGAATGGGTGCCGCTTCCGTAGTGTCTGGGCAAGTGTTCTTACCGTGTAAGGCTTGCGGGCGTTCGTCAGCAGATCCATTACAGAATCAACCTCCGCAACCTCCCCGGTTTCGCCTGAGTCGTGTAACAGTTGGTTGAAGTGTTCAGCCAGAACCAGAACCAGATCCAGCGCGGCACTTACAGTGGCCTCCGGTATCGCTTCCGGCACAGCCTTACCGTGTGCCAGGTATTCGATAACGTGAAGGTTCAAGGCCACCTTGAGGGCGTGTGTTTCGATCTTGCCCAGCCATCCGACTTGCAGCAATTCGCCTTCCCCGGCAAGTCTGCCCAGCTTTGGTTCCAGCCTTCGGCGGGCTTGCAGTAGTAACCTGTAACCGGCATCCGTTGGGGCAATTTGGTGGAGTGCGTCCGGGTCTTGCGCCATTTCCAAGGTGGCGAACCGGCGGCGGGTGTAGTCCTCTACACTCGACTGACACGCACGGTCGAACGGCTCCAGCTCCTCCCGCCGGACAAAATCCCCGTGCAGCGTCCGGGTGCCCAGCGTGGTCGGCTCTGACACATAGAAAAACCGCTCTGCTAGTCCGGTGCCATTGCTGGCATTGAACACACGGGCGGCGCTTCCAGGCTGTGCAATGACCAGAACCGAACCACTGGCATAGCCCGTGAAGGCTGCCCGGCCTTTCCGCATGGCTGAGGCATACTCCCCGGCCCAGCCTTGCAGCAGCAATCCGTTATGGCTGGCAAAGTCTGCCTTTTCCGGGAACATGGTCTGAAAAGCCGCTTGCTCCGCACTGGCAACAAAAAACCGGCCTTCTGAGCAGGTAGCCAGAACCATATCCATTCCGGCGGTGGTCGGGTCTGTAGTGACTGAGAAGCCGTGACAGGCTTTCGGGTCATCTTTGGATAGCCCCTTGTTATGTGTCGCTATGGCCCGGTTATGGTCTGCCATGGCCTTCAAGTATGGCTTTTGAGCAAAGCCCAGAAGGCGGCTTTTCATCATCGAGGGCGGTTGTTCAATGACCGTGTAAAGCCCTGCCGGTATCGGCGTACCGCTGGCGTATTGCACGGCGTAGGAGGTGGCTACAGCAGCGGACGCGCCTGTAAGCAATGCCATGGCGGCGGACGCTTCCGGGAACTCCAGACAATAGGCCACACGTGCCGCCAGCTTGCCTATAACCGTTTGCTTGAAACTGTCCGGCAACTGAATGGCGCTTCGGGCTTCTGGGGTGAACAAGGCTTCGTCAGGATCAGCGGCAAACTCGGCTAAAACGTCCGCTTGCTTCTTCTTCTGATAAGCCGTTATGGCGGCTTCAACGTCCCCGCCGTGGTTCAGTTGGACGTGTGCGGCCCATGCGTCAAACGTGCCGTGTAGGCGGTCGCCAGCATGGTCTGAGCGCCATAGGCCATCCTTGCCCGGTATAAGGCGTATACCCGGCGCTCCGGTGGCTCCTGGGTGGCTGTATCGCTGTTCTCGTTGGTGATAGGGGTAATCATGCGGGTCGATAACGTCCGGCACTGTGTTTTCCCGGTTGAACTCTCCCCGGCACGGTGCAGGAAACGGCAGGGACTCCCCGCTACCCATCTGCGGGTAATGCTTGGGCGGCCTGTCGTTTACCTTGAATCCAGCATCCCGGATTGCCTCAAAAGCCAGCCGGTCGAATTCCCGCAATGAATCATCATCAGTTGATAGCAACCGCCAGAACCGAGCAAAGTTGTCTGGCAACTCCGGCGCATCATCAAAGCGCTTGTCGTTGGCGTAGGTCTGGGTACACAAACTGCCTTGTTTATCGGCGTAGACGACACCGGGAACACAGTCTTGCAGGTTCTCCGACTTTGCCCGCAATTCCAGGATGGTGATTCCGTTGCCCTCGTCATCAAAGACACGGAAAGGGAGCCAGCGGCACATTTCCATTTCATCGGCAGCGAACGCAGACCGGCCACCACTGCCGGGGCGGGTGGAAGCCGTGCGGACTCCCTGGGCTAACAGACCATCAAGATCAAAGCCCCATGCCTTCATGGCCACACGGGCCATTTCCATATGGTCAGGGTCGATTGAACAAAGATTGTTTGCAGCCAGCGGGATGCCGTAGCCGGTGGCCTTGGGGTCAATCTGGGTTGCCGGGCGCTTGTTCCATTCTTCACCAATGGGGCGTTTCTGGTAGTCGTGCAGGCGAACCAGGGTCAAGCCAGCATCCAGCAGCCGCCGGGCTTCGGACAGGTCGGGCTTCGGGCTGTTCGTTTTTTGATCAGGGGTGTTATAATCACCCTGAGCCTGCCCGCTCTGAATAGCGCCCTCGTCAGCTTCCCCGGCTGCTTGGGCGTTGCTTTCAATGCGCATTGTTTTGCCCTCCCCCGATTTCTACAACGCTGATTCGATCCTGCTCCATCAATTCGACAACGTGCTTTGCCGCATCAAAGGTCGGGATCCAGCGCCGGTTTACCTCGTCCGACTCCATTGGAGACGATGCACACCAGTCGAACAGGTCACAAAAGCGCGCCATGGCCTTTATGTCGCTGTCGTCGTTGGTGAAAATCATGTTTCCGTCGGTCAGCAGGTGGTACAGCTTTATAACGGCGTCTTGTTGCTCCATCGCTAGACTCATTGCGCGCCCCCTTTCATCCGAACCAACATACCCACATCGGCTTTGCTCACAGCCTTACAGCCGGAGAAAACACGAACCGTCACCAGACCGGCGGCGATAGCGTCCACGACTTCGGAAGCGGTCAGGGTGGTGCGTTTGGAGACAACGGACACGGCCATGTATTCGATGCCGTTGGAGAAGAAAGTGCCGGGTTGGATTTTCACGCTGTCACCTCCTGGCTGGCTTCCCATGCCTCAATATCGGAAAGTTTCCAGCGGGTGCAGCCGTTGATCTTTATAGGGTGGGGGAGCTTGCCAGCTTGAGCCCAGCGCCAGGGGGTGGCGCGGTGTACGGAATACCGCTCTGCCAGATCCTTGTCTGACAGATAGCGGGTTAGCAGGTCTTTGCTTAGGTTTCTCATAGTGAACCGCCTTTTGCAGTTATTTGCGACGGTTCCTATTCTGTTAACACAGCTCTAGGGGGAGTGACCTCATAACTCCCCCGATTTAGGGTCAGTTTCGGCGTTCTCGGCTCCTTATTTTTAAGATAGCGGCTCTGGCGGTTTGGCCGTCCTCCGGGATCTTTTCAAAGCCTGAATCCGCTAATACCGTGCGGGCATGGTGTGCGGCTTCTATGACTGGCATTCCATCGGCCTCAAACAAGGCCGCAATATCAGACAAAAGGGCATGCTCTAGGGTTTGTCGCTTTCTGCCATTTCTTTCTGGCCATGCCTCTACTTTTCCAACAGCGCGGCTAGATAGCAGGTTCAGCAGATCCAGCTCTGCCGTTAGATTGCAGGCGGCCTTTTCGTAGTAGTCGCCCCGGAGACGCATTAGGTCATCCGTCATGTATGCCTTGGCCGCCTCTGGCATCAGGTCAAGATGATCTTTTAACTGGCCTATCAGCTTTTTGGTTTTCTCTGCGTGTGCAATGACTTCGGCTTTAGCTGGGTCTGTGTCCCGATAATCACGCCACTGGCGATAGTTTCCGACAAGCTCCCGGATTCGGGGGAGCAGCGCGGGCGCTTTAACGTCGTTTATCAAATACCTTTCAACGTCAGCCGGTAAACTCCCATCTACCCAGCCGCCGGTAACTTGTAGCTGCATTTTGCGAGGCATCAGGCGCGCCCTCCAATGTTGACGACTTTTTCGGTTGTGCTGTTGTCCTTGGCCTTACCGTGGAAGCAATAGCGGCTCCACTCCCGCATCATTTCCCGGCGCTCGGTTAACAGTTCATCACGGGCATAGGCGGCGCGGGTGGCGTCGTCCGGGACGTGTGCCAGGGCAAGCTCTGACCATTCATCGGGGTAGCGGGTGGCCTTGCGCGCCCATTCTTTAAAGCTGGATCTGGCGGTACCGTGTGGCGTAATGATCCGGTTATCCTGAGCGGGGTCGGTGTAGCCTTTTCCGCCTGCCTTAACGTCCTTGGCGTGTGCGTCCTTGAGCAGCTTGGACAGCGCCATGTCTGACATAGGCTTACCATCAGGGGACGGAAAGATAACGTCATCAGGCGCGCCCTGGGGGAGCCCTTCGAGCAGTTTGATTGCTTCATCAGACAGCGGGACAGCATGCGGGCGGTCTGCCTTCATCCGAAGGGCAGTGAGCCGCCAAACTTTGGCCTTGAAGTCTATTTCTTTCCACGTTGCACCACGTACCTCTCCCGGTCTGGCTGCGGTAAGGATCTGGAATTGCAGCGCCTTGCCGCCCATGCCCCGGCGGGTGCCGAGGTATTCCATCAGGCGCGGCATTTCGTCAAACGGAAGCGCGGCATGGTGGCGCTCTCCTTTACCGCTGTTTTTCTTAACGGCTTTGATTTTCGGCAGCTTGAGGTTTTTGGTATCGGCAGGGTTAACCGGGTTGGTTCTGATCGGGTTATCGCCGGTTAGGGCATAGGTAAAGACAGCGGCAATCCGCTGGCGCATCCGGTCGGCAGTTTCCGGGGTTTCGTACCATATCGGCTCGATAACCCGTTTTACGTCATCACTGACAATATCGTTGATGCGCATTGAACCGAGAACAGGTAAAGCGGCTTCAATGGAGCTCCACCACTGGGCCTTGTGTTTCTCGTTTTTGAACTCCATGGCTTTGATCTTGTAGCAATCGGCGGCCACTTCCCGGAATGTTTTGTTGTGCTGTTCAGCACGCATCAGCTCTAGCCGTGCTGTTCGCCTTTCTTCCAGCGGGTTGATCCCTTGGCTGATCTTGTCCCGCATTTCTCTGGCTTTCTCGCGGGCCTGAGCCAACGTCACATCAGGAAAGCCACCTAAGCCGATGTTATGCCGCTTGCCCGCTATCCGGGTGCGATAGATCCAGGACTTTGCCCCGGTCGGGGTAACTTGCAGCAATAAGCCAGCCACACCACCAACGGGGTGCAGGGCGTTATAGGGCTTGCCCTCTTTACTGACAGCATGGGTCAGGCGCTTTACTTCGGTGGCGCTCAAAACCGGGGCTTTCTTTGGCATGCTTCAAACTCCAAAAGGTTTGGCGGAGACTCCCTCCGCATAACAGGCTGTAGCCAGATACCTGACTAAATACCTATCCAAAAAAGGATCATTGAAGGCTAAAACATGCGACAACATGTTACAAGGTTTTTTTGGGCTTCCTTGAGTATCAATAACTTAGGTCTAAAAAAGGCATGCAAAACAGGGGCTTGCGGGCAAGTAATGCGGACTCCCTCTCCGCCAATAAAAGAACCCCGGCAGAAATGCCGGGGTTTTTTATTGGGCGGAATAATCCCTACAGCCGTAAGCATTAACCGCTACGCCACACCAAACACCCCCACAAAACTGACATTAGTCAAATCGCCACCTCCCTGAACTTCCTAACTTGTTCTCCATGCCACGGAAATGAAATATCTTCCAAAACCGGAGAATCAGAATGAAAAAACACCAACTTGCATTGCGGCCGACGGGGCAACTGAATCTGATCTGTCTGGCACCAAGGTGGCCTCCTTCCCGGATCTGGCGTTGGTAGGTGGTGCACAGAAGTTTATCGATAAGAATGACAGCGGCTGGAACCCGGCTCTGTTCCAGTCTGTGCGTAACCAGGGCTTTGAGGCCCGTTATGACCGGGTACGCTACGACGCACCCGCCTTTGGCCCGGTCAAACTGGCAGTAAGTCAGGGCTATAAGGGTGACCAGGATATTACTGAAGTTGCTGCCACCTATAACACCGCGATTGACGGCCTTGGCCGTTTATCAGCAGCTGTTGGTTACTCCACAAGAGATGTTGGAGGCGCAGCAGGCGATGTTGAGTATAAAGTCATCGGCTCCGACGTAGAAATCTACGGCGCCGCCTACGTCTACCAGCCCATCAAGCGCCTGGACGTATACTTCGCCTACAACAACTTCGCGCTGGATGCTGACAACGGCGAATACGACGATGTAAACATCGCGATGATCGGTAGCCGCCTCAAGTTCTGATAGCTTGAAAACTCAGTCAGCCGGCCAGGGCGTTACGCGAGCCCGGTGGACTGCAGTATGAAGACCCCCGCCGTTACCGTTACGCTGGCCAGTAAGGTGGTCAGTGCAATGATATTGGCCGCCATGCGGTCGTTCCCGCCCAAAGCCTTCACCATGACAAAACTCGCCGCTGCCGTCGGGCTGGCGAAGAACAGGAACATCAGGCCCAGTTCCCGGCCTTCGAATCCCGCCAGCCAGGCCGCCAGTGTGCACAGGGCCGGCAAACTCACCATTTTCCACGCCGAGGCTCCCAGCGCCGGGCCGCTGTCAGTTCTGATGGCTTTCAGGGAAACGGTGGCGCCAATGCAGAGCAGGGCCAGTGGCAGGGTGAGAGAGGCAAAGTAATTGCCGCTGGTCATCACCCATTGTGGAAGGGTGACCTCCCAGGCGGCGAAGGGAATAGCGATAACCACGGCAATAATCAGCGGATTGCGAACCACGTCTTTAACGGTATTCGAGAAGCTCATGCTTTTACCCGGCTGATACGCCAGCAATACCACGACAGAAAGCACGTTGTAGGAAATAATCACCAGCCCCAGCAATATGCCGCCGGCAGACAAGCCGTAATCGCCATAAAGGTTGGCCGCCAAGGCCAGGCCGACAATCCCGCAATTACCCCGGAACGCACCCTGCACATAGACGCCCCGGTCATCTTTGCTCACCCGCCGGATTGCCCAGAACCAGACAGCGCCGAAGCTGGCCAGTGTGGCCGCCAGGTAGAACAGCAGCAGTTTGACGTTGAATGCCGTCGTCAGATCTGCCCGGATGATGCTGAGGAACACCAGGGTTGGCAGCGTGGCCTTGAACACCAAGGCGGAAGCGGTGCTGACAAAGTTCTGGTCTATCCAGCCAATCCGGCGCAGGCCGATGCCGATAAAGACCATGGCAAAAACCGGCAGGGTGGTTTCAAGGGTGTGGGCGAAGGTTGCTAACAGGCCACTCAAGGGACAACGTACTCCTCTGGAACAAACAACGAAAAAGGCCTCCGCTAGGGAGGCCTTGTGTCGGCATTATAACCGGTCTTTCAGTCGAAGTTCCTTGAGCGGATGGTATCAGGCTTCAGGAAAGGCTTTTCGCCGGTATTGTCGTGGTCAGCCAGCACCTTGCCGTCGTGCTCGCGAACCTGGCCGTACATGGAGTGCTTGTGGAAGGTAGGCCCGAATTGCTCCAGGGTTTCTTTCACGTCGCCGGTGTAGCGCGGGTCTTGCGGGCGCTCCTGGCTGTCCATGTAGAAGGCGATGTCCCAGGCTTCCTGGTCGCTCAGGGAGTTGGGCTGGCCCAGAGGCATGTTGTTCTTGATAAAGCCGGCTGCGGTGAACAGGCGCACAATGCCTGCACCCCAGTTGTTGGACATATCGCCCCAGGGTGCCGGGAATACGGTGTGGCCATCTACGCGCAGGCCAGAGCCATCTTCCTGGTGGCAAACGGCACAGTTTTCCTCGTACAGCTTTTCACCGTTAGCGTAGCTGAGTTCCGCCGGGCGCTCTGGTGCCGGGAAGCCGCGGCCGTAAATGGGCTGCTTCGGGTACATTTCCACGCCGGTGGCCAGCCACTGGTGGTAGGCAGACAGTGCCAGCATGTTGTCACTGCCGTATTCCAGCGGCTTGCCATTCATGGAGTAAGTAAAACAACCGGCAATACGTTCTTCCAGGTTGTTTACATGGCCATTCTTGCCACGGTAACCGGGCAGGGTAACGGCTGCTGGCCAGATCGGCGCGCTGAACGGCATGCGGCCTTCACCCAGGTGGCAGCTGGAGCAGTTCATGTTGTTGAACACATTCTCGCCACGTAGTTGCTGGGTGTTGGTGAACAGGTCGTAGCCCTTGCGGATGACCTTTTTCAGTTCCGGATGGATGTCCGCTTCTTCCAGGTCTGCCATGGTAGGCGGAATGTGAACCAGCTGGTTTTCTTTCGGGGCCGGAAAGCCCATAGAGGTCAACTGATCGATGTAAGCCTGGGTAGTGTCTTCATTGGCCGCCAGGTTTGCCGAGAACGCAAAGGTTCCAGACAGGGCGACAGTAAGCAGTTTGCGCATCATGATAGGTGTCCCCTTATTTGCTGCCGGCACTCTGGTTGGCAAGCCATACGGCTACCGCGTGAATGTCTTCATCGCTCATGCGTCGGGCGATGGAGCCCATTAGATCCTGCGGATCGTTCTTGCGGGTGCCTTCTTTCCAGGCTTTCAGCTGGGCTTCGATATAACCGGCATGCTGGCCGGCAATACCCGGGAATACATCGCCGGCACCGCGGTTGCCAGGGCCGTGGCAGCTTTTGCAGGAAACAATGTACTGGGACCAGTCGCCGCGTTCGGCCAGCTGCTGACCGCGCTTCAGCGTGGCCTCATCGGCGTTTGCGCCACCCTGGCCAGCCGTGGGTTCCAGTTGGCTGTAATAGGCAGCAACATCGGCAATTTTCTGGTCGTCCAGCATGTTCACGAACGGGGTCATGGTCGCGTTTACCCGAGTGCCTTTCTTGATGTCGTGAATCTGCTTGGCGAAGTAGGTGGCATTCAGACCGGCCAGCCGTGGCCAGGATTCTCCACCTTCAATGTGCATGCCGCTGCCGTCGGCCTGGTGGCAGGCAATACACAGGTTGGCAACTTCTTTGCCACGTTCAGCATCACCTTCGGTTGCAGCCAGCGCAAAGCCCGCATAGGCAGCCAGCCCGAATGCAGCCAGCGTAATCGGAATTTTTATCACGGTCGGTAGCCTCTCTATTCTTATATATGCGCACTTAGTACTAAAAGTTATTTCGATATAGCTTGCGCAAAGCGCGCAATTCTCGCTTGACGAAGGTCAACAATGCAAGCGGACTTATCCGAAAGGCTAATACGAGGATGCATGCGTCGGGAATTTCGTTTACTGTCTGAGATGCAAACCGGAAGTCAGCAAACATCTTTATAACGAAAAGCAGGGACACCTATGGCGACCGTCAACCCTTCTCAGGAAGAGCTTAGGAAAGTTTTGCAAGAGACGCCAAAAGATCAGCCGGTAGTAATGCTGAATCTGCTTCGGTTTCGTGACCAGGCGGCCTACAAAGACGACACAGAAAACTGCTCGGGGCGGGATGCCTACAAGCGGTATATGGACGAAGCGGCAGAATGTGTGCGCTCGGTTGGCGCAGAGGTAATCTGGTCCGGCCGCAGCGTGGGTTCGCTGATTGCGCCGCCCGACGAATCCTGGGACCAGGTATTGCTGGTACGTTACCCCTCCATCAACGCCTTCCTGGCGATGATCGAAAGCCCTGAATACAAAGGTGTGGTAAAGCACCGTACCGCCGCGCTGGAAGACTCCAGGCTGGTGGCCAATGTTGAAGGCTCGCCCTGATCAGACCAGCCAGCCGGATTGCTGGATCGTCATATAGGCAACCGTACCCACCGCAATAGAGAGCAGGGCATTACGCCGCCACAGGTGTACAGCTACCACCAGCAATCCCGACAGGATGGCGTCCAGCCCTGGCAGGCTTGCGCTCCAGTTCGCGGAACGCTGCAGGAATACGATGGCCAGCAGGGCCATAACCGCGGCCGGCAGAAACCGGCCAATATGCTGCAGCAACGGGTGTTCTGTGTGGCGTTCAAAAAACAGGAAGGGCACCACCCGGGTGGCAAAGGTTGCCGCCGCTGAAATGGCAATGAACGCGGCCAGGTAATAAGTGTCAGTCATGGCTGGCCTCCGCTGCCGGCAGACGTTTCCTGAGCTGGCGATACTGGATCAGGAGAATGCCGGTGACAATTGCGATCGCGAGGATCAGCTGATGAGACGGCCCGACCAGCACCATTGAGATCCCGGCGGCAAAGGCACCGGCCCAGAGCGGGAAGCTGTCGCCCAGTGCTTTGATCTGTTCAATCGTCAATACAATAAACAGCGCGACCAGCGCGAATTCAATACCGGTGCTGTCGAACGCCACCATCTCTCCCAGCAGTGCGCCAATTCCGCAACCGGCAATCCAGTAAGCCTGGTTGAACGCGGTAATGCGGAAGTCCACTTCCTGCTCGTGGTGTTTGTCTGAGGACAGCGAACGACTGGTAAGCAGGGAATACGTCTCGTCTGTCAGGCCGAAAATCAGATAGCCTTTACGCCAGCCAGCACCCCGGAACCGACCCAGCAGGGACAACCCGTAGAACAGGTGCCGGGCGTTCAGCACAAACATGGCAACTGCCACCTCAAGCAGCCCTGCGTTGGCGGCCAGCAGGCTGACAGCAAGGATCTGCCCGGAACCGGCATAGATCACCAGGCCCATGAGCGGCGCGACCCACCAGGCATAGTCCAGCTGGGTGGTGAACAGCACCCCGAAGGCCATACCCAGTGGAATGTAGCCGAACAGAATCGGCAGTGTCAGGCGAAAGACGTTCTGGTTCATTAGCATCCAAACGTTACGAAAGCGGCGATGATAGTCAAAGCGCACAGGGTTTTGAAGAGCGCAAAAACCGAAAACCCCGTACCATACGCCCCGGACTGGAGGATTTATGACCGACGATACCGCTTATGTGCCCGATGAAGATCCGCGCCAGGAAAAGTTCGTGGTAGACGCAGACCTGCTTACCCAGGACCAGCTGGAAGGACTGGCGGAAGAATATTGCACCCGTTACCACGGCCTGAACGATACCGAGAACCCGCTGGCGGAACGAAGCCGGGTACTTGCTGCCGTAAAACGGGGAGAGCTGGTCGTGTGGTTTGACCCGGTGGAAAACACCGCGGGGCTGGGCGCTCCCGCCTGATTTCCATCGTTTTCAGGCCCCTACCTACCCGATGGGCGGTGTAAACGGTACAATCACCGTGATTTTTCGTCTACCTGACTGCGAGGTGAGCTTTGATCAGGGTACTGGTTGTAGATGACCACGAGCTGGTGCGCTCCGGTATAACCCGCATGTTAGCCGACAATCCCGATCTCGACGTGATTGGCCAGGCTTCATCCGGAGAGGACGCCATCGAGTTTGTGCGAGAGAACCGACCGGATATCGTTCTGATGGACATTCGCATGCCAGGAATCGGTGGCCTGGAAGCCACCCGTCGTATCCTGCGCCTGGACGACTCTATTCGAGTGATTGTGGTAACCGCCTGCGCGGATGATCCTTACCCCTCCCGAGTGATGCAAAGTGGCGCCCAGGCGTACATCACCAAGGGCGCGGACATCCAGGAAATGGTGCGTGCCATTCGCAAGGCCCATTCCGGACAGCGTTACATCAGCCCGGAAATTGCCCAGAAGATGGCGCTGAAGCAGCTGGCGGGTGAAAAGGACGACGATGGCGAACTGGCAAAGTTCGATCGTTTGTCTGAACGGGAAATGCAGATTGCCATGATGGTGGTGGATTGCCAGAAGGTTCAGGATATCTCCGATAAACTCTGCCTCAGCCCCAAAACCGTGAACAGCTACCGCTACCGGATTTTCGAGAAGCTGGAGATTTCCAGTGATGTAGAGCTGGCGCTGATGGCCGTACGGCTTGGATTGCTGGATGCCGACAAGGTCTGACCTCCAGCAAGGATCCGGGGAGTTCGACAGTAAAGACTTCCTGAAACAGCTTACTGAACGCCCCGGCGTGTATCGTATGTACGATGGCGCCGGGAATATTCTGTACGTGGGAAAAGCCCGCAACCTGAAAAAGCGGGTGAGCAGTTATTTCCGCAAGACCGGCCTGGCCCCGAAAACCGAAGCGCTGGTGGGCAAGATCGAGTCCATCGAGGTGACGATTACCGGCAGCGAAACCGAAGCCTTGCTGCTGGAACAAAACCTGATCAAGTCGCTGCGGCCGCCGTACAACATCCTGCTGCGGGATGACAAATCCTACCCCTATATCTACCTGTCTTCTCACAGCGACTATCCCTCGCTGACCTTCCGCCGTGGCCGCACCAAAAAGGGCGGCGGTACCTGGTTCGGGCCGTTTCCAAGCTCCGGTGCGGTCAAGGAAAGCCTTAATATCCTGCAGAAGGTTTTCCGTATAAGATCTTGTAATGAAAGCTATTTCAGGAACCGTAACCGGCCTTGCCTGCAGTATCAGATTAACCGGTGCACGGCCCCTTGCGTGGGTTACGTAACACCGGAGGAGTACCAGCAGGATATCCGTCATGCCACCATGTTCCTGGAAGGTAAGAACCCGGCCATCATCCACGACCTGATGAATGCCATGGAACAGGCGGCCAGGAACCTGGAGTTTGAGAAAGCGGCCGCCTACCGGGATCAGATTAACCACCTGCGCCATGTTCAGGAGCAGCAATCCATTGAAGGCGAGGGCGGCGATGCCGATGTGATCGCCATTGCCCAGGAGGCCGGCGTGGTGTGCATTGTGGTAATCATCGTTCGTGGTGGCAGGGTGCTGGGCACCAAGGACTACTTCCCGAGGTTTTCACTCGAGCAGTCAGAAGGGGAACTGCTCTCGGCGTTTCTGGGCCAGTACTACTTTGGCGGTGATACCCGCCGGGAAATTCCTCGGGACATCCTCGTGCCGGTGGCCGTGGAAGGGCAGGAACTGCTGGCCGAGGCCCTCAGCGAGGCCGCCAACCGGGAAACCCGAATTCGGGGCAATGTGCGGGGCGAACGCAAGCGCTGGCTGGAACTGGCCATGACCAACGCCCGGCAAACATTGCTTACCCACCTGGCCAGCAAGGAAACCGTGTATCGCCGTTTGCTGGCGCTGCGGGACCTGCTGGAGCTGGCTGAAACCCCGTCCCGAATGGAATGTTTCGACATCAGCCACAGCCATGGGGAAAATACCGTCGCATCCTGTGTGGTTTTCGACGAGAATGGGCCACTGAAAAGCGATTACCGGCTATATAACATTGAGGGCGTGAAGGCCGGTGACGACTATGCCGCCATGCGCCAGGTGTTGACCCGCCGCTACCGCCGGCTGGTGAGTGGCGACGGCAAGCGGCCAGACCTCGTTTTCATCGACGGTGGTAAAGGCCAGTTGAACATTGCCCGGGAAGTCTTTGAAGAGCTTGGGATTTCCGATATCCCAATGATTGGCGTAGCCAAGGGTGTCACCCGCCGCGCCGGCATGGAGCAGCTGATCGACGCCATGACAGACGCGGTATTCCGGGTACCGGCCGATTCTCCGGCGCTGCACCTGATCCAGCATATCCGGGACGAATCCCACCGGTTTGCTATTACCGGCCACCGGGCACGCCGGGACAAGAAACGCCGGCAATCCACCCTGGAAGGCATCGAAGGGGTAGGGCCGAAGCGCCGCCGGGAGCTGATCCGCTACTTCGGCGGTATACAGGAATTACGTAAAGCCAGTGTGGATGAGATGGCCAAGGTTCAGGGCATCAGCAAGTCACTGGCAGAATCCATATACGCAGCATTGCACGACGAATAGGAACACCATGAATTTACCGAACCTGCTGACCATGTCCCGCATCGTGATGATTCCGGTGTTTGTGGTGATTTTCTACCTGCCGGTGCAGTGGAGTTACCTGGTCAGCGCCATCATCTTTGCCCTGGCCGGTGTGACCGACTGGCTGGACGGCTACCTGGCTCGCAAACTGAACCAGAGTACGCCTTTCGGTGCGTTTCTGGACCCGGTGGCGGACAAACTGATGGTGGCCGTGGCCCTGGCGGTGCTGATTGAAGAATACTCAGCGGTGCTGCTGACAATTCCGGCCACGGTGATTATTGGCCGGGAAATTGTGATTTCCGCCTTGCGGGAATGGATGGCAGAGGTGGGTAGCCGCGCCAGTGTGGCGGTGTCGTACATCGGCAAGGTCAAGACCACCGCCCAGATGGCGGCCATTGTCGGTTTGCTGGCGTTTCCTCCCGGTCAAATGCTGTCGTACGTTGCGATCGGCCTGCTTTACATCGCAGCCGGGCTCACACTCTGGTCTATGTTCCTGTACCTGAAAGCGGCCTGGCCGGATTTGTTCCCTTCAAAATAACAAGCTCAGGCGTCTGCCAGGCAATGCCGGCTCCATCGGGTTATGTCTTTCGAAAGCGCGGATGCTGCGCGAGAGAAGGCAGACATCAGGTCGTCCAGTTTTGCGCTGGCAGCCAGTGCCTCCTCGCGCTGATCCAATACGCACAGGCTTTTCCGGGAGCGGTTTTCCATCAGTTCTGTGTGCAGGTGTATGACCACCGTGGTGCCGTCTGCGTGGGTCTCGGCGTGAAAGCCGGTCAGTTCGGTGACCAGTGTTAACCCTGCCGTAGCCGGACTGCTGTCAGTCATCACGCTGGTGAAGCCGCCGCTCTGGCGAAATTCCTGAATCAGGTAATCCCTCAAAACCACGGGAATACTGTCGCGCCAGCGGGCGCCGGGCAGTGCCTGGAACTCGTAGGGTGTGGGCTTTACCAGAACCCGGGTACTGTCCAGCGGATCGGATGCCAGCGGAGTGTCCACCCGGAGCGCAGCAGGCCGGGGCGTATCGAACACTTCCCGTTCAGCGGGGGGTGCCAGTTCCATCAGGCGCGGTGCTTCAGGAATCGGGAACACGGTGCAGGCAGACAGGGCAAGGGCCCCGGCCAGTGCGAAAATGCCTCTGCTTGGCTTAGTCATTGCTGTACTCCTGGATTCTGCCGCCGCCCCAGATGGTGCCTCTCGGGTCTTGCTCAAGCCTGCGGGTAAACGAGTTCAGGTTGCGGAGGGTGCTGCGCAGCTCCCGTAAGGCCGGTGTCAGTTCCCCCAGGCCCTGAAGCCCGGAGTCCAGTGCACCTTCGTTATTACCGGTCACACGGTTCAGCCGGTCCAGGGTGGGCTGCAGGGTCGAGATGGCCTTATCCATCGACTCCAATACTGGCGTAATCTGCTCGCCCAACACCACGCGCGCATGGTCAGAGGTGGCGGATACCTTTACGGCAGCTTCTTCTGCCCGAATCGCTGCCGCATCGAACTGCTCCATCAGTGCCATCATGTCATCCCGGCTTGCCAGCAGCGATTCGGTTGCCAGTCGGGTGTTGTCCAGAATGGTGGCTACGTTGCCCAGGTTTTCCTCATTCAACAGCTGGTTCATGCTGGTCAGCAGGCGTTCGGCCTTCGACAACATGGCTTCGCCGTTATTGAGCAGGTTGGAAAACGCAGAGGGCTCGGCACTGATCAGCGGTGGATTCTCCCGGCCGCCTTCAAGCACCGGACTGTCCGGGCTGCCGCCGGTAAACTGCACGCTCATGCTGCCGGTGATATTGGCCAGCACCAGTTCGGCACGGGTGTTTTCACGCACGGGAATATCACTGCGAACCCGTACCAGCACACGAACATGGGCCGGGTTGTCGGGTGCCAGGGTCAATTCCAGTACATCACCTACCGGCACGCCGCTGTATAGCACCGCGTTACCCTTGGACAGGCCGCCTACCGGGTGGTCGAAACCGATCTGGTAATAACTCCACTCCTGGTCTGCCGAGGACTTGCCCAGCCACAGGGCGAACAGCAAGGCGGCGGTAACGGCCAGCAGCGTAAATAATCCGATAATAACGTGATGGGCTTTTGGCTCCATTAACCGGGCTCCTGTTCGGTCAGCCTGTTGTGTGCATCAATCGCGGCCCGCCCGCGGGGGCCGTGGAAGTAGTCCTGAATCCAGCTGTCATCCGTGCGGGACACGTTATCCAGGGTATCTGCCACCAGCACCTTGCGCTGGGACAACACCGCCACCCGGTCGCAGGTGGTGTACAGGGTATCCAGGTCGTGGGTGACCAGGAATACCGTCAACCCCAGGGCATTTCGCAGGGTGACAATCAGTTCGTCAAACGCGGCAGCGCCGATCGGGTCCAGCCCCGCTGTGGGCTCGTCCAGAAACAATATTTCAGGGTCCAGGGCCAGCGCCCGGGCCAGCGCTGCACGTTTCACCATGCCGCCGGATAACTCCGCCGGGTATTTGCGTGCCGCCTCGGGCTGCAAGCCGGTCAGGGCCAGCTTCATGCGGGCCAGTTCTTCCGCTTCGGCCCGCTTCAGCCCCGCGTGCTCGATCAGGGGCAGGGCAATATTCTGTTCCAGATTCAGGGAGGTAAACAGAGCTCCGCCCTGAAACAGCACACCAAACCGCTGTTCATACAGCGAACGTTCCGGTGCTGACAGCTCTGTTAGATCCTGCCCGAATACCGTGATGTGGCCCGCCGTCGGCGTGTTCAAGCCGACAATGCTGCGAAGCAGCACGGATTTACCCGTGCCGGATCCGCCAACCACGCCGAGGATTTCACCCGGGTAGAGGTCGAGGTCCAGGTCTTCATGCACAGAGTGGCTGCCAAACCGGTTGTTCAGGCCCCGAACCTGAATGATCGGCGTTTGGTGCGTGTGGTTATCCCGCGTGCCCATGGCCATGCCTTACCAACCCATTTCCATAAAGAATAGCGCGGCTACGGAATCCAGCAGTATGACCATAAAGATAGATTGCACCACGCTGGAGGTGGTGTGCTCACCCACGGACTGTGCGCTGCCCGACACCTTGAAGCCTTCCAGGCAGCCGATCACGGCAATCAGGAAGGCAAACACGGGTGCTTTGCCGATACCCACCAGGAAATGTTTCAGGGCAATATCCCGCTCCACGATGGCCATAAACTGACTGGGCGGAATATCCAGTGCCAGTGCACACACCACGGCACCACCAACCATGCCCGCCATCATGCCAACAAAGGTCAGCACCGGCAGGCTCACCATCATGGCCAGTACCCTGGGGACTACAAGAAGCTCCACGGGGTTAAGGCCCAGGGTACGAATGGCATCCAGTTCTTCGTTGACCTTCATGGCCCCGATCTGGGCTGTGAAGGCACTGGCGGTTCGGCCGGCCAGCAAAATGGCCGCTAACAGTACGCCGAATTCCCGCAGGAATGAGAAAGCGACCAGGTCTACGGTATAAATGGTCGCGCCAAAGTCCTCCAGCACCGTAGCACCCAGAAATGCGACCACAGCCCCCACAAGAAACGTGAGCAAGGCGACAATCGGAAGGGCATTCAGGCCGGTGTCGTGCACAGCGGCCACGAACGGCGTAAAGCGCCAGCGTTTTGGCCGTGGGAGTATGTAGAACAGGGTGGACAAGGTCTGGCCAATAAAACCGGACAGCAGCCATAACAGGCGGGTTAGCCGGGTGACCTTCTCTCCGGTGATTGCCAGCATGTTCAGCAGTGGATTAACCGTGGCTGGCGCGGGTGCGGATTCACACATGGATTCCGCTACGGCTTTAAGGAGTGCTTGCTGGGCTTCGGGCAGGGACGGTTGCTCCAGGGCGGCAAGCACCGGTTCCGCACCCAGCATTTTCACCATCAGGGACGCGCCCGCGGTATCCAGCCGGCCAAGGCGGCTGAATTCCGGCTTCAGTGAAGCGTTCTCTGCCTTGAATTGCGATACCTGCCGGTTCAGGGCCGGGTAATGGGCAAGGGTCCAGTCTCCGGCAAAGGTCACCGTATTGCCGGACAACTCAAGGGAGCCGACAGGCTCGCCGGCTTTGGTTGTAGTAAGGCCCGAAGTTATCGCCACAGAATGAAAAAAATCCCTGCCAGAAGTCTTAGCAAGCTTAAAGATTCCAGTTGCTGTCTGCCAGTATCTTTCGGTCTTCTTCATCATGGCTGGCCAGGATCAGGGTAATGCCGCTGGCCTTTTCCTGCAGTAACAAGTCCCGGATGATGGCCCTGGCGTCCGGGTCCAGCCCGGTCATGGGTTCGTCCAGCAGCAGTACCGGTTTGCGCCGCAGAATGGCGCGCAGCAGGGCAACTCGTTGCCGCTGGCCACCGGATAGTTCGCCGGGCAGCCGTGTACCAAGACCGCCGAGCCCGGTTTGTTCAAGACCCTGCTCAATGGCCAATTTCTGTTCGGGGGACAGCTTCATGCCCGGGTGCAGGCCAAGACCGATATTGGTGAAGACATCCAGGTGTTCGAACAGGTTGTGCTCCTGGAACACGCTTGTTACCGGCCGCTCCCAGGCGGGCAGGTTATGGATAGCTTGGTTGTTCCAGAGAATTTCTCCGCTTTTGGGTGCGAGAAAACCGGCAACCAGGTTTAGTAAGGTGGATTTACCGGTTCCACTGGCACCGCGTACCGCGAGGCAATGCCCGGCGGCGACCGAGAAGTGGAAGCGCCACTCCTCTGACTGATCCGGGTACTGGAAACACAGGTTTCTTAGTTCAAGCATGACGAGGCTCCGGAGCGGCGGCGGGGGCAGGCTCTGTGTTTGTGCCCGGGGCCGGCCGGGCAATCCGGGACAGCAGGGCGAAGAGGGTCACCAGTAATACAAGCAACCACAGCCCGGTGCCAGCCGCTTCGCTGATTCGGTAACTGCCCAGTTGCTGGTAAAGCAGAACCGGCAAAGTGGGCTGCCCGGGGCTACCGAACAGGGCAATTACCCCGAAATCTCCCAGCGACAGGGCAATGCCATAAGCCAGGCCCAGGGCGATTGGCCGGCGCAGCCTTGGCCAGTACAGCCAGCGCCAGCGATACCAGCCCAGGATACCCAGCTGGTCCGCCTGGTTCAGGGTGTTCTTGTCGATGGCATTCAGTGGCCCACGCAGAACCTGCAGCACAAATGGAATGGCCATCAAACCGTTAATCAAAGACACCAGTACCCAGCCTTGGGCGCTATTCCCGAGCTGGGGCCGCAATAACAGGAACAGGCCGGTACCAAGCACCAGGGGCGGTACAATCAGCGGCAGATAACCCGTGGTAACCGGAATGGCTGCCAGTATCCGGTTTCCGGATTTTTTGGCGGCCGCCAGTGTGAACAGACTGGCGACAACCGCACCCAGCCCGGCGGGAACGGCAATCAACAAACTGCGGCCTGTAGCGGGGAGCAGTTGTCCGTAGATAGATGGCATGGGTGAGGCCGGCCAGAGTGCCGGCAAACCGCGTAACGCGATGGCCAGCAGAGGCAATGTCAGGAAAGCGGAAAAGATGCCCAGCAGCAACACGCGCCCCAGACCCTGCCCGGGGCTGTCTTTTAAAGAGACAGGTTCAGCAAACCGACGATCCGGAAGCAGTGAGGACTCCAGCCGGTTCCGGAACACCAGCCACCACAGGCTGCCGCAAATAACCAGCTGAATAGTGGCCAGGATGGCAGCCTGGCCAAAATCGAATTCGAACCGCAACGCCTGGTAAATGGCCACTTCAAGGGTTGTGGCGCGAGGCCCGCCACCCAGGGTCATGATGATGGCGAAGCTGGTAAAACACAGGGTAAATACCAATGCTGACACCCCTGGCAGGACCGGCCGCAATGCGGGCCATCGAACCGTACGCCAGAGCCACCAGCCGCTCAACCCGAGCTGGGAAGCAACCCGCAATCTCGGTGCCGGAACCGATTCCAGTGCTTGCAGAAGAATGCGTGCGGCCAGCGGTGCATTAAAAAACACGTGGGCCAGTAAGATTCCATTCAGGCCGTAAAGGCTCCAGCCATGATCAGGCAGCCAATCGTTCAGAAGACTGGTCAGCCAGCCCTGGCGACCGTACACCCCGATGATGCCTGAAACCGCCACTATGGTGGGAAGCACCAGGCTCAGCTCCATTAACCGAAGCAGCAGGCTACGACCGGGAAAATGGCTGAGCCGGGCCAGTGTCATGGCCGCCGGCAGCGCAATGAACAGGCTTAGAAAGACCGATAACACCGCCTGCCAAACCGTAAACCAGACAACACCTCTTAAATAGCGGCTTTGCCACAGCTCTTCGAATTCCAGCGTGCCAGCTGTGTGAAGCAGTGCCCCCAGGCCCAATAGCACCAGCCCGATCAAGGCCAGCGCAATGATCAGGCCCGGAGCCAGTTGCCACGCAGGGGTGCTGAATGGAGCAGGGCGCAGGGGTTGTGGTTGGTTGGCGGACATTGGGTTCAGCGGGTCATGGCGTCCAGCCAGGCATTCACCAGTGAGCGGCGTTCACGGGCGACCTCTGCCGGTTCCAGATAGAGAGCTTGGGACGGGCGGATCAGCCGGCCAAATACCTCCGGCAACTCGTCACCAAGGTCGATAGCCGGATACATCACATTCTTCAACGGAATATGGCGCTGGAAGGCCGGCGACAACATGAACTCCATGAATTCCCGGCCGAGGGCCTGACTCCTGGAGCTATTCACCAGTGCGGCAACCTCGACCTGAAGGTAATGGCCTTCTTCAAAACGGGCCGCCTGGTAACGGTCTGTGTTATCGACCGCCATGTGATAGGCCGGGGACGTACTGTAAGAAAGGATCATCGGGGCTTCGCCGTTCATGAACAGTGAAAAATACCCGTCACTCCAGCTCTGGGTCGTCGCCAGTACCTTGCCACTGAGTTGCTGCCATTTAGCGTGGGCGTCATCGCCATAAACCGCGTGCATCCAGAGCAGCAGGCCGAGGCCGGGGGTGCTGGTGCGGGGATCCTGGATGATGATTTTCAGGTCATCCGGTGCATTGACCAGCTCTTCCAGGCTTTCAGGAGGTTCCGGCAGCAGCTCGGTATCGTACACAAAGGCGAAGTAGCCCCAGTCGTAGGGCACGAAGGTGTCGTCCTGCCAGTCGACAGGGAGAGCCAGGTTGTTCAGTGTCAGCGTGTGCGGAGCCAGTAAACCGGTTTGCCGGGCGGCTTCCATGGTGGCGGTATCCAGCCCCAACACCACATCGGCAGTGGTTGAACTGCCCTCCAGGCGCAGTCGCTGAAGTATATCGCCGCCGCTTTCCAGCACTGTATAGTTCAGCGTGCAATCACATTGCTCTTCAAATGCCTGCTTGACCGCGGGCCCGGGGCCCCATTCCGCTGCAAACGACGGGTGAGTATAAACGTTCAAAACCTGCGCAGGTTCGGCAGTAGCCAAAGCCGGGAGCAGGGCGGCGAAGAGTAGAGGCAAGCGGAAACGCATAGTGATTACACCTTGGCTATGGAGGGGCCATGCCGCGGTAACCACTGGAAAAGTGGCGGCTCAATCCCTACGCCGGTATTAGCCGGGTCAGGTTCCGCGGGTATGGTCTCAGCCCTGTCGGGCACCCCGTTGAGTCTTGGCGATTCTACCACGCCCGCGTGACGGTCTGTAATTTGTAACTTTGATTACGGTCTGTTTAAAAACTGTACAAAGGTGTCGGGATTCTCATTATTTGCTGTTAGAATAGTGCAAATTTCAATCGGATAGACCGTATTCTTCACCTATAGAGGTAAGGTGCATGCCCAAGCATCGCAATCTGCTCAAATTTTGTACAGCAATGTCCGGCCTTCTTTTTTCAGTGCTTTTTGCCACCAGCACCCAGGCCCAGTCCCTGAATAACCAGCTTTTTGATCGCCTTTCCAGTGCAGCCCCGAAACTGAACCCATCGGTTCTTGAAGCGGCTTTCAAGGCAACCCAGTGCGCCATCAGTAATGGAACAGCGATGCCGGAGAGGCTTGCTGTTATTGATTTTTCCCTGCCATCCAGCGAAGAACGCCTCTGGCTGTTTGACCTGGCCGATGGCAGCCTGGTTCTGAGGGAGCTGGTTGCCCACGGTAAAAACTCCGGCGACCGCGAAGCGAGTGCTTTCTCCAACATTGAGGGCAGCCACCAGTCCAGCATCGGACTGTTCAAGGCGGCGGAATCCTACAGCGGTGCCCACGGCTACTCCCTGCGGCTGGACGGACTGGAGCCGGGCTTCAATGACCTGGCTCGCCAGCGCGCCATTGTCATTCACGGGGCAGACTACGTAGAGAAGAGCTGGGTGAACAAATACGGTCGCATTGGCCGCAGCCACGGCTGCCCGGCGGTAGACCGCGATGTGATCGCAAAGGTAGTAGACAACCTGAAAGGCGGCCAGCTGGTTTTCAAATACTACCCGGATGAAGAATGGCTGCAGGCTTCCAGCTACCTGAACTGCGACAGCGGCAACCAGCTTGCCGGTTCCCTTCAGGCGAACGCGGATGACGCCAGCCGGTCCTGACCGGTTTGGCTAAATTTTGTGCACATTAGCAATAAAAACAGAAACTTGAAAAAAAGGTGTTGACGCGCGAAGCGTAATCCGTAGAATACGCAGCCGTTGAGGAGGCAACGCCTCTGAACGAAGAGCGGGAATAGCTCAGTTGGTAGAGCACAACCTTGCCAAGGTTGGGGTCGCGAGTTCGAATCTCGTTTCCCGCTCCATTTTCCAAGTCTCTCACGCCCCCTGAGAGCAAAAGCCAGATTCCAGGCTTACCCGGCGCGGTGGCAGAGTGGTTATGCAGCGGACTGCAACTCCGTGTACGCCGGTTCGATTCCGACCCGCGCCTCCATTTTTACTTTTCGAAAATCATCGGCTTATCCGAGCTTTATTGGCTGACTGCCTTTTGCTCTGGTACGTCTGACTGCGTTAGCATGCGGCCAACTACATACCCTGCTGCCACGCCGACCAGTGCTGAAACCGGCCCGATGAAGCCGCCTACCAGTCCACCAACAAACATCAGTACCACGCTTTTCATACAGACTCCTCCTGCCTTCCTGGCAACTGCATTGGTCCGAGTATAGGACATTGTGCCTGACTGTGGTTGACCCACCCGTGTAGCCTCGTCAAAATACTGTATATGCAAGGGTCTTCACTTCTTTTAGTGGGTAACCCTTTATTTCCCTGCCGTTTTTGGTCAATGTTAGCCCATCCGATTAACCCGATGGATGGTGGCCGACATTGGATCAATGCACCCTCTACGAACAGATTCT
>Ga0208180_1000373_pt1 | contig 39694 bp, 40 predicted proteins | sample MalvireepMed_s16_FD_184241 | JGI IMG/M metagenome (GOLD analysis project Ga0208180, IMG submission 184241) | Marine viral communities from the Global Malaspina Expedition - Malaspina viral metaG DeepMed_s16 (SPAdes) (version 2) | ecosystem: Environmental > Aquatic > Marine > Oceanic | place...
AGAAACGCAACTTGCTTATCAATACCGGATTGCTGGGCCTGACGCTGTAAATAACGGTTATCGCCATCGCCGATAATCATCAGTTTAGTTTGTTGTTTAATGGCATCCGGTAAATTTGCCAAGGTGGCTATTGCCCGGTCAACACCTTTTGTTTTAAAGCCCGTGCCTACCATCAACAATAACCACTCATCAGCCGAGACATTAAACTCATCTCTCACCTGCTTGCGAATAAGCTCTGCATTTTGTGGTCGTTTTCTGTCACGATCAATCCCAGGAGGTAAGCTGACTAAACGATCTTTTGGTGTGCCGTAATGATGTTCGAACAGTGTTTGTTGCACATCGGAAATCATCATAGATACGGTATTCGACTGTTTGCCGAAAACGGATTCTTCACAGGCTTTATAAAACTTCACACGCCCTGAAAACTGTAATACCCCGTGCAAAGGATGAGACCTTATCCGGTCAATATAACAAGGGTCTGCGGCATAATAGACATCAAGCCCAGGCATTTTATTAAAACCAATCACCAGGTCATAAGCACCCTGATGTAATTGTGGTAACACCTGATCTATATACGATTGCAACCTGGCATGGTTGCTCCACCCATGAGTCTCAATAATCTGCACATTAAATGGCTTAGGCACTTCCCCTTGCCACTCCATCACATAAACATCGACCGTATCATCGGCTTGCAGACAGCAGCGCATGATGTTCATGAAATCACGGGCGAGCCCGCCAAAAGGAAAATACTTATACAAACAGACAGCGTATTTCATAAACGTATTTTTTGTCTTTGTAGCATCACTCTGAAAAAAGCCTCCAGCTCAGGATTCTCCCAGTTTTTCAGGAAGCGTTTTTTATCTTGCAAGTTAGCCATGACTGCCTGTTTTTTATTGGTATATTCTCGCATGGCATCTAAATCGATTAACCAGACTTTGCCTTTTGCATCTAATAACAAGTTTTGTGCTTTCATATCGCCATGACCCAGCTGCGCTATTTCAAGGCCAGCGAAAATGTCTTGAATCTGGTGCACTTCAGACTCGATAGGCATTCGCTGTTGATAGACATCCAACAACTCCTCAGCCTCCCGATATTCACTAATAAAATAAGCTATACGTCTCAATGGACCAAAGCGCTGCTCAATAAAAGCGAGAGGCATTGTTGTCGGAATGCCCATAAACATCAGTAAGTTTGCATTACGCCAGGATATAGCAGCTCGGCTTGGTCGCCAGCAACGGCTCAGTGCATGACCAAGACTTTTGATATTGTAACGTTTAATCACAACATCAAGGCTGCCCATCTGGGTGCGTATCACCGTAGCGGTATTACCGGCTTTTAATATCTGTGCATCAGAGAATAATGCTTCAATATCGTCAACTGACTGAATTTGAATTTGTTGCCAGAATTCACGTTTCGCAGCGACCTGCCAGCGAAAGTTCTGTTGATAAAAGGTCATCGTACAGGGGCGAAAACACTTCTTAAGATACTGCGACTTTCTTTTTTGCCAAACCTTTTCCAGCCTTGTTGTAAACTGCCGCTGTTCATCCTCAGTGTATTCCCAGTCACGACCGTGATAATACATCTCGATCAGTGGTTTTAGCGTCATTTGTTCCTGTAGTGAGAATTGAGCAATGAGTCGCGCCAGATTGGTTAAACTGGTGTCCTTATCAAGTGCCTTGCCATCGTTTGATTGTTTAACAGAACCCAGGTCAAGCAGCACAATTTCATGACCATTGAGCAATAGATTATCAAGATGAATATCGTCTTGATAAAGCCCATCCAGATGCAGAGTCAGCATTAACGTTGATAGCAATTTCAAACGTTCTGGAGATGAATCACCAAGTTGAAAACGCTGACTGTTTTCAATAAATTGATATATCAGTGCAGAACCATGAGCTTCCATAACCGTCGCTAATAATGCCGGCGTGTTTACCTCACTATCTTTTACCGTATTAATACCCTGAATTTCTCGCTGAAAGTCTTTCTGCGCTTTGCCTTCACTCGCAAAAAGTTTAATGATTACAGCTTTTCCAGCACTGTCTAATGCCTTAATCACTAAACGGCGCCCAGGCAAATCACGAAGAACTTGCTGACATTGAAATGTTTGCTGCTGTAGCTGTAACTCAAAGGGTAGCTCAGGCCGAGTTACAGGATTGATGATGGCATTGATATCTGACATTTTATTCAGCATATAAGGTATCTGCCCGCTGTTTAACCTGCTGCCACAAATCAGCCTGTTGGGTTAATGCCTCACGCAAAGGTAGCTGAGTGTAAGTTTTGATAAACCGAAATAAATCACGTTGTGTCAGCGGCACGGCATAAGCCGAGAAGTATAAGCTACCCAGATCTTTTATTTGCCAGCGACGCGGGACTTTTTGTCGGATCTGAGCACGGTGAAGATCGATAAGATAGATTGGCATTGTTGGCTGATAAATATTCGTTTCAGCAAACGACTTATCCAACAAAAAGTGACAAAGATAAAAATCCCGATGGTTCATGCCATTTTTATGCATAGTCCCTGCAATATGCGCCAACTTCTGAATTAACTGGTATTTGCTTGTGAATGATGGCGGCCTATCTCGCCACTGTTGACCCAGATATTCCAAACTCATCGTATCGGTTAAATCATCGGTAATGACAAATGAATGACGCTTCGCCGGATTCCAGCCTTTTTCACCGTAACCGGCTAGGGTCATTGTATCCAGATCATGAGACTGTAAAAACTGCACCGCCTGCCATTCATTACGGGCACTGATGATCGGCAAACGTAATGACAGCAGGTTCTTTACAATTTCAGCCCAGCCAACGCCCTGATGATATTTAAGAAAATAGCTGCGCTGCGCTGCCTCGAAACGTAATGTTCGCCGCCCCTCTTTATCACGAAAAATCTCACCTGGCATGGTCTGTAACCAGGTAAATATGGCTTTATCCTGCCAGGCATGAGCTAATTCTTCACGTAGATAGAGAGTGTATGTTTTCATTCAGTTTTATGATGTGATTCAGTCAAACTCAGTTATGGCTTAAAACCGCCAGTCAGTCTGAATTTTGTTAAACTGTCGATGTCAAAAAGTGAGATGTTATCATCACTACACCAGTTTAAGGGGAAGCCGTGTCATTTAAAGCCACCATCACACGCCATCAGGCGATGATCGAAAGTCTGTTTGCACTTGAACCACAAGTCACAGCACTTGCTGCTCGTATTGCAAGCTGTGTGAAACAAGGCAATAAAATTCTGTTCTTTGGCAATGGTGGCAGCGCGTCTGATGCGCAACATTTAGCTGCCGAATTTGTGGTTCGTTATCACAAAGATCGTCGTCCCTATGGTGCCATCGCCTTAACAACAGACACATCCATTTTGACTGCTCACAGTAACGATTATCAGTTTGATACCGTATTTGATCGCCAAATTGCTGCTTTAGGCCGTCCGGGTGATATTGCGATTGGTTTATCCACATCCGGTAATAGCGGTAATGTCATTAACGGTATTAAAACCGCAAAAGAAATGGGCATTTGGAGCTGTGCGTTTACTGGTGAAGGTGGCGGGAAATTAGCTGAAATAGCTGATGAATATATTGCCGTCCCAGTCAAAGAAACGGCACGCGTGCAGGAAGGGCATATTCTGATCGGTCACTGGCTGTGTGAAACCCTCGACGAAACAGACTAAATTTATTCATGACGCAAACCACACTTAACACCGATGTTGTCATTATCGGCGCAGGTATTGCTGGCCTGTGGCTTCATCATCGCCTTAACGATATGGGTATTCACGCCATCTTGCTGGAACACGGACACATTGGCCAAGGACAAACGCTCAGCTCACAGGGCATTATTCATGGTGGCAGTAAATATGCACTTAATGGGGTGTTATCCAAAGCCGCGCAGGTCATTAGCACCATGCCTGCCCGTTGGAAAAGCGCCTTAAATGGTGAAGGTGATATTGATCTCCGCTCAGTGAGAAAACTGGCGGATCATCAATTGTTATGGTCTAAAGACAAGCTGTCCTCAAAAATGGTGTCGTTTTTTGCCAGCAAAGCTTTAAGTAGTCGTATGCAACGGGTAGAGAAACGCGAGGCACCGGCATTATTTCAGGATGCCGGCTTTAAAGGCACGCTCTATCAGCTTGATGAGCCTGTGTTAGATATTCCAAGTCTGCTAACAAAGATCACTGAAAAGTGGCACTCACGTATGCTTTTAGTACCCAAAGACCGTCAATATCATTGGCAGCGCACAGGGCAAAAAGTAGAAACGGTTCAGATTGGTGATATGACAATCCATGCAAAGCAGTTTGTTTTGACCGCAGGCGAAGGCAATGAAGCCCTGCTGCAATCATTAGGTATCAAACAGCCCGCGATGCAACGTCGCCCCTTGCAGATGGTGTTATGCAAAAGTCACGACTCTACTCAACCATTGCCAACGATCTATGCCCATAGCCTGGGAAGTGGTTCCAAGCCGATAGCAACGATTTCCAGCCATCAAACTCAACAGGGCGAGACCGTATGGTACATCGGCGGTAATATTGCCGAAGAAGGTGTCGGTAAATCCCGAGAAAACTTGATTGCTGAAGCGCAGCAACTACTCAACAATATTCTGCCCTGGTTTAAACTCCCAAATCTGGATTGGGCAACACATGCCGTTAACCGGGCTGAGCCCAAACAATCCAGTCTGACTCGGCCGGATAATGCCTTTATTGATTCACAACAGAATATTCATATTTGCTGGCCAACCAAATTAGCCTTGGCACCAGATTTAGCCGATCAGGTACTGAAAGCAATCAATGTCGACGCCATAGAAAAACAGACATATGACAATCCTGACTTTCCTCATCCAGAAATCGCTAAACCGTTATGGGACAGAGCGTTCTGATGGCCTATTTAGAACGAAGAAATCCGATAGCGGATACTGGACTAAGCGTGTCCCCACTTGGGATGGGCACCGTTAAAATCGGTCGTGATAAAGCAGTGAAATACCCTGATGGCTTTCAGATTCCTGATGATGAACAAGTGATGACATTGCTAGAACAAGCCTGGGAATCCGGCATCAATCTGATTGACACGGCACCGGCTTATGGACGCAGTGAACAACGTCTCGGACAGTTATTAAAAAAAGTGCGGCGCGAGTGGATCATTGCCACCAAAGCCGGTGAATATTTTGATGCAGAAACAGGTGAATCGCATTATGACTTTACCCCTGAATCACTGATTAAAAGTATTGAAAATAGTTTGAAAACCCTACATCGAGATGAATTAGATATTGTATTGATTCACTCTGATGGCAATGATGAACAGATTATTCGTCATCATGGGGCGCTGGAAGTCTTAGCTGACTTAAAACAACGCGGCTGGATTCGCGCCAGTGGCATGTCGACTAAGACCGTCACAGGCGGTCTATTAACGTTGGAACAGTCCGATATCGCCATGGTGATGCATAATCTGCAATATCAGGAAGAACGGTCGGTGATTGAACAAGCCGCCAAACTTAATAAAGGCATTTTTATTAAAAAGGCTTTGGGCAGCGGTCATCTTGCAAAAAATTCAGCCGATGATAATGTTCAGGCAAACTTCGACTTTATCTTTAATGAACCAGCAGTCAGTAGTGTGATTATCGGTACGATTAACCCTGACCATCTGCGTGACAATGTACATAAAGCTATTAAGGCTTTAATTTAAATATTAAACCCAAAGTCTAAGACTAAAAATAACTCTGTAATTAGGCCTTAATTGACGACATTCTCTTTGCCACTGTGTATAGACCTGGTTCATGGTTTCAGTAGCGTTTAATGACTTATAGTTGTGGATATATTCATTAATTTCTTGGAATAATCGAGCCACTGAATCTGCAGATTTTGGATGTTTCATTGCATACAAATCTGATGATAAAGCTGACAACTCGGTGATATCTTTTTTTATGAAAAACTTAATTTCATGGCTTTCTTGAATGAAATCTATACCAAGTATGATTTTCTTTACTTGATTTCTTATCTCCTCAAATTTAGCCATTCTTGAAACTACTATTCCAGAGTGAATTCCTGCGAGGACACCGACTATGATGCTTATAAAAATATTCAGTACTAAGTCATTCATAGGACATATATCACTTGCCTGATATTTTATTCACTATAGCCGTCGTTGAGCAGTTTTCCACCAGCCCCATCACTTTGACTTCACCGCCGTAAGCTTCAACGATTTCCCAGCCAACGACACCTTGTTTGTCGTAGTCGCCCCCTTTCACCAGAATGTCTGGTTGAATCAGTCGCAATAACTCTTCTGGTGTATCACCGGGGAAACAGGTCACCCAGTCCACATCCGCCAGTCCGGCAAGCACCGTTAAGCGTCGGTCTGCGGTATTAATCGGCCGACCTTCGCCTTTTAACTTGGTGACTGATTCATCGGTATTAATAGCAACAATCAGGCGGTCACCCAATGCTCTGGCCTGCTGCAAATAAGTCACATGCCCGGCATGCAAAATATCAAAACAGCCATTGGTAAACACGACTTTCTCACCGCGGTTTTTAGCCTGTTCTACCGCCATTTTTAACTGTTCGACCGTGACCGCACCACCAATACAGTGATCCGTGTTGTTGATGCCCTGATGACGTTCATATTCCTGACGTAGTTCAGGCTCACTGACCGTAGAGGTTCCGAGTTTTGTGACAACAATACTGGCAGCCACATTAGCTAATGTCACCGCCTGCTCAAGGCTTACACCAGCAGCTAATGCCGTGGCTAATGTTGAAATCACGGTATCGCCTGCACCTGTGACGTCGGCGACCTCTTTGGCAATAGCCGGTAAGTGGAATTCCGGCTGATCCGCCTGAACCAGCGTCATACCATGTTCACTGCGCGTAATCAGAATCGCTTTAATATTCAGTGTTTTAATCAGCGTCTGCGCTTTACTGATAAGATCCTGTTCTGATTCTACTGCACCGACAACCGCTTCAAATTCACTCATATTCGGTGTAATCAGATCGGCGCCACGATATTTAGTAAAGTCATCGCCTTTAGGATCAACCAGTACAGTAATTTGCTTGTTTCTGGCTTTTTCAATCCAGTACTGAGGGTGAGCTAAGGTGCCCTTGTTATAGTCTGACAGGACAATCACTTTCGCGTTGTCAGTGACATGCTCTGCTAAGTGCTCCATATCCTGAGCCACTTGTTCAGTAAAGCGTTTTTCAAAGTCGAGACGAATCAGTTGTTGATGACTGCTAATGACTCGCGATTTGATAATTGTGCAGGCATGAGCCGCTTGATGGAACAGACAATTCACACCCACGGCATGAAGTTTTTGTTTGAGAACATTGGCGGCTTCATCGGCACCGGTAATGCCCGTAATATTGCATTGCGCACCAAGTGAAGCAATATTCATGGCTACGTTAGCCGCGCCCCCCGGCACATCTTCCAAGCGGTCCACATTCACTACTGGCACCGGGGCTTCAGGTGAAATACGGCTAGCTTTGCCATAGTAAAAACGATCGAGCATCAAGTCGCCAATAACAGCAATGCGAGCTTGATGGAATTCAGGAAAATCAAATTTCATAATGCGGTTTTATCACGCCAGAATAGAAGTCAGAGGCGTTATTGTGCTTGTAAAACGGCAGCGAGTCTATTCCAGACTTGGTCTGGTTGCATCTCAGCCATACACACCGGCATACCGGATTTCGCCTCTGGCAAAGGGCAACGACGTTTATAACAAGGTGAACACGACATTCCGGTAATCAAGTGTTGCTGATGATGACCGGCGGTACCAATCAGATGGGTATCTGTTGAGCCATATAAGGTAATCGCCGGTTTATCCATCATCGCGGCCATATGCGCAAGACCGGTATCACTACAGAGAGCCGCTTTTGCGCCTTGCATAATAGCCACGACATTATCAAGTGGTAACCGGGGCAAGGTATAAGCATGGTCACTCACAGCGGCAATCTGCAATGCACGTTGATATTCTTCATCATTCCCTGATGGAATCACCACAGAATACCCAGCCTCAACGGCTTTTAATGTGAGCGCCTGCCAATGTTGCACTGGCCATAATTTAGTTAACCAGCTCGCATTGTGAACCAGCATCACATACTTTTGGGGTAACTCAAATGCTAATTGCGGCAACTGGCAATGCGCTAAATCCACACCATAGTCTGGTTCAGTGTCAGGCTGCGGGTAATCAAGAGCTTTCGCCATGATCTGACGCATACGCTCAACCGCGTGTTGGTTAGGATTCACATTGATTTTATGACGGTAGGCCAGATAAGCAGGCTTCTCACGACAACTGTATTTATCCAGACCCGCAACAGGGCCCTTTCTTAACAGGCTGACCAACGCACTTTTCAGATTGTTTTGCATATCAATCACAAGGTCATAGTCATCGAGATTTAATGCTTTATAAAAATGTCCAATCTCGCCATTGAACAAATGACCGAACCAATTCTGACGCCAGCGGCGATGTGCTGTGGTGATGACTCGTTTTACACGAGGATGCCATTGCGGCACGGCGGCAAAGGCACTATCAACCACCCAGTCAAATTCAATATCTGGGAATACTTGAGCGGCATCAGTGAGCGCTGGCAGAGCATGCATCAGGTCGCCCATTGAAGTCAGTTTAATTATCAGAACACGCATCAGCTGTTTAGTTAAAATCCAGCGTTAGAGGATGCTCACGGTGATACTTGAGAATAGATAAAAACGCATCCGGGTTTTTAATTTGAGTCAGCTCACCTTCACGGGGAAAGAGTTGATCCTGTAATCGTGACAGCCAGAAACGCAGTGCTGCTGCCCGACAAACCATATTCCAGTTAGCCTGCTCTGATTCTGTTAATGCCCTTTTCTGCAGATAGTGTGTCATAAGCGACTGATAACGTGTGGCTTCGGGTAAACCATCCTCACCGACACACCAGTCATTAACGGCAACAGCCAAGTCATAAAGTAAATATTCATCACTGGCAAAGTAAAAGTCGATAATGCCGCTTAGTTTGTTACCTTCAAATAAAGCGTTATCACGAAACAAGTCTGAATGCGTAACCCCTTCAGGGAGACCTAAAGTCGCATAACCTTGCTGATAAGCAAGTTCATTTTCCAATATGCGCGTTCTTTCATCATCCAACTGAGGCAATAGCTGTTGTGCCGTTTGCTGCCGCCACTCAGGGCCGCGTTCAGAAGGCCGCCGTGATTGAAACGACTGCCCAACTAAATGCATATCAGCCATCACAGCACCAATTTGTGCGCATTGTTCAATGGTGGCGGTGGCATTGACACCTCTACCAGGTAACCGAACAACTAAAGCCGCGGGTTTACCGCACAATTTTTTGAGATAATGCCCCTGACTATCCGCTTCAGGATGGGCAGAAGGAATGTCGTTCATGTAGAAAAACGTCATCACATCTAGAAAATACGCTAACTCACCAAAGGTGTGTTGCTCAAATAAAGTGAGCACATACTCACCTTTGCTTGTGGTGACAAAATAATTGGTATTCTCGATGCCGTCACTGATGCCCTGATAGGACACCAATTCTCCGACCGAATAATCACTTAGAAACGCGACTAAATCGTCGCGCTCGACTTCAGTATAAACTGACATTAAAAGAACTCAGATAAATAAACGACTTACCACTCCAATAGAATCCAGTTTGGCACGGCACCAGAGTCCAGCTCAAAGCTTTTTGTCTCCAGAGAACCGTCACCATCAGAATCCATCAAGTAATAAGGTTTGCCGATAGATGGCGTGACTTTAATCATATAAAGTTGACCGTTCATACGATATTCTTCAACCGTACGGTCATCTTCCTGAATAATATTAATATCGGGCTCCATGCTTTCACCGCTTTGTAATGGCTCAGGAATCACAGGTGGTTTTTCCATCACTGATTTTTCATCTGCCCAAACTTGGGTTGTCATTACCAGGGTAACTGCGCATACAATAGCGAATTTGTTAAACATGTGGATGCTCCGTGTCATTTGGCACTAAAGATAGCATTTCCGCTGCTTGGAGAAAAGCAGTCTGTTCCCTATTATCCAATTGGTCGTTATAACTTATGAGTCAATCTGCCCCTTTCGTTCTGGTCGACGGTTCTTCTTACCTTTATCGCGCATTTCATGCCATGTTTAAAGCCGATCTCCGAAACTCCGCCGGTGAACCAACTGGGGCTGTCAGAGGTGTGACCGCGATGTTACGTCGATTACTGGCCGATTATCCCAATAGTCCAATTGCCGTCATCTTTGATGCGAAAGGAAAAACCTTCCGTGATGAACTTTTTGCTGAATATAAGGCACAGCGTCCGCCGATGCCGGATGACTTACGTTCGCAAGTGCAGCCTGTACACGACATTATTAAAGCGATGGGCCTGCCACTACTGGTCATTGATGGGGTCGAGGCAGATGATGTCATTGGCACATTTGCACGTCAGGCCACTGAAAAAGGCCTGGATGTTGTGATCAGCACGGGTGACAAAGATATGGCGCAGTTGGTCAACCAACATGTCACACTGGTGAATACCATGACAGAAACCGTGCTAGATATCGAAGGTGTGAAAGAAAAGTTTGGTCTGCCACCAGAACTGATTATCGACTTTCTGGCATTGATGGGCGACAAGGTGGATAACATTCCCGGTGTGCCCGGTGTCGGTGAAAAAACGGCATTGAGCCTTTTACAAAACCTGGGCAGCCTGAAAGATATTTACGCCAATCTGGAAGCGGTTCGTGAGCTTGATTTTCGCGGTGCGAAAAAAATGCCGGAAAAACTGGCTGAAAATAAAGAAATGGCTGATCTAAGTTATCAACTCGCCACAATAAAATGTGATGTTGAATTAGATATTCATCTTGAAGACATTAAAAATCAGCCTCAAGACACTGAAGCACTGCTTGAATTGTTTAAAAAACTGGAATTCCGCAGTTGGATAAGCGAATTACAATCGTCTGAAAGTGCCTCCATATCAGATAACGATGCTATCGCAGAAGCAAGTAAAAACACCACTGAGCAACATTACGAAACGATTCTTGAACAACAGCAATGGCAGGCCTGGTTAGACAAACTGCAAAAAGCCGATTTATTTGCTTTTGATACGGAAACCACCAGTCTTGATTATCTTGATGCCAGAATTGTCGGTGTGTCGTTTGCCGTGAAAGCAGGTGAAGCCGCTTATTTACCGTTAAAACATGACTATCCAGGCGCACCAGACCAATTGGACTTTGATGAGATTATGCACGATCTCAAACCCTTACTCGAAAGTCCTAAGCACCTCAAAGTCGGCCAAAATCTGAAATACGATCGACATGTTTTACTCAACCATGGCATTGACCTGCAAGGTATTGCTCATGACACCATGCTCGAGTCCTACGTGCTTGATAGTACGGCCACACGACATGATATGGATTCCTTAGCGCAAAAATATCTGGGCCGAGACACCATTCACTTTGAAGACATTGCCGGCAAGGGTAAAAAACAGCTCACCTTCAATGAAATTGGCATAGAACAAGCGTCGCCATATGCGGCTGAAGATGCTGATATCACCTTACAACTCCATCAGACACTCTGGCCAAAAATTGAAAAGATTCCTTCTCTCGCCAAGGTCTATAAAGAGCTGGAAATGCCATTATTGCCAGTATTGAATACACTTGAACGTAATGGCGTCAATATTGATATCTGGATGCTGCAACAACAAAGCGACAATATGGCCAGACAAATTGCCGATCTCGAAGAACAGGCATACACCGTTGCTGGTCAGAAATTTAATCTGGGTTCACCAAAACAATTGCAGGAAATTCTTTACGAGAAACAGCAATTACCCGTGAAAAAGAAAACGCCTAAAGGTCAGCCATCAACGGCAGAGGAAGTCTTACAAGAATTAGCAGATGAAGGTTATGAACTGCCACAAATCATTATGCAATACCGTGGACTCAGCAAACTGAAATCCACTTATACCGACAAGCTGCCATTGCAGGTCAATAAATCCAGTGGGCGAGTACACACTTCGTATCATCAGGCCGTCACCGCTACTGGACGATTATCCTCATCGGATCCCAATTTACAGAATATTCCTATTCGTAGTGAGAATGGTCGCCGCATTCGTGAAGCCTTTGTTGCTTCTGATGGTTATGTTTTATTGGCAGCGGATTATTCACAAATTGAACTGCGAATTATGGCGCACTTATCAGGTGATAAAAGCTTACTCAATGCCTTTGCCAATGGTGAAGACATTCACCGCCATACCGCTTCAGAAATATTTGGCGTCGCATTAGAAGAAGTCACCAGCGATCAACGTCGCAGCGCTAAAGCCATTAATTTTGGCCTGATTTATGGCATGTCAGCTCACGGCCTTTCCCGTCAACTCGGCATCGAGCGTCATCAGGCTGCGGACTATATGAATGTGTATTTTGAACGTTACCCCGGTGTTCGTCAGTATATGGATAACACCCGCCAGCAGGCCAAAGATCAGGGTTATGTTGAAACCATCTTTGGACGCCGTCTGTACCTACCAGAAATTAACTCCAGTAATGGTATGCGCCGCCAATATGCCGAACGTACAGCGATTAATGCCCCGATGCAGGGTAGCGCTGCTGACATCATCAAACGCGCCATGATTGATATCCATACTTGGTTATCTAACGCCGATACTGGCATCAAAATGATCATGCAAGTACACGATGAGTTAGTGTTTGAAGTACCGAAAGACCAGCTTGATATGGCAAAAAATACCATTGAAGACTTTATGGTGAAAGCGGCTGAATTAAATGTCCCACTGGAAGTCGGGATTGGTGTGGGTGATAACTGGGAGCAGGCACATTAAGTTTTATTTGCCTAATTAAGGCTCTTCTAGTTTTCGCCTTATTGGCGAGTCAGGGAAATGTTTGCCCATTTCCCTAACAACCCTAGGGCACCCCACAGTGCTGGCCTGCGGCTTCACTCGTCATAACATTGATTCAGGCGGTCGGCTAAAACTCGCTACGCTCACAAATTTGTCTTGAACAAATTTGGACGCCGGAGGCGCCCAAAGGGTGAGTGGCATGGATGCCACGAATCAAACACTAGCCTCCCTCAGACCTGAATAAATGTCACTCCTCGTCAGCAGAATCGGCGGATTAGAACAGCCCCATTTTCCCGTCTATTGCCGCTAAAAATTCGCTGTATTTTATGGATTAAGTGGGCACGTGTTTGAGCGCAGCGAGTTGGTGTCCACGCCATAAAATGCAGTGAATTTTTAGAGACAAGGCAATATCGGGTGCCCTTTTGTTTGATTCGTTTATTTTGGGCATGCAAAATAAATGAATGCCTTGCGGCAGCGATATCAATGTATGTGTTCGGCGGTTAACTCAAAATAATATTACTAGTCAACAACTGATGTTAAATTGGATTTTATTTATAAAGTCAGACTTAGACGATAAATAGTGATTATATTTAGGAGTCTGAACGCTTTTTCGCTCGCGGATGAGCTGAATCATACACCTTAGCAAGATGCTGAAAATCCACATGAGTATAAATTTGTGTCGTACTGATATCGGCATGCCCGAGCAACTCCTGCACCGCACGTAAATCACCACTGGCTTCAAGCATATGCGAAGCAAAAGCATGTCTTAATCTGTGTGGGTGAACACGATCAGAAATCCCTTGTTTTTTACCCCAGTAGCTCAATCGTTTTTGGATGGAACGTACCCCTAAACGTCGTCCTTGTTGGGTAATAAACACGGCTGGCTGGTCAAAAAAACCCAGCTGATCGCGTTTATCTAACCAGTCCTTCAGTGCTGCCAAGGCTTTGCCGCCGAAAGGACAGACACGGTCTTTATTCCCCTTACCGGTGACATGAACCAAATGATCGCCAAAATCGATATCTCGTAATTCCAGTGCAGCCAGCTCGGCTAAACGTAAGCCTGAGGAATAAAACAATTCCATTATGGCTCTGTCTCTGGCTGCGACAAAGGTATCGGGACGTGTGTTGTCCAGTAAGGCATTCATCTGATCAACATCCAATGTTGATGGCAATCTTTTTTCACTTTTTGGGGCTTGAACCGCTTTAGCCGGATTACTCTCAGCCAAACCAAATTTGATAAGAAATTGATAAAAGGAACGTATCGAAGACAACATTCGCTGGATGGTCCGGCCAGACAGTCCTTTTCTATGCAAAAAAGCAATGAACTGTCTGAGCTGACTGGATTTAAGCACGGTCCAGTCTGAGATGTTTTGTTGCTCGACATATTCAGCAAGCTGGAGCAAGTCCCGGCGATAGTTACTCACCGTATGCTCCGACAGACGACGCTGCAACGACAAATTGTCGAGAAAATCGTCTATCGGATTGATTATCTCATTGCGCATGCTGTTGGTGAGTATGTTGTCTAATCACTCGCATCACCACTTCACCTAAAAAACTCAGATAATCGGTGGCCATATCCGCGTGAAACCGGTTAGCATCAACACTGCCAATGGCCAATAAGCCCGCACAAGGTTGATGCCCTAAAGGCAGGCAGGCAACAGAATTAATTGCCTCTGCGCGCTCATCAAACAATAGCCCTTTCTGTGCTTTTGTCAGTCGACCACACACGGGTTCTTGTTTGGTAAACAAATTATCAAAAATACGTAGTTTTTTATCATCAGCATGAAGCTGTGACACATTTGCTGCAACCTGAGGCAAATCAAGTTTGTGCTGACCCTGATAAAACAGTCTTAGCGCAACATCATCCGCTGCAAACTCCTGTTTTAGCTCGGTCTGGATTAAGTTAATCAGATCGGCCAAATCCACCGCATCCATGACACTTAAACATAAATTATGTACACGCTTTTCTAGCGCAGCATTACTGTGTGCATTGTCTATCAGAGCATGTAACTGCTCATTTAACTGTTGGTTTTTCTCTTGTAAACGTTGAGTTTGTCTCTGGGCAAGGGAAATCGTCCCTTCCGGAGAGCTGTTAAGGTTCAGCGACTCTAGCAGATGAGGCTGCTCAAGAAACAGATCGGGGTGGGCCTCTAAATACTGTTCAATCTGTTCCAGTGTTAAATCTGTTGTAGTGTCGACCACGCAATTTCTCCGTCAAATACATGCTCTGCAGGGCCGGTCATCCATACAGAGGCATTTTCATCTGGCCAGCTAATGTGCAACTGCCCTCCTGGTAAAGAGACAGTCACATCTCTGGCTAATAATCCTCGGCGAATCCCCGTTACGACTGCGGCACAAGCCCCTGTACCACAAGCTGTCGTTTCACCCGAACCACGCTCAAAAACACGCAACCGAATCGTTTCTGAGTTCACAAGTTGCATGAAGCCAACATTCACACGTTCTGGAAAACGTGTATGAGACTCCATGGCAGGACCTATTTTTTCTACCGCAGCAGTGTCGACATTGTCCACCAGCATCACTGCGTGCGGATTACCCATTGAGACGCTGGCAATTTCGACTTTATCGTAATCCGGGACATCGATCAGGTAGGTAAGCGCTTCTGATTCAGCAATAAACGGCACTTTTTCCGGTGCAAAAACGGGTTTACCCATATCAACGCTGACCAGTCCATCAGTCTGGATTGTCGGATAAATGATGCCTGAAGCGGTCTCTACAGCAATGGTATCTTTGGTTGTTAAACCATAATCACGGACATAGCGAGCAAAACAACGCGCACCATTTCCACATTGTGAAACTTCACCACCATCCGCATTAAAAATCCGGTAACGAAAATCCACATCTGATGATGATGCTTTTTCAACCAGCAAAAGCTGGTCACAACCGATACCAAAATGCCTATCCGCCATAAAACGAATCTGCTCAGTGGTCAGTTCTACTTTTTGCTGTATGGCATTAATCACAATGAAATCATTGCCTAAACCATGCATTTTGCTGAATTTCAACATCATTTATGCCTGTATAACATGCTCGCCAGCGAATAGATCATTAATCGTTTCACGTTCTCTAACAAGGTGAACCTTATCACCCTCTACCATCACTTCTGCGGCTCGTGGACGAGAGTTGTAATTTGAACTCATGGCAAAACCATAAGCCCCCGCCGAACGAATAGCTAATAAATCGCCCTGCTGAATCGCCAGCTCACGATCTTTACCCAAAAAGTCACCCGTTTCACAGATAGGACCTACTATGTCATAGCTGACCACTTCTGTATCAGAATGTTGTTTGACTATTTGGATATTTTGCCATGATTGATAAAGTGCAGGACGTAACAAATCATTCATAGCCGCATCAACAATCGCAAAACATTTCGCTTCTGTTGGCTTAATAAATTCTACTTTTGTTAATAAAATGCCTGCATTGCCAGCAATTGCACGTCCTGGCTCCAATAGAATCTCCAGCTCACGGTCCTTTAATAACGGTGCCAGCGCTTGTGCATATTCTGCGGGTGTAGGTGGTGTCTCATCGCGATAATGGATACCCAATCCGCCCCCAATATCCAGATGTTTAATCTCAATACCATCTTCAGCAAGTTCATCAATCAATGACAAAACACGCTCTAATGCATCCACAAAAGGCGAAACAGAAGTCAGTTGCGAACCGATATGACAATCCACCGCAACCACATTCAAATGCGACATGGCTTGCGTAGAACGATACACCTCACGTGCATCCTCAATAGCGATACCAAATTTATTTTCTTTCAGTCCTGTTGAAATATAAGGATGCGTTTGTGCATCGACATCAGGATTGACTCGAATTGACACAGGTGCTTTTTTGCCTAAACGACCAGCCACTGCATTAATACGATCAAGTTCAGGAATCGATTCTACGTTGAAGCAACGTATACCGTGTTGCAGTGCATATTCAATTTCCTGCTCCGTTTTGCCGACACCAGAAAATACGGTTTTCGCGGGATCACCGCCAGCAGCTAGCACTCTCGCTAATTCCCCCATGGAGACAATATCGAAACCAGAGCCTTGTTTTGCCAGCACATTTAACACAGCAAGGTTAGAGTTTGCTTTCACGGCATAACAGACAAGGTGAGGATAGGCCGAAAAAGCCTCATCAAAGGCCTTCCAGTGGTTTTCCAGAGCGGTACGAGAATAAATATAGACTGGCGTGCCATATTGCTCCGCAATTTTATCAACCGGCACATTCTCTGCGTGCAAGGTGCCCGCCTGATAATCAAAATAGTTCATTATTACCTTACCCTGCCGCGATTAAATTAGTCTGGCCTTCCGGCAAGTAAAGATCACCTTTTTGTCCACAGCCCGTGACGGCCATCAGTACACAAACCAGCAACGCCAGTCTGGTCCAGCAAGAAATTGCTCGCATTTTATTTCCTCAAAAAATTTATTCGGCAGTATATAACGTCGCAGACTTATTCGTCTTGAATCTGAAAACTAGAATTTCTTGGTTAAGTTACATACTATTAGGGTTCCTAGATCAGCTTATGTTAAGGAATCACAAATAGTCATGGCAAATATGGCAGCCCCCATGAGACTCAGTGGCCTCGCTCGACGACTGGTTAACGAAGGTCTTTTAACTGAAGAGCAAGCACTGCATGCCCAGTCCGCAGCCAAAGAAGCCAAGCAGCCTTTCGTTACGTATCTGGTTAATCACAAAATTCTCGCTAGTGCCGACATTGCGGCAATTGCCTCCCAGGAATTTGGTGTTCCGCTCTTCGATATTGACGCAATGAACCTGGATCTTGCGGCGACCTCATTAATTCAAGAAAAATTAATTCGCCAGCATAACGCTTTACCATTGTTTCAGCGCGGCAAACGTTTATATGTCGCCGTTTCAGATCCCACTAATTTGCAGGCCTTGGACGAATTCCAATTCAATACGGCCATGAACACCTTCCCGGTTTTGGTCGATGAACAAAAACTCTCCAATATTATCGAAAAGGCATTAGATAAAACCAACGAAAAACTGGATAACTTTGATGACGAAGAGCTCGATGATATCGATCTTGGTCCAGACGAAGATGACAGCAAAAATGACCAGCTCAATGACAAAAACGTTGATGACACCCCGGTCGTTCGTTTTATAAACGGCATTTTAACTAATGCTATCAAATCGGGCGCATCCGATATTCACTTTGAACCTTATGAACAAAAATACCGGGTCCGGGTCCGAATCGATGGCATGCTTCACGAAATGAAAACAGCGCCTGTAGCCCTCGGTGGCCGTATTGCTGCTCGCTTAAAAGTATTATCACGCTTGAATATCGCAGAGCGCCGTGTCCCACAAGATGGTCGTATGCGATTGAAAATGTCAAAAAACAAAGCCATCGATTTTCGTGTGAACACCTGTCCAACGTTGTTTGGTGAAAAAATCGTATTGCGTATTTTGGATCCCACCAGTGCACAGTTGGGTATTGATGCCTTAGGTTATGAAGAAAACCAAAAGAAAACCTTTCTGGAAATCATGCACAAACCCTACGGCATGGTGCTCGTTACCGGGCCGACAGGTAGTGGTAAAACTGTCTCGCTTTATACCGCATTGAATATTCTCAATACCGGTGATCGTAATATCTCTACCGCTGAAGATCCGGCTGAAATTAGTTTGCCTGGCATTAATCAGGTTAACGTTCACCCAGCGATAGGACTGACATTCTCTGAAGCGTTACGTGCATTTTTACGCCAGGATCCCGATGTCATCATGGTCGGTGAGATTCGTGATTTGGAAACAGCAGAAATTGCCATCAAAGCGGCACAGACCGGACATATGGTTTTTTCAACTCTGCATACCAATGATGCACCACAATCTTTAACGCGATTAATGAATATGGGTGTACCGGCATTTAATATCGCCTCTGCTGTCTCCCTTATCATTGCACAACGTCTGGCAAGGAGACTGTGCTCAAAATGCAAAGCACCGGATACACTTCCAAACGAAGCGCTTTTGGCTGAAGGATTCACACAAGCACAAATTGATGCTGGTGTCACAGTTTATAAAGCGGTGGGATGCGATAGTTGTACCGAAGGCTACAAAGGCCGTGTCGGTATCTACCAGGTGATGCCGGTATCTGATGCGATGGGTCGCATCATCATGGAAGGCGGAAATGCAATTCAGTTGGCGGATCAGGCAGAAAAAGAAGGTATTGATGATCTTCGTAAGTCCGGACTCAAAAAAGTCGCAGCAGGCTTAACCAGCCTTGAAGAAGTCAATCGGGTAATCAAGGAGTAAGATGTGGCACAAGCACAAGCGGCTAAAGCAAAAAAAGTCAAAGTACCCGATATCTTCCTCTGGCAGGGAACGGACAAACAGGGCCGGAAAGTCAAAGGCCAAATCAGTGCAGAAAACCTGAATCAGGCCAAAGTCGATTTACGACGCCAAGGAATAACCCCGTTAAAAGTCCGTAAAAAACCCAAAGATCTTTTCGCTCCCAGAAAACCGAAAATCAAGCCTTCCGATATTGCCGTTTTCAGTCGTATGCTTGCTACCATGATGTCATCTGGCGTGCCATTAATGCAGTCACTGCAAATTATCGGCGAAGGCCATGAAAATAGTAGTATGCAAGAAATGATTCTGGCGATAAAAGCTGACGTTGAATCAGGTACTAGCTTAGCTGAATCCTTATCTAAATTTCCTCATCACTTTGATGATTTATACGTCAATCTGATTAATGCTGGCGAGCAATCAGGTGCATTAGAAACACTCTTGCATGAAATTGCCGCCTACCAAGAGAAAACCGAAGCATTAAAAGCAAAAATTAAAAAAGCACTCGTCTACCCTTCGGCGATTATCGTCGTTGCGTTTATTGTCACAGCCATCTTGATGATCTTTGTTATTCCACAATTTGAGTCTTTATTCAAAGGCTTTGGTGCTGACTTGCCGGGTCTGACAAAATTAGTGATTCGGGTATCCGAAGTCTTTCAGGAAAAATGGTGGTTAATCTTCGGCATATTGATTGCGGCGGTTTACGGCGCCATGGAGTCACGCAAGCGTTCACGTAAAGTTCAACACTTTTTAGACAGGATGCTACTTAAAATCCCTGTGGTCGGTGAAATCATGAGAAAAGCGGCCATTGCCCGTTTTGCCAGAACATTCTCCACCATGTTCAAAGCAGGTGTTCCGATGGTCGAAGCGATGACATCTGTAGCGGGTGCGACGGGTAATGTGGTCTTCGGTGAAGCAACACTGATTATGCGGGATGACGTTTCTACAGGCACACAATTGAATAAAGCGATGATTGATGTCGAGTTATTCCCCAATATGGTTGTGCAAATGGTAGCTATCGGTGAAGAGTCAGGTTCACTTGATGCCATGTTGGCCAAAGTCGCTGAATTCTATGAAAGTGAAGTCGATGACGCGGTAGATAATATGACTGCCTTATTAGAGCCACTCATCATGGTCTTCTTAGGTGGTATCGTGGGTACACTGGTCATCGCCATGTATCTGCCAATATTCAAACTCGGCGCAGCGATCTAAATATGTCGCTTATCGATTACCTGGCAACATCGCCAGTTGCATGGATCATCATTGCCGGCATTCTTGGCCTGCTCGTTGGCAGTTTTTTAAACGTGGTTATTTACCGTCTGCCTATCATCCTGGAGCGTGAGTGGACTGAACAATGTGCAGAACTAGGTGACCAAGCAAGCCCTCCCGAAGCGGTATTCACGCTTTCAAGGCCTCGGTCTGCATGTCCGCATTGTGAACATGCCATTACGGCACTGGAAAATATTCCAGTGATCAGTTATTTATTTCTTGCAGGCAAATGCAAAGCTTGCCGAACCCCGATTTCAATACGCTATCCTATTATTGAAGCTCTATCAGCTCTGATGTCAGTCATTATTGCCTGGCACTTTGGTTTTGGCTGGAGTGCAGTTGGTGCGCTGCTTCTTAGTTGGGCATTAATAGCATTAACGTTTATTGATGTTGATCACCAACTGTTACCTGACAAAATCACGCTACCGCTTATCTGGCTAGGTTTGGCTTTTAATCTTTCTGGTGTCTATACAGATCTTCATAGCAGTGTAATTGGGGCGATTGCCGGTTATTTATCACTGTGGAGTATCTATCACCTGTTTAAACTGGTGACTGGTAAAGAGGGTATGGGTTATGGTGACTTTAAGCTTCTCGCCGCACTGGGGGCCTGGATGGGCTGGCAAGCACTTCCTATGATTGTCTTATTATCATCGTTTGTTGGAGCGATAAGCGGCATCACACTGGTTCTGCTAAAACAGCATCAACGTGAGATTCCTATTCCCTTCGGCCCCTATCTTGCCATTGCAGGGTGGATAGCACTCGTCTGGGGAGAAGTCATAAACAGTGCTTACCTACATTGGTCAGGTCTTGTTTGATGGTGTTTAAAGTTGGCCTCACTGGTGGTGTTGCCAGTGGTAAATCGACTGTCACTTCACTATTTCATGATAAATACCACATCGACATTATTGATGCTGATCGCATTGCTCATACACTTTTAACAAAAGATTCAGGCTGCTACAGCAAAGTTGTTGAGGCTTTTGGTGAGTCAGTTTTGTTGGATAACAGAGAAATTAACCGACGCTATTTACGCGAACGTATCTTCCACAATGATAATGATAAACAACGTCTCGAAAAAATATTACACCCAGCTATTCGCCAGCAATTATTCAGTCAAGCGGCAAGCTCTACATCTGCTTACTGCATAATGTCTGTGCCGCTACTGATTGAAGTAGGCATCTATAAAGAAGTAGACCGCGTCTGTGTGATTGATGTCAGCCTCGAGAAGCAGCTAGAAAGATTGCAAACGCGTGATAATATCTCTATGGAAACAGCTCAAGCGATGATTAATAGTCAGTGTGACCGCCAACTCCGCTTGCAACACGCAGATGATGTTATCGATAATAATAACTCTGTAGATTCTTTAGCACATCAAGTCGCTCAATTGCATGAACTCTACTTAAAGTTTGCTGACAAATGACATTAAGTTGCTTGCCAGCAAAGAGTCATGGACAATAAACCTATCCATTCATCGTTAAAAAAATAGACCCGTGTCAGATTCGATAATTTTTGAACAACCACTCAATGAACGAATTCGAACCTTCCTGAGGTTAGAATTTCTATTTAAACGTGTTGATTCTGCATTAATGGGCCAGTCCGAGATGCATCATCGCGATGCTTTGGATGGAATATTAAGCATGCTCAGTGTATTTGAGCGTAGCGATATGAAACAAGAATTGATGAAAGAAATTGAGCGGTTGATTGCTAATTTATCAGCGCTGGAAAATACTCCAGGTGTTGATAGAGAGGCATTGGATGCATTGCTTTCTGATTTGGATCAAAGCTTGGATGCTTTGCATGTACAAAAATCAGGGTTAGGTCAACCGTTACGTGATAACGAATTCCTCTACAGCATTCGGCAGCGTTCCAGCATTCCTGGCGGCACTTGTGAATTCGACTTACCCTCTTACCACTTCTGGTTGCAGCATACGCTTCCCGAAACACGCAGTGAACAACTTCGGCTGTGGTTAAATGAATTTATTTCCGTCAGAAATGCGGTAGAACTAAGCCTTCGACTTATTCGTGGTAGTGTGGGTTTTAAAGATGAAGTAGCAGAAGCGGGGTTTTATCAACGCAGCCTAGATTCAAATCAGCCTTATCAACTTATCCGTGTTGAAATCCCTCGTGACAAGGCCTTCTTCCCGGAAGTGAGTGGTGGTAAACACCGATTTACCGTTCGCTTTATGTTATTTGATATCCAGCAAAGACCACAGCAATCGTTCGAAACCATCCCTTTTAAACTTAGCTGTTGTGCAATGTAATTATGGTAACCACTGTTAACTGTCCACAATGCGGAACACTAGTGCCATGGCAAAAAGATCAAGTATGGAAACCTTTTTGTAGCGAGCGCTGTAAACTAATTGATCTCGGTGAATGGGCTTCTGAAGGACATCGTATTCCTGGGCCACCAGTTCACTCACCTTTAGATGATAACGACGAATCCGATTATCACTAAGACTAAGCGTCACCGGCGGTGAGAATACCTTTTTCATAAGAAAAGTTAAGCATCCGGTTCAACGGAATTAGCGCTTTTTGACGAATATCCTCATCTACTTCAATCGTATTATTCATCTCGACTAATGTTTTGTGTAAGTTCACAAGGGTATTCATTGCCATCCATGGACAATGGGCACAGCTTTTACAGGTCGCACTTTTGCCCCCTGTCGGCGCGGGTATTAAACGTTTATCAGGCACAGCCTGACTCATTTTGTAAAACAAACCATAATCTGTTGCGATGATTAAAGTATCGGCTTTAGAAGCTTTACCTGCCGCAATAATTTGTTTTGTCGAACCAACAAAGTCTGCCTTGGCAATCACCGCCTCAGGCGACTCCGGATGAACTAAAACCTCAGCATCAGGATATTTCGCCATAAGCTGTTCCAGTTCGTACAACTTAAACTCATCGTGTACAACACAATGCCCTTGCCATAAGAGCATATCGGCATCAGTTTTATTTTTGATGTACTGACCCAAATGACGATCTGGCCCCCAAATAATCTTTTTGCCTTCCGCTTTTAAGGCGTCAATAATCTGAATAGCATTACTGGAGGTGACAATCCAATCAGCACGCGCTTTTACTTCAACACTCGTGTTAGCGTAAACCACAACAACACGATCAGGATGCTGATCACAAAACTCGCTAAAGGCGTCTATCGGACAGCCAAGATCAAGTGAGCATTCGGCTTCGAGTGTTGGCATGATAACCGTCTTTTCTGGGCTCAGTATTTTCGCGGTTTCCCCCATAAAACGAACGCCACAAACCACTAGTGTTTCAGCAGGATGCTTAGCTCCAAAGTTCGCCATATCCAGTGAGTCAGAAACATATCCGCCTGTTTGTTCTGCTAAAGCCTGTAGCTCATCATCAACATAATAATGAGCGATCATAACGGCATTCTTTTCTTCTAACAGACGTTTTATTTTCTCAATATAGTCCGCTTTTTCCTCTTCAGACAGCCAAGGCGTTGGGGCAACATTATCAATGATTGAGTCAATCTTTGATTGAAGTGATTGTGGAATGGCTTCTGCTAAACTCATAATTCTAAAATGCCTGTATGGTATTCAATTGCTGTTGTATTGATTCAACGATGGCCTTATTGGCAGCCGGGAATTCATATTGATGTAAGGTAGAAATATCTACCCATTGGGTAATTTGACCTTCCTGACCTATTGGCGTTCCATCAAAAGCATCCGTCCACCACACATCCAATAAAACAGTTCTATCACCATAATCATGGCTAATAGTAATGAGTGGTTTTGCTGAATGAACTTCAATCGCCAGCTCTTCTTTAATTTCTCTTTTTAAGGCCTGAAAAGTACTTTCTCCTGCCTCGACCTTACCGCCGGGAAACTCCCATAAATTACCTTGATGCTGCTCGGGCTTGCGTAAGGCGATAAATACTTGCTGTTTCTGAACAATAACTCCTACAGCGACATGTATTTGACTCATTTAATCCTGACCACTCAGTGTGAAAAGCGCCCCACAATAAGGGCAGGCCACTTCACCTTTTGTTTCGATATCTAAATAAACCCGGGGATGCGCATTCCACACCGCCATGTCTGGCATTGGACAGCTTAGCGGCAGATCTTTAGGGTGAACCCAATAATGTTTTTCTGTGCATGATTTATCATTACTTTGCTCCCCCATAAGATCTCCTTAACGACTATTCAGCCTGAGGATTTTTTCTCAACCTGATATTCAGTTCTTTCAATAATGCATCATCAATAGTACTTGGCGCATCCGTTAACAAACAGCTTGCTGATTGTGTTTTTGGAAATGCCATCACATCACGTATTGAGGCAGCTCCAGTCATCAACATCACTAAACGATCCAAGCCAAATGCTAGGCCACCATGAGGAGGACATCCGTATTTCAATGCATTCAACAAGAAGCCGAATTTATCCTGCGCTTCTTCTTCGTTAATGCCAAGTAATTCAAATACTTTTTGCTGGATATCGGTCTTGTGGATACGCATAGAACCACCACCCAGCTCTGTACCGTTTAAGACCATGTCATAAGCTCGTGACAGACATTTCTCTGGATCAGAGTCCAATAGTGCCAAATCTGATTCGCGAGGCGCAGTGAACGGATGATGAAGCGCATGCCAACGCGCTGATTTCTCATCCCATTCGAACATTGGGAAAGCAACAACCCATAAAGGTTTCCAGCCACGTTCCACCATGTCTAAGTCATGCCCCAGTTTCACACGAAGTGCACCGAGAGACTCATTAACGATCGTCGCTTTATCAGCGCCAAAGAAAACCAAATCGCCAGTTTTTGCTTCTACACGTTGCATAATGGCACTGATAACTTCATCAGGTAGGAATTTCAGAATCGGTGACTGCAAACCTTCACGTCCCGCATCAATATCATTCACCTTGATATACGCTAATCCCTTGGCACCATAGATTCCTACATACTTGGTGTAGTCATCAATTTCTTTACGACTCAGATTATTACCACCGGGTACTTTTAGAGCTGCGACACGACCGCGTGGATCATTAGCTGGTGAAGAGAAGACTTTAAAGTCAACCTCACCCATTAAATCGCTGACATCGACTAATTCAAGAGAGATACGGAGATCCGGTTTATCACTACCGAAACGATCCATGGCTTCAGCATAGGTCATTCTCGGGAATGGATTCGGTAAGGCTTCTTCCAATACATTGGCAAAAAGACTACGAATCATTTCTTCCATCATATTCATGAAATCTTCTTCTTCAACAAAAGAAGTTTCAATATCAATCTGAGTAAACTCAGGTTGTCGATCAGCACGCAAATCTTCATCACGGAAGCAACGAACAACCTGATAATAACGGTCCATACCGGACATCATCAATAATTGTTTGAATAGCTGTGGTGATTGCGGCAAAGCAAAAAATTCACCCTGATGGGTACGACTTGGTACCAGATAATCACGTGCTCCTTCTGGCGTGGCTTTCGTCAAAATCGGCGTTTCAATATCTAAGAAGCCGTTTGAATCCAGAAAGTGGCGTAACTGACGGGTAATCTGTGAACGGAAACGCAAACGTTGCTGCATTTCTGGACGGCGTAAATCAATGTAACGATAACGCAGACGGATATCTTCGTTCACATCCAACAGCTCATTCAGCGGGAAAGGCGGTGTTTCTGATGCATTCAGAATTTCCAGCTTTTTCGCAATAATCTCAATCTTGCCACTACGCAAATCGGCATTGTCACTACCGGCAGGTCTAAGCTGAACAAGCCCTTCAATTTTTAAGACATATTCACTTCTGACACGTTCAGCTACTGCAAAACACTCAGCATCTTCAGGGTTACAAACAACTTGAACTAATCCCTCACGATCTCGTAGGTCAATAAAAATAACTCCACCGTGATCTCGTCGACGGTGCATCCAGCCAACAATAGAAACTGACTGACCTTCGAGGGTTTCATTTACCTCGCCGCAATAATGGCTACGCATAATAACTTCCAATCTTTAAATTTTTATAGTTTGCAATTGAGTTCTGAAAAATAGAATTCGAACCCTTAATTTTACGCTTGTTCAGGCTTTTTCTGCTGAGCCTGTTGTTTCAATAATTGTTCTTTTTCCCAATCAGGCACAACGACCCCCATTGAGATAATCATTTTTAAGCCTTGTTCGACACTCATCTCCAACTCAATCACATCCTCTTTTGGCAACATGAGCACAAAGCCGGAGGTTGGATTAGGCGTTGTTGGTATAAAAACACTGATCACTTCGGATCGTGTTTTTTCTTGTACCTCACCGAGCTGATCTGACGTCATAAAAGCGAGACTCCAAGCCCCTTTTCTTGGATATTCCACCAAAAGTACACGGCGAAATGACTGTCCATCTGTTGCTAATACGGCTTCTAATATTTGCTTGATACCCGCATAGAGTGTTCTGACCAGAGGAATCCTTGATAACAAGGATTCCCAGGCATTCACTAACCGTCGCCCTAACAGATTGGCAACGATCATACCCGTTGCTAATACCAATACAACCGCTAATAACACTCCCAGCCCGGGGATATGGATACCTAAGAAATTATCCGGTTGATAAGCATCGGGTAGTAGTAATAATGTTTGATCAAGAAATCCAACGATAGCGCGGATAACAAGGAATGTAATGCCCAACGGCATCCAAACTAATAATCCCGCTATCAGATATTTACGCATTTATGTTAGGTTCAAACATGATCAATGGCAGCCACAACCGGTACCGCATGCGGCTGCATTAGTCTTTTTTCCGCTATCACTCGTTCCTGTATCAGCTAAATTACGTTTACTGCCTGTTTTAAAATCAGTTTCATACCAGCCATCCCCCTTCAAACGAAACCCTGACGCCGATACCAATTTACGTAACTGCGCTTCTTGACAGGCTGGACAATCAACCAATGGTTCATCACTAATTTTTTGCAATGCTTCAAATTCATGACCACACGCATCACAGCGATATTCATAAAGTGGCATTATTCCTTCCTCATACGATAAAACAAATATTGGAGACCACTTTTATAGTGTCTCGAAAGCCGCATTTCAAGAGTTAAACCCATTAATTATAACTAAAAATCTTTATTGCCGCCGTGCTCACTTTCATCATCGCCAATTTAATGCGCTAAACTATACTAATGACATCCAAAAATGATTGGCAGGCAATACGCCGACTTATTCCTTTTATAAAAAAATTTAAAGGCCGAGTATTGCTTGCACTCAGCCTGCTCACGTTAGCAAAGCTGGCTAACGTTGCTGTCCCCCTGACACTTAAACACGCTATTGATGCTTTAGATCCCCAGCATCAGAATATCATCTATCTGCCCGTGATGATGTTAGTAGCTTACGGACTTCTGAGACTGGCTAGCAGTGCATTTAGTGAACTTCGAGATGCGCTATTCGCCAAAGTCATTTTTCGCTCTGTTCGTAGAATCGCCTCACAGATACTGGCTCATTTACACGAGTTATCACTTCAATTTCATTTGCAGAGACAAACCGGTGGTATCTCACGCGATATAGAACGCGGTAGTCGCGGCATCAGTTTTCTGATGAACTTCATGATATTCAATATCTTACCTACATTGGTAGAAATTGGATTAGTCACTGCAATATTACTCATTAATTACGACAGTATTTTTGCGATTATCACCACCAGTACAATTCTCATATATATCTTTTATACCCTCATTATCACTGAGTGGCGGATGCGCTATCGCAGGCGCATGAATGAAATGGATTCTCAAGCGAATAATCAAGCGATAGACAGTCTGATTAATTACGAAACCGTTAAATATTTTAATAATGAGGAACTGGAGGTTTCGCAATACGATAAAAAATTAGCGTCGTGGGAAAAATCTGCCATCCATAACCAGACGTCACTGTCCGTTTTGAATATTGGACAGGGTGTTATCATTTCTGCTGGCTTGACCGCACTCATGCTACTTGCCGGACAAGGAGTGGTTGATGGTCAGTTATCACTCGGCGATCTTGTACTGATTAATGCTTATCTTCTTCAGCTTTATATGCCTCTGGGGTTTTTAGGATTTGTCTACAGAGAAATTCGTCACTCACTGGCCGATATGGAACGCATGTTTCATTTACTCGAACAAGAAAAAGAAATTTCTGATAATGACGATGCAAAGGATATTGATATAAGCTTGGGAGAGGTCAAGTTTGTAAATGTCGGTTTTTCATACCACCCGGATAGAGTCATTCTGAAAAATATCAGTTTCACCGCGAAAGCAGGGCAAAAACTCGCCATTGTAGGACCAAGTGGTTCCGGAAAATCTACCATTATCAGGCTGCTTTATCGTTTTTATGATCCACAAATGGGCCATATAGAAATCGATAATCAAGATATTAAACACGTGACCCAAAACAGCCTGCGAAAACACATTGGCATAGTGCCTCAAGACACCGTTTTATTTAACGATACGATTTACCACAATATTGCTTATGGCAAACCATCAGCCAACACTGAAGCTGTGACTGCAGCAGCGAAACAAGCCAATCTTCATGACTTCATTCAACAATTACCTGATGGTTATAACACTATCGTTGGCGAACGAGGTTTGAAATTATCGGGTGGCGAAAAACAACGGCTTGCCATTGCTCGTACCCTTCTGAAAAATCCCAAAGTGTTATGCTTTGATGAAGCCACTTCAGCACTGGACAGTCATTCTGAACAACGTATTGGCAAGGAAATCATCAATATTAGTCTGAATAAGACGACTTTGGTTATTGCTCACAGGCTGTCCACTATCATCGACGCAAATCAGATTTTGGTGATGGACAAAGGTGAGATTATAGAGCAAGGCACTCATCAACAATTACTAGCCCAAAACGGTGTCTATGCTTCCATGTGGCAGCTACAGCAAAGTCATACAGAAACAAATAACGTTGTATAAGTGAGTTATTTGACGCAAACCACTCACTTTTTTGGACTTTATGACAAAAGTCAGGTTAGTATGTCGCGCGGTTCTAGCCGACTTAAATCAATATATACCAAAGAGATAACTATTTTATCCGTTCAGTTTCGGTTCAGTTTGGTTGTGCCAAACTTGCATCGCACTGGGTCAAATAACCTAAGAAAACAAGAGGATTAATAATGAAATATGGTAAATCACTTATTGCTGCTACTTTAACTGCAGCGACTTTGATGTCAACTTCAGTAATGGCTGAAAACCACACAGTAACAGCCCAAGTGACATCATTCAAACCAATGGTTATTCAAATTCAACCAGGTGATACAGTTTCTTTCGAAAACATGAACGGTCACATCACCAACACTAAATTTGTTGAAGCTGATGGTGAACATGAGTACATCCCAGAAGGCGCAACAGGTTGGACTTCACAAATGGGTGAAAACTTCACAACACAACCTTTAACAGTAGAAGGTGTTTACTTATACAAATGTGACCCGCATTGGGGTGCTGGTATGGGTGGTGTCGTTATCGTTGGTAAACCAACTAACTTAGAAGCTATCGAAGCCACTAAACCTAAAGGCGCTCTGAAACGTCTGGTGAAAAAAGCCGCAAAAGCTGCTAAATAAGTTCGATTAAAATCGTTCTAAGATGAAAAGCCCGCCTAATTGTAAGGCGGGCTTTTTTGATCCTTTGCTTCCAGTACTATGATAATATTTATGAGTTTTGTAGTTAACCGCAGCATTGAACAATAATAATTCATGCGGTTAATAGGGAATTTTAAGATTTTCAGAAAGCTGGGAGGACTCCGTCAATGAGTCACAATGTCGATACAGGCAAAAGGCGATTTCTAACCGCAGCTGCCAGTGTTGTTGGTGGGGCTGGTGCAGTCGCCGTTGCCGTACCATTTGTTTCATCCATGCTACCTAGTGCAAAAGCTCAAGCTGCTGGCGCACCTGTTGAAGTGGATATTAGTAAATTAGAAAAAGGGCAATTACTGACCGTTGAGTGGCAAGGAAAACCCGTCTGGATTTTCAGACGCAGCGAGGAAACAATTGAAACGCTTGTTTCATTAGACGATAGACTCGTTGACCCTCGTAGTGAAATGGCCAGCCAACAACCATCATACTGTCAAAATGAAGCTCGCTCTATCCGTGACGAATTGATGGTACTTGTCGGTATTTGTACCCATTTGGGCTGCTCACCTACATACAGGCCCGAATTAGCACCGGAAGATCTTGGAAAAGATTGGAAAGGCGGCTTCTTTTGCCCATGTCACGGTTCGCGATATGATTTAGCTGGCCGTGTCTTTCAAAATATGCCTGCTCCTAAGAATATGCTGGTACCTCCTTATCATTTCCAGGGTGATAACGTCGTTATCGTTGGTGAAAGTTCAGAAGGAGCTGCATAATGTTTTCCGGATTTATGAATTGGGTTGATGCCCGTTTTCCCGCATCTAAAATGTGGAGAGAACATCTTTCTGAATATTACGCACCGAAGAATTTCAATTTCTGGTATTTCTTTGGGTCTTTAGCCTTATTGGTTTTGGTCATACAAATTGTCACTGGAATATTCCTGACAATGAACTACAAACCCGATGCGGCACTAGCTTTTGCTTCCGTTGAATACATCATGCGTGATGTTCCATGGGGCTGGTTAATCCGCTATATGCATTCCACTGGCGCTTCTGCTTTTTTCATCGTCGTCTATTTGCATATGTTCCGGGGTTTAATTTACGGTTCTTATAAACAACCACGCGAGCTCGTATGGCTGTTTGGTATGTTGATATATCTCGTATTGATGGCTGAAGCCTTTATGGGTTATCTGCTGCCGTGGGGACAAATGTCTTACTGGGGTGCCCAGGTTATTATTTCACTGTTCGGCGCTATTCCCTTCATTGGCGAACAACTCGCTTTATGGATTCGTGGTGACTTCGTTGTAGCTGATGCAACTCTGAATCGTTTCTTCGCTTTCCATGTTATTGCTTTACCAATCGTGTTACTGGGACTGGTTGTTGCCCACATCATTGCCTTGCATGAAGTTGGTTCAAATAATCCTGATGGTATTGAAATCAAGAAACTTAAAAACAAAGAAGGCAAACCATTAGACGGTATTCCATTCCACCCTTACTATACGGTGAAAGATATTGTTGGCGTTATTGTCTTCTTATTTATCTTTTCGTTGGTGTTGTTCTATATGCCTGAAATGGGTGGCTGGTTCCTTGAACATGCTAACTTTATTCCAGCAGATCCGTTGAAAACACCAGAGCATATTGCTCCTGTCTGGTATTTCACGCCTTTCTATGCAATTTTAAGAGCGGTGCCAAGCATCAATGCATCAGCATTCCCTGGCGTTGTTGCCATGGGCTTATCCATCGTGTTCTTATTTTTGTTACCCTGGTTAGATAGAAGCCCAGTAAAATCAATTCGTTACCGTGGTCCTTATTTCAAGATTGCATTAACCTTGTTTATTATCAGCTTCTTAGTTTTAGGCTTTTTAGGCACACAACCTGCCACTGAGCTTTTCACGCTGATTGCTCAAATTTCGTCAGTTATCTATTTTGCATTTTTCATCTTTATGCCGTTCTACACGAAATTTGATAAAGATAAACCTGTACCAGAAAGGGTAACAAGCTAATGAAACATTTAATTTTTACTGTTTTGCTCAGCCTGTTTTCAGTACAGGCTATGGCTGCTGGGGGTGGTGTCCATTTGGATCACACAGACATTGATATCACCGATCAAGCGTCTTTACAGCGTGGTGCAAAAACATTTGTTAACTATTGCCTGAGTTGTCATCAAGCTGCATACATGCGCTATAACCGTATGGCAAAAGATCTTGGTTTAACAGATGATCAGGTTAAAGATAATCTGATGTTTGCCTCTGACAAAATTGGCGACACAATGACTATTGCAATGCGTCCGGAAGATGCAAAGAAATGGTTTGGCGTGACGCCTCCTGATTTATCGGTTATTGCTCGTTCCAGAGGTACCGATTGGCTATATACCTATCTGAGAACATTCTATCTTGACTCTTCTCGCCCAGTGGGTACCAATAACCTTGCATTTAAAGATGTTGGTATGCCTCATGTTCTTTGGGAGCAACAAGGTTATCAAACAAAAGATGAAGAGTCCGGAGAACTAATTGCCCCTGAAAATGCACCGTTATCAACGCATGAGTACAACCAATTAGTGCATGATCTGGTTAACTTTCTTGCCTATATGAGTGAGCCATCTAAACTACAAAGAATGGCTCTTGCAAAATGGGTTCTGCTCTACCTGATAGTGTTTTTCTTGATTGCTTATCCACTTAAAAAAGCCTTCTGGAAAGATATACATTGATCATTATTTGGCATAGCGAAGACATGATAGGATTTGATAAAAAATGAATAGTACTCGCCGTTCTAAAATGACGGTTTTCTCAGATCCTATTTGTCCCTTTAGTCATCAGGTTCGCATTATTCTTCAGGAAAAAGATATTGATGCGAATATTGAAACCTTAATTGATGGCGCTTGGCCGGAAGAGGTCGCGATTGCCAATCCTTATGGAATTGGTCCCACCTTATTTGATCGTGATTTAGTGTTATTCAACGCGAGTGTGATAGCTGAATATCTGGATGAACGTTTCCCTCATCCACCACTTATGCCTGTCGACCCTGTAGCAAAGGCAAAAACACGGCTGATGCTCTACCGAATAGACAGAGACTGGTACTCACACTGGAATGTTATTTCAGGACGCGAAAAAGGTAACGTCAGTAAAGCACGTAAAACGATTCAGGAAGATTTAACGGTGCTTGCGCCATTATTTGAAGACTCAGCGTTTTTTATGAGTGATGAGTTTTCTGTGTTGGACTGCACGCTAGCCCCTCTATTATGGCGTCTTCCGGCATTAAAAATAAAATTACCAGCAAGTGCCAGTGCTGTAGAAAAATATGCACAGAAGATTTTCCGCAGAGACAGTTTCCAACAGAGTTTAACGGCAGCAGAAAAGGCAATGCGATAAATTATGACTTCACAAAAGCCATATCTTATTCGAGCCATACATGAATGGTTACTAGATAATGCTTCTACTCCTTATCTACTGGTCAATACTGACCACGAGGGTGTACAAGTTCCTACTGACTTCGTACGCGATAGTCGTATCGTCTTGAATATCGCACCTGATGCAGTTCGGGATTTAAATATTAGTAATGATTGGCTGAGTTTCTCAGCGAGATTTGCCGGCAAACCAATGGATATATTTATCCCCATCATTGCTGTTCAGGCTATTTACAGCAAAGAAAATAACGAAGGTATGTTCTTTCCGGAAGAAGAAATGCCAACACCGCCACCGCCACCAAAAACTGAACCCTCGACTCAAAATAACACTAATAAGTCAGGAAGCCGTCCCAGTTTAAAAGTCGTCAAATAAACTATAATTGATATTTTTCCATGCGATATCGCATGGCCATTCTTGTCAATCCTAGCTCACGTGCAGCACGAGATACATTACCCGCGGTTCGCTCCAGTGCTTTTTCCAGCAGATACTTCTCGACCTGTTCAAGCGTCATATGTCCCAAGACTTCGACAGGATCAAGCTGTTGAGATGTTGTGATTGTTGTCTGCATGATCAATTGTGATACATCAATCAAGCCATCAGCAGACATCATCACTGCACGTTCAACAACATGTTGTAACTCTCGGATATTGCCTGGCCAATCATAGTCTTGTAGCGCACTGACAGCCGTTTCTGTAAAAACGGGAGGTTTCAAACCATAACGTCTTGCAACCATCTCAACAAAATGCGCAGCTAATGGTGCGATGTCAATTTTTCGCTCCCGTAACGGCGGCATCTGAAGTTGAATCACGTTTAAACGGAAATAAAGATCTGAACGAAACTCGCCATCAGCGACCATTTGAGGTAAGTCACGATTTGTTGCTGCGATGAAATGTGCATTAACCGCCCTTTCTTGTGTTGCCCCAATTCGTCTTATCTGACGGCGTTCTAGCACATTCAATAACTTTGATTGCAATTCAAGTGGTAGTTCACCGACTTCATCTAAGAAAAGTGTCCCATCTTCGGCCACTTCAATTAAGCCTGCTTTTGCCTGATGTGCATTGGTAAATGCACCGCGCTCATAACCAAATAGTTCAGCTTCGATTAAATCTTTGGGTAAGGCTGCACAATCAACGTGGACAAAAGGCTTGTCTCGCCATTTACCTGACTGATGATAATAGCGAGCAAGTACATCTTTGCCTGTTCCAGTTTCACCGTTGATGAGAATGACAGGATATTCAGTCTGAGCGCGATCAACCAACTGAATGACGCGTTCCATTTGTTGCTTGATAGCCTGCATGGCGTTACTTTGGCCGACCATTACCACAGGTTCTGAACCATGCGTCTCCCGGACATGCGAGTAGTCAAGCTGTTGACTTAGCTTTTGTGTTTGCATCACCTTATTGACTGTGAGTACTAACTCATCCAAATCAACAGGTTTCTTCAAATAATCTGTCGCACCTAACTTCATGGCTCGAACAGCATCTTCTAATTCACCATAGGCGGTCATCATAACCACTGGTATAACGTGCCAAGTTTGATGCTCTCTTAACACCTGTAAGAAGTCCAGACCACTGGCATCTGGTAATCTTACATCCAGCAGAATAATGTCTGGTAAAGTTTTTTCCAACACCATGTATGCATCAGAAATGGTTTCAGCAATTGTTGGCGTATGACCCTCTCGCTGCAGACGCTTCATAACAGATTTTGCAAAAAGCGTTTCGTCTTCAATTAATAAAATATTCAATATCAATTTCACTTTACCTTAGGTAATTTTTGGCAGTCTGATAATCACGCATGTTCCTTGAACACCATTAGCGTAATAAAAGAGTTCGCCCTGATGTTGTTTCACAACTTTAAGTGTAAAGGGTATGCCCAGACCAAAACTAAGCCGTTTAGTATCATCCCTACCAACAGCATTTTCATCTAACGGATCAAAGTTCATTCCTTTTCCCTGGTCACGAATACTTAATTCAATTTGGTCTGAACTCTCTTTATATTCAAGTCTTAACTTTGACGAAATTGGTGAGGCTTCAATGGCATTCTGTATAAGATTGAATATAGCTTGTTCCATTAAATTAATATCAATCAAAACCTGTGTAGGCTGCAACTCCCATCCTTTCCGTTCGATGTATATCGATTTATCCTTGAGTTGTAAATCCATCATAGCCAAGGTATTGTCTGCCACCTCTGTCAGAGGTTTCTGAGTGAAATGAGCACTTATTGGATGCAGATACGTTAATAATGAAGTCACCCAGCGTTCAAGGCGATCTACAGCGATAATAATATCTTTTAATGCTTCCTGAATTTCAGGCTCCGGATTTTCATCTAATGTGACTTGGGCTGCTGCACGAATACTGGCCAATGGGTTTCTAATGTTGTGAGCAACCAAGGGAACCAACTCGCCCAAAGCGGCTTGTTTTTTTGCCTCAATCAATCGGTCACGATTGACAATAATCTCACTGGCCATCATGTTAATGGCATCAGACAGTCGAATTAACTCATCTACCCCACCACCTTTAATCTCATGATTCAATTCCCCTTTGCTTATCCGCCTTGCGCCTTGCATCACTCTAGCAAGAGGTTTTATGACATTATTATTCACAAAACGCCGTGATAGTAATAATAGCGTTAATGCTAATAAGATCGGGATGGGTACAAGTATGAATAACTGCGACATCCACTTCTGTCGATCATGGGTCAATGCTTGCTGCTTTTTATTGAGTAGACTTTCAAATTGGCTGAAAGCATCTTCGAGTTTTTTAAAGGTATATTTCTCCAGTTGTAGATTCAGCAATTCTTTTTGTTGCTCAGATGGTTGCATGACTCTTAACAGAGTATGCGTTTCATCATGGAACCGTTGATAAGCCAGTTCGATATCAATCACTGCCTGAAACTCGTTTTGTTGTTCAGCTTCCTGCTTTAAGTCTTGGATAAACCCTGTAATTCTATCTGTATATTGTTCATACTCTTCAGGGGCGTCCGTATCCGCAAGAAAGTTCGCATCAAATACTTCTTTCAATTGACGGTATAACTCACCACGAATGTTTTGCATGTGATTATTCATCGAAGTCAATCGTAAAGACTCTTCAGAACTTTTTTGCCATGCAAAAGCCCAGACGATTCCGACACTGGCAGTCACAAGAATAATAATCAAGAAACTTAGCTCATGTAACAAAAGTGAGCCTTGAATACTTCGGCGAAAGCGGGAAAATAGTTTCATATAAAAAAACGGGCCTTTTCAGCCCGTTTTATGCTGTCCAAGATCAAGTAAATTATTTTTTTACTCGGGCTTATAGCTTTCAAATGTAATACTTTCATCGACTAATGCAGCCTGTCCTTCATGCCACGTATCACCATCTGGCACAATAGTTCTAACTTCATAAATCTCACCCGGGATATCTTCTGAAAGGGTGAAAATATAATATTTGCTGGCATATAGCTTATAACGTGCATTTTTAGGATCGTTAATATATGGCTGGACAATATATTGTGTACCTTTTACCTTTTTACCGTTGTAGTCAATATCGACCTGTTTTTTTTCAGCGCCAGCGGCTAATGCCCAACGAAGTTTGCGTTGGAAATAACGCCATTCGCCGCCTGTCAGGCGTTTCATTTCATGTACATCAAACTCTAAGAAAAGCACAAAAACGCCATTTCCACGCTGGTTTTCCATGGGTTCATAAGGACGTTTATACTGGTTGGTGAAAAAATCAAAAGATAGGTCACTACGACCAGTATTACGGATATTTGATACGTGTACTTTTATTGTGTCTTCACGGGAATCTTCAACAAAGCTTTCTTTTTTATATTTATAGGTTAATGTGCCTGGCTGTGTAATATTTTTTAAATGAGCTTTATCAAATAATTCATTATTTACTTCTGAGAATCCAGGCTCAGCAAAGGCATTACTGAAAAGCACCATAAGCCATCCAGACATCAATACCATTAACAATTTTTTCACTTTGAACCTCTCTCTTTTTTACTTTGATTTTATAGTGTTATTCTAAACAATCATTCATTAAATATAGCTTTAATACATGAAAATATTTTCCTCAGGCATTTTCCGCTACACTCTTATTATTCTTACTTTTCTCTTCTTTACGGCCTGTCAGCAGCAGGCTGAAAACCGACTATATGAAAAAGAAAGTCCGTATTCTTTTGAAGATACCTTATTAAACTTAGATATTGCTATTTCAGAACAAAATTACCGTATCATTCATCGAAGTCACATTGGTCAAGCCATTCGAGATCGTGGTGATACGGATTTTCCATTAGCGACGATTACTAATTTTTGTAACATCACCTATGCCAAGGAAATGATGGAAATCAATCCACAGCTCATCAATGAAATGCCCTGTAATATCAGTGTACGTGAATCCAGCTCCGGTCAGGTTATTATCAGTACCGAATTAATGGATGAGACTTCTCACAACACTAAACAACAGGTATTTGCAAAAAAAATTAATCACAATTTAAAAACAATTATCGGGGCAACGATTGAATAGTTACCCCGATAAAGTGTTCAGCTAAATATTAATCGTCATCATCCTTGCGAACCCGCTTTTTAGGATAAGGATTAACGTTATCCAATGACGGTAAATGATATTGCGCCATGATGGCATCAATCTCATCTTTATTTTCTGTCAGGAACTGGTTTAATAGTGCATTCCATTTTTTGTCTTGATAACGAGTTCCCATACTAAAGCTGAACACATAGGCCTCACCCAGTTCATTTAGAGGCTGAACAACCATTGGCACATCTGACTCACTAGCATAGTAACCAGCAATGGGGCCCCACAATAACGCTACATCGATATTACCTTTGGCGAGCTCATCACTAATAATACGTCCAGCATTCACTCGAGCATCACCAGGCATCATTTGGAAATATTGAATTTGATCGGCTAAACCGAGGTCTAATAGCGCTTTTGTTGTTACACCACGATCAAAGATACCGATACGTAATGGTTTACCATCTTTTTTTGCCGTGACAATATCTTTCATCTGATGAAGCTCATAGCCTTCTCCTTTGCGGTAGACCATTGCTTCAATTGAACTCCAATAGGGGTTAGTCGGTTTTAAGAAATCTGTATGTTCAGGAATACTCATTGCGACATCGCAATAAAACAATCCTGTCTCAGGATCTACTTTTTTAATTGTGTTACGTGAAAAACCTATACGTTGCGGGAAATAATAATATTCAACGGGTAAACCCAATTCTTTGCCTAATAACTCTGCGATCTTATTATCAAAGCCTTCACCTTCTTTATTTGAATAAGGCAAGTTGTAACCGTCAGCACAAACGCGCACGGCTTTTTGTCCAGGGAGGGGTTTTAAGTCGCCAGCAGCAAATGCTGTGGTTGCACCCAGAAGGACTCCCATAATAACTAGTGTCCAACGCTGTATTTTGGTCATTCTCTCTTCCTTTTTTTGATTATGAAAAACTTTCGACCATAAAGCTAACATATTTGTTTCAAAAAAAAGACCCGACATCAAAAGATGCCGGGCCTTTTATTCAGATAAAGATTACAGAGTAATCTATATCATCTGGGTCTTACAGGCTGAATACACTCAGAACACCACCCAGGTTAGTCCAGCTAGACAGTGATTTGTATGCACCGACTGCGCCAAGACCATCTGTGTCGTTTTCTAAGCTTGGGATCGCCATACCGATACCAGCCCAACCACCTACACCTGACAGTACAGAAATATACTGCTTACCGTCATGTTTGTAGGTGTTGACGTTACCGATAACACCTGATGGGTTTTTGAATCTCCACAGTTCACGACCTGTTTGCGCATCAACCGCTTTCAGGTAACCTTCCAATGTACCGTAGAACACGACATCAGTCGCTGTAGCTAACGCACCAGACCAAACTGAGAAACGTTCTGGGTTTGACCATACGATCTTACCTTCACGAGCATCCCAAGCGATGAAGTTACCCATATGAGTACCACCTGGTGCAGGGAACATATTCAGCGTCGCACCCACATAAGGTTGACCCGCTACGTATTCCACTTCAAATGGTTCATAGTCCATGCAAACATGGTTTGTTGGCACATAGTACAGACCTGTACGAGGCGAGAATGCCGCTGGCTGTTGGTCTTTTGAACCTAACGCAGCAGGACAAATACCTGTTGTGTTAACGTCTTCGCCATTAGCTGCTGTTGAGTATTTTGCAGCACGCTCAGGCAGACCTGTTTTCATATTAATACCAGTTGCCCAGTTAACCGCTGGATCATATTTTTCAGCCACTAACAGTTCACCAGTAACGCGGTCCATGGTGTAACCAAAACCGTTACGGTCAAAGTGGACAGCGGTTTTACGCATTTTGCCTTTCACTTTTTGATCAGCAAGAATGACTTCGTTGATACCGTCATAATCCCACTCATCATGTG
>Ga0208180_1000378_pt1 | contig 39532 bp, 50 predicted proteins | sample MalvireepMed_s16_FD_184241 | JGI IMG/M metagenome (GOLD analysis project Ga0208180, IMG submission 184241) | Marine viral communities from the Global Malaspina Expedition - Malaspina viral metaG DeepMed_s16 (SPAdes) (version 2) | ecosystem: Environmental > Aquatic > Marine > Oceanic | place...
CTGGCCACTGGAGCAGACCAGTATCCAGTCTGTGGGTAAACGTATCTGTCCACCCATAAGAACAACGAGCGACAGGTGTAGTGGGGACCAACTGGGACCGGGTAGGAGCCGGTGGCGATGGAGCGGGAGTGCTCCGGAGGGTAGGGGGGGGTATTGGTCTATGTACTCATGGCAATTTGATGGCCAGTACAGCGATCAGGTACTCCAGGTCACGTTCGGTGAAGACTCGGCCGATGCAGTTCCTGGCGTACACCAGAGCCTTCTTGCGGTCGGCTCGGTTGGCGGTACGGCCAGCGGCCTGGGCGAAGGGGTTGTCCTTGCCTTCCGGCTCATTGCCGGCCAGCAGGCGACGGATCTGTGACCAGGACAGGCTCTTGTCAGTTCGGTGATGATCGAGGAAGCCGTCGAAGCCACCGTACTCTTCAGCGGCGGTGGCGAATCGGATGCAATGGTACAGATCCCTTACTCCCACCTGTAAATCGTTGGCCAGGTGTTGTACTACAGAGGGTTCCCCTGCGGCATTGCGGTTAGAACGCCGGTAGGAGCCTGAGTCGAGTATGGCCCTGCCCACATCATGTTTGGCCCTGGCCAGGATCTCCCTGGCGGCATACGACGCCTCGACTCTGATGGCCGTCAGCTCCTGCAGCAGATACTCGTACTCTTCCATGGGCGTCAGGCTGGACTGATGTACTACCGGGAGATCGGTCAATGGAGCCTCCAGGTAAATAGGCCGGTGAATGGAATAGCCTTCCACCCACCGGCCTGGGGAGGCGAAAACAGAAGAAGAGGGGGGACTCCTGTCTTCACCCGCTCATACGAAGTAAAACTTCATGGGTACCGCTGAAGATTTGCTTCGTAAGCCGGTACCCGGATCGGTGCCCATCATGTCAAACCACCATCTCTTCCCCACCGCATTTCCAGCAGCACTTGTCCTCTGGTTCCCCTACAGCACCACACCGCTTGCAATGAGGGGCCGTCCTGCTGTCCAGACGGTTACGGGGGGACTGATGGCCAGAGATCGTCCACATCGGCTTACAGGGCCGTACAGGAGCCTTCAGGGGCTTTGTTGAGCTCATCATCAGACTTCATCCTGACCTCGCACCAGTATATCGTTCGGCTCACACTGCAGAGCCGCACAGAGTCGGCTGAGAGTGCGATGGTTCCAGCCGGCCCCGTCAAACAGGCGGCAAAGATGGAAGTAGCCGATGTCCGTATGCCTGGCCAGTTCCTGCTGGTTGGGGATCTGCACCGGCACCATCAACCTTCGTACCTGCGCCCGATCAATCACCCAACGCTTCACCTTTTTCTTTGCCATATGTAAAAAGATACCATAATTGTCTTGACAGTGCAAACAGCCATGTATAAATTTACATATCCCATATCCATAACCTGAACCTCGAGGAGAAAACAGTGGTAAGCCCACATCATTATCCTACCATCGAATTTGCCAACGGCAAGATCCAGAAACGGATGGCCAACCTCATGCCCCGCTGGCGACGGCGACGGGGGGCGGTGAATGTCCCCGGTCCCGAGGCCGAGTATGTTCATGCCTTCGCCATGAAACATTCCCCCAACTGGCTGGTGTTCTGGCCGGGGGAATGGGCCATCGTCGGAGACGAACAATTCATCTGCTCGTACGCCCCGTCCAATCAGGAATCACGGGACAACCTCGTCTCCATCTCCAACCGACGGCCGCTGCTGATGATGCTGCATAGCGATTACCTGTAGCTTGAGATTCTCCGAAGCCCAAGCCTGGGTGACGCTTGAAGAACCGCCGGGCAGGCCCCCCACCCACTGCGACCTGAGTAACCTCAAACACTGGCGCAAGGTGTACCGGAAAGAACGGGAACTCGATGTGGAGCCGGAAGCAGAATACGAGACATCAACGAGCCGCTCAGATGTCCTGCGTGGCAATCTGTCTGCTGATCCTCGCCGGACTATGGATCGCTGGCTACAACCTAATAACCGTGGAGAAACCCTCTGATGGCAATCTCACTGAACCGGGATGGTGACCGCGCCCTGGTGGAGTTCGACTACTCCAACGCCACCAAGAACCGCAGCAAGAAGGGCGACGGGTTCTACTACACCTTCGCCATCAATGGTGGTGACAAGCTGCATGTCAATCGCCATGGATTCATGGCCATCGATCAAGCCTGGTGCGGCAAGAACGGCACCATGAAGATCGAACGCGTCGGCGTCGATCAATACTTCTGCGAGGCCCAGTCCGGCGGTGCCGACTACCCGCTGGAACTGAAACAGTGGAACCAGAACACCAAAGGCTTCGATGACGTACAAGGCTGGCAGATGGGCCAGGACCCCGAGAACCCCGGTCAGAGCGCCCCTGCGGCCGCACAGCCCCCGCCGCCCCGGCAACAGCAGTCACAGCCACAGAACAACCAGCAGGCCCAGCAGCAGGCCCCTGTGGCCGCTGACGGGCCTTCCTGGGACGATCTGGCCGGCACCATGGGTCACGCGCTGATGGTCGCGGTGGGCATCTGGGAGCATGAAGGCCCGCAGGCCGCCACCGGAGATGTGGCCGGTGCCATCGAACGCATGGCGGTGTCCCTCTACATCGATGCGCGGAAGATGGGGCTGGCGGTGCCGTCGCAGGCAACGCAGGACGGTCCCATGCAAGAGATTGTACAGCAGGTGGTGCAGGGAATTGACGGCCAGGTGGATGAACAGCAGGCGGCACTCAATGCTGCCGGTGAAGACGACCTCCTGTTCTGATGCGGAGATTCGTAATGCTCGGCTCCTTTCCCGGCCTCAACAACATTGTCGAAACGGCCAAGAGGCACTGGGCCGTCTACTCTACAGAAAAAAAGCAGAAGACCACCTCGGTGGCCATTATGGCCAGGGCCGCCGGGCTGGAGCCGGTCACTGGCAAGTGCGTTGTGCGCTGCCTGTGGTTTGAAAAGGACAAAAGGCGTGATCCAGACAACATCCGCGTCGGCATCAAGTATATTCTCGACGGTCTGGTCGAGGCCGGCGTCCTGCCCACCGACGGCTGGAAATGCATCACCGGCCTGGAAGATCGCTTCCATGTCGATAAGGAACGTCCCCGAGTAGAGATCGAAATCATCGAGGAGCCATGAACTATACCGAACAGACCTGGCCGTCAGACCGCTGGCCCAACTTCTCTTTCAACGAGGCCAAGTGCAGCCATACCGGCAGATGCGACATCAACAACGGCTTCATGGATCAATTGCAGGAGCTGCGCCGACGCTATGACCGCCCCATCACCGTGACCTCGCTCTACAGGCACGTCACCCACCCTGTTGAGGAAGCCAAGGAACAACCCGGTGCCCATACCACCGGCAAGGCCGTGGACATCGCCGTGTCCCATGCGGAAGCCCATACCGTGCTGCGCCTGGCGATGAATATGGGCGTGTTCCTGGGCGTCGGCGTCAAGCAGAAAGGCACAGGGCGCTTCCTGCATCTCGATGTGCTACGCAACGAAGAGGTGTCCTACATCCCCCGGCCGAGACTCTGGAGCTATTAGGTCCGGTTCACCCCGTTCCGCTTCCTGCGAAGTCTCCGCAGCACCGACGCTCTGCGCCGGGATCTTCTCCGGCCCAGAGTTGCCTGTAGCCAGTTTCTGATCCTCCGTAGCCTGTGCCATCTGCGTTCACCGCTGCTACTTCCCGTGATCGCCCCCGGCGTGGGCTTTGGCCGCGTCCACCAGCGCCTGGCAGATGATGTAGATCATCAGAGGAACTCCCTGATAATCCGTCCCCGCAGCCGCCCCCTCGGCCAGCACCGCTGCGCCGACCTTCTTGCTCACAGCAGACTTCAGACGTTCGACAACGAAACTACCCAAGTGTCCCATTTTTATCATCCTCTGTTTCGGTTACCACCTCAAGCTCCGGCTGGCTGTCCTTCAGCCCCTGCAGCACCTCCAATTTGCCCGCGATACGCTGAATCACCGGGTCTGCCATAGCGAGTTGATTTAGACGAGCGTTCTGTTCCTGCTGCAGCTTGTTGATTTGTTCCTGCACGTCAATCACTGTCAATCCTTTCGTGGTGCGTCATTAACCGGCCCTGCTGCCCAGAGCGCCCTTGATCTCGGCCAGGATCAGGTTGCCGTCCTGCTGGGCCTCGATCATCTGATCCATCTTGCCCTCCAGGCGTTCAAATGAACCCCCTCCGTCCTGCCGGCCGAAGAGGCGGTATAGCGTATAGCCGACAATCCCTGTCCCGGCCCCGCCGCCACCCAACCCCATCATCAGGTCTGCCGTGCTTGTCGGATCAGTCGTCATTTCTTACGCCCACCGATCCAGACGAAAAACGAGGTGATCATCGCCATGATGCCGGCGTCAACGGGATCGAGGTGGAGGAAATCATATAAAAACGGATCTTCATAGCGCATGATCTCCCAGAGCCAGTCCAGTACTTCTTTCGTGCCAGAGGCAGCGACACCCAACCCGGCGGCACTGCCAATACCGGTTTTTGCTTCTTTCGTCAATCTACGCTTGCCATCTAATTATCGGGATGAGATAATTTATACGCCGTTGCAAAACAATACGTGCTGATCCACATCAAGATTCCGAAAACCGCTTCATGATTCCACCACTCCATCCACCTATAGCCGCCCGGAAAACCGATCACCTTCCAGGTTTCGTATAGCAGTGTGACCGCGACCGCCGCCATCCCGCTCCATAGCCCCGCGCTTTTTGCGGAGTCGGCGGCTTGCTGTTTTTTGGTCAGCGTGACGGCGATCTCTTCAGCCGCCGCCGTTTTGGTGATGTTTTCCTCTAACTCCCGACGGTCACCCCGGTGGCTTGTCCGTGCCAGGCGCAGCGCGGCGCTGGTTTCGTCTAACTGTTTAACCAGTGTATCATAATGCCCACGTAACTCCCCAAAAGACGCTACCTCCGCAGCCCTGCGTGGTGTTTTTCTGTTGTTCATCTCCGATCTGCTCTTGGATCTTTTCGGGATTCATTATTCCTCTGCCCACGTAATTGAAGCTGCGGTCAAGTCAGTCTTGAGTTTGGCATACAACTGCTGATGGATGTTGGCAGCGATATTTACGCCGGTTGCCTTGACGCGATCTACCCGTGGGCAGACCAACGTCTGGCCGATTAACCGTCCATCGGTCACTCTGGCGGCTTCAGCAGCATCTTTATATACCGCCAGATCAGCACAAGCGTAGAACGTGCCGTCACTGCGATCCTTCTTTATCACATCGACCACACCGATGCGGACATAGCACCCTGCGGCCACATAATCCCCTTGCAGGGGTACACTTACGATGAGTGCCATGTCAGTTCTCCAACAGGTTCAGCCGTGAGGCCAGTTCAATATTTGTCTGGCGAAGTTCGTTCAGTTCCTCTTTTAGTTCTACATCCCGGCAGTAGCTCTGCCATGCCTGACCTATGAGAGCGCGTTGCGTTTGAGCGCCATTTACCAGCCCACGATGCCCCTCGGCTTCTTCTTCTGGCGAACAATATCCAAGGAGTTCGGCATCAATAAGATCCTGTTTATGATACTTCACCAGATGATCAAATCGACTGCGAACAACCGTAGCAGGATCAGACGTTTCAATAGCCATCGCACGGAGAAGAGTGGCATCTTCAAAAAGGTCAAAAGCTCCTCCGTCAGCACCGTTGTAATGGAAGTCTCCGTCCTCGTCGATTACAAACAACGCTGGGTTTGCTGATGAAACCCTTGCTGAGAAAACAAAGCAGTTGCCATTAGCCGCTACGGCTACATTTGCATTAGCTCCATCGTGCTGTGTAGTATACCAATGATGTAAACCTAAAGCTGATGTGCTTTTTGCAGTATCTGCTTGACCACCCTGAGAAATACTGACGTTAACGGTTGCTAACGACGCGGAGTTCTCTCCGGTAGCAGTCAGGACAACGCCGCCCAAAGTATTACTCGCCTTTTGGATGAAAAAGTAGTCATCCGTTTCCTGGGTATCCCAATATCCGTTCGTCGTATGGCCCGTTCCAATATCAGATGATTTACAGACCAAAATCTTATCATCAGCCACTCCCTGATTGATCGTCAGGCCGGTGGTCATTTGGCCGTTGACGGTTTCGTTGATGCCTATAAGGCCAGAATGCGCCATTGTCATCAAAGTTCTTGAGTCAGTATCGTTGTAAAAATACAGGTGATTGGTGTTGTTGTGGATCGTGACATCGTCCGCGCTACCCGACGTATCCACGAAATACAGCGTTGGGAGAGTGCCTTCTATCGTCAACGCAGGAGCTGATGTAAAAGTGCCCGGTGTGGAAGTCCCACCGATGAGAAGGTTGCCACCAAGAGCAGCACTAAATGTCTTTGCCCCACTAAATGTTTGAGTACCAGATAAATGAGCAGTGTCATCATCAAGATATGCGCTGGCAACTTTAGTGCCTTGCCATACGCCAGTACCTATAGTGCCTGTAGTGACGATACTGCTACTACCTGCAACGACGCCATAGATAGACCCGATGGCCGTACCGCCAATCGTTATGGCATCTGCTTCCAAGGTGCCGTCAACATCAATATCGCCAGCCAGATCAATGTGGCCTGGGATCGTTACAACAGATGCACTTCCAGCACCAACTGTTACATCTACTTCGCCATCTGTGGTAGAGCCAGTTAAGGCTAAACCTACAGTATTATTACCGTCATTTTCAGCCACATATAATTTAATCGCACCGCACTCGTCGCCGTTGCTGGCATCAGCTACCACGCCCTCGATGCGAGCAAACTCAATATTATCTTGATTGTCGTCATCGCCATAGAAGGTAATCGTACCGCAGACATCGTTATCTGCTCCTGCAGCACCCTTGTCATTGATGAACTTCAGGTACGCGCTCGTCGCACCATTATTAGTGTTTTTCAGCGTGACAACAGGCTCGTTGGCCGACGCTGAGGTTGCCAGGATGTCGGCTGAAGCAGTGATCGTTGAGGCTGACAACGCCAGCACCTCTGCTGTCTCAACAGTGAAAGCCATGTCGGTGCCATGGGTGTAGACAATCGACCCTGCGTCGTTGTCATTTACATCTCCAAAATAGATAGAATTTGTCGTAGAGGCCCCTGAAAGGAACGACATCCCAGGATTGGCAGTGCCTTCAATGACAAAGTCGTTGCCACTGGCATGGGCCGTTACCGATCCGGCGCTGGCCACATGGACATGCAACTTGCCGTCACCACCCCCGGCCGCAAGCCCTGATCCGGTGACCAGTGAGCCGAACAGATAGTCGTCGGTCTGGTTCAGGTTGTCGTTGTTGAGGGTATTGTCGTTGACGCCTGTGAGTATCCCATTGAACTCGGCATTCAAATCAGCTGCCGTCAATGTCTCGTTGGCGTTCCAGGTCTTCGTTCTGCTGATATTAGGCATGGCTTTTCCTTAATCTGCTGCGGTAGGCATACCAATACCGCCGATGGTTTTCATAAATGTACTGGCTCTGGGAGCTACATCTTCTTCCTGTTCAATAGGTATTTGCTCCAGTCTCTGCAAAACCTGCTCAATGGTTGCTCCCTCCTGCACCCACTGGGAAACAGGAATACCCCGACGAGAAGCATTTGCCATTTTCGATCTCACTTTACCAAACAAGTCTTTTACTTGTTGCCTCTTTATCGGATCTTGCAGATCTAACACCAGTCTCTGCGCTAACTTTGGACTAAACACAACAGTGGATGCCAGCCCGCCAATGACCGCAATGGGCCAGCTAAAAACAAGACTTGCGGCAGCGCCTACTCCTCCTGCCCCCATCGCCATCACTGGCGCTCGCAACAAAGAACCCGTACCCCCCCCAATTTGCCTGACAGCAGCCGAATGGGCTATAAGGGATTGAGCCAGCCCATGCTGAGTTTTCACGCCTGCAGCCATAGAAGAGATAGGCACCCCTGATTCATTCTCAAGTTTTAGTAGCAGCTCATAGGCAAATTCATCAGCGTCGTCAAGCGAACTGAGTATCGTATATAGTACTCTACCTCGGTCTACATTTTTAAGAACACCAGTCTCCGAGATCATGCCAGATTCAATCCCGAATTCTGTCTCAAGCGACTTCAATATGTTGATATCAACTTCATACTGATGTGTAGCCGTATCGTACACCTCGCCCAGTTGATCTGACAGCGTCTTGCGAATTTCCTGTCGCAGGCCGATCAAGGCACGGTTGGCTTGCTTGCCTACCTCTGTATCGGTGATGCCGATGGCATCATCAATTTCCCACATGAACCTCTGCAAGGCCCCCACGGTAGTAGGTGGGGCATTGACAAGACGCTGGTGAAAAGATCTTACCATCTCCCGGCCCCGGCCCTCAGAAGCTATCTGTGTTGCCCTTGGATGTGGAAATTGCTCAAAAGACACATCGGCCTCACCCGTACGGCCACGCGCCCGAAGTTGCTTTGGCCCCTGGCCTGTCTCTCTGAACTGGGTGCTTTCGGGGAACTCTTTCATCAGATCCTCTGCGGCACCCTTAAACAAACCAGAAGGCGTAGTCGCTCGTTGCGAGGATATCTGACTTAGTTCCGGCTCCAGAATTTCTACGGCCCATTCATTGCCAACTATGCCATTAAACTCTTTTCGCAGGTTTTGCACTGCCGCTTTTTTCAGAGACTCCAAGGCCCCCTCTTCAACGCCAGTTTGCATGTGCGGAGCCAGGGCTTCTTTCGCCTCGGTCTGGAACTCGTCGCTTTTCTTTTTTACCTCATCTACAGCACCAAGCGTGTTTCGCACCAGATCGTCTTGCCGACTCAACTTTGGAACGTCTAATCGACCTCTCGTTTCCATAACCGGACCAGAGAACTCCTTGACAATTCGACTTTCCCCACGCTCCGGTGCTGTGTTAATAATTCTCTGTGTTCGCCGCGAAGTAGCGGTAGTGAAGTCCAATACGTTCATCCGCGCACTGTAACCTGCATCTTTCATAAATCGTCCTGGACTTCTGCCCCCAACCAAGGGCCAATCTTCTGGAATTTTTGCATCGGCCAACTTTTTCGCCCCCTCCCAGCCACGTCGTGCGCCTTCCTTCGTCAGTCCCGCAAGGGCTTTGAACGTCGGCCTGGCTGCGGCACCCACCATAGCAGAACCTGGATCTTCAAGTGCGCGTGAGGTTCTTGTAAATGCAGGAATCTTGCCGAGCCTGGTAGCCCGTAGTATTGGCGCAGCCACAGATCCAACAGTCAGGTACGGATCAAGCGGCCGGCGCTCACGCTCTTCTTCGCTGAACTGACCTGTCAGTTGGCTGGTGAAATCTTTGAAGGCAGAAATATCCGGATCGCCTTCCAGGCCCCTGAGATGGTGTTGTGCAGGCCCATACGTTGACTTTACTGCGCCTCCAGCCACATCAGCCAAATGCTTTGTTGTCTCCCAAGGAGAATTTATCACCTTAAGAAATTCCAGCGGCAGCGAAGCCATATTACGCAGGAGATTGGAGTGTTTGGCACCCTTTCGCGCAACAGACAAAACCCTATCGGCCTCTGTCATGGTGCGAGGATCTTCATTGCCCCGAGGGGGAACGTCCATCGGCTGCAAGGCCCGTAGGGGCCGATTCAAGTCCGGGCCAACAAACAGTAGGGGGTCTTGGTCCGACAGTCTCTCCTCTGCGGACTCCTCCCGTTCTGCGTCCCTATCTAACCTGGCGTATTCCTCGGGAGAAAGTGCCCTAATTTCTTCGTCCGAGAGAGAACTGAGCCTATCAATTGCTGCGCCCATGATCTATCCCCCTTCTCGTATCCTTTTGGCTTTCTCGCGGGGGGTTTCTATTTTCCCATCGGTGCGCTCGCCGCCGAGAATGCCCTTTGAGATAGTCACAGCTTCTTCCTCGCCAATTTTGAATCCCGGATGTAGAAGATCCCACAGACCAATAGTAGACTGAACTTCCGACTCCACAAAATCTCGTTGGGCCTCGTGCAAGGAGGTTGCCACCTGCATCATTCCGTCGATCATGTCGTCTGGAAGGAACCCCCCCTTACCAACACGGATAAGTGCGACTTCAATGTTGGCCATTGTCGATAGGGCATCTCGATACAGTTCTATATCCTGTGAGCGCACGGTTGCCGGATCAATCAACCGCTGGAACTGGTTAACCATGGCTACCTGCGCCTCGGCACGGCCAGCCATGTCGGGGTCGGCTCGATAGTCTTGATGAAACCTTTTCATCCTGGCGAATGATGGTCCCAGACCCTGGCTTCCACTAAAGGATTTGACGCCTTCCAGGCCCATGATCGACTTACGCAAGGTGTCAGTGACACCAAATTTCTGCTTTGCATTGGCCAACGTATCACGTTGTTTTTGGCGGGAAATTTCCCTCTGGTCGTTCCAGTATTCAACTCGGGCCTTCGCGTAGGCGCCCACCTGTTCCTGGTAGGCAGACATCAGATCGAGTGCGAGAGTGGGATCATCGCCGCCAATCATGTCTTTAAGTTGGTGTTCCTCGAAAAAGGCGACTGGGTCTTCCATAAGGGCGCCTTTTCTGGTTCCAGCCATTTCCACGGCGCCGGACAAGCGCCGGGTATAACTTCGGACAAGTCGGTCGATCTTTTTGTCTGTAAACTCGATCACCGCGCGACCCTCTGCGCCCTTGCTTCGTCCCTCCGCGGCCAGTGCACGCTCTTCCCTGGCAAGGTCAATTTCTCGCTTAAATACTCCCTGTTCTCTGGCGTCGTAACCCTTCAGGGCATTGCCAACCATCTCAGTGGCAATCTGAGGATTGGCAGAAACCAGTGCTTTGAAGTCGGGATCGTTTTCGAGTGCAGCCCGCACTTCACCTCTGGTCCGGCCGGCGTCAAACAGATCTCTCCCCTTCTCCATCATGGCGACCTTGTTCTGGCCGGCGGTAGGGAGGTCACCTGGCTTGAAAAACGGGGCCATGGCACGTAGGCGCTCCGACCTCGCACCCTCTTCGTCAAACTCCAGTTGCCGTGCCTTGAGCTGACCGGCAAACTCACTTTGTTCAGCAGCCTGTCGATCAGCCTGAAACTTCAAGCCAGCACCTGCCACCTGACCAGGCACTGCAGCCAATTGGGTAAGTAGAGTTGGACGAGCCTCTTCCTCCAGCCCACGCGCCCCTGCACGGCCCTTGGACAAGGCGTTGATCACATTGGCCGTGGCCTGTGAGGCCCGATTGCGCTTCTCGGTACGGGACTGATCCCTCAACCCGAGTAAGCCACTGCCTGCCTTTGACAACGCCTGCAGGATACTCAGCTTGAGATCAGGCGGTTGTACTACAGGAGCTTCTACAGCAGGTCGTTGGCCCACTGCGGAGAGGGCCTGCATGATGGCAGACCTTCCATTGCCGGCAGGTTGAGCCAGCCCTGCGGTCGGTCCCTCTACGGGAGTGGTCACAAGATCAGACGACGGGAGTTCCGGTTCTACTGCAAAGGAATCGTCCACCTCCTCGCCAAAGGTGGGCATAGTAATATCCAACTCGTCAGTCGGAGGCTGGATGGGCGTATCAAAATCAGCCGATACGGTAGGAACATCGGGCGAAACGCCAAACTCTTGAGCCGCCTGCGCGTACGCAGCCGCAGGCTCCATGCCACCCGCGATGAGTTCCTCGGCACGGGCAGCGGCCTCTGGATTCAGTTCACGAAGCCTGTTTTGCAGATTGGTCACTTCACCTGGCATTGTTACCCTCGTAATCTGCTGAACAGCCAATCAAGGAGACCCCCTTCTCCCCTGCTGGTAGCACTGCGGGGAGTCCTGGCACCAGAAGGTAGCGAAGTATTTCTTCTCCACGTCTGTCGTATTGCCATGGAAATGCTCGGATCATTGACCTGTTGCAAGGTGACCGGCTGGCCGTTAGGCCATGTCCATGCAGTTGCTCCTGAAAAGTTCGGTGCTGTCTGCCACGATCTCCACGGGCCATCTTTAGCTGTGGGTGGAGCCAGTGGGCCAAAATTTGTCCGAGTCCCCTCTTGTGTCCACGTCGAGCGGTTCGGGTTCGCGGGTGAAGGTGCCGCTACCGCTCTCGAAGCAGCACTCGGCCTTGCCGCCTGGGGGCCACCCATCGAGAATGGCCTTGCCTGCTGTGCTACCGCCTGGCTGGCATCAGGTAGAGTGGCACGTTTGGTTGACTGATCCTCACCGAGTCTGGTTAGCTTGTTTTCCATCCATTTCTGCACCAGAGGATCAGCCATAACGGAAGCAATATGGCTCTCCAGCCCCGGTTCCTGTCCTCGCCGCACGGTCTGCTGGCCTGCCATCTGCGGGTTAAGGCCCTGAAGGACATCCTGAAGACCTGCCCTCTTCTTCGCAAAATTTTGCTGTCTGCGTTGTGCAAGCGCACCGGCACCGGCATTAATGCCTGAACTGATTAGTGTCAGTAATGCCCCTGCTGTAACTGGTTCCATAATTATCTCCTGCGATCTGTATTATTAGAGCCTGTTTCAGGGCGAGGAATCTTCAGTCCCGAGATAGTCTTTAGTCATTAATTTTAGGCCCGCGTGAAAGCACGTCTTCCAATCCTCTTCGCATCTCTGGAGGAAGCAGGGGCAGTAGCGCCCGAACCAGGTCGGTCTGACGCGGGTCTTCCGTTGTATACGGATTGAAACTTCCCTGCAGCATGGCAACAATAGTGGCCAGTAGTGCCTGGTCCTGATCCTGGCCAGCAAGGGTGCGCTGGCCATCCAGGAACCCCAGTTCCCCCGCCCGTGCCAGTTCCCTGCGCTCCAGCAGGCCGGCGATATCGGTGCCGGCTCCAATGGCTTGAGTGAAGCGTTCATCAGCCCTCTCAGCGCCCTGTCCCAACGCCGCCAGTACCGCACGGCTCTGGTCGTCGGCTCGGAGATTGGCCAGATCGATAGTCTGACCACCACGCAAGACGCCAAACCTCTGCAGCAGCTCCCGATCCTCCCGTTCGCGCAGGCGATCTTGCTCTTCCTGATCTGCGAGAATCGAGGCAGTAATCGGATCAGATCGCAGAATACCAGCAGCTTGTGCCTGTGCCCTTCTGGTGGCTTCTGCGTCGATATCGCCTTCAAATCCGTCGGCTACAAGTTCAGCCCGAATCTGCGGGATAAGTTCTGCAGTCATCTCCTGGATCTGTGAGCGAATATCGGTGAACCCAGGCCGAATGGCACCAAGCAACTCCTCAAATACGCCACCCGAGCCAGAAGGCTGTAGGCCATCGGCGGTGTCCAGTCGAGCCAGAATGTCGGCCAGCGAGTCCTCAAGGCCGGATATATCTGTGACTCCACCAGCACCCCCGCCTCCACCACGTTGGTTAATGAGATCATTAACCTTCTGTATCTCCCGAGGAAGATCTTCTGTCAGACCCTTGATCTGCCCCCCCATGCCCGGCAGGAGGGTAAGAGGGCCTAAGAGAGTTTCGATACGATCCAGACCTGGCAAGTTGATATCGACACCGGCATTTGCCAACAGATCTGGCAATCGACCAAAATCACCAGCCTGAATGCCAGCCAGTAGATCGTTCAGCGGACCCGCATCTGTAGCGTAGCCGGCAAGATCCCCAAGCGGATCAAGACCACCAAGATCCAGGCGGTCAAGGAGGGCGTTGAGCGGCCCAAGGCCCAGGCTCTCAAATTCACCACGCAGCGCATCCATATCCGGCAATAACTGGCCAGCTGTCAATGGACTGGGAGCACGATGCCTAAACTGTTCAAGTAGTTCGCCGCGGCTTGGTAGCAGATCGTCTATCGTCAGCTGCTCCGGCCTCATCGCCGTCCACGCTTCATCCATATCGATCGGCAGCAAGTCCCCTGACAGTAACTGCTGGGGCCGCATAAGATTCCACTCGTCCATCAAGTCTGTAGGCAGCATCCCCCTTGCTGTCAACGGATCAGGCCGCATCGCCGTCCACGCGTCACCCAGAATCCCCTCATCCGGCAGCAGATCGCCTGCTGTCAACGGATCAGGCCGCATCGCCGTCCACGCGTCACCCAGAATCCCCTCATCCGGCAGTAACTCGCCGGCTGTTAATCGACTGGGGGCACGATACGCGAGCTGTTCACGTAGCAGATCACGACTCGGTAGCAGATCGTCTATCGCCAGTGGACCGGGCTTACGCTCATCCCACGCTGTAGTCAGTTCCTCCTCGCCAGGCAGCAGGTCGTCCAACGTCAGCGGAGGCAACTCTCCCATCGCTGTGTCAAGCTCTGCAAGTTTGGTGCCGCCGAGGGTAAACAGCTCGTTGAGCAGTCGGGCCTGATCTAATGGACCGCCCGTAAGGCTCAGATCAGGCGGTGCAGGCAATCCACCCAGCAGCGTCTCCAGGTCTTCGCCCTGACCGAGCGCCTTTGCCAAGCCAGTCCGTTGTGCCGGGAAGCCATATCCCTCACCGCCAAAGGAGCCGCCGATAATATCATCCAACAAGCCCTGCGACCTCTGCAGGTTCCTGAATAACGCGTTGGGCACAGGAGATGCGCCCAGCACCCCAAGGTCGTCAGTGATACCGCCCAGTTGATCTTCTAAAGTGCCTACTGTGTCAACAAATCCAGTAGGGAATTTCATAATCGAGGGGGACAGTTGCTGTCGCAACTCACCAAGACGAGTGCCCTGTAAGGTGATGGCCGCGGCAAGCTCCCCAAGGCCGAGGCCGCGGAGTTTCTCCTCCAAGCCGCCTTCGCCAAAAATGTCCCGCTCGATGACATCAAGGCCAAAGTCAGCGCCGGTCAGAGGATCAATAGCGCCACGAATACCCGTGCCGATGTCACTGGCAAGGCCAGGGATATTCAGACCTGTGAGAATATCTCCACCCAGGCCACCGAGTTCGCCGAGAATCTTTGTGCTAATATCCCCTGGCAAGTCTTGAAAGAGGTCAAGAAGACCAGCTCTCAGATTCTCTTCAGGACTCAGTCCTGGTCTCGTCGTTGGAAAACCTAAGCTGAATGCAGGGCTACCGAATATCACTTCAATGTGGCGCTGAACATTGTCTTCCCGTTCCTGCAGTGCCATAAAGAACCTGGCCCGGAACTGACTCATCTGTGCGTCGGAAGGACGAGGCACATTCCTATCAGGGTAGTCGGCACGGTCGATGGAGCCGTCGCCGTTGACATCCTCGCCCTGACTGGCCAACCACGCGTCCAACTTCTGCCCTTGAACGATCATCTGCACTACAGGATCAGCGCCCAAGCTCTGGAAGACTTCGCCGGGACCAGAACCATATCGGGCACCATATTCTGCGGTGCGGAAATGCTGGTTAGTAAATTCTGTCAGATCTGGATCTGTGAAGTCGGGATTGTAGTTCGGCGTCCCCCACCCCGTCACTGGGCTTTTCCACTCCCCAGGATCAGTCCATTCAAATTCAGTGCCATCAGCAGCAGCATCACGCGCAAATTGACTGCCTGCCCCGGTAGGATCATATCCTCCCATGTCAATTTCTTCGGGCGGCAAAGCGCCTTCGTCATCGTCAACACTCACAACTGTTTCCGGCAAGGCGTCTGTGGCCTGACCGTTTGCAGCGGTAGACGTGAAGAGAGAGAATCCCTCGCCACCGGGTCCACCAGGTGTCTCAATTACGTTCCTCTCGCTGGTAGAGCCGATCTGGATGCCGTCTTGGAAAATGCCCCGAGTGCCGGGCGCCTGATAGGCAGTACCAGGTTGAGAGACGCCGGGAATAATGTCGCCAATAGAGATATTCGGATCGAACCCAAAATCCCCAAACCCACGCAACTGGTTGCTCGTAAGCCTCTGGTTACCAGACCATTGGATTTGAGAAGGATCTTTAAAAAGAAAGAAGGGACTAATAGGGGCCATCTCTAAACTCCTGCCTTAACCCTGCGCTTCTTGCCAATGTCTTTGTATACCGGATGCGTACGTCGGATACGAAATAATTCATCTCTGGAATTGTTGGTAAACTTCAGGCTGGAATGAGGATCGTATTCGCTCATGTCCAGATCCTGCGCCAGCATCCGCACCGTGCCCAGCTCTTCTTCGTCGGTCTTGCTTGAATTAAGAATGAATCCACCGCCAGCAACATTCAGCGTCCTGGTGGTACCGGATATGCCTGACGATTCCTGATTGACAGTGATGTTATAGTCTCCGGTAGCATCAAAATAGGTGCGCGAATACAGCCATCTGACCCGCTCGGCCGATCCAGACGGTGCTGGTGCCCCCGTGCGGAAATAGGCCCGAATAGCAGTGCCATCAGAGGTATCGTCATCGTCGTTGTAGGTGTTTGCAGGCGCATGATCTTCCAGTTTGCCGCCGATATCGCCTGACGAGTCCAATGTCCCGGCATGAGGCGTCTGATCAATCAACGCCGCACAGTTGCGGTCGAAGTACGCCCCCGATCCGGTGTAAGGACCGAACCAGCAGTCATGGCGATCCGAGTAGATGATGATGTGGTTCATCTCTGTCTGACCGGTGCCATAGGGCACCCAGAACCAGGCTTCTGCCTCGGCTGGATAGTACAGCGAGAAACTCTCCACCAGACGTGAGTCGTTGAGATGGGGCCAGTATCCCAGATCGAGCGCGAAGGACTTCTTCTCTACGTCATCCCCACCATCCCACTCGTAGATACCGTCCTCGCGGACCATCAACTGGCGATCTCCAGGCAGCACCACCACCGCCCTGCCATGAAGCGCGGCCCGAGAGGTGCGCTGCTGCTGCTGGTAGGGAATCTGTGAGTTGCCCGTGGGCACCATGGTGAAGATGCCGCCACTGGTATGCACCGACAGGGCGTTGCGCGTTGACACCAGGGCCGTAATACGATGACCGAACTGGTAGAATGAGGTCGCCCCCACCGTATCGATATCGGCAGTATCGCTGAACCACAGCCGGTCATAGTCGGTGCCCGTGCTGCCCCACCAGACCCGGTTGTCCCAGTGCGCCACATGATCCGCTCGGTCGAAGCGAGAGTCTACATCCACCACCGCAGCATTGCCGCTGCCAGTCCACTTGAAGGGGACATCATAGCCGTTGGTGGCAAAGAGGGTACCGCTGCCCTCGTCTGCCGCCCACTCGAAAGTATAGTCATCGCCAGCGGTGACGGTGACGCTGCCGGTGATGGGTGACCAGCCAGATGCGTATTTGTAAATGGCCGTGCCAGCAACGATGACCACATACTCGGTTGATGGCGGCACGGTGAACTGGGCGCACATGGTCAGTGTCGGGTCCAGGGAGATGTTGGCCGCCGACTTGTACGAAGCCGTGCCCAGGCGCTTCTCTACGGCACCGGCCGCCTGTATTCGAGTATTCTCCATAGCGGAAATCTCCTCGACTGCCACATCCTCTTCAGGCCGCGAGTACCACACGCCGCCCGTCCATGGACCGTACTGAATATCACCGGCACGTATCGCCATCAGCTTGCCGCCGAAAGACTGCTATCAGCCGGCACATAATTGAACCGGCCTGAGAGATCTCCTACTTCCGCTCTACGCCAGACCCGATTGCCGTAGATCGTACGGTTGGTTTCCTTGCCGTTATCAATCGCCTCGTTGTACTCAAAGCGATTCTCCCCGGCGGCCTCAGAGTCGCCCTTCTCCTGCAGATACATCTCGGTCGCACCAAAGATCACCGCCGGCTGCAAGATCTCCGGCAACCACCTGTCCAGTTCTGTAGAGTCGTTGCCTGAAGTCCAGTCCACAATAAAGCCACGATAGCGGTAGCGGATGACATCGCCCGGTGTGCTGTGATAGGGCCACATACGAACCCGGATCTTGCCCGACAGCGCGTCTACCCCATCAGCCGCCCATATCCTCGCATTGGTCTCATTGTTTCTATCTGGGTCTTCTGCGTCGATCATGTCAAGGCCGGCACCAGAGATGGTACGGCTGTTGGTTTCATCGATAAACGAATGCGGCACCAGCACGTCTGCGTCGAGGGCGTAGGTCTGGGTGACGGCGATAGACACATATGCAGCCGTGGCACTGCCGTTGGTCAGTGCCGTGTCTGACGTGGTAAACGTGCCAACGATGGTGTGTACCAGCAGGGCCGTAGGGTAGTTGGTAGGATCATAATCGTCATCTATTTTTGCCGTGGCCCCGGAACTGTTGCCGGTAATCGTGTTTCCTGCAGCAAAAGTCCCACTGATGCTCGATACCGTGATGGTCTTGGTCGTATTGAACGTGGTGGTCTTATGCAGCCACCACCACTTGCCACCAATCTCTCCTGACACCCGCTTCGCTGCCATGTTGAGATACAGCCGAGCCTGATCCTTGTACGTCGTATTGGTGGTCAACAGGCCGACGCGGTTCAGTGTCATGGTAATGGCTTGTGCAAGCGTCATGCTGCCTCAGATCAGATTTGCCCAGGCACCGTTCTCATAGCCCTGGAACTTGTTGTCTGTCTCGTTGTACACCACCATGCCGTTGACTGCCGTGAGCGCATTGCGCTCGGTGGTGGTCAGCGACGTACACTGCAGGAACCCTGTAGGTGAGTCCACCTTCAGTGAATTGCATTCGACATGACCGAAAACGCCCAGTTCACCAAAGGACACAGCCTGGTTCTGTTGCCCTGCAACAACAGGGTCAGACTGGCTCTGCCGTTTGCGAGGCTCAGTCAGGCGCGGCTCACGGAGCTGGGTCATTCAACGGCCAGATCAGCCAGGGCCTCTGGATCGAGAGTCATATTCGATTCTGCCGGTGTTGACACCGGATCAACGCCGGTCTGCATCTGATCCACGTCACGGCCCGTGAGAGTCGTCATGGCACCGGTAGCGTTCTGATTGACGCGCCAGCTTTCAGAAACTTTTTCCTTGGCCGCTTCGTAGCCAATAGCCATGGCCATGGCTTCTGACGGTTCTGGCGTCCAGTCATCCGGGTGCAGAGCCTCACCGACAGTGAAGGCGATGCGCTTGGCATCAGCGTTGTTCTGCGGGGTGCTTTTACGCGTGATTGTGCCTGAAGCGCCCAGTGCCTGGCGCAGTTGTGTCTTCACATGATCAGGAGCATCCTTCAGCACGGCAACCAACGCGTCAAGATCCAACTTCTGCTCTGCTGCCATTTCAGTTCTCCTTGAATAAATATTTTCGGGATGGGGCGAACCCCACCCCGAAAATCTGGTTTAGTCACCCAATCCGGTAATCATGATTGGGCAGGGCTTTTCTGTAGCAGCAGCTCCTACTGCATGGCCGATGACAAGTTCATCAACACCGGCGTCACTAATTTGAATAGAGCCAGCCGTTGAATCAGAAACAGCCACCATGACGCCTAATGTAACAGCAGCACCAGCATCATTAAGTGCATAGGCCACGCCCCCCGTTTGCAACCAGAAATAATAACCACTGGTAGCAGCCCTCGGTGCAATGCCAACAACACGGTCATAAGAGCCATCAATGACCGTAGCCGTAATAACACTGGCATACGGATTGGGCGTAATCTGGTAATCATCACTGGTAGCAAAAGCAGTGACAATACCGTCGTACAACTGAAACGTGACCACGTTGGACACAGCAGCCGTATTCGACTTAATACGATATTGCTCCAGATTCGTGATGTTACCAAGATAAGCGCCAGAATAAAGGTTCGCCGTGGCGCTACTCAACGTAGAATCCGACAACGTAATAGTCGTAGCTCCAGCACTGGCAGCGGTAAAAGTGCCATTCGTGTCTGCGGCTATAATTTGAACATTGTCGGTAGAAACGACCTTGCCCGCAGTTATTGCTGCCGAAGACTTTGAATACCGAAAAACACGGCCATCGTCGAACTCAAGTTTAGCACCAAGCGGACCACGCTGAGAAGAGGATTCTTCATAAACCCCCTGAGAAATACCCGTGATCCCGCCTGGGCCTGTGCTTCCGTTATTGGTGCTTCCTCCACCAAAACCCCAATTAGTAGACATTGGTACAATTCCTTTCCCCTATGGGCAGGGTGTGAACCCCCATTGGCTTGGGGGCAAGGGTTTATGCCAGGTCGTACAAGAGACCCTGACGACGACGATTATTGGTGACCAACTGGCCACCAAATACCACGAACGCAGCACGGGCAAGCTGGTTGCTCGGACGCTGGAACGGGGTCTTCGAGAAGTTGCGGCCAGCCTGCACCTTCAACTTCAGATACTTGGTGTTGAGGAAATACATACTGTCAGTGACACAATCCCGATCAGCAATCAGCGGTGCGCCACGGAACGTGACATCGCCAGTGACACCAAGATCTGCCTTCCCCGCGCCAGTAAAGCGGGTATGGCCTGTGCCTTCAAACACGGCCTCGTAGTTCCCGTAATGGGTATGCGAAGCAACGAGAAGGGTGGGTTTGTCATTGCCCTCAGAAACCGCATTCCACATCTGGCCCATGGCCAGAATGCCGGTGTACTGATCACCGATCTTGGTCAGGAAATTGGTATACGTGGCCAGCATTTCACCCGTACCAGCAGTGAAATCGCCACGCTTGTTGTCCCACCACGTATTGGAGGTCTGCGAAATGCCACCCAGCGTTGTGCCGGTTGACTCTGCACAAATGTCCTGCAGGCCAAGCATCGACTTACCGGACTGGGCGAGGTGGATCGAAGCGTTGATCGTATCAAACGACTTGGTCATGGCCTGCTTGGCCTTGGCCGTAATCAGTTTGACCGATCCAGACTTACGGGACTCGTCGTCTTCAGTGTCAGAAATAACCACTGGGACGGCGTTGTAGCGGAACTGATAGAACGCGGCTGTGATGCCGTCGTTCGCGTTGGTGGACAATACGTCGTAACCGTCGAACCACTCGGACGATCCAAGACCGTACATCAGATCTTCCTGGATCTCCTTGCCACCGGTTTCAACTTCCATGACACCCGAACGCTTGAGACGATCTGTCGTCGGATAGCTGTCGGAGATGTTATCCGTCAGCCGCTTCCGATGCGACCGCATCGTCAATGTCCAAGCCGCGTCCCAGGTTTCACTGGTGGTTGCAGCAGCCATAATTGGAACCCCTGTCTATGGGAGCAATCGCTCCCTTTGTTGGCGTTGTAGAGCTACGCCTTCAAACCCAGTGCTTCCAGCTTTGAGGCAAGCTCTGCTTCGGATAAAGCACCCGAGCCATTATCAGCAGCAACAGAGGGAGTAGACGAGGCATTACCAGCAGCGTTGCGCCGGACGCGCTTCTGGCCAGCCTGTAATTGAGCAGACTTCTGGCCAGAAATTCCGGTGAGCAACTCGTACGCTTCAGCAGGCGTGTAGTTCTTTCTCGTCGCCGGATTCGGCACAGCGGTCAGGGCGTTTACCTGCGCCTGATACTGGTCGATATCCGGGTATTGCCGACGAGCGTCCTGTGCAGCGGTGTTCTGTGCCTGCGTGGATTGCTGGACAATATGCACAGCAAGCTGGCGAACCGCGTTCGTCAACTGCTCTACCTGTTGTCCCTGCGTTTCCACTCTCTGACCCACGTCGGTCTTAACGACCTCGCGCATAATATCGAGGGCACCTTGCTCGTCGGGGCCGAGTCGGGCACGAACTGCTGCGAAAGGATCTTCCTCCGGGGAGGTAGCATCCACACGCGCACTCAGATCGTTCTGCTGGTTCTGCAACGTCGCCATCTGCAAGCGTTGCTGCAGAGTCTCGTTCTGCCGTCGCTGAGCGGCCACTTCCTGGCTCTTCTGGGTATAGGAACCCTTCAGTTGCCGGGCCATTGGCCTTAATGCTTCGGGAATAGACTCCAGGTCAGCATCGATGTCGATGCTTGCTGGTCGGTCTGGTGCGCCCGCTGTGGTCGCTCTTCCTGCAGAAGTAGAATCCGATGAAACAGAGCCTTCAATGGTCGGTGCTTCGCTCGGGGACTCAAGGTCGGCCCCCAGATCGATCACTTCACTGTCGGCTGTTTCTTCGGTCGTTCCACTATCTTCAGAAGAGTCCATTTGGACGGCTTCAGTCATCTTATTCTGTCCTTATTCGCCGTGCGGGTCACCGACCCAGTTTGGCAATGTGGAGGAAGGTCCGGGATCAGATTTCTGATAGCACCTGGAACCGCCCGTAGGATCAGACGATTCCTGCACATCCAGTTCCCTCATCAGGCGCTGCTTGTGGCCGTAACTCTCGACCACAACGCCCAGACCCGGCTCGAACTTCCCATACATGGACGAATGCGTCGCATGGATGAAGTTCTGTTTGGGGTGGGCAAACACCCTGTTGGCCTCGCTGCCGCACTCAACGCACGGCCGGCAAGGCGTGACCTCGCTCCTTAATGAAAAGTAAACATCAACTTCCACGAAACCGCAAGTAGAACATTTGTAGTCCTCCATTCGAGGCATGTCAGATACCCTTCGTTATGCGGGACAGGAGCCGCAGGCTCACGTCCTTCTGATGGTCACATCGATAGTCCCTGTCAACCATCACCTTGTATCCCGCCTCAGTGACGCGCTCACAGAAGTGGAAGTCCTCTCCCTTGCCGTCACGCATCTCAAATCGAGGCTCTTGGATCGCCTCGACCAGCTCTTTTTGCAGCACCATACAGCCACAGCCCACGGCATCGACGTTGAACAGGCGCTCTTTGGGCCAGCGCCGCTGGGGGATCGGCGCGTAGTTCTTGTCTGGCATTCTGAACCAGGTGTCCCAGACCAGTCCCTCCATCGTCAGATGCTGGTAGATGCCGTTGAGACAGGGAAATTCGTCGGCATGCTCCAGCAAATTCAGGTTCTTCGGCGGTACCGTATCCGCATCGACCATCCACAGGTGGGTACAGTCGCTGTGCAGAAATTGTTGGCATATCTGGTTCCTGTTCTCGACCACGCCCCAGCAGGAGCAGTGGATGTCAATGTCCGCATCAGGCATTTCTCTGGCAAACCACACCAGCCAGCGCGTCAATTCCCTGTCAATACCGTCGGCAGTGGGAATTCGCAGAAATACCTTCAAATCTCTCTCATTCAGTTCTGATTCCTGTCAACCACAGCACCGGGCTGTGAGATTCTCTGGGCGTTCGAGCGTACGGCCGAGTTGACCGAGCCGACGGTCTGCTGCACCTGGCTCAAGGGCGAACCAGTGCCCCGGCCGTCGCCACCGATACCCTCAATCTTGCCAGTGGGCTGGGTCTGACCGCCACCCCCTCCGGCCTGGGCCTGGAAGGCTTCCTGATGCTCCTGCAGATGCTGCTGTATGGTTTGCATAATCTGCTGGGCCAGCATCTGGTTGGCCTGGGCCAACTGCTGGAACTTCGGATCTTCCGGCAGTTTCTTATGCACTTCAGCGTGGGTTGTATGCTGCTCACCCGGATGCACCCTCACCTGCTGGCCGCTCATCAGCAGCAGATTCTCATACTGAGCAGCCCGCTGGGCGTCGATTCGGGCCGCATCCCCGATGAACTTCTCCATATTCGGCACCCGGAAGCTCTGCAGCACATGGCGCAGAACTTCGTTCCGGGGCACCTGCGGGAACTGCATGAGCCAGGTTGCCAGCGCGAGGGCATCTTCCTTCTCGATTTCCTCAAACATCGGCTTCATCGACGCCGCCTCGACCTCGACGGTGAAACGGGCTGCCATCATATCGCCCCGCACCGCCTCGAACACCGGGTCGTTCTCTGACTCTGCGACGTTGATCAGGAAGGCTTTCGGCTCATAGCGCACATCGCTGATGATCCTGGCGTAGTTGTAGGCCAGTTCCTTGTACACCTGGGCCACCTTGCCCTGCATCCAGTCGCGGTTCAACTGGCCGAACGAGGCTTCCAGTGCCGCCTGCGTGGCGGTGCGCCGGGGACCGCCACCGGAGGTCAGCGACGAGACATTGAGGATCTGCTCCTGGTAGTTGCGATAGTCCGACTCCAGGCCCAGTTGATCGGCCGGGGGCGTGGCCTGCGTCATCTCTGAGAAGGAGTTGTGTACGTCGTCCACCCAGATGATCTTGCCGTCCTGGGCCTTGTCGATATCGTCACCGATATCCGGATTGTTGGCCTGCTCTCCCTTGCGGCCCAGGATCGTACGCGAGTTGCGCTTGATGCCGTCGGCCCGCCGGGTCAGCGACTCGACAATGCCGGCCTGGGTGTCTTCGGCGTAAGCCATGACCGGCAGGCCGTAGAACTCTTCCGGGGTATTGTCGTAGGTCAGAGACGTATAGGGCGTTCCGTTCATCACCAGGAAGCCACCCTTGGGGGTGAAATCGTCGGTGGCGACCATCTCGCCGGTAAGCGGGTCCGGTGCCATGCGGGTTTCCCCGGCAAGGAACGGATGATCGATCTCCAGCACCGGCTTCTTGACGCCCTGTGCGAAGATGTACTGTTTTTTGTGAATACGGTCATGCACCTCGCGGAACAGCACATACTCTCCGAGAGTGCGTGAGTCTTCCTGGGCCTTGCGCTCAACGTCCTCGCCCTCCTGATCCGACTCCCAGTCTCCGAGCATGAGATCTTCCCGGTCGTCGGCGGTCAGGGGCTTGATATCGCCCTTATGCTGCAGGCGGTCGTCGGCTTTTACGAACTCCATCGGCACCAGCATTTTCTCATAACAGTAGCGTTGGTGACCGAACACATGGTTGGGCGTGACGATATCGCCAAAGAAGTTGAACGGGGACACGCGCAGGGTAGCGACCATGCCGTTCTGCAACGTATCGTTGGCCACATACGGCGGCATCAGATCTTCATCGCCGCGAGGGTTGACCACGGTCTTGAGGATGCCACGGTAGGCGAACAGGGCATCGAACACCATCTGCTGCACATGCGCCTTGGCGTCGGACAACTCCAGCGCGTTGTTGATGGTGCGCTGCATGATTTCCGCTTGAAAAGCCTTCTGCGGGGCTGATACACGAAAGAAGATGCGCGGGTTCTGGAAGACGATGGAGGCAATGATCTGTCGGGCCAGCGGATAGAACTGCGAGATCTTGCGGGTCTTGCTGGAATCGAGCGACACCACGTCGTCAAAGTCGAGCCGGTACTGTCGATGCAGCCGACGCCAGCGACGGTGATGCTCCTCCATGAACTTTTCCGTATTGATGAACGTGTTTTGCCAGAAATCTATTTTATCCTGGATCATGCTATGCGCCTTTGCTTGGCGACCGGCAGCTGGTCGAGGACGTTGCTGCCAAAGAACGGGTTGGCATTCTGACTGGGCATGGCGCGAGATGGCTGATACAGGTGCATCACCGCGTAACGCAACTCGTCGGCGGCGTGGTCTTCGGTATGGGTGTCGAGGTCTTCGGGGTTGCTCTTGGAGCGGGGCAGTGAGGGTATCGTGCGGCAGAGATTGTCGTTCCAGCCGTCGAAGCAATGCAACTTGCGCTGGGCCAGCATGTCGTTGATGACCCGCCAGCCGGTGACGCGGTCGTTGTTGGCCTTGGTCAGGGAAAGGCCCTGCTGCAGAAACACGTCGGCCGGCGACTGGTTGACCACTTCCGACAATCTCCGCTTGACCCACATGGAGGGATCGGCAAAGATCTGCTGGGGTCGGCGGCCGTTGGTATGCGGGTTGGCCGCGATCATCCGGTCAATCTCATAGGCATGTGTGGAGGCGGTGGCGCCGGCCTGGTAGTATTCGCAGAGCCGGTAGACATGGCTGTCGTAATCGATGGTGTAAAGACCAAATGACGTAGGCGAAGATTCGCCATAGTCCAGGCCCCCGAACAGGGGCCAATGCTCTGGAATTTCAAATGAGGGGATGACACAGTATCTGGAATTCCAGTTGGTGAAGTAAGCTCCGAGGGAGACAGACCAGTCACCTTCCAGCCAGGCCCGTACCAGCTCGGGATCGCCAACGGACTGCAGCCTCTTGATATAGAGCGGGTCCGCATCGAGCAGGATCTTGTTGTCGGTGACAAGCGACTTGATCCACATGCGGGGAATGGCCGACTTGTCGTCCTGGATGATCGTTTCCGGTGCGCCGGCATCGATGAAGTATTCCTTGACCGCCTGATGGCCGACGCCGCCGGGGTTGCCGGTGGCACGGACCCGCAGGTTATCGATCTTGGCCGTTGAGCGCAGGCAAGCCTTGAGTTTATTGTAGCCCCCGAGGTTGGGCCAGTTGCACAACTCATCGAAGGCGATGTAGGTGTACTGGTGCCCCATGTAGTTGTCGGCATCGGCCTCGCTCTCCAGGTGACGCAGTCGGAGGGTGACGGTGCCGGTGGCATGGGGGATACGAAACTCATGGACACCTACCTTGTATTCAGTTCCCGGAAAAGCGGGGTAGAGAACCTTCTTGCCCTCTTCCACGACTTCGTCCAGTTCAGGGAACGACCGGCGCAGGATGATACCGCGCCATACCGATCCGTACTTCTGCACATCCGAGGCGAAATCTCCCATGAGAAAGGAGGTTTTGCCGCCGCCCCGAGCGCCGCCAAAGAAAAGTTCCGGCACGAAGGAAGCCCGGATGGCTTTCTCCTGCGGTCCCGGCTGCGGCTGCCAGAGAGTCGGGGCAACCGCCTCTTCCAGCTCAACTATTGACAATCGCCACCAGGCAGTCCTCGATGATCTTGTTCTCTCCTGCCTTGAGCCAGATAATCACTTCCCCGTCAGATCCCACCGAAGGCGTTGCTGCACCGAGGGTATCCAGCGCCTTCTGGGCCAGTTCCTTCTTGGAGGGCTTTGGCGGTTCCGGCGGTACGGGTGCCGTCGCTGCCAACACCGTTTTGGCCGGTACGGCCTCCTTTTTCATCACTTTTCTGGTTGCTTTCTTCGCTTTAGCCAATCGGAGCCTCTTTTCGGGTCAGATCCATGGCTTCATCCTCCTGGACTGAGCGCATGGCGTTTATCAGTCGCTGCCGTTCCTTTTCCGCAGCCTCGTCGTCCTTCTGCTCCCAGGATTTGGCCTTTTCGGCTCGTTCCTGGAAGCCGTTGGGCAGAACGGGCCGGCCGAACTGGTCAATTGTCCACAGTGGGATGCCATCTTCCGTTTCCTGCGTGGCCGGCCCCATTTTCCGCGTATTGAGAGTCTCGATGCGGGGGATTTCGGGTTCTGCCGGGAGAATCGCCTCGGTTTCGATCTTGGGTGCTTCTCCGACGGCCTTGTACATCTCCGTATTCTGGGAAATCCACTCTTCGTAGGACGAAGCGCGGGGCGGGAGGTTGACACCGACGGCACCGGAGACATGATGCTCGATGACCTGCTTGTCATCACCCACTTCCTGACGTATAGCCATCAGAACTTTCAGTTTCATGGCCTTGTCGCGTTCCTGCAGATCTTCATAGATGGCTTGCAGGGCTTTGACCCGCTCTTTGCGGTCGGCCAGGGGGACATCATCGAAGTTCGCTCTGTATAATCGTACCTGACGATCAAACTCCGAGCGGAAATAGTCCAGTTTGCGCCAGCGGCTGACGGTAACCGGCTGGCAGCCGACAAGCTGGGCAATCTTCTTGGTCATATCCGTCTTGGCATGACGATCCAGCACCAGGTAATGGATGGCCTGCATCTGCTGGTCGGTGCATCTGGATCTGGGAGCTTGTCTGGGCATCTTAACAGAGTTTCCGTTTATAGATCTTCCCATGGAGATCCGTATGGAGCCGTATTTCGGTTATACGGTTGTTGATTATACGGTGGTCCACTACGATCCTCTATGATTGGAAAATCATATCGACCATGTAAACCAGGGTCTTGCCATTGAGAATGTCTGGGCCATTCGAGCCTATACCATTCCCCAAAGTCGCCAGCAGGCCATCGGGTAGTACCCCAGTTTTGATTTTTCTCATAGGCAGGAAGTTCTTCCCAAACCTCCCATGCTGCTTGAATATCCGGCTGCCCTTCTCCTCCCAGACCGAAAGCCTTTTCACTATACGGGTCTTCTACATAGGTGGGGCCTTGCTGCAGGCCGGAGGCACCAGGAATGCCGCCCCAGTAAGCATCCATCTCACCTGTCGGGCGAGGCTTAAGTTGGGCAAGGTATTCATCCCATTCCTGCTCCCCTTCAGCCTCCTGTTCAAGTCGTAAGCGATTCCGCATTTCCGCTTGTGCCATCATCAGAATAGATTCTAAAGATCCATAAAAAAGCCTATCTCCGTATATCTCCCGAAGCAATTCCTTAGCCTCATCACTAATCGGCAGATCATTAATTTGCCACCCCTCTTTCATATCCCGCTTATTAGTCCGCGCCTGAACGTAGTCGTCATGCTCTCTCTGTCTTCTCTCCTCAAGACTCATAACGGGAGGGCTCTCCGGATCATACGTTGGATAAACGCCAGCCCCCTTCGCTGCTGGCTGCACCACCTCCTCACCCAATAAATCAGCTTCCAGATCCTGACCCAACTCCACCTCGTCCACTGGCCCCGTTACGGACTTATATCTTGGTCCGTCAACATTTGCCGCCATCCAGGCGCGGGCTTCCACCAGTAATTCCGGTGGAAGCTGGGAGATCTGAGCTTCCGTCAGAACTGGACCCTCACCCACCTTCATCGCATGGTAGGCGTCTACCAGCGGCAGTCCCCCTACCAGTTCAGTACCATCCGGAGCAATCACCGGGGGCGGTTCGGTGCCTACCAGATCAACTTCCAGATCCTGACCTAACTCTGGCTCTTCAACAGGGGAAACAACCGGTTCTTCGAGAGGTGGTTCTTCCTCAAGATCCTGACCCAACTCAATATCCTCATACTCATATATCCTTTCTCCAGGACCCTGATCCTCATCAGGTTCAGCCGACACGTAGCCTTCACTTAAAATATCACGTTCTCTCTGTGTAAGTTCCGGAGGCAGTTCTCCCTCAAGCTCCTGACCTAACTCCGGACCAGGATCAACCACCGCTGGCAAGGGATCGGGTTCAGGGAAGGGAGGGGGTTCAGGATCTATTACCGGTTCAGGTGGGGGTGCCAGGCCGACCGTGGCCTCACGTTCGGCCCTGGCCATAGACTTATCGACCTCGCCCAGCACATTTCCCATCCCATCCCGATAGACCCAGGAACGGCCATTGTCAAGACGATCTACGGTACCGGTGTTTACGCCATCTTCCCAGCCGTATATATCGTCCGGGCCGGTATAGCTTCCCGACGCACCCGAGGTACCCTCTCTCTCGGTAAGTCCCGAATCAGCCGGAAAAGCCCCGGCGGTGTTTGCCCCGATAGCGGCAAGGGAGAAATCTGGCGACGTGACTGCCGGCGTGGGCGCGGCAGTTGACCCGATCGTTGACTGGAACACACGATTGGACATCTCCGAATCCTGACCGACGCGACCGAGACTGGACAGGGTGCCGGAAGCCTGGGGGGCAGGCGTTACCGTCCGCGGGGGTACATATGTCGTTGACCGGATTGTTTTAGCATCATAAGAGTTATACTCGTCCGGATTAAAATCCGCAGGATCAAGATCCCCACGCGCAAACCCCATCTGCTGGGCGCCAGTCAAACTCCTTTTACGAGCCATTATGGAATACCCCTCGTAATGAATTCAGTCATGGGGCTATCGCGGGTTGATTATACCTGTATCCAGTATCTGAATGCTGACGCTTCCAGGATCTTCTACTGTGTTCCTATAAAAGATTGCATCAAACCCATCGTTCTTCAGCCTTTGTATCTCGTCAGGGAAGGCGTTAATAGACGCAAGTTCTGTCTCGCTAATTGGGTTCTCTGGTGTGCCATATGACTTCTTAGATGTGGCGTTGATAGGAAAAAACTGCTGACCTCCAGGACGGCCCTGCCTATGGGAGGAAGGTCTGATGTACTCTACCCTCATGCGAGCCGCATCCGGTGTACCTGCATGAAGACCTCCAAAGCTCTTAGGTGCCTTATCAGGTACCCCTCCCTTAAATGTGCCGTGTACGCCTTCAAAGGGCACGTTTGTACCTACGGCCACATCTCTACCAAAGGATGATATAGTGGTTGTCGCGCCTCTCGGAATTTTCTTAGCCAGACGCCGCGCAGCCTTTCCCAGGGGTTTCGCTGTCCCCCCAATATCAAACGGCATCTCCTGACCACGGAACAACCGATCCAAGTACGGGAGATCTTCCGGCGACATCAGTTGCGCCTGAGAGGACACAGGGCCGGGTTGCGGCGGGGCAGCAGGCATCCGCGTAGGAGCAGCACCGCCACTGGTAGACTCAATCAAAGCCTGGACAATCCGATTGGCCATCTGTGGATCTTGGCCGATACGGCCAAGACTTTGCAAGGTACCTGCCAAATTCCATTCCCCTTATAAAAAAGAAGGAACTGCCGGCTTGCTCCCCACAAGTGACCGGCAATCCCCTCTATACCAAACGAAAGATCAGACAATCGGCCGCTCTCCCCAGAACGTTTTTCCACCGAGGTATAATCCTTCGTTCTGAACGATAGTCACCCCACCAACTTAAGGCAACCCCTTTTCCTCCAACGCCTTGACCCGAGACGACAATGAAGGCCGGTCAAGACTTTCCTCCATCAACCGACAAATCCAGGCTGATAGAGATATACCGTCCGTCCTGGCCTGCTCGGTAGCCACCTGCTTCAACTCCAGATCGCACAAGATATGAATCTGTTCAGCCATAAAGCCCAATCCTCCTTACTCCCATTCTACATAATCCTCTACAGTATAGCAACCCGTTCCCCAATATCCCTTCCTTTCCCAAACCCAATTGCATACCTTGCCGAATACAACCAACCCCCATACCCCGATTGGAGAACACCATGCCCAAAGTCGGCAGCAGACACTATGCCTATACCAAAAAAGGCCAGGCCCAGGCCAAAGCCGCAGCCAGGAAGTCCGGTAAGAAAGTCACCCGAAGGAAACCCAAGAAGAAGTAACCCCCCAATTAACCGGGTCAGACTGGACATTAACCGGGTCACACTGGCCTATACAGCCCCCCATAGGCCCCATTCTACATAGGCCATACAGGGTGATTGTATTTGGACTGATATATTAACCCTGGCCTTTTAACCTTCGTGATCGGTTTCACCTCTTGGCCAATTGAATCAATCGATTCAATCGTCCCATTTGGCCTATGGCCATAGGCCAAACCATAGGCCAAATGACCTATTGACCTATGGCCATTGGTTGCCGATTAGTCCTATGGCCATTGGGTACCCATAGCCATCAACCATCCCATCCGTTCCTATCGTCCTATGGGTTCCTCTCTTCCTGTGTTTCCAGGCCTTTAGAGGGTCAATGTTGCGCTTTCTTACATATAGGACTATTATATAAGGGCAACCCACCAACCAGGAAGGAGGAACCTATGCCGGCGAAGGTAGCTTGCCATGGAAACTTGAACAGACACTGTCTAAGCCTTAAGGCAGGCTCGGAGCCCATGCGACATATCCGGGACAGTGTCGTAGTCTTGCGCTGTGCAAGCTTCAGGGTACAACCCAAAGGGCATGAACGTATTGTGTCCCTGGGACGACGTAACGTCGTGGCGCGTATCTATGGCGAGCTTGAGAGTGTCACGGCTGTCGATGGCGACGCCTTCAACACCGACGGCAACTATCGACGGGTAAGCTATAACCCGGCGAGCGTCGCCAAAGGGCAGGGTGAGACTCCCCACCCGGAGCGTCCCTTCTTTTATACGGTAGACGACGGTAAGCCTATAAGGTCTGCAGATACCGTCTACCTTGTCACACACTCCACCATACCCACACGCACATCCACAAGCGCTTACATCGCCACATAACCATAGGAGAGAAGCTTTGACCATACATAAGAACATATCGCGCTCGGAGATGGCCACACGGTTGCGACGGCTCCGGAGCGATGGCGCTCATTTTCAGTACTCAGTCAATACTACCGGCCGACGTAACTTGTCAACGCAAGTCGGCAGGGGGAGCCGTTTCTTCTACGTCAAGCCATAAGCGCCACAAGCAACCGCACAGACAAAGAGCCGCCCTACCGGATAGGTAGGGCGGCTCTTTTTGCGTTAGGCTTGTCAGGCGGTGTCTATGGACGTTTCCTTATCGATACGGAGTATATCACAATTGCGACTATCAACACCAAGTCTATGGCGATTTCTGACAACATAGGTCAAGCTGCCTTTCGCCGATTGAATCGACCACCATGTAGCGGAATAACAATACTTTTCGCTCCTATACTCGACCCACTACAAAGGCGACAGTCGGCACATTGGACCTTATGGCGACCAATATGTGGGCATACGATTTCATTAGCCGATATAGGGCTATCGATATGCTCTATCGTACGATACGCTCGCCATCCCTTTTCGTTGGCGAGTTTAACGTCGGCCGGCGTCTCGCAGCTGGCCATAAGGTATTGCGAGTATTCTACTGGCAAGGTTCGCCATTGATGCGAGTATCCTGTGAATTTACGCGACGGGGCGCCAGGTTGTCCCGCAGTCCAGGATTTCAAGACGGACAAAGGGAGGAACCCGGGATCACCATAAGCACCTAACCGAATCGGTTTACCCGGCCGGATATCGGCCGGATCGATATCGGGTATGCGTTGACCTTTCACGGATCGATAGACTTGTGTCGGCATTTGTCCCACAAGTACATAGCAATCGTTGTTTCCGCCATTTTCCGTAGATGAGTACAGACAGCCGCCACAGTTATGACGGTCAAGACCTTTCCGCAAAGCTTCCAAGGGCTCCACCTTGCGAACCAATATGCTCAGCTGCAGCATGTCCCCCGTCTTAGGATTCGCTGACCGGCGCGTAACGCCAGTAACAGCCGCCACTATCGTACTCGTACGATAGATAGGTATGGAATTCTTCATTTTCCACACCGTATCGGCATAAGTACGACGGTAGGCTGGCCGTCTCGGTCCCTGCCCACAATACCCGATGTGGCGTCTGCGGCTCTCCAGCTATGAACCTTACCCACCTTGCCGGCCAGTACGAATCGGCTGGCGTCTACGTACACACAGAGAAAACGGCCGGTATCATGTAACATAGTAACGGGCCGGCCGTCTTTCCCCGGATCGGCCGATCCTGTTTCGGTTACCAGGCTTGTGGCGTTATCGACATTGTCCAGCCAGATACGGCGCGCACTTTCCCAAGTTACGCTCCTATCTTCCTGGCGTCGTCTCAATAGACGCCCAACGTCTCCCTTGTTAATCCGTGAACCGTCAAAAATCATTAGGCCGTCGGTAGGATATTGGTGCGTGCGGTCATTTTCTGCAGGTACCGACGGCTGCTTTCCGTTAAACTCCGTATAAATTTGTATTGCGCCTTTCCATGCATGGCGCAAAGCTCCGAACTTAACCGGGGCCGGATCGAGTAGTTGCATCAGAATTCTCCCCTCGCTTCCGCTTCCAACCATGGAAGGTCATCGTTGTCAAGCGCCATATCGGCACCTTCCTCCGGGGTTACTCCATCATTCCAATTGTCCCATATAGCAAAGTCGGCAAGGTCGTGAACAGATATTCCTATTCTTCTGCCAATAATCGCATCTACTTCCGCAAGCCACTGTTTCAACGTACGGCCTTCGATTCTTTCTGCAGGCATAGCACAAGCTCCGATAGTGTAGGGTGATGGGTTATAGTTCAATATAGGGGCACAATAGGCACCCCGTCAATCAATATTTGTCCGGCCGGACAAATAAACCGGCCGGCCCTTTCCGGCCCATCTTTCCAGCTGGCAGACGACCACCCGACCCACCCGACCAGGCCGGCCGGCCCGACCTAAGTCCCTGTAGGTATTGAGTTTGGATTGCGATTGAGATTGAATTGGAATTGGAATTGGATTAGGATCGAGATTGGATTGGAATTGGATTGAGATTGGATTGCGATTGGAATTGGATTCAGATTCTTCTTGACATCGCAATATGATGGGGACTATATTACACCAGCAGTTCACGCACAACCAAGGGGGATATTGAGATGGATCTTTTTGCTGGCTCGGCCCTGAAACTGGAGTGTATTGATCGGCTCATAGTAGACACTGCGGTCTATGTCATCTACGACGACGGTGCCTACCGCCATGTGATCTACGCCGACGACTGGGACAGGCCCCTCAGTGACGATGAGCAGGAGTTACTCGACGACGACGACCTCGACGCGGCGTACACGCAGTGGTGCCGATCCTCGGGCGGCGTTGACGACGACGAGGCCCTGAAGGTGGCAGCGGTGGCAGGATTGGACTACATCCACAGCACTACGGGCACATGTTCCTGTCTGGAGGTGTCCCCGGTGCAGGCGACGATGGAGAGTATCGAGATCGGAGACAGGCCATGACCTATCGTATTTGGTGCGAGAGCAACGGGGTCCGTTTCGGCTACCGTTGCGGATGGATGCGGGACGACGACAGTTCCACCGGCTACATGGAGTTTCCGACCATGGAGGCCGCTGCCAGCCACGCTGCCGGCATCGACACCACTCGCAGATCCGACTCGGCCTCGTACACAGCCATGGAGAGGGACTGACATTATGGGATTCTACTCGTTCAAATGCAAGAAATGCAGCAAGAGCCTGCTGCACCCCAACAAGCCTATCAATCAGTGGATGTCTCAGACATCCATGGTCTACCTCGACGGATCAGTGTTTTCGGGCCACTACGACTGTTACGGCACCGTTCATGGCGACGAGGAGTCCAGGGAGGTCAGATGGCACCCCGAGACGTACGCCTCAGTCGCCGCATCCCTCTACCACACTGCTTGTTATAACCTCTCCGGCGAACCGAAGTACTCTGGCCCGTCCGAGAGCGCCGATGACCAGGGGCACTTTTTCGCCCATGACTCCTATGACATCCCTGAACCCACCGACGCCGAGAGCCTTGCCACCGTCGTCGCCTTCCAGGTCGGAGACAAGCCATGAGCATTCAGGAGCAGTACGAGGCGGCGGGGACATTTCGGGACCGGCTCCGCGCCGGCCTGTCCACAGGAGATTCGGGTGGATCGGCTCCATCGTCAGCCGACCATGCCCTGCTGAAGGCCGCAGAAGACGCTCTGACGCGTCCCAACATCTCGCCTGACTTCCGAGCCAGACTCATCCGCGAGGCGGCTCAGATCGAGTCCTGTCGCTATTGCGGGGCAATCTACTGGCCTGCACCCATTGGATTCGGGCGCAGATGTGACTGCCCGGAGAACAAGTGAGGTTCGGCTCGTTGTTCGCTGGCATCGGCGGCTTTGACCTCGGGCTGGAGAGGGCCGGTATGGAGTGCGCGTGGCAGGTGGAGATCGATCCATGGGCACGGCGCGTACTGGCCAGGCACTGGCCCTCTGTGCCTCGCTACGAGGATGTAAAGGAAGTTGGCCATCATAACCTGGAGCCTGTCGATGTCATCTGTGGCGGGTTCCCCTGTCAGGATATATCCCATGCTGGAAAAAGAGCAGGTATCGGAGGTGAACGCTCGGGTCTTTGGGGAGAATATGCGCGAATCATTCGCGAGCTACGACCTCGATACGTCATCGTGGAGAACGTCGGCGCTCTCCTTGTTCGGGGGATCGATGTCGTACTCCGAGACTTGGCCGAGAGCGGGTATGATGCGGAATGGGACATCATATCGGCTGCAGCCGTTGGTGCCCCGCACCTCCGTGAAAGGGTCTGGATTGTGGCCTACCCCGACCACGGACAGCGCGCAGGACAGGCAGAAGAAATACGCACAGGGCGGGACGCCTCTCACTATGGCCGTGAAGATGTGGCCTACCCCCAGAGCAGCAGACTTCAAGGGAGCGATCAACCCGTCAGAGACAACGGCCCGCAGAGTGGAAACTGGCAAAGCGAACCTGCCGGAGGCAGTGGTGGAGTCGCAGAGATGGCCGACACCGCAGGCGTCCGACAACAGGGACAGGGGGAATCGACAGACACCAGCAATCAAGCGACGGATCGAGAAGGGGAAACAAGTGATGCTCTCGATGTCCGTATCGGACACCAGTGGACAGTTGAACCCGATGTTTGTCTGCTGGCTGATGGGCTATCCGAAAAACTGGACGGAGGTCGTCGAGTAAATGTTGACAAGAGATGGCTACAGGTTCCATGCCCGCAAGGCGCGGGAGAAATCCTGCGCCGATTGCGGGAGTACCGAGAGGCTCTGCGCCCACCACATCAGCGGGGATTGGACGGACAACACACCCTCGAACTTGCAGACGCTATGCAATTCCTGTCATACGTCATTGCATCACAGACAGGGAGACATCCTGAAGAAGTCAGAACCGCCGCCGTGCAAGATCTGCGGCAAGCCGTCGTATCGATCAGTGGAGGGCTTGTGCAGCACACACCGGACCAGACTCAAGAGACATGGGAGTCCCTTGCTGAAGAAGAGAAGGACTGGTGCATCGTGGCATCTCGCATGGGACCGTGGTGGACTGAGTGGACAGAGGTTCCAAGAGTTGCAAGCGGAATACCCAAGCGGGTGGACAGACTTAGAGGACTCGGCAACGCCGTAGTGCCCCAGGTGGTCGAGTGGATCGGCCACCGCATCATGGAGGTAGAAGCCTATGAGCCAGTGTGAGGACATCAAGGCCCATCTGCAAGCTGGTCACTCGTTGACGGCACTGGAGGCCCTGCAGCGTTTCGGGTGCTTCCGGCTGGCCGCCAGGATCGCTGACCTCAAAACGGAGGGGATGCACATCGACACTGTCATGGTCGCAGATGAGGACACTGGCAAGGTTTACGCTCGTTATTCCACCCCTACCTTTCGACTGGAGTTTTCCCCATGACTGTCGCCTGTATTACGCTGGATCGCGCTGAGAGTGAGGTGGTACTGGCAGCCCTGCGCCAGCCCGGCACCACCGTCTGGATGGACGAGAAGCAGGCCGCTACCCTGTCGTATCTGGAAAAGCGCCTCGACCACTATTTGCAGGATCTGGAAGCGAGGAAGAAATAACATGCCCCGGTGGAAAACAGAACTGACCCTCCACGATGCCCCTGTCACAGTCCACTACGTCCACGGTGGCCTCATGGTGATGTGTGGGAGTGAGGATGTGACCGACAATATCAGCAAACAAGACCTGTCTACTCTGCATACCATTGGCGGCGAGGTGGAGCAGGAGAATATGATCGAAGACAACGGAGTCATGGTGCCAGAGGATACCCCGTGACGGAACACGATATCATCGACCAGGCCATTAAGCAGTACAGCATCACCAAAGTGTTTGGCCTGTTCTCTGGAGGGCATGACTCTCTCTGTGCCACCCATGTCGCCTCCAGCCATCCCGCCTTCGTTTCTGCGGTGCATATCAATACCGGGATCGGGGTGCCACAAACGCGCCAGTTCGTACGAGATACGTGCAAAGAGCATGGGTGGGAACTGTTTGAATATCACCCGCCCGTTCCTTATCGGGAGATCGTCAAGGAACACGGCTTCCCCGGCCCTGGAGGTCATCTATACATGTACACGCGCCTCAAAGAGAGGTGCATTCGCCAGCTCACCAGAGAACACAAGACGCACCGCCTGGAGCATATCGGGCTGGTGTCAGGGGTGCGCTCGGAAGAATCCACGCGACGAATGAGACATGTGGACGCAATCCAGAAAGAAATCTCACGGATCTGGATTGCCCCGATCCATGCATGGGACAAGCGGCAGTGCAACGACTACATCGACAAGCACAACCTCAAGCGCAACGAGGTCGTCGATCTTATCCATATGTCGGGGGAATGTTTATGCGGCGCTTTTGCATCGCCTGGAGAGCGCGAAGAGCTGCGCTTGTGGTTTCCTGATGTAGTGAAGGAAATAGAAGAGATCGAGGCAGAGGTGGCCAAAACCGAGAAGCCTTGTGTCTGGGGTCAAAAACCGACCAGGATCGCCGGACAGCAGGAGATGGCGTTTATGCCCATGTGCGTGGGCTGCGGCAAGAGAGATGAAGACAACCACAACGAAACCACTGGAGAATTGAACCCATGACATCCCGACAACACACGATCCGCGACTCGGATCAAAGACCTGTATGCAGCGAGTGCGAAACCACCATGCTCTGCTCGAAAAACGAGGTGCGAGTGGACTGTGGTCATGGATACGTCAAGAGCGGCGATGAGTACACCTGCTCCGAATGCAATATCAGAGTCATCGTCGGATTCGGCAGTACATGGCAACCCGAGGAGGTAGCAGCATGAGGACATTGAACGTCAACGTCAAGGTGGAGGTGGAGTTTGAACTGGACGTATTCCGTACAGGATGCTCCACAGAGCCTCCAGACCCCGCCCTGTGCGAGATCTACGGGGTATGGGTGACATTGCCCTGCGGCCGGCGTCTGTTCAATCTGGGGCCGTTCCTGGACGAAGGGGAGCTGGATGACCTCAAGCAGCAGATCGTCATGGACGCTGAAGAGGGCTGGGCGGCCGACGAGGCCGACTGGCAGGCCGACAATGCCAAGGAGGGCTGGGAGGTCGAGGTCGGTGGCGGCGGGGAGGTGCGATGATGGCCAGGACTTTGCGAGATGAATTCGCCATGGCTGCTATGGCTGGAATGCATGCTGCCGACACAGACATCAGCAAGAGAGAATGTGCAACCGCTGCATACCAAATGGCCGATATCATGATGGAAGAGCGCAAGAAGCACCTGTCAGCAGAGAGAACGCATGATGATGACTGACATCGAACGAGCCCAGCAGGAGGACGACGAGTACGCGGCCTTCTGCTCTGAAACAGCCAAGCTCAACAACCGAATCCTGGCTGCCAGGCAGAAGATGGGCCTGTCGCAATCACAGATGGCCGATGCCATGGGCGTGACCACGCGGACCATCAAGAAATGGGAGGAGCCACGCCGCTATGAAGAGTTGGACAGCATCTGGCCCCCCGAGAGGGCCTGTCGTCATGCGACGTTGCTGGCCGGGATCGATATAATCTGGCATTGGGCAAGGCCATGAAGAAGCGGACAGAAGCAGAGTTGGCCAAGTGAAGATCTTTCTGGGCCATACATCAAGCCACAAGATCCTGGCTCGACTGGAAACGCTGGGGTGGGGGAGGTTCTGGTGCTATCACAACCAGTTCAACCCCTTCCCCGGCGAACAGTGGGGCCTCGACAACGGTGCCTACGCCGCCTGGCAGAACGATACGCCATGGGACGCAGCAGCCTTTATCGACAAGGCGCAACGGGCTGCCGAAATGGACGGCTGTGTGCTGGCGGTGCTGCCTGACATGGTTGGCCAAGGGGAGAGATCGCTGGACTTCTCGCTGGAATGGCTGGCCAAGCTCCCCAAATTGCCCTGGTATCTGGCCGTGCAGGACGGCATGGAACTACAGCCCCTCTGGGGTAGGTTGCTGGACAACCTGGATGGCATCGACGGGTTGTTCCTGGGTGGCACGAAACGGTTCAAGTTGACCGCGATGAACTGGCGCATGACAGCTGACATGATGGGCAAGCGACTTCACTACGCAAGATGTTCAACGCCTGCAGTGTTGCAACACGCCATGAATTGCAATGTGGATTCAGTGGATTCCAGTTTCCCGCTATGGACAAAGGAACGTCTGGCCATCTTTGAGAAGGTGATCTCAGGCGAGGCACCGCAGATGCAGTTGGCAGAAGAGTGGGGCTATCGTAACGATCCGTCGTTGTTGTTCAACAGCAAGCAGACGTTGGCCGAGGAAAGGGCGTCCGGCAAAAGAAATCCCTTGCGAAAGGACAGTCGTTCAGTGTAGATTCCAAGCGTCAGGGTTCCTCCCCCTGGTGTTTCGTAGTTGAGTAGTGGTTATGGGTTAGAGAAGGGCCGGCGCCGGATATCGCCGGCCCTTTTCGTTTGACTTCTCCGGTAAGCCGCCGTATCATGGGGTTGCCTGACGTATTGTCGAGTACCTATCTTCTAACCGGCCTCCACAGGCTGGCCACAGAAGAACCCCGTAGGGACATCGGACTCGACACCGTTAGGCACCCTGCGGGGTTTCTTCTTTGAGGCCCCCAAACCTACGGGTGCCATTGTGGGGATCTGGCCACTGGAGCAGACCAGTATCCAGTCTGTGGGTAAACGTATCTGTCCACCCATAAGAACAACGAGCGACAGGTGTAGTGGGGACCAACTGGGACCGGGT